>Ga0210064_1000801_pt1 | contig 14495 bp, 11 predicted proteins | sample Muzzi_CordC_D2_FD_185531 | JGI IMG/M metagenome (GOLD analysis project Ga0210064, IMG submission 185531) | Wetland microbial communities from San Francisco Bay, California, USA, that impact long-term carbon sequestration - Muzzi_CordC_D2 (SPAdes) | ecosystem: Environmental > Aquatic > Marine >...
CGCAGAGGGATTGATATGCATTCGACCGCCTTTGGGCACCGATCTGGATATGCGTTTGATCATGTGGCCGGCCTGGTCTTCGTATCCCAGCCGCAAAACATCGCCCGGCATCAATTCCTCCCGGGTGTTAAAAAAGGGTTTTTGCAAAGAGCCCTTAATTCTTCCCAACAGCAAGCCGGAGCCGGTTTGGCCCTGCAGATCAACCGGATTCCGGGGTCGCTGGGGCAAGAAAAAATAGTGGGTCGTGCTGCGGCCCAGGGCATAATCCAGCATCTGCAGGGCAGTTTTTTTCATTTTCGGATCCTGCCCGTGGTCTCTTAGCATCCGATAGCCGCAAACCGTGTAATAAACATAATGCGGTCCTTTTTTGCGGCCCTCTATTTTCCAGGTACGAACCTGCGGAATGGACAAAAGCAGCTTGGCCAGCACATCGACACTCAAATCCTGACAGGAAAAATAGCGCTGGGTCCGGTTGTCCTGGGAGTACTGGCGCCGGCAGGGCTGAACGCAACGCCCCCGGAGGCTGCTTTTGCCGCCCAGAAAGCTGCTCCAGTAACACCGCCCGGAAACCCCATAGCAAAGGGCCCCGTGGATAAACACTTCCAGATCGAGGCCGCGCGGGCAAACCTTGGCCAGGGCCTTGAGTTCATCAATATTAAGCTCTCTGGGCAGTACGACACGGTCCACCGCAAGTTTTTGTCGAATGACCCGCAAGGCCCTCGCAAAACTGACGGTGGCCAGGGTCGACAGATGAATTTCACCTGAAAAACCGGTCTGCCTGACCAGCTGCACCAGGGCCAGATCCTGAATAATGATGGCGTCCGGTTTTACCTGGCGCTGCAACTGGTCCAGCATTTGACCGGCGCGGGGCAGATCATCCGGCTTCAGCAAAGAATTCAAGGCCACAAACACTTTTACTCCCTTTTTGTGAGCCAGACGCACCAGGGCGATAAATTCCTCGAGCGTAAAATTTTTGGCTTCCATGCGCGCCGAAAAAATTTTAAGCCCGCAATAAATCGCGTCGGCCCGTGCCGCTATGGCAGCCAGAAAAGCGGCTTTATTGCCGGCCGGCGCCAGAATTTCCGGCGGCGGCATTGCTGGTTTTTGATCATTCATTTATGGTCGAATCTCGCAAAGCGAAGGCGAATTGAAAGGCCTTGCATGTATAGTTCACCGCGCCATAGCGCGCAAATAAACCGGTAAAAGAAAGTCCAATTCATGATCGACCGCGACACAGCGGGCCGAATTCGGTTGCTGACACCTGATCCGCCTGGGGCGGAAAACCTTCACACGGCTGAGAACTGTTATCACCCATGTCGCCCCTCTCTCCGAGCTGCAGGCCCTACGAGCCGGAAGCCGGGGTGGAACAAAGTCGGGTACGATATGGGTAGACCTGCAGCCCCCTATATACATGAAAAGGTCTGTATTTAGAATAAAAAATTTGTTATAGTTGTACCTGAACTTAGATAATCCAACCATGTGCAGAAGACCTGCATCCCAATGGAGTAAAAACATATAGATGAACAATGATACCCAGGTGGCACCCCATGGCGGTTCACTGCTTAATCTAGTTGTGGACGAGCAGCGCACCGAGGTGCTGAAAGACATCATTTTAAATTTACCGGATATCACCTTAAACGACCGGCAATTGTGCGATCTGGAATTGCTGGCAACCGGGGCGTTTTCACCGTTGACGGGCTTTATGAACCGCACTGATTACGAATCCGTGCTGGACCGCATGCGTCTGCAAAACGATATCCTGTGGCCGATTCCAATTTGCCTGGATGTAAACGAATTGCAGACTCGCAATTTGGAAGCCGGCCAGTCGGTCGCTCTCAGGGACCCGGAAGGCTTTTTGCTGGCCGTCATGCACCTTGAGGATATCTGGCAGGCCGACCCGGAGAGAGAAGCCGTCAAGGTTTACGGCACCTCGGATCGGACTCATCCCGGCACGAACTATCTGTTCGACCGGGCAGGTCACTACTATCTCGGGGGAAAGCTGGAGGTTTTAAGTCTGCCTTTGCATTTTGACTTCAAACAACTGCGTCAGACACCCCTGGAAATTCGGGCCGCGTTTAAAAAGCTGGGCTGGAATCGGATGGTGGGCTTTTTAACCCGCAATCCCCTTCATCGGCCCCAGTTCGCCATGACAATCAATGCCATGCGTCAGGCCAAAGCAAACCTGCTGCTGCTGCCCATCGCCGGCATGACCAAACCCGGTGATTTCGACCATTATACCCGGGTTCGGTGCTATCGCCGGGTCGTTGAGCACTATCCGCCCGATTCCCACATCCTGAACCTGCTGCCGCTGGCGATGCGTATGTCGGGTCCGCGGGAAGCGCTGCTGCATGCAATCGTTTCTAAAAACTACGGCTGTACGCATTTTATCGCCGGCCGCGATCATGCCGGCCCCGGGCCGGATCACAACGGCCGGCCCTATTATGTCAGTGATGAAGCTGCCAAATTTACCGAAACCCATGCCGCGGAAATCGGTATGACCGTCGTGCCCTTCAACGAGATGGTTTATCTGCCCTTTGAAGATGAATACCGCTGTGCCGATCAGGTTCCGGAAGGCACTCAATTTATTTCGCTTTCCGGCTCCGACATCCGCGATCGAATTCGCACCGGCCGCCGCATTCCGGAATGGGCAACCTTTAAAGAAGTCATCAACGAGTTAAAAAAAGCTTATCCGCCGCCTCGCTCTCAAGGATTTACGGTTTTTTTCACCGGTCTGTCCGGCGCCGGCAAATCCACCATCGCCAAAATCCTTTATGCCCGCTTTCTGGAAATCGGGGACCGTCCGGTGTCCCTGTTGGATGGTGATATCGTGCGGCATAATTTGTCCAGCGAATTGAGTTTCTCCCGGGAGCATCGGGACATCAACGTCCGGCGGATCGGATTTGTCGCCAGCGAAATTACCAAAAACCGCGGCATCGCAATCTGTGCTCCCATCGCACCCTATGCCGATACCAGAGCCGAGATCCGGAAAACCATTGAAAACTATGGTGGTTTTGCGGAAGTTTACGTGTCCACCCCGTTGGAGGTTTGTGAGCAACGCGACCGCAAGGGCATGTATGCCAAAGCAAGAGCCGGATTGATCCATGGCTTTACCGGAGTTGATGACCCATATGAAACACCACGGGCGCCCGAAGTCTGGATCGATACCAGCGACATTTCACCGGATGAAGCCGCCCGGGAAATCATGCTGCACCTGCAGCAAAAAGGATATATCTGAAGGTGATTTTTTGTCCACAAAAACGTTAGGTACAATCGAAAAAGCCGCCTCGATCTTTATTATCGGAGCAGTCGAGAATGAAACCCGCAAATTGGCCGATGCTCTGGCAGGTGACTATCAAATCAGCGCAGCGCCCAATATCACCGAAGCCGTCAAACGACTGACCAAGGAATCATTCAATGCCATCATATTTGATCTGGTGGACGATAGCCCGGAACTGTCCGGCATCCTTGAATCCCTCAAGCAGCCCGCGCCGGATACCCCTGTCATTGTCCTCGGTCATGTGAACGATGCCCAACTTATTGTCAGAGCAATCAAGGCCGGCGCATTTGATTTTGTCGCCAAACCCTATCCACCGGAAAAAATAAAATTATCCATAAACCAGGCCCTCGAAAATCGCAGCCTTAAAAATGAAATCGATTATCTGCGCCGCGAACAGGATGTGGTTTATGATTATGACCGCATTATTGCCGTCAGTCCGGCCATGCAAAACGCCATCAAGACAATTAAACGGCTGGCCCGCAATGATTCCACCATCCTGGTAACGGGCGAAACCGGAACCGGCAAGAGTTTTTTATCCGGCAACATCCATTTCAACAGCCCCAGGCGCTACAAACCGTTCATCAAGGTAAACTGCGCCAATATTCCGGAAACCCTGTTGGAAAGTGAGCTCTTCGGCCACGAAAAAGGCTCATTTACCGGAGCCGACAAAACCCGTACCGGACGGTTTGAACAGGCCAACGGCGGCACGATCTTTCTGGATGAGTTTTGCGAGTTGGGCTTTGACCTGCAGGCCAAACTCCTGCGGGCTATCGAAGATAAATCATTCGAACGCCTGGGCGGCAACAAAACCATCCATTCCGATGCGCGGATCATCGCCGCAACCAATCGCGACATCGAATCTTACGTGAAGGAAGGTAATTTTCGCGAAGATCTTTACTACCGGATCAATGTGCTCCGAATCCATTTGCCCCCGCTGCGTGAGCGGATCCAGTGCATCGAACCTTTGGCGCAATATCTGCTGGCGAAATTAGGCCGCGCCATGAAAAAGAAAATTGATTCATTAGCACCGGATGTCATCGAAATGTTTCGGCAATACCCCTGGCCCGGCAATATTCGCCAGCTTTCCAACACCATTGAAAGAGCCCTTTTAATGGAAGATGGCCCGGTGATCCGGCGTGAAGGCATATCATTGCCCAAAATTGACGCGTTGTCTTCCGCCAAAACCAAATCAGACAGTCTTAAACTCTCGGCATCCGAAGAGAAAGAAATGATCGCCCGCGCTCTTGAAAATAATCTCTGGATCCAAAAGGACGCCGCCCGCCAACTGGGCATCACCCCCCGCGCTTTAAACTACCGTATCAAAAAACTCGGAATCACCCACAGCCGCTGGCGGAAAAATAAGGAATAAAGGTTCCGGGTTCAGCGTTCAGGGTTCAGGGTTTGTGATCATAGGGCAAAGCGTATCGGAAAAGGATAGAGAGTAAGAAAGTAAGAGGGTGTCTTGTCTTATCCTCTAACTTTTCATTTTCCCACTTTCCGCCGGGGCGTAGGCCCTATGGGCCGGAGGCCGAATTCCTACTTCCGACTTCAAATAATTCCGACTCCCAAATTCATCTTTCTACCCCTGCCCTCCAACATCTGCCCTCGGCCCTCTTCCATCTGGCGTCTGTCTTCTGTCCTCTGTCATCAGTTACCAGATCGTACTTAGCGTCTAAAAAAACATACCCACCTGTACACAAAATCATAACACCGATCGGCAATTGAAAGATTGAGGATCAGGAGCTTTCAGGCAATCAAAACCCCGCCACTTCTAACCTGCTTAAATTACATATATTCTGGTGAATTGAAAAGGCGAGCTTTTAATATTTAATAAACGCTGTTCAGAAAAAAAGTGGCATCGGTCTTGCTCCTAAGCAAAGCGTCTGCACGGCCCTACAAATAGTTCCGGTTTCGCAAATTAACCTGCTTGCAACCGGTAAGAATTCCCTGGAGGGGGACAGTATATTGAATTTTATTCTATTTTATTTCAACAAATTGCTACATTCCAATTTCCGAATCCCGAACTCCTTATTGCCTTTATTCCTTTTTCTTTTCTTCTTTTACCTGATGCCTGCTACCGCTTCCGCCGCCAATGTTACTCTGGCCTGGGATGCCAACCAGGAATCTGACCTGAAAGGCTACATCCTATATTACGGAACTTCCAGCGGACAGTACACCAGCAATATCGATGTCGGCAATGTTACCCAATATACCACTCCGGATCTCCAGGATGGGACCTATTATTTTACGGTCACCGCCTATAACGAAGCCGACGATGAAAGTGATTATTCGGTGGAACTGCCTTACACCGTCGGCAGTCCGAATAATAACCCAACCTATTCGATTACGGCCACAGCGGGTGCCAACGGCAGCATCTCACCTTCGGGAACCGTATCGGTCAGTCATGGCTCCGATAAAGCCTATACCATTGCTGCCAATCAAAACTATCAGGTTCTGGCTGTCTATGTGGACGGCAACTCCCAGGGAGCGGTCACTTCCTACACTTTTAAGAATGTGACCCAAAACCATACGATCTCAGCCAGTTTTGCTTCCAGCAACCAGAGGCCCAATGCAAATGCAGGTTCGGATCAGACCGTTACCGGGGGGGCCACCGTTACCCTAAATGGCGGCAGTTCGACGGATCCGGGCGGCAGCATTGCTTCATACCTATGGGAGCAGACCAATGGATTGACGGTGCAACTGTCAAATTCCGGATCTAAAACGGCCACATTTGTTGCGCCGGATGTCGGCATAGCCGGTGCAATCCTGACTTTCAGGCTGACCGTTACGGACAATGGCGGCCTGACCGATGTTGACACGTGTAGGGTTGAAGTCACCCAGGATGTGGTGGCTGACAGTGACGGTGACGGTGTGCCGGATGACCGCGATGCTTTCCCGTATGATCCGGACGAGTATCTGGACACTGACGGCGACGGCGAGGGCAACAACGCGGACACGGACGACGATAATGACGGCATGCCCGACGACTGGGAGATTACATACGGCTTGAATCCGCTTAAATATGATGCAGACAGCGATCCGGACGGCGATGAGGTCAGCAATATCAATGAGTACAATCTGGGAACCGCGCCGAACCATTATGAAGGCAATTTTAGCCCGATTCCTCCGATTCTGTTGACACCGGAAAATGGAGCGACAGTCGGATTGACCCCACGGCTTGAGATCGATCAGTTTGATGATCCCAACGTTAACGATGTTCACGGCAAAACCCAGTGGCAGATTATCCGGGCCTTTAATGATGTCCTTGTTTTTGACGTTACTTCATCAAATTCCTTAACCTCTATTGTGGTACCCAATCTGATCCTCGAAGAGGATACAGAATATGTATGGCAGGTTAAGTTTATAGATAATCACGGTTCGGCATCAGATTGGTCGGATGCCGGTTATTTTACAACTGATTTCAATAACCAAGATTCAAACGGAAATGGTATACCAGATGACCAGGAATTAGACACCACGCTTGACCTGGACGAAGACGGTATACCGGACAGCGAACAAGACGATATTAAGAGTGTCAGCGTTAAAGGAGGATCCACCCAAATCGGGATTAGCATTCGAGATGAAGATAGGATCCTATCCATTGAAGCATTCGAATCGGAAAACCTTGCCGACCTTCAGCCGCAAGCCAATTCTATCGACCAACCGTCAGATCTTCCCTATGGGTTGATCAGCTTTAAGCTGATCGTCGACCAGCCCGGGGATGAAGTTGTAGTGACACTGCATTTATCCGGGACGGCTCCGGCGGACAGTACTTGGTTTAAATACAATCCGGTGGACGAAGTCTGGGATGACTACTCCGCGTATACAGAATTCAGTGCCGATCGCAAAACAGTTTATTTAACGCTGGCGGACGGTGGTTTTGGTGATGCCGATGGAATCGAAAACGGCATTATTGTCGATCCTTTGGGTCTCGGAGTACTCCCATCATATCCTGCGGCCGCAGCCGATGCGGTCGATGCAGGAAGCAGCGGCGGGGGTGGCGGGAGCGGCTGTTTCATCTCTGCCACAGCCTACGATCCCAGGACGAGCAGCCTTGATGTTGTCCGGTTTAAATTCAGGGAAATTGCATTTGTCTTATCCGGGTTATTACTGTTTTTCTTTTTGAACCAATGGGTTAAAAAAGGTTCTGCTCCAAGTTAGTTGGTGTAATTTGATTCAATTATATTTAATAGCCGCCCTTGCTTGCATCCCGCCCCGCGGGGCTCGCTTCAGGCTTCGCTCTGCAAGCTTCCGACTTCGCTCTTCGAGCTACGACGAGACAAGACGAACCGACAAGTCGCTCGTTCGACTGACGCAGACAATATCCGGCCGACCCCAGAGAAACTGGTTTCACGTTTCACAGGGCAGGCGTGGCCGGATATTATTCCCGTTGCCCTTCGGGCAAATCTAAAACCATTCGTTTTATTTCAGCTTTATTCCTTTTAAATTATCAATCGCGAAGCGATGCTAACTATAGTCCGGCCAAACTTGCCGGGTCGAAGCCTTGTGCGGAGCTTAGTCGGCCGGGCTAAATGTCTGCGGCTGTCTGCGTTTGTCTGCGGCTAATTTATCAAAGATTTTATGGCAAATCACGGTGCGCTGCTGCTTTCTACTCCATTTTTTTTGGAGATGATCCAAAAATATAATAAAGTAGAGATAGGTAATGCCGGTAACACATTGTGTCCTCATTTTCCTATTTTTATGGCAAAAATCCCCCATTATTAAAATCCGCAGATCGTTACTTTTCTATTCAACCTTTTAATATTATTACCATATCACAAAAATTGCCTGTCTGGTATACCTTTTGCTTATTCCAGTTATTAAGCTGTATACGGGATCAAGGGGGAAAAACCTCCAGTCCACATAGCAACTATACCTCCCAAAATGGAATCCGAAGGAGAACTTTGCCCTCCTTCGGATTCAACTTTTTAGAGCCTAAATATTTGTAATTTTTTTAAACTTCACAACCTGCATCTGTGAAACTCTGGGTTTTCCCGTGAACACCACTTTCACGAGATATGCGATGAATATGACTATAAATAAAATCGCCAGCTCACGTCCCCGAATTTCACGCCACAGGCTACGTGACTGTTGGTCCGTTGAACTGGCGGCAGCAGTTGAAATGAAACAGCTGAGATCATTCGGAACGATACCGTCAAGGATTTTATCAACGGGTGATTCACTGGATCCATTGCTGGGATCCGATTCCGAACCGAATGCCAGCGGATCGACGATAACGCCGTTTTCAATGCCGTCCGCATCACCGAACCCACCGTCTTTAAGGGTCAGATAAACCTCTTTGCGGTTGGGGCTGAAATGGGTGTAATCGGAATAATCCAGCCAGGCTTCGTTGACGGGATCATATTTGAAACAATTTCCTTTATTATAAGCCGCCTTGGAAAGATAGATGGTCACGACTGTCTCGTCACCCGGATTATTGACCAGCACCTTAAAATCAAGCAGCCCGAACTCGAAATAATTCGGTTGGCCGCTATTCTGAGAGGCCGACTGAAGTTCGTTGGGATCCTGAGCCGAGAGTGATACAATGGAAACTGCATTTTCAGCGTCTCGAATACTGACACAGATTTGAGTTTCTCCGTCTTCCAGATTGACACATTTGATGTCGAACTGATCGATATCAACCGTACCGTCTTCATCGAGATCAAGCGTTTCAGAGACTTCCTGGACATCCGGAACCCCATTTTTGTCAGCATCATATTCTGCAGAAGCCGTTATGAATTCTTTTTCATCCGACCATTCCGATGCAGTTTCATAGTTGTCGATAAATCTGACTTTCCAGATGTATTCGGAGTCTTCCTCCAGAATGTGATTGGGCACGGCTATGGATGTCAATGAAGCTTTCGTCGTAACGTCGAAAACACAAAAATCATCGAATGCCCGGAGAATTACCCACTGGGTTTTGCCGTGAATATCGTTGACATTGGGGTCATTGAATTCATCGGTTTCAAGCACCGGCGTTAAGCCAACCCTTGCGCCATTTACCGGATTCAGCAAGACCGGCGTATCCGGCTTGAAATTGCCCTCAGAATAGTTCGGCGCGGTTCCCAGATTGAACTCATTAATATTGCTGACCCCATCGCCGTCCGGATCACTGCCGGCATCATTTATAAGCGGATTCAGACCATAGGTAAGCTCCCAGTCGTCGGGCATGCCGTCATTATCATCGTCGGTGTCCGCGTTGTTGCCCTCGCCGTCGCCGTCGGTGTCCAGATACTCGTCCGGATCATACGGGAAAGCATCCCGGTCATCCGTCACCCCGTCACCATCGCTGTCAACCACCACATCCTGGGTGACTTCAACCATACAGGTGTCAACATCGGTCAGGCCGCCATTGTCCGTAACAGTCAGCCTGAATGTCAGGATTGCACCGGCTATGCCGACATCCGGCGCAACAAAAGTGGCCGTTTTAGATCCGGAATTTGACAGTTGCACCGACAACCCATTAGTCTGCTCCCATGAATATGAAGCAATGCTGCCGCCCGGATCCGTCGAACTCCCGCCATTTAGGGTGACTGTGGCTCCCCCGGTAACGGTCTGATCCGAACCGGCATTTGCATTGGGACTCTGGTTGCTGGAAGCAAAACTGGCTGAGATCGTATGGTTTTGGGTCACATTTCTAAAAGTGAAGGAAGTGACCGCTCCCTGTGAGTTGCCGTCCACATAGACAGCCAGAATCTGATAGTTTTGATTGGCAGCAATTGTATAGGCTTTATCGGATCCATGGTTGACCGATGCGGTTCCCGAAGGTGAGATGCTGCCGTTGGCACCTGCTGCAGCGGTAATTGAATAGGTCGGATTATTATTCGAACTGGCAACGGTATAAGGCAGTTCCACCGAATAAGCACTTTCATAGTCGGCCTCATTATAAGCGGTAACGGCGAAATAATAGGTGCCATCTTGAAGATCCGGAGTGGTATATTCGGTAATGTTGCCGACATCGATATTGCTGGTGTATATCCCGCTGGAAGTTCCGTAATATAGGATGTAGCCTTTCAGATCCGATTCCTGGTTGGCATCCCATGCCAGGGTGACATTCTCACAGTAGGCCTTGACGGGAAACAGGACCAAGAAAGAAGTCAGCGCCGCAAAGGCTATAACGCCTCTCAATAATGAAAAAATATTGCGGGGTGATTTATTATTGTTCGTTCTCATTGGTGCACCTTTCAAATATTTTTTTCCGCGCAATGCGCAGCATCATTGAAAGGTGCTACGTTTGCCCGGCAACCCTGCTATCCTCTGCCGCATATAGCTTTGATGGACAGCCTCTAATGCTTTAGGCTTGTCCTGCGCAGCCTCGTGCGAAGTAGGACCAGTGGCTTTGCGTCCCGCCCTTTCGGGCGGTTTGCCTTTTTCAAGCAATTCGTTCAGAAGCGAAAATTTGTACTTCCGTATAGAGCAAATTAAATGCCAATATCAATACTTATGAAAAAAATTGTATAACAAACTATAATTATTACTAAACTAAACTTTTCTATTTTTTTGTTGGATATTTGAGATGTATCTTTTTATTCATCCGGATGGAACCTTGATTACAATATGGTAATTGAAGAACATGGGGAAGGAGGGAAGGTGACCCCGGTTAAATTCGTTTTGCTCCTTTCCTGCGGAAAATTTAAGAGCTTTTCCATGGTTAAAGCAGGCCAAGGAAAAGCAATTTGAACTGGTTGTGGCAAGCCACACTTTAGCTGAACTATATGCGGTCTTAAGTACCCTCCCGCTTAAACCGAGGATTTCATCATCAGTTGCCTGGCGTCTTATAAAGGAAAATATCCAGTCAACCGGAAAAGTTATATCGCTGACGCCTGTTGAATACAGTTCAACTATTAAAAGTTTGTCGGATAAGGGACTGACTGGCGGAATAACTTACGATGCCCTTATTGCAAAGGTTGCACAAAAGGCCAGGGTAGAAAAACTTTTAACACTCAATATCGATCATTTTAAGAGAGTTTGGCCGGAAGGCGAAGATAAAATAATTACTCCGTAATGTTATTAAATTGCTTGGGCTTCAGTATGCGCTAAAGGCAACTGGTGCGTCAGCGCCAATGCTTCCTATCTTAGGTCCTTTTATCCTTTGACCTTTTTCCTAAATCCCTGAGCCGTGCGGCTTAGGCCTGTCTTTTATCGCCTCCCACCTTCTTGCCTTCTCCCCTTCGCCGCTTCTTAGCTACCACGCCTCCCCGCCTCCGAACCTAAGATGGAAAAACACCCGAGGGGTTGCTGCCCGCCTGGCTCCGAAAATACCTTTCGCCCGATTATTTAAGGAATACAACCGAAACCACATCCGCACCATCGTCCTTCGAGAACTTGAACAGCTAAAACAAAGGGTTGGTTTCAAACAAAAAAGGCTCTTTCTGGACAGATTAATTATGATTTCAACTTGACAATACCACAATTAGAAATTATTATGACCACTATTATAGACTAGGAGATAAGCCATGATCAATTCGCAAACAATCTTACCTGTAACAAAAGTCAAAAGAGAACTTCTTGAAATCTTAAAAGCCATGGAGGAAGATTATGCCACGATTACGCTCACCAGAAACGGTGAACCTGTTGGCATTATGATGACTCCCGACCGGTATGAAGCTCTGTTGGAAACCATTGAGATTCTCGGAGATAGTAAAATTGTTCAAGAGTTAAAGAGTTCTCAAAAAGATTTTAAATCCGGCAGAATCTACACTCACGCAGAAGTTTGGGAAGAGTAATGCCCTATAAGCTTCTTTACTCCGAAACATCGAGGAAGCAAATCAGAAAGTTGCATCCCCAAATTAAACCGGTTGTTAAATCTAAAATAGAGAAGTTGCAGGAGACCCCTTTTTCCGGCAAAGGGCTTGAAAAGGAACTTTCAGGCTATCTGTCCGTGCGTGCAAAACGATTCCGGGTTATCTACAAGATAAGGGATAAAGACCAGACCGTAGAAATTCACTATGTCGGTCACCGTAAGGACATTTATGAGTTATTTAAGGAAGCTATAGCTAAATAAGCTCCGATAACAGACGTGCAAAACCAGAAAATTAACGGACAACTAACAGCCCAATCCAGCTAGCTTTGAGCTTGGCATCTCCGATACCCCGCCTTTCACCCTTCAGCTTTCCAGAGGCCGACCCTTATAAATTAAAACCGACCGGTCATCCCGCCAATAATAAGCGGGGCTTCCAGGCCTCCTGGCCTCCATGCAATCCAGCTATATAACCCAATCAACTCAATACACCCTTGATGGATTTCACCACCCGCTCAGCGGTGCGTCCGTCCCAAAGCTCGATTTTGGGTATAACAGAGTCCTTGTTCGAAAGCACTTCCTGCAAATTATCTTCAAGATTGTCCAGATCGCACAGCTTGTTGGTACCCTGATCGACGGTAATGGGCCGCTCGGTGTTGGGCCGCAGTGTCAGGCAGGGGATGCCCAGATAGCTGGTTTCTTCCTGGATGCCGCCGGAGTCCGTAAGGGTAAACCGGCAATTAAAAACCAGACTCATAAACTTTACATAGTTCATGGGCTGGGCAATCATCAATTGCTGTTCTTTTTCTAAAACCGCCATTAAGCCTGAATTTTCGATATTCTTGCGGGTACGGGGATGAATCGGAAAAACCAGGGGTACCTGTTTGGCGATACGAATTAGCGCTTTACAAAGCCTTTCCAGGATTTGCGGATCATCGACGTTGGAAGGACGATGCAGGGTCACCAGGCCGTAACCACCGGGGTCAAGATTCAACTCGCCGGCTGCATCTTGTCTCTCGATGGTTTCTCGCAGCATTTCCAGGGAATCGATCATAATGTTTCCGACTCGCTGAATCTTTGCCCGGGCCACTCCTTCCCGCATAAGATTTTCGTCACCATCCGGCGAAGGCGTCCAGAGTACGTCTGCCAGCGTATCGGTCACCAGCCGGTTGATTTCCTCCGGCATGGTGCGGTCAAAGGACCTTAAACCGGCCTCCAGGTGGCCTACAAGCGGCCGACTAAAGTTTATTGAGTTGATTGAGTTTTTTGAGTCTATGGTTTTACTTTGAGCTTTCAGCTTTGAGCCTTGAGCTGGCAGTTTGACAGCTGCCAAGGTACAGGCCACAGTGGAGTTGACGTCACCGACGACGATGACCATATCCGGCCGGGTTTCGAGCAGCACCTTTTCATAAGCCATCATTACCCGGCCGGTTTGTTCGGCGTGGCTGCCGCTGCCCACACCCAGGTGTATCTCCGGCTCCGGCAGTCCCAGGTCCTGAAAAAAAACATCTGACATGTTCAAATCGTAATGCTGTCCGGTGTGAACAATTACCGGTTCTGCCCAGGACTCTTTCTTAAGGGCATGATAGAGCGGGGCGATCTTCATAAAATTCGGTCTGGCCGCAGCAATCAGGTGTATTTTCATTGTCAATTGTTTTTCTCCAATACTCAAGGTCAGAGGCTTCGCCCCCTCTATTCAGTCCATTATTAGTTTTTTAAAATATTGCACGCTTTTGATTGGATAAGTCGCGTATCTGAAGTTACCAGGGTCAGGCCGTAGATCACAGCAGTCGCTGCGAGAAGACGATCCGCAGGATCTTGATGGGGTTGTTTGATGAGACAGCTTTGAATAGCAATATCGTGACTTATTCGTGCTTCCCTGAACGGCACCCTTTTGAATGCCTCTCGAAGCCAGGTGGCCGGATCCGGGTCTAGAATCAACTTACTTTTTTTTTCAAGAAGCATGATCTCCCAGGAGCTAATCGGAGAAAACCACAGCTGATTTTCCTGATTTTGCAACTCCACGGTAACTTTTTTGCTTAGACGCTCAGGTTCCAGCATACTCCAGAGGAAAATGTGGGTATCCAGCAGCAAGTTCACTTTCCCAGAACCTCCCAGTCCGATTCTTCAGATGCAGGGGCAACGACATCGCCCAATATTTTACCGCTCGACCTCAAGGATCCAATCCATGATTTCTCAGGCCTCGGTACCGGTGGAGGAACAACCATGGCAACGGGCTCTCCCCTTAGCGTAACCACAATAGGCTCGCCTGTTTGCCGTACCTTTTTCAACAAACCAAGGCAAGTTGCTTTGAATTTAGATATCGTGACAATTTCAGTATCCATATTAATTTGTCCTTTCAAGTTGATAGATCCTTACCATAGTCACCGACTATAGTCAATATTTTATCAGTGTCTAATTAATACGACATGGCAATAGCACAGTCAAGGTCGAATATGTTTCTTTGAAATATGAAGC
>Ga0210064_1000802_pt1 | contig 14466 bp, 9 predicted proteins | sample Muzzi_CordC_D2_FD_185531 | JGI IMG/M metagenome (GOLD analysis project Ga0210064, IMG submission 185531) | Wetland microbial communities from San Francisco Bay, California, USA, that impact long-term carbon sequestration - Muzzi_CordC_D2 (SPAdes) | ecosystem: Environmental > Aquatic > Marine >...
CCCATAGCGGCTTTAGCCTGCAAATTTCCGGATATATTGCTTAACGCTCATACCATCAATTCAACCCTCGCCCCCCCCAGGGGCGACCTCGGTCAACGAAAGCAAGGACGGGAAGAGAAGAACATCGGCAAGAAGGCACAAGGCCATCACCGCGGACGTCACTAATCCGAGATTTCGAATCAATGCAAAATCCGAGAAGCCCAACACCGTGAAACCCGTCATCGTAACGGCTGTCGTAAAGAACACTGCAGGAAGAACATTCTCGTACGCGCTCAAGATGGCATCCCGGTTTGGTATCCCGGCCGCAATTCGTGAAGAAAACTCTGTCGCCGTGTGAATGGTATCATCTACTCCGATACCGAATGCGATACAGCCAACAACGACCGTCCCAGCGTCAATCGGTATCCCCAGAAATCCCATCGCACCAAACCCCATAGCAATCGGAATCACATTCGCAGCTAGAGTCGCTAGCGCCAACCCAGCCCAGCGAAACGTAAGAAACACGATGAATCCAACCGATATAAACACGAAGAATAGACCTTGTGTTTGACCTGTTGTTATTTCGTTTTGAGACCGTGCGAATTCATACATAATCCCTGTCGCCTTTGCTTCGTAGCCCGAGACTCCGTTTCGCTGCCACCACGCCTCGGCGTCTGCAGCAACCCCAAGAAGAGCTCCCGAACCATTTCGGTTGACGCGAAGCACGACATTCGCAGCGGATCGGTCAGCGGTAATAAGATCCGACATGTAGTCGCTCGATTCTAAGAGCAACAGCAATTGCTCGATTTCCCTTTCCGATTCTGGAAGACCAGCATCACTGCCGCCACCAATAACGCTGCGAATTTGTGAAAGTAAGTTCGAAACCGACACAGCCCGCCCCACGGATGGCAATGATTCTAGGTAGGAAACAAATTTCGCAAGCGCATCAACTACCTCAGGTGAGCTAACCCGCTGGCCGAGTGGTGCGCTGATAACAATATTCATTGGACTAATGCCCGAAAGATTCTCGCGAATATAGTCATAGTCCGCGCGAATTTCGTGATCTTTCGGGAACCAAAGAATCACATCAGTCTCATTTCGTAGGAAAATAATTCCAGAAATCGTAGCTCCTGCAAAAACGACCCAAGCAAGAAGTACCTGTCGCCTTCGACGAATACAAAGTCCCACCAATCGTGGAGCAATCGATCCGGAAATCTTTCGCCGCACCCTATTGTCGATTGGCCTCATCGGTACCAGGCGAAATGCCGCCGGAATTCCAGTTAATGTGACAGTCAACACGGCCAACACACCGAACGCTCCGAATGTCGCAATGTTGCGGATTGACTCGATTCCTACAAATCCGATCGCCAAGAACCCAAGAGCGGTTGTAAGACCAGACAAGGCGATCGGAGTCGACACCAGCAACAGCTTCGCATGCCATTCTTCTGTCGTACTAGAGAATTGGTACGCCGTCAGCATATGCATCGAATATGCGCATCCAAGCGCAATAAGAATTGAAGGAAGAATCACCGTGCTGATTGTCAACGGGGTACTTGTGAATCCCATCGCCGCAAGGACGAGAACGCTCCCCAGCCCACTAGAAACTACTGGTAAGAGGGCCAACGCTGAACCGCGAAACAGCGCCAACATCAATAAGCCAATTGCCAGAACAGTTAACGGCACAAATTTCAACAATTCTCGGCGCGTCCACCGATCAGTCTCCGTTCGAAAAATCGGCACACCCGAGATCGCCGCCGCCTGGCCTTCAAGAATCTGATCAATTGATCGAAGCACTTGGTCATATACGTTGCCAGGGTTCTTCTCCAAGACGACATTAATGGCTAAGTGACGGCCGTCCGTCGAAATCAGTATCCCAGGCGCTATTGAATCCGACTTGATCAACGCCCTCATTCTAGAAGAATCCACTGAAGACCATGATTCGGTGCTTGCGAAAACGCCGTCCAGTGCCAGGTCTCCGGCCGAATCTTCTCGAATTAGCGGAACGGTGGAGAGGCTATCCACTCGCCTTACACCCGGAACAAACTCGAGTTTCTTCGTTAGTTCCTGGATCGCAAAGAAACCATTTTGATCGTATGGGTCATCAAAAGAAAGCAGTATCGTAATGATTTCATCGCCGCCGAATCGATCCAGAGAACGCTGATAGAACATCCACGCTGGATCTGAACGATCCAATACGCTGTCGGTTGAAGTCTCAACAGCTAACTGACCGACTCCAATCACCGAAACTGTGCCGACGAACAGCCAAGCCCAGACCGTCAGCCATGGGTGCTCAAAACCTGCCTCAACCAGAAACCGGGGAATGCGGCCGCGCTTATCAGAGCTGCGAATTTCTCGATCAACCACATTAGACGCCGTCAGCCAATTTCTCGTGCACCAACCGACTACCGAATTGCCGATACCACAATCGCTTGGGGTGGAGATCCCATCGATCTTTTTGATTCGACTTGTCGAAAACCTGCTGCCTTCACGACCTCTACCAACTCATTAATTTCCCAAAAACGAAATTCGCCCTCTTCCTCCAAATCCAACAGCTTCGATGCTTGATTTAGATAGGATCGTGCCGCCGTCTCGATTTCCTTCTCTCCTGACATTCCAAAACGCTCGCGAGCCAAGCCGGTACGAAGTTCATTAATCCCTTCTATGTACAGCTTCGACATGTCTGCATCGCGCCGAAGACTTGAAATTACGAGTCTGCCCCGCGGCTTCAATACACGAAAGACTTCATTCAAAACGAATTCTGGATTCCTGACATAACTGATAAAAAGAGAGGCGATCACAGCATCGACCGAACTAGATACCAGTGGAATGCACCCCTCCGAATCACTTAAATCAAGATCCGACTGCAAAAACTGCAGATCGAATGGAACCGCAACATTACTCTCAAGCAACCGCTTTCGAGTTCTCAAAAATCCCTCGCGGACAAAATCTACTTCGATAACCCGGAAAGCCCCCTCGGCAATTATGTTGGACGCCGCAAATTGAGGAAACGAACCGGTTCCCGCTCCCAAGTCGACCACGATATCTCCACCGCTCAATCTCAAATCTCGAGCTTGAATTCGCATCAACTCTTTATACGGAGCGATACTTGTCATCAATTCGATCCCAATATCTGTTTCACGGCCTAGTAAGTAATCTCGCCAAAATTGATGCAACGTGATTTTCTCTCGGGATAACCTGCCTCTTTCTGCGATCCCGCGATTCTCCATATCCTGCAAATTTGGCATTGTGGGCTTCAACTCATACCCAAGCACCATCCTACTAACTTCTCGGGTAACCAATTGAAAGGTCTCCAATGCTTCACGACTGGTTCGCAGCATATGGCCTGTCGGAACTTCCACAAACTTTCGATTGTGAATACTCCCACGAGACAGCGCATCCAATGCCCTGTCTTTGCTCATCCATGCGTCGTATCTTCCGTGAATCCATGTAACTGGAACGGTGATTCTTCCCATGTCACGACGAGAGTCATCAAGGTAGACGAGATTATTTCGAAATGCGTCAAGGCCGGCATGGTCCATATCAACTTCGATACCCAATATCTCTTGCATGCCAAAGCTAATACCTTTCTCAAGTCCAGATGCGAAATCGATTCCCCCGGAGATCACTCGCATCATGGATTGAAGATCCGACGCACCGACGATGCTGACCCAACCGTCAATTCGGGAATCGTCAGCAACTGCTCTCCTCGTCTCGATCGCCGCAGCGCTGAAACTTACGACGACAATCTTCTCAGGTCGAAACTCAGGCGTGCTCTCGAGAAAATCAATCGTAGTCCGTATGTCCCTAACTCCCTGCGAGAACGTAAATCTGTGATGATCGGAGCGTCCAGGATTACATTTCGACTCATTATGCGACTCTCCCCGTTTCCGTATTCCGTCAAAACGCACTACAGACAATGGAACTCCGGCATTCGAAAAAGACGAAAGAATTGTCTGAGAAAGTGGCATCAGTGATTCTTTTGTCTTGCCCCAAGCCGGAGGAATTATCACGGCGGGCGCACCATGCGTATTGCCCGTCGAATCGATTATTGCGCTGATATGTTCGTTTTCGTCGTTAAAGAACTCTACAACGCGGATATCCGGAAGCTTGGGGGGAATTCTGGCGAGCTTCTCGATCGCCTTTCGTGAAGCGAGTTTCGCAGCGGCCGAAAAAATTCTCCAACGCTGATTCAACGTGAACAGCCGATCAGCAGAATTTTCGGAATCAAGGGAATTGATTGCGAGCCCCGTCGACCGCTTTGTTGAGCTGACATCTAGGCCGACGCGCACCAACCCTGCCTTATTAGGTATTTCGACAAGTCTCCGTACTTCTCCAAACAGTACCTGCCCTTTGCGATCTCCATCCAAGTATCGAACTTTACAGTATGAGCCCAACGCTTCCCCGGTCCTCCTTGTTATTTCAAGGCCCAATCCTTGCGTAGTCGCATCTACGATCTCGCAATGTTCTTCGGAATTCTCATCGGCGCACACTGCCACCCACCGTGACTCACCTTCCCGGGGTGCTGAGCGATGGCGATCTCTACGTTCCGATTGATAGATAACCGCCGGTATTTCTATTCGAACGGTATTGGGTTCGCATTTTTCAACAAACATCGACGAGAAGAAATACGGAGTGGAATCTATCGCGAAATTTAGGAAGATCCTGTGACGCGCGTCTCCTGCAAAATTATTGGTTCGAAGCAGCAAGCTGTTGCGATCGATACTCTGAATCTCAGCAATTTCAGGAAGAATCTTTCGATTCATTCCCCGGTTCAGTTCAATGCGATCGCGTAATATCTGTTCTAGTAGCCGGCGAATACTTTCTGGATCGGTAATCGCGACAGGATGCAGGCGAGAAAACGACTCTGATATCTCTCGGAAGTCGTGAGTAAGAATGGGTTCCAAATAGTTTTTCATGTGGGGTCAATCCACCACGTTCAAGCCGCACAACGGTGCTCGTTGACTCTATTGGTACGCCCACCTTGTTCGCAAGAGAAATATTTAACGCTCTGTTTTCAATAGGGTTCATGGAAAGCAAGACCAGCCGCACATCGGGTCGCAGACCGCAAAATGTTCTGAATTTGGCGCAAACGAGGCACCAATCCGGATTTGCTGAATGCGGCGCGTGCGCCGCCCCGCCCCTAATCGTCGGGCAGGGTTATTTGTCTCACCTTTACGCCGGCCTCGTCTAGGAGGGCGAGGGGGACATCGCCCATGGGGTAGCGGGCGTTGTAGACGACTTCGATGATTCCGACGTTGATGATCATCTTGGTGCAGATGAGGCATGGGCTGAGGGTGGTGTAGATGGTGGCGTCCTTGACGGAGACGCCGTGGTAGGCCACCTGGGTGATGGCGTTTTCTTCGCCGTGTGAGCAGAGGCATTCGTCCAAGCGAGTGCCGCCTTGCGCGAAGGAGTTGCAGCGAGGGCAGCCGCCTTCGTTGCAGTTGCGGACGCCGCGAGGCGTGCCGTTGTAGCCGGTCGAGACGATCCTTCGGTCGCGGGTGATCACGGAGGCGACCTTTCTCTTGACGCAATTACTGCGGGTTGCGACGACTCGCGCAATGGACATGAAGTACTCGTCCCAGCTCGGCCGTTCAAAAAAAAGGCTCGCTTCGAGGACCTCCTGGAGCTTTCCGTGAAGCTCGGTGATCGAGCCGTCGTTCACGAGAATGGTGTCGGCGAGATCCTTGACTGCGAGCAGTTGCTGCGCTGCCGGGTCATCGCTGCCCAGCTCCCTGCCCTCCTGCGCTCGGAGTTCTTCGAGTGTGGTGGCATCGCCCGCGCGGCCGCGTTCGTTGATTCGGTCGAGACGAATCTCTGCGGGCGCGTCGACCCAGATCAGGTGGAAATGCGGCGTCCGGCTGCGCAGGACTTCGACTTCAGCGGGGTGGCGAATCGAGTCGACGACGTAATTCCGGTCGCTGATGATCTTGTCGGCCAACATCTCGGCGAGCCCGCCCGGCCCCTTCTCGGCGCGGATTGCCCGTCCGGCGTCGATCATCCGATCGCGAGTCTCGGCCACGCCCTGTTCTTCGAGGTGTCGACGGATGACGTCCGACAGCGAGAAAGGGTAGAAGCTTCGCTCTTCGAGGTAGTTGAGGACCTCGCCCTTGCCGGAGCCGTTCAAGCCCGAGAGTCCGACGATCATTTGCCCCCCTCCTCCCGGTCGCATCGCACCGACCAGCACGTTGAAGGAATAGATATCACCGATGCAGGCCGGACGCTCAATCCCGGCTCATCAGCGCTCGAATCCCAAACTCCTGAAGCCGGCTGCATCTCGCCGCGCCGGTAGCACGCGAGGGGTAGGTCTGGCAGTTTGCAGGACATGCGCGTACTCGTCACCGGAGCAGCGGGGTTCGTCGGAGGGCACCTGCTCCCCCGCCTCGAAGCGGACGGTTGGAGCGTCGCAGCGAGTGATCGGGAGATGGACGTAAGCGACCCGAAGGCCGTCGAAGCCCGGGTCCGTGACATCGAGCCCGATGCGATCATTCATCTGGCCGCAGTGAGTTCGGTGGCCACCTCGTGGCAGCAACCGGAGCTCACCTATCGCGTCAACTACCTGGGCACCCGTACGGTGCTTGAGGTCGCTCGGCGCGCGGTGCCGACTGCGCGAGTGATTCTCGTGAGCACAGCCGATCTGTACGGCTCGACGGAACCCGGCGCCGCGCCCTTCGACGAGTCGTCCGAGCTGCGACCGCACTCACCCTACGCACGCTGCAAGGCCGCTGCCGACCTGCTCGGAGGCATCTACGCCGAGCGCGGGCTCGACGTGATCCGGGTTCGTCCGTTCAACCACACCGGCCCCGGTCAGACCGACGCCTTCGTACTACCCAGCTTTGCGCGCCAGATCGCGTCGATCGAGGCCGGTCGATCGGAGGCGTCGATGCGCGTCGGGAACCTGGATTCGGTCCGTGACTTCCTCGATATCGACGACGTGGTCGATGCCTACATTCGGCTGCTCGATCCCCAGGTCGAGAGTGGAATCTACAACGTGGCGAGCGGTTCGGGCGTTCGCATCGGGGATGCGCTCCAAACGCTGTGCTCGCTCGCCGGTATCGAACCGCGGATCGAAGCCGCATCCGAATTCTTTCGCCCCACGGACTTCGCTGTCGGCGATTCGTCGCGACTGCGAGACGCCACGGGCTGGCAGCCGCGTGTCTCCTTCGATCGAACTCTCGAAGGGCTTCTCGACCACTGGCGAGCGCGCGTCAACGCCGCATGAGGAGCGCGACCCAGCGATCTCCGTTCGCATCATCGGCTTCGCGCGCGGCGACGGGACTGAATGCCATCGCGGCAAGCGCGGCCAGAACTTCATCGGTCTCGCTCGCAAGTAGACCCGCGAAGACCGCGAGACCACCCGGACGGACGCGCTCGGCGATCCCGCCGAGCAACGGGAGCATCTCCGACTTGAGCAGGTTGACGAGGACGAGGTCGAAATCGACCGGCGCCAGCGCAGCGAGAGGACCGATGAAGAGGTGCAGCCCGTCTCGTACCGAGTTGGTCTCGGCGTTCTCACGCACTGCGTCCGCGGCCAGTGGGTCGAGGTCGAACGCCACCGCGCGCGCACCCGCAAGCCGAATCGCCGCGAGCGCCAGGACTCCCGTCCCCGTGCCGACATCCAGCACCCGTGCACCCGTCGGCAGATCGTCGGCGAGTGCGTCGATCCACTCGAGACTGAGTCGCGTCGAGGCGTGCCCGCCCGTTCCGAATGCCTGGCCCGGGTCGACGACGAGTTCCACCTGCCCGGGTTCCAGGGAGTGGGCGACGAAGGACGGTCGGACGACCAGCCGCGACGACACGACGATCGCCTCGAGGCCCTGCTTCCATCGCTCGGCCCAGTCCGTCTCGAGAACGAACTCGGGCGGTTCGACATCGAGCGCAACTCCGATCCGAGACACCGCATCGCACACGGCCGCAATCATCGGCGCGGGAGCATAGATGAGCAACTCGACCCGACCGCCCGAAGCCCGCTCTTCGATCCCCGCAGCTCCGGCGGCCCACGCTTCCGCTGAGATCCACTCCGCAGCTCCCGGTTCGGCCGCGAAAGCCCGAAATCTCGCGAATCCGGCTGCGCTGCTCGCAGTGTTGTCGTTGTCGCTGTTCACCACGGGTTGTTACCTCGGCCACCTCGCCGCTGGTCAGGCTCAGCTGTTGCGTGCCATGCGACCGATCGACGAGGTCCTCGAGGATCCGACCACATCACCTTCGCTTCGCAGCCAGCTCGAAACGGTCCTACGCGCACGCGTCTACGCGCGCGATCTCGGGCTCGCGATCGACGAACAGTACACGAGCTACGTCGATTGGCCCGGCGATCGCATCGTCACCACCGTGGTGATCACCCGTCCGGGCGAGGTGACCCCTACCGGGTTCTGGTTTCCGCTGCTCGGGCGTCTGCCCTACAAGGGATTCTTCGACCGCAATCGGGCAGCCGCCGAAGCCGAGAAATTGCGTGGCAAGGGCTTCGACGTGTGCGTGATCGGCGTTCCGGCCTACTCCACACTCGGCTGGATCGACGATCCCGTCACCGCACCGATGCTACTCGACGGCGAGGGCACCACGGTCGAAACGATCTTCCACGAGCTGGTTCACGCGACGGTCTACACGAAGGAACATGTCGAATTCAATGAAACCGTCGCCAGCTTCATCGGACAGGAGGCCAGCGTTCGGTTCTATGCCGACACCAAGGGGGCGGCCGCTGCCGAAACACGCAGAGCTGCAGTCGAGGCTTCTCGCGCCCTGTCGGAAGTACTGACGGGACTACGCGACCGAATCGAAGCGCTGTACCTGGAAACCAAGCCCGGAATCGAGCAGAAGCGTCGACGCCAGCTGCTCGAATCGGCCGCTCGCAAGGAGCTCGCCGAGCTCGCGCTACGTGGTCGCGACGGCGCGGAGCTCGCCGAGAGCATTCGCCTGAACGATGCCTGCGTGGCGCTCGCCGGAACCTACGGCACCGAAATCGATCGCTTCGCAGCGAAGCTCGAAGCGCTCGGTGAAGACCTGCCCGAGTTCATCGCCCGCATGCGCGCGGTAGCCGACGCGCCCGACCCGGCCGAAGCCCTGCTTGCTCCGTAACGCCGAATCCCGAGCAATTCCGTGTGCCTGGCAGGTCAAACGCACTCGGCCTGCCGCTGAATGAATCGCGCTCAGCGCCGTTCACAGCTCATGCGCAAGCGTCCACGCGCCGATGAATTGGCGGTGGCCGAAGATCGTCTCGCCCGGGAAAACGATGCCGTAGCGAATCCCCCGATGCTGAACCCCGAAGTCGCTCGGGAGCACGCCGATCGCCTACGTGCGAACGTCGAGCGGGCACTCCGAGGCAAGCCGGACGTCGTACGGCGCGCCGTCGAAACGCTGATCGCGCGCGGCCATCTCCTGCTCGAGGACGTTCCCGGCGTCGGCAAGACGACACTCGCGCACGCACTCGCACGCTCGATCGATGCCGAATTCCGCCGCGTGCAATTCACGAGCGACCTGCTTCCGGGCGATCTGCTCGGCACCTCGATGCCCGAGATCCGCGACGGTATCCCCACCGGAAACTTCGCGTTCCAACCGGGTCCGATCTTCGCCAACATCGTGCTTGCGGACGAAATCAATCGCGCGAGCCCCAAGACCCAGTCCGCTTTGCTCGAAGCGATGAGCGACAACTCCGTCAGCGTGGATGGAGTGACTCGCCGACTGCCCGAGCCGTTCTTCGTCGTCGCAACGCAGAATCCCCTCGAACACCACGGAACCCACCCGCTTCCGGAGTCCCAACTCGACCGCTTCATGATCAGCACGGGGATCGGTTATCCGGACCCGGAAGACGAGGCGGCAGTGCTGCGAGAAGATCCGGCACACACCTCGCTGCCTAATCTCAATCCGGTCGTCACGATGGCACAGGTCATCGCGATGCAGTCGACCGCGGAAAGGATCAAGTTCGACGAGTCGTTGGTCTCATACCTGCTCGCGATAGTGCACCAGAGCCGCGATCACGAAGCGCTCGAGCTCGGCGTCTCGCCGCGCGCGGCGATCTCCTTGCGACGCGCCGCCCAGGCACGCGCGCTCGTGGACGGACGGGACTACTGCATTCCCGAAGACGTGCGCGACCTCGCGGTCGACGTGCTCTCGCACCGGGTCGTCGTCGACCCACGCTCCGGCCGCGCTCGGGGTGGAGAGGAAACAGCGTGGGTGATGCGAGAAATTCTCGAGCGGATACCCGTTCCGCTCTGAAGGACCGGCTGAACCGCTGGCTGAGCCCGCCAAGAAAACTCCGCCCCACCCGCGCGGGGTGGATCTTCTGCGTGCTCACGTTCGGCGTCGGCTTCGCAGCGCTCAACACCGGCAACAACCTGCTCTACCTGGTGCTGTCGCTGATGCTCGCATTCCTGGTCCTCTCGGGAGTGATGTCCGAGTCGGCACTGCGCGGCATCCGGGTGCGCCGTCGGCTGCCGCGCGACCTGTTCGCGGGTGAGATCACGGCCGTCGGCCTCGAAATCTCGAACCAGCAATCGCGCATCCCCGCATTCGCAGTGCTCGTTGAAGACCGCATCCGGGAAGCGGGCCAGGACGAACGCGCCGCCGGCCGCGCGTTTGCCCTCCGCGTCGATCCGGGGACCGTCGAAGTCCGCTCGTACAATCTGTCTCCGGCGCGCCGCGGAAACCTGGAATTCGTTGCCTTCAAGGTATATACGAGATTCCCCTTCGGGCTCTTTTCGAAGTCGCTCACGATCGAATCCAAAGCAGATTCCCTGGTCTATCCGAAGGTCGAGAACGTCGCGATTCCGGTGTCCTTCGGCGCCGCCCGGGGCGGCGGCGAGCGGGTGATGGGCCCGGGTGGCATGGGCGCGAACGCAGTCGGACTTCGCGAGTTCGAACACGGCGACACCATTCGCCGCATTCACTGGCGAGCCTCGTTGCGACACCAGTCTCTTCTCGTCACCGAAACCGACTACGAACACGAAACGGAAGTCGAGGTCCGCTTGCGAACGCGCAACGTGCCGAGCGGCGATCCCTTCGAAGACCGTGTCTCGTGGGCGGCATCCGAAATCGTCGCGCTGCTGGACGCGGACAACCGGGTGATGCTGCGCACCGATGGCCGCTGCTTCCCCGCCGACTCGGGCCGGCTCCACCGCTCCCGGCTGCTCACCTATCTGGCTCTCGTCGAACCCGACGGTCGAGTCGCGGGGGAGTTGTCATGAGTCGGGGGACATTCCGAATCGATGTCGCCGAGCCGCGGCCGGCCTCCGCGTGGGCACTCGTCGCGCTCGCGAGTGCTTCTCTCTGGATCACCCAGCAACTCGCATTCTGGGTCACCGCGGTTCAGGGATTCTTCCTGCTCTACTCGCTGGCGACGCGCGCCCAACCGCAACGCTGGCAGAAATCGCCCATAGCGCTCAACGTCGGGATGTTCTTCATCGTGTTCGTGACCATTCGTGTCGCGCTGCGCGGCGGTCCATCGACGATTGCGCTGGCCCATTTCGCGGCACTCACCCAGGCGCTGCAACTCGTCGATGCGCGGCCGAGACGCACCGAGTTTCTGCTGGTTGCACTGGCACTCTTCCAGGTCGTACTCGCCTCGAATCTGACGGACAGCGTATTCTTTCCGCCACTTCTGATCGCGTTCACCTTCGCGACGGTCTGGACGTTGATCGTCCACACGCTTCGCAGCGAAGCGCTCGAGGCGGGCGACCACGCCGCGGCGTCGCGTGCGCTCACGCCCGGAGTGCTGAAGATGACTCTCTTCGCGACGGGCGCCTCGGTCGCGCTCGCGCTGATCATCTTCGTCGTGCTGCCGCGACTGCAATCGAGTGTCGTCAACGCCTCGGGAATGTCCAGCGTGATCGCTACGTCCGGCTTCTCCGACAAAGTCGAACTCGGAACGCTCGGGAGCATTCGACAGGACCCGACCGTGGTGATGCGCGTGGAAACCATCTACGGCAAGGCGCCCCGGCGCGAAGACGCCTATTGGCGAGGACTCGCATTCGATCACTTCGACGGCCGCACCTGGTCCATCACGCCCCCGGGTCACGACCCGGTTCCCGGAAGCGCCGAAGGCGGCGTGACGTTTTCACATCAGCCGGACCGCGTGAACTTGATCCAGACGATCGTTCGCGATCCGGTCGAAGCCGGGGTGCTGTTCGGAATCGGCCTGAGGCGCGCACTACAGGGGACGATCAGGCGGCTGGAGACCGACGCGACGGGCGGACTCTACGCGCGTGCACAAAGCCACGAACGCGTCCGCTACACGATCGAGAGTGAAAGAACCAAGTGGAGCGACGCGATACTCGAGCACGACAACGCGACCCCTCCGAAATGGGCGGGCGACCGCTACCTCCAGTTACCCGAACTCTCCGACGCCGTCGCGATCCTCGCTCGTGAAATCACGCGCGAGAAGACCAGCGACGCCGAGAAGGCGCGCGCGATCGAGCGCTACTTGTTCGTCAACGGCCGCTACAGCGACACTCCGCCAAGTCTGGACGATTCGGAGTCCGGATCGGCGCTCGAGCACTTCTTGTTCCAGAGCATGGCCGCTCACTGCGAATACTACGCAACCGCATTCGTCGTGCTCGCGCGCAGTATCGGCCTGCCCGCGCGACTCGTGAACGGCTTTGCGGGTGGGCGAACCAATCAAATCGGGAACTTCGTCGAGGTTTCGCGCGCCGACGCTCACGCGTGGGCGGAAGTTCACTACGACGGAGCCGGCTGGGTTCGCTACGACGCAACTCCGCCCGACTTCCGGGTCCGTGCACTCGCGCCGATGTCGTTCGACGAGCGCGTGCGTGAATTCGCCAGTGCGATGGAGCTATGGTGGTTCCAGCGAGTAGTCGGCTTCGATCGCTCCGACCAGATCCACGCCATGAGGCGCGCCTGGTCACAATGGGCCGAAACCGGAAGTACTCACCGCGCCGCCCCCGCCATCTGGCAGGGGCTCGGCAGCGCGCCGTGGCGCGAAGGCACCGTACTCGCACTGTGCTTCGCGGGTGCCATCGGCGCGCTGTGGTGGCTGCGGCCGAGAACGCGCCGAAAGGGCCTGCCGATCGACTACGCAGCCGGCCTCGAACTGCTCGCGCGCCACGGGCTACGACGCGCGCCGACCGCGACCGCACGCGATTTCGCCGCCGCGGTGCGCGCGGCCCATCCCGCCGCCGGGCCGGCATTCGAAGCGATCACGGAAAGCTATCTCGGCGAGCGATTCGGCGATTTCCGCGATCCCGCTGCCGGAGATCAGCTGAAAGCCCTACGCGAAAGCCTCGCGCAAACGCCCCGGCGGCGGCCACGCCGGAATCGTCAAGACCCGCATCTAACTGTCCGATAAATGGGAATGTCCGAAGCTCTGCCCAGCGGCCGAAATTTCATCAGGCGGATCCTCGCCTACACGGGAATCTACGCAGCGCTCGCGTGTGTCGTCATCAGTCTCTATCTCTCCGGTCTGCTGCAACTGACATCCCAGCAATGGCAGGGATTCTTCCAGATCGTCGCAGGCGTTTTCGTGCTGATCTTTCCAGCGATGAACCTGGTGCACCGTCGCGTGCTCCGACGAATCCAGCGCTGCCTCGACCAGCTTGCGGCGGGAACACCTCACACGACCCAACTCCAGCGCGGTTTCGCAGCAATCGCGGATTTCCCGCGCTATTGGTTCGTCTGGGGCTTGATGTGGTGGGGCCTCGGCGGAGCCGCGGTGGGCGGCGCAATGTGGCTGCGGTACGAGGATTTCACGCTGCGGTCCGCGCTCGTGATCCTGTGCGCAACGATTTCCGCTGCGTTCATCACCGACATCTACTACTACCTCACCGTCAAGCGCTTTCTCGCTCCGGCACGAGCCGCACTTGCCGCACAGATCGGTGCCCCCCAACTTCGCGCGGCATTGATCCATCGCGTATCGCTGCGGACCAAGCTGATGGCGGCCACCACCAGTGTGATCCTGGTGACAGCCGTATTCGCATCCCTGCTATCTCAGGTGAGGAGCGAACGTGCCGTCGAGAGCCAAGCTTTGCTCGTGCAGCACCGGATCCTCGAGGCCCTGATCCGGCGGCAAGACTTCTCCTACGCAGACGCCGAAGCTGACCTCGCTGCATTGGGGCAGCCCATCGAATTGCTCATGATCGACACGTCGACGCGACGAACGATCGGGGGCGCTCCGGAAGCATTGAGCGACTCGCAGCTCGCTCACCTCCTCGAACACCCGAGCGCATCGGGAGACAGCTCCGACTTCGACACCCCGCGCAGCTTTTCCTGGCGCCCGCTTCCGGATTCCCAGAGCATCCTCGTCGCGATCTCACCCGAGGAATCCCGAAGCTACGGCGCCGGAGATGGCGCGTTCGCATTGCTGTTGGTCTTCTCATCGCTCGTTGCGGTGGGAGTCGCCTACCTGATGGCCCGCGAGGTTGGCGACGCGACCGAGATCCTGAGTGCGGGCGCGGCCCGCATCGCGAATGGCGATCTGCGACCCGTCGAACTTTTCGAGAGCGAGGACGAGCTCGGAGAGCTGGCGCACAGCTTCGAATCGAT
>Ga0210064_1000803_pt1 | contig 14462 bp, 6 predicted proteins | sample Muzzi_CordC_D2_FD_185531 | JGI IMG/M metagenome (GOLD analysis project Ga0210064, IMG submission 185531) | Wetland microbial communities from San Francisco Bay, California, USA, that impact long-term carbon sequestration - Muzzi_CordC_D2 (SPAdes) | ecosystem: Environmental > Aquatic > Marine >...
TAAGGCCCAGATGCATTCCGTGCAGTGGGGTCTTGTCGGTGAAGCGTATATGGTTACCGGATCTGGAACCAATGAGCCTGAGATAGTCACCGGCGATACGGTCAAGAACGTCTGCGGTTATGATGTCCAGGGAGAATGGGTAGGCGGCAGAGGTTCCGATCCTTGTTCCAAGGGCGTCGACAATATGAATGATATCTCCGCGTTCTCCTCCGGGCGCCACATCCGGGTGTGTGGCCAGTATCTGCTCCACCAGGCTGGTTCCGGACCTCGGCATGCCGACGATGAAGACCGGCAGATCCGAGTTGTTGCGGGCCCTGGGAAATCCGGCGAAGGCGCCTTCCCGAAAGTATTCACGCAAGGAGCTGAAATCGCTGTCCGTTGAAGGGGTTTCAGTGTCCATCCTGTCCAGTTCATTGGCCTTCCGGAAATACTCGAATGCGGAATCGTATTCGTTGATTTCGTCATACAGTTCACCCAGGGAATACAGAATATTCACTTCATCGTTCCGATCCTGCGGTGATTGCAGCAGAGACTCGAGCAGTCGAAGCGTCTCGCTGTATTGCCTGTCTGCTTTGCACAGGGCACTGTAGGTGAGTATCGCATCGACATCGCGATGGCCGGAACGGATCAGGGGTTCCAGCGTGGATTTTGCTAAATCATGCTCGCCACGGCGTTCGTAAACCGATGCGAGGGCGGCCAGCAGCTTCACATCACCGGGACTCCCGTCCAGGGCCTGCCGGTAGCAAGCTATTGCAGCCTCAAATTGCCCGGTGGTTTGGTGCAGTTTGCCCAGGTGGAACAGTAATGACTGGTTGACAGGAGCATGACGCAGTCCTTCCATATAACAGTCACTGGCCCGGTCAAACTCCAGCCGGTCACTGAACAGGGCACCGAGGTTGGCATAAGCATCGATAAAATCAGGGCACAGTTCCAGTGCATGGCGGAAATATTTTTCGGCGGCATCCAGCTTGCCTGAACAGTGGTGGACGGTTCCCAGGTTGTTGTGGGCTTCGCAGTTATGTGGTTCGGAGACGAGGGCCTGTTGCAGGCAATTTTCCGCATCATCCAGACGCTGCAGCTTTATATACAGACTGCCAAGATTGACCAGGGTCTGGGCATCGCCCGGTTTGAGACTGAGCGCCTGCATAAAACATAGCCTGGCATCCATAAAATCGCCATTGGCCAGGTGGATGCCGCCCAGGTTGATGTAGGGTCCATGGGCATCCGGGGTCAATCCGATCACTTTTTCACAGCAGATCCGGGCGGATTCGAGCTCACCCAGCATGCCCAGGATAGCACCGGCCATATGCCAGGCCTGCGCATCATCTGGCGACAACCTGCAAAGCCTGCGGTAAACGGACAGTGCCTCCTGCAGCCGGTTTGCCTGGTACAGCCACCGGGCCCGGTTATGTAATGCTGCCGGATCGTCGCTCATCGTTCAGGCTTCTTGAAGCGCGGCTATGAGGGGTTCAAGATGACTTCTGTACAGTTTCCAGCGGCCTATGGATTCCGTGTAGAGCGGGCGGCGCACCTGGTCGTGGCTGGCGGTCGATACCGTACGTTCCGTTTTATGGAAGTCAAGGCAGGCCTCGTTCCAGTCGAGGTTACAGAATTCCAGGAGCCTGCGGGTTTCGTCTTCCTGGTTGCCGACAAGACTTTCATACCGTACTTCATGGATTGGAATTCGAAGCACCTTTATCCAGTGCTCCATAAGACCCTGATACAGATTGTAGTAATGCCCCAGATCTGCAAGATTGTACGCGTAGGGGTGTTCACCCGAGAAGTACTTGAAGTAGCAGGACAGGCAGGTGTCCAGAGGGCTGCGCGTACAGTGAATAATTTTTGCCCCCGGAAAGAGCTGGTCAATGAAGCCGAGGTGAATATAATTCGAAGGCAATTTATCGGTGACGAACCGGGCGCCACCGGATTTCCGCGCTATAAAGTCAATATATTCTTCTGCGAGTGTATTCAGATGGGATTTATTGATATGCGCCAGACAGGATGGGTACGGGATTTTAACGCCGAGCCTGTCGGGTAGTTTGTCGATAAAACCGGATATAATCGGCAGCTCTCCCGCACCGAACACTTCCGGATGACTGGACAGGATCTGCTCAACAAGGGAAGTTCCGGAGCGGGGCATGCCAACAATGAATACGGGGGTTGCAGATTCATTATCGGAACGCGGCAGTCGTTCAATGGCTGCTGCAGAATATGCTTGCTCCAGTGCCTGATACATGCGTTTATACAAGGCCAGGTCAAACCTGGCGTTACGCAGCCGGTTGCCGGTTGTATAGTGTGAAAATGCGCGTTTGGGATCATTCAATCGTTCGTACAACCGGGCGATCGAGAAATGGAGCTTGGCGCGGGTTCTGTCTGAATATCCACACTTACCGAGAGTGTCTTTTATCAGTGTAACCGCTGTATCGATCTTCCCGAATCGATGCGCAAACTGGGCAAAGGTGATCGCCGCGGCGGCATTCTCTGGATGGGCCTTGACCAGGCAATCGAGGCGCTCGCCGGCGGCTTCATAGTTACCCTGCATCCCGAGGATTCCGGCTGCACAGATCCGGGCATCGACATGCTCCGGATGCAGTTCCAGTGTTTTTCGGTAATATTCAAGAGCGGTATCCGTGTCCCCCTGTTCCTGATGGGCGCATCCCAGTTTGAAATAGAGCTCCTCCGCCTCCGGCAGTTGCCGGATCGCAGCAGTTAATACCTCGATTACCCGTGCATACTTGAAACTGTTTAGCAGGACGGTAGCCAGCGCACTGTATGCTTCGTGAAAATCCGTCTGGAGCAATACAGCTGTTTCATAGTGAACCGCCGCTTCACTGAATCGGTCGAGGTTGCGAAGTGCATTACCCAGATTGTAATGCGTAATTGCCGAATCGGGATTCAGCTCCAGGGCCTTATGATAGTTTTGAAGCGCTGCGGTGTAGTCCCGGGTCATGAGCCGTGCATTCGCCAGTTCCCGGTAGGCCTCCATATAGGCAGGTTGTGCCCGGATTGCATTTTCCAGGCAGGCAATCGCGTCTGCCGGATTACCTTGCCGGATCAGGGCGACAGCCAGGTTAAAGTTCAGAAACGGATGGTGTGGCGCCTGGGGCAGGGCGCGTCGGCAGCATTTTTCGGCTTCCTTGTAATCGGAGAGTTGACCGTGGATGGTGCCCAGCAGAAACCATAGCTCGGGATCATCCGGAGCATTCCTGCACATTTCCGTACACAAGTCCCTGGCCTCCTCAAGCCGGTCGCCATGCGCCAACCTGCTGACCATCCGCTTTTGTGCGGACAGGCCGTCATCGGGATTGTCTGGATCGATTGCTGTCATGCGTCAGTGCCTCGGGGCGTGGCTCAAGTACGGTTGGTTATTCCTGTTGGCCCCGGGACCCACTAAATAATATGCCTGTATATCCAATATTATAAAGCAATAGGTCATGTGGATTTTGTGGTGTCTGTATGCGGCCTAGAAGACGCACCTGGGCCACCATGTTCCAGCCAGATCCTGTGGTACAGTCGTTCCAGCTTGTTGGTGAATGTTTTGTGATCCACAAGCCTGGATGTGGACATCCGCCGGCGCAGGGTGCGGTGAAACTTCCGGAGTTGTTGGTGGTTTTGTGCCAGGCGGGCCGCTGTTTCGATATAGCTGTCCGGACCATGGGTAACCAGTTCATCCAGACCAAGCTGATTCAGCAGAGAGCAGCCTACCCTGCTGACGTGTGTGGTCCCGGCCAGTGTAATAACCGGGGTGCCCATCCATAATGCCTCGCAGGTGGTTGTGGTGCCGTTGTAGGGATAGGTATCCAGCGCGATATCGATCTTGTTGTATAGCGCCATATGGTCTTCCAGGGACCGGGCAGGTGGTAGTAATCTCAGGCGATCCGGGTCAATACCCCGGTCGGCAAATCGTCTGGTAAAACTCTCGCGTAATTCGCGGTCGGTGAATCCCCGGTTTTTCAACAACAATCCGGAGTTCGGTACAGAGTCCAGTATCGAGCTCCACAGGGCAACGGTTGCGTCACTGATTTTAGCAAGCTTGTTGAAGGAACCCAGGGTAATCAAGCCATTTGCGGTCCCCCGGTCAGCAACGGGTTCAGCAGTGATCGACGGAGGGCGGTACGTCAGGAATCCACCCGGCAAATAAACCAGCCGTTCACTGTGGCGGGAAGCGTCCGTATCCGACGGGTCTGCAATCAGGTCAGTTATGCGGTAATCGATGGAATGCAGTCCGGTCGTGTCCGGATATCCCAGATAGGTTATCTGGACCGGCGCGGGACGCAGGGCGAAAACCGTTAACCGGTTCCGGGCAGTATGCCCGGCCAGGTCCACCAGGATGTCGACCCCGTCATTGAATATCAGAGTGGCTGCATCCCGGTCACCAAGCGGTGAAATATCCCGCCACACTTCCGCACAGCCCCTGATTCGCTGCGTGGTCGCATCCTCCATGTCCTTGCTCATATTGGCATAACATATGACACGGAATTCCCTGCTGTCGTGTTCGGTTATGACGGGCTCAAAAAAATAGGCGACTGAATGAGTGCGAAAGTCATTTGATACGTAGCCGATGGTGATCCGTTCATTTGACCTGTTATCGGAAAATCTGAAAGCAGGGGTGTATTTGCTCTCCGTCATTTCACCATACTGCATGTGACAGCCGGCGATAACTGTCTCATTCGGCTGTTCATCATAGTGAAGGGCGAGAAGAAAATTATCAAACAGATTGGGTATCTCCGGATCCAGGCCAATTGCCTGCCGGTAAAGCGAACAGGCTTCCCGGTTCAGACCACAGTCATTCTTCACGTCAGCAAGGGCACCGAGGATTCTCGCGTCGGCGGGATTATTATGAACGAGATTCTCGTAATGCCTGATCGCCTCATGGTAATGCCCCTGGTCGCGCAGCAGATCCCCGATACCGAACAGGGCATCCGTATGTCCGGGTTGGAGCTGTAATATCCGGTTGTAGGTATTCAGCGCATGTGTGTGGTTACCCAGTGCATGGTACGTTCTGGCAAGATTGAAAAGGGCGTCCGGATAGCGCGGATTCAGTCGTATGGCCGTTTGCAGGTAACGCAGTGCTGCTTCCGGCTGGCACAGGCTGAGAAGTGCACTGCCGAGGTTGTTACAGGCTTCGGTGTGGTCGGGTCTGATTGCTATGGCTTTCCTGTAGAAGCCGGATGCCATCAGGAATTCATTATCACGCAAGCAGATATTGCCAAGATTGGTCAGGGTTTCTGGATTCCCGGGTTCGAGCTTCAGTGCCGACTCAAACGCAACCCTGGCGGAGCCGGTTTTATTTTGGGCAAGCAGGGCGGAGCCCAGATTATTATAGGCCGGTATGGCGTTCGGGTTTAACTCCAGTACCTTGCGGGCACAGGTTTCGGATTCCTCGAATTTCCCCAGCATGCCGTTGATGGCGCTGAGCATATGCCATATATCCGGATCGGAAGGATCGAGGCTGCCGGCCCTGGTAAACAGTGTTTTGGCTTCCATAAGCCTGTTGTTGCGGAATTGCTGCTGTGCATCCGATTTCAGCTGTTGAATATGCCCCGGATCGGTGTTCATTCTATAACCGTTACGTTTACCTGCCGAATTTACGAACGACCCCCGCGAGTTGCGGGTATCTGGCTGCAAGTTTTTCGAATGTTCCCATGCGGTTGATTTCGTTAAGAAGTTTGAGTGCCTCATCAAGGCTGGGGCCCCTGCGGCATCCCATTGCCACCCTGATGGTCTGCGTCCCGGGGTCGTCCCTGATGCCACCCATCTCGATTCGGTGGGCGCGGAATCCGAAACTGGATCCTGGCTGAAATGACAGGTCGCGCTTGCTCGCTTCAGCATGGATCACGTGTTTAAGCAGATGACGGTCGTCATTGCTGCTCCCCTCCCGCAAGCGAACATACACAAAGGGCGCAACACTCCATGTCGAATCGGGCATTCCGTGCAGTACCGGATGCGATTTCTCGGCAAATAGCAGGTCGTTCCCGGCTTCCAGCTGCTGCGCAATATAGGCATTATTATTAAAGATACTGGCGCTATGACGGTCGGTAATCTTCCGGTCCAGGAAACCGGGGTAGTCCAGTGCAGCTATCTGTTCCCACATCAGACCAAGCCCCATGGCCGGCCGGTATTTCCGCATTCGCATTGCGATGTCGTTGACATTGGCTTGCGCGGTTGAATAGATGCTCATCAACCCGGCGTTGGAGAATTCAAGCCCTTCCTGGTCAAGTTTCAGTGTTGACGATATTTGTATAACCACACCGGGCTTGTGTGGATTGAGGCGGGTCAGGACTTCCTCGATCGGGAATGTATTGCCTCCCAGCGTGGTGTCGAACAACAGTACAGTTGGCAGCCTGTTTGTCCGCTGGCCCCAGGCTTCGAGGAAGCCTTCCAGATCGAGTACTTGCATACTAAACATGGTAGAGACCGGTTCGATGTAGATCAATTGTGATTCGCCACGGGCCACGGATTGCTGGAACTGCTTCTGATCCGTAAATAAAACGGGCTTGAAAAGATTGTCATGATTGGCATTCAGCATATCCATAATTTCGAAATAGCCACCCACGCCATGAAAAGCCAGAGGGCTGTCCGGCCGGGGCTGGAACATACTACGCATCACCTGGAGCAAGCAGATCATTGCCCCCATGCCGCTGTTGAACAACACATGGTCCGCCATCCAGCCTGCCGGCACGGGGTGGTAGTTCGTGGCACGTGTTTCCAGGGCCCCGGCTGTGTTCCAGCGATCATACGGAAAGCTCGCCGAATTTCCCGATGGCATGCGCACGGTCTGGAACGTGGGTGGTGACTTGAGGTAACAACTGGAAATCGAATTTGCATAACGCAACCACAACGTGCGTAACTGCAGGGATAACCTCTCCAGCATCAGCTCCCCTTTCAGGCTTTCCAGGTTCGGGAACCTGCGCAGTGAATCTGCCTCGTCGAACCAGGCGCGCAATTCCGTTTTTACACCTGTCATTGATCCCGCAAGCCTTTCGGCCATCCGGATCAGGTAGATGCACTCATCGTGGCAGGGGGTGGCGGACATCAAATCAATCGCTTAACTCTCGATCTCGTGTGGAGAATATATCAGGGGCCGGTATCTTCCGGTATCTACAGGTGTTCATGGGCCCGGGTAGTGCATTCTACAGCAACATGCCGGGTTGTTTGCCGGTTCGTAAATCCTGTTGTGCAGGATCATATGAGTGGCATTATCGCTATCAGCTCATGCCCCGGTTGATCGTCACGAATACGGGTTATGTATTGACGCCCTAGGATTGCGGTTGTGTTCGAAGCTGCTGCGGCAGGAAGCCATCATGACGGCAGCCAGATTACATCGGCTGCAGGTATACCGTTAAATGCAGTATTCCAGGCAGCCGAATACGTGCTGATTCCGGAAAAAATAACCTGTTTTCCGGGTCTTAGCCCCGTCTCCCGGGTAAAAAAATCACCATAGGGCACCAGGTACTGGCCAATATAATCAGCCTCGAAACAGGATGGCCCGTAGAATTGTACCGGGCGTCCATTTTTATAACCGGCCTCGAGTGTGTGCAGTAATCTGGCCTGTGACCAGTGCAAATGACTTTTGCCGGACAGATCCAGGGTGCACCTGACAATTCCATCTGAATGGGTTTGGTTGACGATGGTTCCGATAGCAAAGCCTGCGTTATCAGCATACCAGCGCCCCGGCTCATAAAGAATAGCGCAGGGAGGCGGGAAATGCTGGCGGGCTTCCCGCAATACCTCTGTCATGCCTTCCTCATTGAGGGCATGCCAGCCACCACCCAGATTAATATATTTCGGTTGCCGGGGTAATTGCCTGGACAGCTTGCTTAAACCGTGGATTATCTCCTTGTAGGTGGAAACCTGGTTCCTTTCACTGCCATGGTGTACATGAAACCCGGCGGGCGGATTCTCCAGCAAGCGGGGGTGATGAAGCACATCAGCCAACTCCCTGAGGCTGAATCCAAACCGGGTTTTTGGATAATAGGCGGCATCGGGGGGCTCCATGTCTTTTAATAGGTCCGGGCCTTGCACCCGCAATACATAATCAATCGGGGGTGCTTGGGTGAAATAGTATTCAAGTTGCACCAGGCTATCGAGAGTAACCAGTGTTGCATTTCCCCGGGTGCTGAAACCGGTTAAATCCCCGGATAATGCCGGGGAGGTGACAGAAACCAGCTTCCCGTTCAAGTCGTGGGGTAGTGCGGAATACTCCGCCAGGTTGGACACATCGAACCCGCCTAAATGCTCATATGCCAGATTCAGGTATTCAGGATCAGGAGAACTCTTGACCGCGATCAAGGGGATGGCTGAAATGGCCCTGGACTGTTGGCTTATCCAGCGCATTCGTTTGCCAATGGTACCCAGATCATAGACAAGCACCGGGCTGCCTAATTGCGCAAGGTCATATTGGGGTAACACAGGATGGATAAAGCCGTGACCGGTGCGGACCCGGTTTAACAAGTCTGCAAGTTTATGCCTCCCCGCGGCAAGGTCATGAGTTTGGTCCAGCGCTACTAGCATGAATTGTTTCTTTGTTCAGCCGGTAGTGGGCTTGCTGGATATCTTATAGTGTACATGAATCCGTGATAGTGCCGATTAGAAATCCGTAATGGCTAAGATAAGCGGTATGCCTGGTTACCGGTAGGGTGATGCACTCAGGTGACCGGTCTGTTTTACAGACAGTATATACTCCCGGGTATGTGTCGTTCCAATCAATCTTATACGCCAGTGTAAATAATGTCGGAAGTGCCTCTGTGAGGCACGCATTCACCATAACCTGTTCAGCTTTCTGAAAAGCTGGTATCTTAAATTGAATTCAGGATCTCCGGTTTTTTTTGTTCATCGATTGTATGACCGCTAGAATTTCAGCGGTCTCTGTGTGCTGGTGTTCATCGTGATATCCGAAAATCCCGAAACAGGGGCGGAACCAATAGCGGATTATGACAGCGGTGCGAAATATTAGCATTTCCGTTTTAAAGGTGAAGTTTCCTTTCGCATTGACAGTATTTGTCAGTGCTTTTTTGCTGTTTCTTGTTCAGCCACTGATCGCCAAGGCCATACTTCCATGGTTCGGGGGTGGTCCCGGAGTATGGACTACGGCCATGCTCTTTTTCCAGGCAGTACTATTAGCCGGGTATATGTACACCTACCTGATTATCCGGTTTCTAGATTCCCGGACCCAGATGATGTTGCATATCTGTCTGATGCTCGCCGCAGTCCTGTTGTTGCCTTTAACACCATCAGAAGCATGGAAACCGGACGGTTCCGGGTACCCTGAAGTAAGGATACTGCTGCTGCTGGCGGCCACTGTCGGGCTCCAGTATTTTATGCTTGCTACGACGGCCCCGCTGGTACAGGCATGGTTCAGCAGGGTAATTCCGGGATATTCGACCTACCGCCTCTATGCCCTGTCGAATGTCGGGTCAATTATAGCGCTGGCCAGTTATCCGTTCGTTGTAGAGCCTGCCCTGACATTGCATACTCAGGAAGAACTCTGGTCCTGGGGATTTGTGATCTACGTCACCGGGTGCAGTTATGTCGCGGTGAAACAGTGGAAGGATGCGGCGAAAAACGCTGGCCATCGAGCATCCCGGGAAGCCGGGAGGGCCGGCATTGCGGGCCCCGCACGCGGTGACCGGTTTTTTTGGGTTGCCTTGTCGGCAACCGGCTCGATTATGCTGCTCGCCGTCACAAATCACGTGTGTCAGGACATAGCCGTTGTACCTTTTTTATGGGTGGCGCCACTAAGCCTTTACCTGCTGACGTTTGCCATATGTTTTGACCGTGAGAAGTGGTATTTCCGGGGTGTATTCGCTGTTCTCTTTATACTTGCCGTTACGGCGCTGGGTGTTACCCCGCAATATCTTCCAGCGGTGCTGGATTCCCTGGGTTTGCATGCGCTGGAGATAAAGCTAGAAATATTGATATTTTTCGCGGGGCTTTTCGTTATCTGCATGGTGATGCACGGCGAACTGGCTCGGTTAAAACCGCACTCCGGATATCTGACTTCCTATTATCTGATGATTGCCCTGGGTGGAATGATCGGAGGCTTGTTCGTCGCTCTTGCAGCGCCAGTTTTGTTCGATATCTATCTGGAATTGCAGATAGGTATCGTGGCCGCTTGCCTGCTCGCCATGGCGGCCTGGTATCGCGACGGGAACTGGGGTCTTGCCCATGGTCGTCCACGCTGGATATGGATTCTCCTGCTTGCAGGTTTTGCGATTTTGACCGGGTACCTGCAACGCGATATGATCGATCTTCTCGCGCGTCCCATCATCGTGACCCGAAACTTCTATGGAGTGGTCCGGGTGACGGAAAGATTTACCGGGAATACCTATCAGCACAGATACCTGCTACAGCAATCGGGCATGACCGAAGGTTTGCAGTTCGCAGCGCCATCCCGGAGGCATCTCGCGACAGCCTATTATGGTCCGTCGAGCGGAGTCGGACTGGCGCTGAAAGCTTATAGAGAGTCAGCCTCTTTGAGGATCGGTGCCATCGGTTTGGGGGTCGGAACGGTAGCAGCATACGGGCGTTTCGGTGACTATTTCCGCTTTTATGATATCAATCCGGAAATTGTAGGTCTTGCCGAGAATTTTTTTACCTATCTGAACGATAGCATGGCCGATACGGATATCGTCGTTGGTGATGCCCGGATTTCGCTGGAGCGGGAGCCGGATCAGGAGTTTGATATCCTGATTCTTGATGCATTCAGCGGTGATGCGATCCCTGTACACCTCCTGACGAAGGAAGCCTTTGAAATCTACTTGAGACACCTGAAACCCGAGGGGGTGCTGGCAGTTCACACATCGAATCAGAGTCTGGACCTGACGCCCGTGGTTCTTAAGCTGGCTGAATACTTCGGACTGGAAATTGTTTCGCTGCGCAACGGGTTGCAGCCCAGAGTCGGTGTCCTGTGGTCAGAATGGTTTTTACTGACGCATAACAGGAAAATTATTGAAAATCCTTCTGTCAGAGCGGCTGCTGCGCGACAGGAGGCAGTTCTCAGGAATAAAGCAGAAAAATACGCAAATTTCCGCATGTGGACCGACAACTACAGCAACCTGTTTCAGGTCATGTATGATCGATAAGCAAGATACCATCTGCAGGATATCTTCGGGTATTTCATCCCGGTCAGTCCTGTTCCATATTCAATTCGACTCACGGAAGCATTGTAACGGTATCGCTTGTGGGTGAAGCCTTGTCCGGGATTTCCTGACGGTTCGTAACAGTGATACCGTATAACATTCGGTCTGTATGACAACAATACATTGTGGATATGAAAGTACCGCGTATTTAAATATGTTTTCGGCGTTCACCGGTAGCGGCGTCCTGTCCTGTCCTGGCATGTGGCAGCGGCCACTCCCGGTGTGAATCGCGGCCGGAGAGCTGCTACTGCAGAAAGAATTTTTCAAAAACCGGGTTTATAGTTGCCTGGAACCAGAATGCACTTGTATTCCGGATTGTTATTCTATTCGTAAACCCCCGCAGGCCAGGATCTGTTCACTTCAGCATTTGACGTACCCTGGAAATCTCGGTGTCGTATCCGAGTTTCCGGATGAGTTCCATGTCGAGATTATCCATTATGAAATGGATATCACTGATATCGAAATACCTGTAATACAACTTGCCGGAGTACGCAGTTTTGTCAAAGGGTATATCGGTAAGATAATCCTCGAATGAGCGGTTTTTACGGTCGGACATCCGCATCGTTACTTCGGTGGGTACTCTGAACTCGTCGAGACTGGAAAAGCGTGGTTGCAGTTCCAGGCGTTCAGCGATTCCCTCAGCAGTGGCTGCCGGATTTTCGAGTAGATCTTCATATCGGACATGTACTGAGGTGATTTTGGAATCCAGAAGCGAGGCATAATTCCAGTTCAGATTATTCCAGAATTCCACCACATTGGAAAAGCGATATTGCGGGGAGTGTGGCTGAAATGAGTCATGGATTATGAATCGTTGCCTCAGAAAGTGCTTCCATTCTGTTGCGGCAATAATGTTCTTTCCGTTCAGCCGAAAGTATTTGAATAGTGAAAAAATAGACGAAAACGGATTCTTTGTAACAAAGAGGGTATTTACCGATGGGTACCTCAAAGTGCTTCTGGTGACGATTATCGGGTAAAAACCATGTTTCCATCCGTACATATTGTAGATCAGGCGGCAGTGATAGTTCCACTCAAGAACGGTCCGCGTGAAATTTGTACCTGACCGGAATATCCCGAATAATGCAATATCCTTCGCATGCACTGCTCCGTCATTGCATTTAGCATCACTACACATGTCCTTATTGAAGAATATTTGTTTGTACATTCCCCGGTCTCCATAAAACAGTCCTGCCGGAACTGTGCACTGAATTATGTATAACCGTATCCATCACGCAACTATTATCTCTTGGTGTACAGGCATCAGTAACTGATCATTGCTTTGTTGATTTATACCGGTTCCACATGGATTGATAGGCGGATTCCATTGCCTGTGCAAGATCCTTTGCATTACACAGCGGTGACGCTGCCATCTTTTTTCTCAGGCTTGCCCGCAGCGCCTTGCGCCGGTTGGGGTTATGTGCAAGTGATACGGCCTTGTCAAGGTAGTTTTCCCGGCTTCCGGCGACCAGATCTTCCAGGCCGATGGCTGTGAGCTTGCTGGCGCTGATGCGTTCCACGTAGCGCTGACCTGCGAGGGTGACCACCGGTACTCCCATCCACAGTGATTCTGCTGTTGTTGTACCACCGGTGCGGGGAAACGGATCCAGTACGATATCGACTTCGGCATAAGTCCGCAGGTACTGGTCATGCGAGGCTCCGCCACGCATCGTCAACTGTTCCGGATCAATATCCCATTGGGCAAATCGGTCTGCCAGCCGCCTCCTGGTTCCGGAATCAGACAATGATTTTGCCATCAACAGCAAGTGACTGCCGGGAAGCTGGTGCAGGAGCCTGCTCCAGGTCTCGATGACTTCCGGTGTCAGCTTCGAGAGATTGCTGAATGAGCCAAACACAACCTTATCGCCGGTATTGGGGCAGGGTTCCACCCCGGGGGTTGTTGCACCTGGCTGGTAACAGACCCAGCATCGCGGGAGACGATAGATCTGCTCCACGGTTTTTTCCTGGGTGTCCGGTGGATGCAGGATTTCATCTGTGATCCAGTAATCCATTGCCTCGATACCTGTTGTAGCAAAGAATCCAAGGTAGCTGGCCTGCACTGGCGAAGGGCGATAGGTAAAAGCTTTCAGACGGTTACCCCGTGTATGCCCCGACAGGTCCACAAGTATGTCAATGCCGTCTTCATGGATACGTCCTGCCAGTTCGCCGTCAGTGTCGGACGCAACCATTTGCCAGTGTTCAGCGACCCTGCGCAGGCGTTCCGTGGTGCCATCTGCACAATCCGGATTGGCATCGTAGCAGAACACTTCGAATCGGGTGCGGTCATGGGCTGAGAGCAGGGGTTCGAAGAAGTGGCTGACTGAATGGGTGCGCAGGTCAGGAGAAACATAGCCAATCCGCAACCGTCGTTCATCGCTGGCTTGTCCGACACGGGTGGTCAAGGTATTCATTCTGCCTTCCCGCCCATGGATATTATCCCAGTTCTGCAGTTCCTCGATCATCCCTTCTGCTGACAGCCGTACCCTAGCCGCCAGCAGAAACAGGAGGCCTGAATGGAGTATTGCATTATCGGGTTGCAGTTCCAGTGCATGCCGAAAACTGCGCTCTGCCGCTTCCAGCCGGCCCTGCTCCTGTAATGTGTTACCAAGATTACTATGCACCCATGCAAGGTCCGGGTTGAGACATATCGCTCGTTTACCGGCGGCTACGGCCTCTTCCATACGGCACAGACCGCTCAATATATACCCGCGGTTGCCATGTGCCTCGGCATACTCCGGATTTATCCGGATCGCCTGTTCGCAGGCAGCCAATGCTTCCTCCAGGCGGCCCACCTCATGTAGCGCATTGCCGAGATTATTATGCGCTGCGGCAAGGTGCGGATTTAGCTGGAGTGCTCGCTCACTGGCCGTCACAGCTGCATCGAAACGACCCAGTTCAGCCAAAACGAAGCCACGGTGAGCATGTGCCACAGCATATTGCGGCATGATTCGTGTTGCCTGTTCGCAGGCCGCCAGGGATTCTTCCAGGCGGCCCAGGTCGCTTAATGCAACACCACGGTTACCGTGCGCTTCGGCATACTGCGGATTCAGGGCGATCGCACGATCAAAGGCAGACAATGCCTCATCCAGTCGTCCCGCCATGCGCAGTGCGAGACCATAATTATTGAAGTACATTGGCTGGCCGGGGTTGCAGCGGATGGCTTGGGCGATACGCTGGGCCCCCAGATCATATTGTCCACACTGGCTGGCGATTATGCCTGACAGGCAGTTGGCATCCGCATGATTCGGGTCTTTTACCAGAATCTTTTCCGTGAGTTTCCCGGCGGCAGCCAGATGTCCCTGTTGGTAGTGGCTGAGCGCTTGCTTA
>Ga0210064_1000804_pt1 | contig 14451 bp, 14 predicted proteins | sample Muzzi_CordC_D2_FD_185531 | JGI IMG/M metagenome (GOLD analysis project Ga0210064, IMG submission 185531) | Wetland microbial communities from San Francisco Bay, California, USA, that impact long-term carbon sequestration - Muzzi_CordC_D2 (SPAdes) | ecosystem: Environmental > Aquatic > Marine >...
GCGATTGCAGTCAGTTCCCCTGCCATAATTTCAGCACCGGCCGTTACCCCTTCAGCCAGGGATTTTTAAACATGCAAAAAAGACGTTTACAGCAAAGACCGCCCGCTTATGCCCCCGATGGATCCCGGGTAAAAGTTGCGCCGGCATATTGGGATGAATTGCAGCAAAAGGATATCACCGCCATGTGCAATTTAACCCTTTTTACACCGGTATCATCCGGTCAGGCAGTGTTCCGGTTTTTAAACGAAGACGTCATGATTGACACCAAAAATTGCTGCCTGAAACGAATGGCCGAGGACCAATGGGTCGTCAGCGATGACCCCCTGCTGGAGTTGGTCACCGTTCTTTATTTAATCAATGTCGATGACATCTATCCCGTGGGCAAAGATATTGTCGGCGTCAAAGATCTGAAAGAGGCCCATTTTTTCCAGGGGCCCCACGCGCTCAGGACTGATCCCCTGTTAAAAAGATACGGAAGCGATTTACAGGGGTTCAGAGAGGCCGCCGAGTATTTAAATGGCGAATCAAAAGATATGGCTGATGCCGCCTACAAGCTGTCGCCCTATCCGCGGATCAATTTATACTTCCTGTTATGGCAGGGAGACGAAGAATTCTCACCCCAGGCGAACGTGCTGCTCGACCGTCCCATCGAAAGAGTATTGGCAGCAGATGCAATCTGGGCCTTAATCAATCGGGTCACCACGGCCCTGCTTCAAGGACCGCAGATTTGAAGTCGGAAGGAAAAGCATGGCGCAGAGGGCAGAGAGCATAGCGTAAACCCTAATTCAAATATTCCAGACTCGGTCTCCCAACCCCAAATATCTCTATTCTTTTCGCTATGCGCTTTGCCCTATGCGCTATGCATAATGGGAATTGCACCCCAAATCTCATTTGTATAGAGATGGATATCTTCATCGAATTATTTAGAAATCACATATACCCGTATAATTCTCGGGGGTAATTTTCAACAACTCATCTTTTACCTTGCGGGAAACATTCAAAGTTTCAATAAATTCGGCAATGGCCTGTTGATCAATTATGGTGTGGGTGCGGGTTAACGCTTTTAGCGATTCGTAAGGTTCGGGGTAGTTCTCACGACGTAAAATAGTCTGGATAGCTTCGGCCACCACGGCCCAGTTTTTGTCCAGATCGGCCTGGATCGCCGCGGCATTCAAAATTAGTTTGTTCAGTCCGCGCAACAGGGATTTCAGACCGATCAGGGTGTGTGCGATCGGAACACCGATATTTCGAATCACCGTAGAATCCGTCAGGTCTCTCTGCAATCTGGAAATCGGCAGTTTGGCTGACAGATGCGCCAGGACGGCGTTGGCGACTCCCAGATTACCTTCCGAATTTTCAAAGTCGATGGGGTTGACTTTATGCGGCATGGTCGATGATCCCACTTCGCCTTTTTTAATCTTCTGTTTAAAGTAATCCATCGATATGTAAGCCCATACATCGCGGTCAAGATCGATCAGGATCGTGTTGATCCGCTTCAGGTTGTCACAGAAAGCCGCCAGATTGTCGTAATGCTCGATCTGGGTGGTCACTTTCGAGCGGCTGAGTCCCAATTTTTTATTGACCAGTTTGTCGGCAAAAGCCGTCCAGTCAATTTCCGGATAGGCCGCGTAATGGGCGTTGAAGTTGCCGGTGGCACCCCCGAATTTTGCTGAGAATGGAACCGCATTCAACTGCTGGGCCTGGACCATTAAACGTTCAATAAATACATAAATTTCCTTTCCCAGCCGGGTCGGTGAGGCAGGCTGGCCGTGGGTGCGGGCCAGCATGGAAACGTCTTGCCACTGGCGGGCCCGGTCCTGAAGCGCATCGATGACTTCATCCAAAACGGGGCCGACAACTTCCTGCCAGGCGTGTTTCAATGAATAGGGTGTGGCGGTATTGTTGATGTCCTGGGATGTCAATCCGAAGTGGATAAATTCCTTAAATTCCTGCAATTGCAGCTCATCGAATTTTTCCTTCAGGAAATATTCGACTGCTTTGACATCATGATTGGTGATTTTTTCGATGTCTTTAACCCGACGGGCATCTTCCAGTCTAAAATTCTGATATAGGCTCCTGAGCGGCTCAAACAGATCACGGTTAAAACCGTTCAATTGGGGCAACGGCAACTGGCACAAGGCGATAAAATATTCAACTTCCACCATCACCCGGTATTTGATCAAGGCGCCCTCGGAAAAGTAATCCGCCAATTTATGGGTTGCCCGTCGATAGCGGCCGTCCACCGGAGAGATTGTTTCTAAAGATGAAAATTCCATGAAATTTGCCCGTCCTTTGAATTAGAATCTAAATTGTTGCTTGTTTGTCTTCCTCCAGGCAGATCGACGAAACCTCATGATCGCCTTCAGGTTGATGCCAGGCGAGTATAGGAAAAGCAATTTATTGTGTCAAGACAGAGGAGGCCATTTGACAATACAATGTTGCGTGGCTTAGTTTATGATGTCGGCTCAAGGTTTAAGGTTTCAGGGTCAATGTCCAATGCACAGAATTCAATATCTAAAAGGAAATAAGTTTAGCCACTAAGACACGAAGGCACAAAGAATGATTTTGAAGTCTGAACCTTTGCAAAAAAAGTTTTAACTCGATCAGGAGGAAATTATGAATTGGCCAATTTTTATCGCAGGGGTGGGAGCCGTATTTATCACCATCGGTCATTTTGCAATCGGCAGCAAACTATATCTGAAACCCATGCTGCTGGCTTCTTTTGAGGATGTGCCGAAAAAAATAAACCATTGTGTATTTCACTACGTTTCAGCGTATCTGGTTTTGTCGACCGTCTTTTTGCTGATAATCGGAATCGGTTATAGCAACCAGACGGATAATGCCTGGCTGGTAAAATTTATCTCGATTAATTATGGATTATTCGCGGTGGTTCAGATCGTTATTGCCGCCACCTCCGGGATCCCGAAGGCAATCGCTAAAATGTTTCAGTGGACGCTGTTTGCATTTGTGGCGGTTTTCGCATGGGTGGGTGTTGTCCAACCAGGCTGAAGGTTCACCAACCATGCCCCCAGGGCAAGCATTGTACAAATTTGCAAGAAGGCCCCTTTTCGATCCTTATTGATAATCGGTCTGAATCAGTGTAACATACTCTTGCCTATTAAAAAAAGCCGCAGCCAAAAGAAATTAAGCCGCCGCAGATAATTTTTTGGCGCCTGGCTTCAATTTCCAAAAAGCAGTTTAAAACCGTATATTTGCTGTTTTTCAGGGCGGATTCATTAATGAAAAAAACTTTAATTATCGCTTTGATAATTATTTTGGGATCCGTTGGTTTTCTGGCTTACGACTGGCATGTGAAAACGACGATTCAGGCAGATGACCAGCGTGTCACCCTGTATTCGTGGACGGATGAAAGCGGTGCCAGACACTACACCAATACACAGCCGCCGGACGGCGCCCGAAATATTGAAGAGCACAAGGGATATAAATATACCGATCGACCGCTGGTGGTGAAGATGAAAGACAAGATCGTTGATGGATATGAATGGATAAAAGAAAAGTTTTTTAAGAAGAAAGATCGCAAAAAGAAAAAGCAATAGCACGAATCACGGTTATTACCTGAATTTTGCATACAAAAGCCATCGCTGAAGTCTGGAATCAAGTTGTCGCAATTGACCGGACACGGTATTTGGTGCTAAAAAATTCAGGTATTATTTCGAATAGCAGGCATGATGACGCTGGCGAGGTAGTCGAGATAGGTGGTAATCAGGATAATATCATGATGTTTCAGCGGCTGCATAGCCCTCGGGTGTCAAAAATGCACTGGATTTGAGCGAATTCATATCGACCAGGCCGCTTTGAAATAACGCTTTCAAGGCTTGGAATGTCTCACTGGGAGCCAGGTCCAGGGCCGCAACGATGTCGCTGATGTCCAGGATACCGGGCGGCCCGCTGTGCGCCCATTCCTTGGCCAGCAACCTGAGAACTTTAAGCTCCTGCGGCGTCGGCATAACGCTCCTTCGTTCGTCAAATCACGTTAACAGCGCCTTGATCAGTTCCCGGCAGTAATCCGGAATATCCGCCACCACACGTCCCCACACCAGGTTTTCCTCTCGAAAGGCAGGCTCATCCACCCATGTGGCCCCGGCGTTTTCCAGGTCGTCTTTAATTCCGGTACTGCCGGTAGCACGTTTGCCGTTGCAGATTCCGGCGCTGGCAGCAACCCAGCCGGCATGACAGATAAATCCTAAAATTTTGCCCTGGGCATTCATCTCCCGAACCAGCTGCAAAATGTTCGGATCCCGGCGCAGCTTGTCCGGGGCCCAACCGCCCGGCACCAGCAGCGCATCCAGCTGATTAGCGGTAACCTCGTGGGCGGCGACCTGACTTTCGACGGTCAGCCCGCCGCTTTTGCTGGTGTAGGATTCGCCGCCCTTGGTGGCAATCACCTTAACGTCAGCGCCTTCTTCTTGCAGGCGCATGAGCGGTACCCAGAATTCCAAATCTTCATAACCGGGACCCACAAGGATACCGACAACTTTTCCCTTAAGCCGCATTCTGGCCCTCCTTTGGCCGCGGGTTGAACTTGGCCGATGTGAGTAAGCGTTATTAAAAAAAGATACGATCTAAAATTTGTCTGTCAAATTCCGGAGGCTGGGCGTCGGACTCCATTTATTTAGTGGCCCACAACTTGATCCACATTCCGGCCTGACTGCCCTTTCATGCGATCACCCAGGGGCTGGTTGCAGCCGGGACATCGACCGGCATGACGGCTGACCTGTCCTTGCCAGCCACAGTCTTGGCAGACCGCAAATTGCATGTACGGGTTAACTTTATCTTTGCGGAAGATCTTTTTTAGAATTGAAATAAAAATGAATATCCCAATTAAAATGCCGGCCAGCAGCAATGCATCCTGGACAGTATATCCGGCAACCAAAATCTTATCCATCACGATCTTTTCTCCTTAAACATTAATTAGTACCTGAATTTTGCACGAAATTTTGCTAACTCTGAAAATGATTATATACGAATCGGTTGTAAGATGCAAAAATAGTAGTCTTAGCCGACCACCGAGAAACTGCTGTCCCGGTGAATATCCCGCAGGCGGGAATAAAAGCCCGCATTTAAGACATGACCCGTATAGGGTCCGATGAGCTTAACCGGTTCCCGGTCGTGATCGTGTCCGTTCTCGCACGAATCGATCAGTTCTGCCATCAACCGGCCGACAACCGGTGCGTTTTTGAATTGGTTGCCGCTGGTGCCGATGGCCAGATAGAAACCTGCCAGATCGGATTTATCATAAATGGGGATCCAATCGTCGGACACATCATACAGATCTGCCAGTCCTTTTGGTTTATCGGGTATTCCTAGTGTCGGAATTCGCTGGGCCAGGCGGTAAACCTGGGCCCGCCATTGGTTTGTGGTCACCTGGCGATTGAAGTGGTCCGGGTCATCAATCCATATTTTGGGATCACAGGCCGGATCCTGGCTGCCGACCAGAATGTTGTTGCCGACTTCCGGCAGGTGATAGGTGGCATTGGAAAAATCGGAAGTAACATATCCGCTATTATCAAAATCATACCCTTTGGGAGCTGGAACCACATGCACTTCGTGCCGCAGGGCCCTGGTTTTGATTTTCATGCTGTCCTGTATGCCGGCCATGCGATTGACAATAAATGAATGCGGTCCCGCTGCATTGACAACCACCGGCGCATCGACGCGCTGCCTGTCTTTTAGGGTCACACCGATTATCTTCCCACCGGAGTGCCGGATTTCAACGACCTGACTGTTAAACATAAACCGGCTGCCCCTTGCTTCGGCTGCCGCCTGCAAATTATGGGTGGCCAGTTGGGGATCATTTATGTAGCCGCTGGATGGCGTATAAATGGCACGACTCAGTTTGCGGTAAGGTCGATCAAAAAATGTTTCATCATCAGGCCGTTTTGCAGGTGAAAAATCTAAATCAGTATAAATGGGAATTTTTTGCTTGACCAGATCCATATCCCACAATTCAAAATCAACACCGACCTCCGACAAAAGGGTCAGCAGTTTCCGTGACGCATTGCCCAACACCAGGCCGCCGGTTTTTTTAAATCGAGCCGGCCCACGCTCATCGGACACACCCAAATATTCCTCCCAGTGTTTCCAATGAAAATATCCCTCGTATGCCATGGCGACACCGTCCCATGTGGAATAATGAGTGCGGATACCGGCTGAAGAACTGCCGGTGGAGCCCTGCCCGGCTGCCGGCAGTTTATCAATGTTGACGGTTTTATATCCTTTTTTACCAAGTTCAAATGCTATGGCAGCGCCGATAATGCCGGCTCCGATAATGACAATATCTGTTGTCCTGCTCATTTATATCCTTTCAATTTTTAGATTGTAATACCTGATTTTTGAAGGTAAAAATGTAACCGTTGATAAACTTGGCAGTATTTCATATCTCGGGAATAAATCAACCTTACGGTCTCAAAAATCAGCCCATGAAAATTGTCCTGGCAACATTTGGATCACGCGGTGATGTCCAGCCGATGCTGGCCCTTTCCCTGGCGCTGAAATTAATGGGCCATGATGTCCTATTGGCAGCACCACCGGAAAAGGCGGCCTGGGCCAGACAGCTAGGTTGTCCATTTCAACCTATTGGAAGCGACGTCACAGCTTTCATCGATCATATGGATAACGCGCATTCATTTCGTTCTGCAGTTTGCTTTGTATCCTTTTTGCGAAATGAAATAAATGCGCAATTCGGCCTTTTCCCAAAAATCATTGCCGGATCCGATCTGCTGATCGGCTCCTCGTTAACCTTTGCCCTGGCGACGCTGGCCGAGTCCATGGAAATCACCTACCGCTTTATCGCGTTTGCGCCCCAGATGTTGCCTTCAGGCTATCATCCCTTTCCGGCTTTCAAGCATCAGAGACTTCCTAAATGGCATAATCACATGACCTGGCGATTTGCCGGCTTACTCGATCGCTTTAACATCACCCGGCTGATTAACAACCACCGCAGGCAACTCGGCCTAAGTTTGATCCAGGATGCCTGGCGCCATATCATGGGTCGACATGTTATCGTCGCTTCAGACCGCGCGATTTCGAAGGTTCCACCGGACATTGTTGAGCCGGCCTTTACGCAAACCGGCTATATGCATTTGAATCAGCCGGATCAACAGCTGCCGGAACTGGACGCATTCCTTGAGGCAGGCCCGCCGCCGGTTTATGCCGGGTTCGGCAGCATGCCCCTGCGGGATCAAATCCGCAACGTCCCGCTAATTGTTGAAGCGGCGCGATTATCCGGCCAAAGGGCGGTAATCGGCAAGTTCTGGGACGAGCCGTCCGAATTTTCGACTTCCGATGATATTTTTTTTATTAAAAAATATCCTCATTTAAAGCTCTTCCCTAAAATGGCCGCCGTGATCCATCACGGTGGAGCGGGAACGACTGCAACCACGGCAGTCAGTGGTGTACCCCAGATCATTGTTCCTCACCTGCTGGACCAATATTACTGGGGCAATCAGATCTATCAATCCAAACTCGGACCCAGACCCATCCGGCGCTCCAAATTGACAAGCAATAGACTTGCGGCGGCGATCCGGCAATGTTTATCGGATGAAGGCATTCGTCAAAAGGCCAGGCAGGCCTCAGAGATTATAAAACAAAAGGATAGTCTGGAGCTTACAGTTACAGCAGTATTGAAATCGATAGATTAATCCGCACAGGCAAAATGAAAACTAAGACAGCGTCTGATAGCGGCTGAAATGGAATTCAGATCCGGGGTTTTATTTTGCTCTTGAGAAGGTATTTGATATGAAAAGCAAAACATTGCTTGTTTTAACTATCATTCAACTTGCTATTCTTCTACTCTTTTTGACTTTAACAGTGTGCAATGAGGTTATCGATATTCCGCATTATGTTTTTGGCGATAAATCCACGTCCTATTCACAACGTCTTGGTGAAATTGGCATAGAAATATTTATCTTTGTCATGGTTATGATTGTCCAGATTATGTTGTTCAGGATGTTATATCAACGGATTAGGATTTTGGAGGGGTTTATACCGATTTGTGCGAATTGCAAGAAAATCAGGAACACGGAAAATCAGTGGGAGCAAATGGAAAAATACATAACACAAAATTCTCTGGCCAAATTTTCTCATGGTGTTTGTCCTGATTGCGCGATGAAATTGTATCCTGATTTATATGAGGACAAAACGTAACTCGTTCAAATCGCTTCACCCGACCGCTCAATCGCTACGCGGTTTCGCGGCGTCTGAACTTTAACGTTACGATTCCGGATACCTCTCCAACAAAGTTGATAGTTGGGGATCCGGTAAGATACATTTACCGATAAGGAGGAAATTATGGATGTTGAAGAAAATTTTTAATATTTATCTTCTAAAATTTTTATCAGCTTTTGCTTATCAAATTTGCCATTATCATTCAGGGGAATTTTATCCAGGAAAATAATATCCTGCGGCACCATAAAAGGCGGCAGCGTATTTCTACAGTATTCGAGAATCTTCGCCTTTTGCGGTTCTTCATTCTCAGCGATGAAAGACACTAATCTTTGCGCCACTCCGTTTTTTATCGGCCAGGCCAAGGATACGACCATCTCGCTGTTGGATGCTCTTTTTAGAATACAGTCGACTTCCTGCAGCTCAACCCGGTTGCCGAGTATTTGAACCTGATTATCCAGTCGGCCGAGATAGTTTAGGTTGCCATTTTCTCTCTCTTTTACCAGATCCCCGGTTTTAAACCAGACTTCATCGCCCAGGTGCGGGATTTTGAGATAGGCCGTTTTTGTTCGTTCAGGGTCATTGAAATACTCTTTGGTAATTTGAACTCCCGCTAAATACAATTCTCCCGGTTCTCCCGCTGAAACGGCCTTTTTGTTTTCATCGAGTATACAATATTTTAATCCGTCAAAAATTTTCCCGATCGATACGATGTCATTGATACATTCAGCTTCGGATATATTATCATCCCATTTGTAGACAGAAACTTGATGGGTCGTTTCAGTAATTCCATAATAGTTTTCAATGGCCGAATTCGGGGCAGCTTGCGCCCAGTGTTTCGCCAGGTTTTTGGGCAGCGCTTCGCCGCAAAAAAGTGTGTATTTTAAACTGGGCAGTGATCCTGCTTTTAATCGATTTAACTTGAGCATATTTAAACCGATAGAAGGCACGGAATACCAGACGGTCAGTTGCTTGTCTTTGATAAAACCGGCCGGCATCATGACATAATTGCGGGGCACACAATACAGGCATGCGCCAAACTTCCAACAGATGAACATGTCATGAATGCTGTTATCAAACGTTAGTTCAAAAGTTTGGGATACGCGGTCATTTTCATCCAAATTATAACGGGCTGCGACATAATCCAGATAAGTGATTACATTTTTATTCGTTTGCTGGACGATCTTCGGCTCGCCGGTACTTCCTGATGTAAATACAAAATACGCAATGGCATCCTCATCAATATCGCCTATTTCGCCAAATTCTGCTGCACCTTCACGTTCATTTATAAATAAAAAGTTATGGTCGCAATCAGAAGATATTTGATCCAGTTCCTCGGTATCCGGAAAAATAAAGGTCATGGGTACCTTTATCTGCGGCAACAACCTAAGGAAATAGTCTCGGCACTCATGGCCGACGATTAATACCCGACATCCAACCATCTTCATCATTTTTTGGGTTCGGTTCAACGGAAAGTAAGGATTTAACGGTAGATAAATATTTTTGGAACACATGATCCCCAGAATACCGGCATAAGAAGAAAAGCTTCGATAAGTCAACAGACCGACCGGGCTGTTCTGAATCCCCTGATCTTGAATTGCTTGGGCAATTTTGCCGGTTAGCAGCCCTAATTCTTGATAGGTCAGCTGCACGGTATTCACTTCGACGGCCGGTCTTTGGGGAAATTGTTGAGCGGATTTAATAAACCAGTTAACAAACATTTCTCACCTCAATTATTTTGGCCGTTTATTGCCGCCGTAACGGTTTGAACAGCTGAGCGATAACTGAGCAGCTCTTCGACGATTTGCGAATCGGTAAACTCGATGTCAAATTCTTTTTGCAAATTTAATACAAAGTCCACGTGCTCTAAAGATGTCCATTGGGGAACATTGGCGGAAGATGTCTCTTCATTGATTTCACTCATATCAATTTTAAAGACGGCAACCATGATCGCTTTGATTTTCTGTTCCACCGACAAAGATTGATCCACATTCACGGCAGCTTCATCATCACGGTGATCTGTTTTTATAGCTTTGGAAAATATCGATTTAATTTTGAGAGCCATAGGATAGATTCTTCCAGTATCAATGCAAATCCCAATCAATTAACCAAGTCGGGATTTAATGTCAATGTCATTTGTGGCAGATGTTTTTAAAATTTTTTGCAAAATACAAAATTCTCGGATAAACTAGCTTTTACCCTGCTCTCGACAGCCTGGGTTGATTCGTTAGGCTATTTATTTTAAATATGTTTGAAAGATTCAGCAGTTTTTCAACCCTGAAGGCGGCGTGAGGCAGTATCCAAGCTCCGGGGGATTGGATTCTTTTCCATTACTCCATCACGCCAATTTAGATTATGACGGTATCAAACGATCAAAATAGTATTCCAACGCCGCCCCCGCTTAAGGCTCCCATCAGCGTTCACCGCGCCTTTACTTACAGTGCCTGTGCCCCCGGATGGGGCGATATCTATGCCGGCTCCCGCCTTCGGGGATACGCGACGATAGTTATTTTCATATTGTTCACTGGGTGGTTTACCTGGACTCTGGCTCAAACTTTAAATATTGTCGTGGGCCGGTTATTTGACAGTCTGGACGGCATGACGCCTTTTGTTATGCCTGAGCTGCCCATTGCAGCCATCGGAATATCTTTTTTCGGCATCTATCTTGCCTGGTTGTGGTCCCTGCTTTCGGCCGTGGATACGGCGACCGGTCAACGGCAAAAAACCGGGTATCCTCCCCAGGCAAGTGTCGCATGGGCGGCTGCTATGTCGTGGTTTTGCCCCGGAAGCGGCCAGATGTACACCCGTGAGCGCCGGTTTGGATTTATTTTATTTGGCGCCTATCTTCTGGGATTTCTGCTCATGGTACCGGCCTATAAACAACTGTTCCGGAGCCTTTCCGATCTGGCAACAAGCGGGCAACTGCCGGCGAATAATCCGTATGCCGTCATTGACATCGTCCATGAGCTGATTGCCAGAGTCGACTATGGCTTTGGCAGGATCTTTCAGGAATCCATTAAATATTTTGCCGTTGCCGGTACCCTGGCCGCTTTAAGACAGGGCCCACTGAAAGCCGACACCAAATGGTTAACGCCGTCTTTGCCTTATGGCACGGCCCTGTTCGGGCTCGGCTGGCTGTGTCCCGGATCGGGGCAATTGCTTCAGGGCCGCAACCGGATCGGCTGGGGATTTTTTGCGGGGTATCTGGGCAGTAAATTTCTAATTGGCCTGCTGCTTGGTGCAGACTTCATAACGGTTGAAACGGCCGACACCCTGGCCTGGATGACTGTGATTGTTGAATGGGGCTCTATGATTGAAGCGCCATTAGCAATGCGAAAATTTATTTCGTGAAAATTCGTATTTATTTGTAGCTTATTTCAAACATCTAATAGCATTGGCGATTACGGATGAGATAGATAACTTGGCGGCCTGCCTGACGCCGGAAGGGTGTCAAAAGATCAGATATTGAGATTTATCAGTTCAACCTTGGCCCCAGGGAAAGTATAGTGCCAAACCGTTTTCGTTCTCCTGCATTCAAAAACATCAAAGCCATGGGGCTGGATAGCTTTTTTGAGGATCGTATGGGCATAGATATAGCCCCTTGATGTTTGGGGATCAACGGCTTCGCGATATCGGCAAATCGTATTGACTTGGATATACGGATATTGCGCTTATCGAACCACCTGCAGTTTGATCCATTCTGCCGGACGGCCCCGATCATCATTTTCGAATCTTACCTCGGCCGTCATTCCATTTTTGCAATCTGCCAGTGTACCGTATGCATTTTTTTGATTCAGTCCGCTCTTATCCAGGAATATCATCGTCTGATTGGTCACCCTGACGTCGTAACTGCCGGATGCATCCGACAGGGTCAGGGCTCCATTTTGAGAATCAACCTGCTCGATTTTTCCGATAACCGTTAATTTAGCGGACACCCCGGGGGACTGGCCGAGAGGGATATACAACTCCGTTGTTTTCTCTGCGATTGCATGGGATAGGATACCCAGCAAACCAACTGTTATTGCGACGAATATCATTCGTTTCATCATGGCTATTCACCTCCCTTGATGGTTACCTTCAGAAATATGGTCAGGAAGCTTCAACGAGTTCATTGCGGGCTTTTTCCTGCAGTTTGATGGCCTCCCGGGTATGACGCGCTCTTGAGAATATGCTGTGCATGGCTTTATTTGTCAATTTCTTGGCTTTTTCTAAATACATCACCGCCTCGGGATGCAGCCCCCCGCCCTTGAGCACCATGATGCTGTCTCTGGTTTCTACCAGCGCTGAATTCAGCAGATCTTCGCCGGCATTAACGGTTTGGAAATTCCTGGCTGCAAATTTCTCCAGCATCTCAATACTTTGGCGAATGTTTTCCAGGGTATTGATTACCCGCAAGAATGCGGCTATCTCAACGATTTGGGTGCCGTCCAGCTCAATGCCGCTGCCGGTGGCGTTTTTGATCAGCTGACCCGCGGGCGAATTGTTAAAGGATTCGCCATCGTAGAAACCGACCGCCCCTTCGATAGTTTCAATTGCATTGTTGTGGAAAAACGGACCGCTGTCGGCGGCCTCCACCAGAGAAGGCGTATTAAATGTACCGTCACCCGGGGTCCCGAACCCGTCATCGGGTGGCACCAACTCCCCGGTCAGATCCTGGGGTTGGTCGGGCAAATCCTCGACGCCGCTATCAAAGTTCAGATTACCGGCATTCGGCCCGAAGAGATTGGGAGCTCCGTTGGCACCGGCGTTAAAGTGGCAGGCAAAGCATTTGCCTTCGGTGGGGCTGTTGAAAAGGTCCTGGCCACGCTTGGCCACCGTGCCTTTCAACGGTAACGGTAAATTCAGTTCTTTTTGCCTGCCGAGGGAAAATTGAAAGGCTTCCAATGCATCCAGCTCGGCGGCGGTAGGAAGACGGAAATCCACCCCGGCAACCCGGTTAAGCGTCTTTGTAAAATGCTGAATAACGGCGCCAGTGGCAAAGGAGCGCATGGAACCGTCGCCCGGCGCGCCATCGCCCGACCATCCGGTTCGAGGGCCCAGGCCGCTGTTCACTGTAAAATGAAGGCCCAGGGTGTGGGGTACCCCGCGTAGGGTGAATTTGTTGGCAAGATCGTCAAAGCCATCCAGGTTTTCGGTAATTAATCCAAATTCCCGCATCAGCCGCGGGTTTTCGAAATTTTCTTTCAGAGCCGGATTGAATTCGGCGACAAAAAGAGGATCGTCCGCCGGCAGGGTGGCAATAAAGGCGGGATCGATGGTGAAGTTATTTTCCGCCGGGTGGCAGGAGCCGCAGGTTCGGCCATTGCCGCCAAATGTTTCGTTGAAGAAAATTTCTTTTCCTCTAGTGATCAGCGCTTCATCCGGATCCGGAGGTTGCGTAGGCGACGGCAAATGGCAGCCGACTGCCAGCATCACCCAGCAAATGAGAACCACAACCTTTTTCATTTTGCTCTCCTTTCAATTGAGAAATTGAGTTTAAATAATTTACCACAAATCTATTTACCATTTCGGACGAACCGGTACATAAAAAAGCAATAATAGATAAACCAAGCGCCTGAAAAAATGATCGGAGATAGGCACAGCAGAGAATAATCGGATAACATCTGGATCGAACAGGGTGTGGAGAGCAAACGCAAGGCGCTCTTTTTTTCATATTTATTTTGTTATAAATAGCATTTCAGCGTTTCATAGTCAATATCAGAGAATGGCGGACCTTGTAAGGAGCTGAATAAATCAAGTTCCAATAGTTTATTTCAATAGTTCACCTGGACCGTGAATGGGCTAATCACACTATTTTATACCTGAATTTAGCACGTATTTTTACTAACCCTGACTTTGCTTAAATATATGTCGGTTGTAAGATGCGAAAATAACGCTGAAAAATTCAGGTATCAGTTATTTTTTAAGTTGATTTTCTGGGGTGCCAAAAACTACCGAACGGGTAGAACAACGAACAAAAAGGACCGGTAAAAGCCCCGATGGTAAAGGGTTTGCCTGAATTAGCGCCAAGACCGCATCAATCAATGCGTCAACGGGATTTTCATACTTTTTTGCCGCCAGTTGATTTCAATCTGGCTTTCAAGCGTGTATAGCGCCGCTGAGTTTTGTTGTTGTTAACCCCGATGGCCATAGCCTTGCGGCTGCCCACCATGACCACCAGCTTTTTGCCCCGCGTAACCGCCGTGTATATGAGATTGCGCTGCAGCAGGATATAGTGTTGGGTGACGATGGGAATAATCACGGCCGCATATTCAGACCCCTGGGATT
>Ga0210064_1000805_pt1 | contig 14442 bp, 10 predicted proteins | sample Muzzi_CordC_D2_FD_185531 | JGI IMG/M metagenome (GOLD analysis project Ga0210064, IMG submission 185531) | Wetland microbial communities from San Francisco Bay, California, USA, that impact long-term carbon sequestration - Muzzi_CordC_D2 (SPAdes) | ecosystem: Environmental > Aquatic > Marine >...
CCGCGTCGCTCTACATGCGCCGGATCGCCGCCGAAGGGCGCTTCGATCGGCTTCGCGGCGTGAAGGAGCGCATGGGGCGGCTGTACGGGACGGCTGCCGGTTTCGTCGGGCGGAGCTCCCCGTGAGCGGTCCCGCGCCCACGCATCGGGCGGTCCGCCCGCCACGCGTGCAGTTCGCTCACGGATTGGAGGGCAGCCCGCAGGGCGCCAAGGCGAGGCTGCTCGCGGCGCACTTCGAAGCGTGTACACCGGCGATGGACACCGCTCGCTTCGACGCCTGTGTGTCGCTGCACGCCGGGGTCCTGCGTGACTTCCTGCCCGACGTGTTGGTGGCGTCTTCGTTCGGTGGCGCGGTCGCGGTCGAGCTGTTGCGCAGCGGCGCCTGGAGCGGCCCGACGCTGTTGCTCGCGCAGGCGGCGCTGAAGCGGAATCCGGCTGCTCGTCTGCCCAAAGGGATTCCCGTATGGCTCGTCCACGGTCGCGACGACACGCGGATCGACGTTGCGGACAGCCGGGTGTTGGCGAGCACCGGCGATCCGAGCTGGGTGCGCCTGATCGAGGTCGACGACGATCACGCCCTGCACGCGACGGTGCAGAGCGGCCGGCTGGTCGACATCGTGACGGAGCTGCTCGCGAGCGCGGCGAGCTGAGCGATGGTCGGCTTTCGCGGCACGAGCCGGCGCGGTCGCCTGCGGTCGGTTGCTGTATGCTGCTCGCATGTCGAAACCGTTGGCCCGGGCGGACTCGCCCGAGAGCGCCGGACTCGATCCCGTTGCGGTCGAAGAACTGGTCTCGCGACTGCACGCCCTGGTCGAGAGCGGCGCGGTCCCGTCCGCGCAGCTGGCCGTCGCGCGCAACGGCCGTGTCGCGGTCGAAGCGGCGGCCGGTGAATTCCGGGCCGCGGGAAGTACGAAGCCCGCGACTCGGGATTCCCTGTATCTGGCATTTTCGACCACCAAGGCGGTTACCGCTTCGGCCGTCTGGCTGCTGCTACAGGACGGCAAGCTCGGGGTCGGCGATCGGGTCGCCGACCACATTCCCGAGTTCGGCGCGAACGGCAAGCAGGATGTCCTGGTCGAACACCTGCTCACCCACACGGCAGGTTTTCCCACGGCGCCGTTCGACGCGCTCGAATGGGAGGACCGTGAACGCCGACTCCGGCGGTTCTCCGAATGGCGACTCGATTGGGTGCCCGGCGAGCGGTTCCGGTATCACGGTCTGTCGAGCATGTGGGTGCTCGCAGAATTGATCGAACGCGCCGGCGGGCGGGATTTTCGCGCCTTCATTCGCAATCGGATCGTCGAGGCGCTCGGACTCGTCGATTTCCACCTCGGGCTGCCCGTCGAGGAGAACGCCCGCGTCGCCGACATCGAGGAGGTCGGCGATGCACCCGATCCGGAGCGACTCCGCAAGACGGGGCTGTCGGTTGCAGCGGAGATGGTGGGCGCCGATCACGAGATGTTGCGGTACAACCGCCCCGAGATCCGCGCTGTCGGTGTACCGGGTGGAGGGCTGGTCGCGAGCGCGTCGAGCCTGGCGATGTTCTACCAGGCCCTGCTTTCGGGTGGACGCGCGAGCGACGGCAGCCGGATCTGGCGGGCCGAGACCCTGCGTGAGGCGTTGCGGGTTCGCACCGGCGACCTGGTCGATCCGATGACCGGGCAGGCCGCGAACCGGGCGCTCGGCGTGGCGGTCGCGGGCGACGAAAAACGGGTGTTTCGCGCGTTCTCGCCCGCGAACTCGCCGGCCGCATTCGGGCACGCGGGTGCGGGCGGGCAGATCGCGTGGGCGGATCCGGCCAACGGCTTGTCGTTCGCCTTCCTGACGAACGGCTTCGATCGCGACCCGCTGGCGCTGGGCCTTCGCGGGGCCAAATTCTCGAGCGCGGCAATCCGCTGCGCACGACCACGTCCGAGCAAGTGATTGAAAGGGAAATCCGAATGGCGAGTGAGACCCCCCGATATGAAGAGATCCTCTACGCGGTCGAGGATCGAGTCGCCACCGTAACGCTGAACCGTCCGGAACGGCTGAATGCCTGGACGGATCGGATGGGCGCGGAGGTCAAGCACGCGATTGCGGCCGCTGAAGCGGATCGAGACGCCGCGGTGATCCTGTTGACGGGTGCGGGGCGGGGCTTCTGCTCCGGCGCCGATCTGAAGACGTTGAAGAGCATCAGCGACGGCGATGCCAAGAGACGGGCCGTCGGCGGGCTCGCTGCCGATCCGGGCGACCCCGACATGGAGAAGGGGTTTCGCGCGACCTACACCTACATGATGTCCGTGCGAAAGCCCGTGATCGCGGCGATCAACGGTCCGTGCGCGGGCATGGCGGTGCCGATCGCGCTCGCGTGCGACCTGCGGTTCGCCTCCGACTCGGCGGTCTTCACGACCGCCTTCTCGCAGCGCGGCCTGGTGGCGGAGTGGGGGATCGCGTGGCTGCTGCCGCGGATCGTCGGTCCGGCGAATGCGCTCGATCTGCTCTTTTCGGCCCGCAAGGTTGCAGCCGAGGAGGCCTTTCGGATCGGTCTGGTGAACCGGGTGCTTCCGGCCGACGAGCTGCTTCCGTTCGCGAGGAAATACGCGTGCGATCTGATCGCGAACTGCTCGCCGACTTCGATGCAGATCATGAAGCGCCAGGTCTACGAGGCACTCCACGAACCGCTGGGTCCCGCTCACGACAAGGCCGTGCAGCTGATGTTCGAGAGCTTCAAGAAACCGGATTTCAAGGAAGGCGTGAAGTCGTTTCTCGAGAAGCGTCCGCCTGAATTCGATCCGATCTGATTTCGCCGCACGGAGTCCTGCTTGCTGAAGATCCGGAAAGATCTGCGAGGACGGATCGAGCGCTTTCGGCTCGATTCCAAGCTGCTGAAGGGGAACGCGCTCGGCGATCGCCACCGGCGCGACGTGGCGGTCTACCTGCCGCCGGAGTATGCGCGTCACGATTCGGCGCGGTTTCCCGTCTTCGTCGATCTCGTCGGTTTCATGGGCGCGGGCGAGTCGCACCTGAATTGGAAGGGCTTCGAGGAGTCGCTTCCGGAGCGCCTGGAACGCCTCGTCGGCCGAGGCAAGATGGGACCGGTGATCGCGGTACTGCCGGATTGCTGGACGCGTCTCGGCGGCAATCAGTACATCAACTCTTCTGCAGTCGGAAACTACGCGGACTACTTGTTGAAGGAGGTGCTGCCCGAAGTGGATCGGCGCTACCGGACGGCGGGCGACCCGAAGCGACGCGCGGTATTCGGGAAGTCGTCCGGAGGCTATGGGGCAATCATCCACGGCATGCGGTACGCGCAGCACTGGGGCGCGGTGGCGTGTCACTCAGGAGACATGTACTTCGATTTCTGTTATCGCAACGACATTCCGCGAGTGCTCGATTCACTGGCGAAGCACCGTCGCGATCCGGCGCGCTTCCTGCGCGCATTCTACGCCAGCAGGAAGGTGAGTTCGCGCGATTCGATGACGCTGATGTTCCTGGCGATGGCAGCGTTCTACGATCCGGATCCCGAGGCGCCGCTGGGATTCCACCTGCCGATGGACCTGCGCACCGGCGAAGTCGACGAACGACGCTGGGCGCGCTGGCTCCGTCACGATCCGATCCACCTGGTGGAGCGCGTTTCAGCGCGTCGTCGCCTGCAGTCTCTCGGCGGCGTCTTCATCGATTGCGGACGGCGCGACCAGTTCAATCTTCACTACGGCGCCCGGATCCTGCACGATCGGCTCCTCGAGCACGACGTCGATCACTTCTACGAGGAGTTCGACGACGATCATTCGTCGATCGACTATCGCATGGACGTCAGCCTGCCGTGGTTGTATGCCAGGGTCGCCTGATCCGACGACCGGGAGCGTGCTCCCCGATCGCGCGAATGGCAACTGCGCGAATACCAACTGGATGGGAGAAACGAAGAGATGGGCAAATGGAGCCGCGCCGAATTGGAACAGGCCTTCGAAGATTATCAGCGCGTGGCGCTCGAGGCCGGAACGTCGGGCGACTGGAACCCCTGGGCGGACCAGTTCACCGAGGACGCCACCTACATCGAACACCTGTTCGGGACCATGGGTGGGCGCGAAGCGATCCGGAAGTGGATCACGAAGACGATGTCGCGCAGTCCGAACAACGAGATGAAGTACTTCCCGATCGAGTGGTACATCATCGACGAGGAGCGAGGTTGGGTGTCCTGCCAGGTCTGGAACCGGATGGTCGATCCGGGCGATGGCAGCCTCCACCAGGCGTACAACTTCACCTTGCTGAAATACGCGGGCAACGGAAAGTGGTCGTTCGAAGAGGACATCTACAATCCCGTCCACTTCCAGGAGATGCTGAAGGGATGGCTCGCCGCAAAGGCGAAGAACGACGACTGATCGGGCAGTTCAGAAGACCTCGGCGTCCAGATCCGCGGCCGTGTTGCGTTCGCGTATCCAGGTTCGGATCCGCTCTCGGAAGCCGATGATGCGCTCCGCGTGCTCGCCGGCGACATCGTGGCGCTCGTCCGGATCGTCATCGAGGTCGAACAGCGCCTGTCGGCCGTCATTGTGCCAGAGGTAGTGCCAGCGGCGGTCTCGCAGGAACGCGCCGCCCGCAGGACGGTCCGGCAGATCATCCCGCAGCGCGACCGCCGTTCCGATCAACTCCGTGCGGGTTCCGGCCGCTTCCCCGTCGATGACCGGGCGAAGGTCTCGCCCTTCGCGGTTGGCCGGGACGCGCGCGCCCGCGAGGCCGAGCAGCGTCGGAAAGAGATCGACGGCCGACACCAGCGAATCATCGCGTCGCGGGGAGTCGATCCGTCCGGGCCAGCTGAAGATCACCGGGGTTCGGAATCCGACTTCGTACAGCGACATCTTGCCCTGTCGACCACCGAGTAGGAAGTCGTAGTCGACACCGTCTCCGGGTGCCTGCCAGCCATTGTCGGCCAGGTAGACGATCAGCGTGTTCTCGATCAGCCCGCGTTGTGCGAGATGATCCACGAGCTGGCCGACGGACTCGTCGAACCAGCTGACGCTCGCGTAGTAGCCCGGTGCGAACCACGGCAGATCGATGTCGTCGTAGGCTTCGCGAAAGCGCTTCGGTGGGTTGTGGGGGAGGTGGGGGAGCTGCGGTGCGAACCACACGAAGAACGGCTGCTGCCGGTGCTCGTCGATGAAGTCGAAGACGGGAGCCATGGTCTCCCGAGCGATGCGGATCCCCTGCTTGCGTCCGGTCTTTCCGCTCGCGCGGGTCATTCCGTCGGTGAACCCGGCGTTCTCGAAATGCCCCTCCTGGTACTTGCCGCTCTGGAAGCTCGCGTAGCCTCGTTCGGCGAGGAGCGCCGGCAGGGTCTGGAACATTTCACGCAGCGGTGTCTTCGGCACGGGCTTGGCTCCCTGCCGGATCCGTCGCTGTTCGAACCGGTCGAACTCCACGGGGTGGAGACCGGTGAGCAGGGAACGCAGCGAGGGGCGGCAGACGCTTGCAGTCGAATAGCCGAGCGGGAACACGACTCCTCCGGCCGCGAGCCGGTCGAGGTTCGGGGTCTTTGCGATCTCGGATCCCATGAAGCCGAAGTCGCGATAGCCGTGGTCGTCTCCAATGATCAGGACGATGTTCGGCGGTTGGACCGGGGCTTCTTCGGGGGCGCAGGCAACGGCGAAGAACAGCCACAGGACGAACGCGCTCACGCGACTCACGGGGCCGCCTCGTCGAGCACGTAGGCGGTTCGATTCGGACTCGTCGCGATCGTCCGGAGTCCCGCGACACCCGTCTCGACCGCGTGAGCGAATTTCCGTTGCGTCTCGCGGCCGAGCCGATTTCGCGGTCCGTGGTGAACGATCACCGTCGTGAAACCGAGCTCCCGAGCACGCTCGAGTGCGGCGTGTTCGGGGAGTTCGCGACCGAGTTCGGCGAGAGCGCGAACCCGCTGCGGAATGAAGGAGAAGTAGCAGCCCGACGTGCGGCGGTGGTGGTAGGCGCTCAACATCTGCTGCTCCGGCGCGGCGCGAAAGGTGTAGGAGCGATTCGTGCGGTCGATCGGAAGCTCCAACAGCGGGCCGTCGTTCCCCGATGCGGCGAGTGTGGCGAAGAACGTGAGGGCTTCTTCGGGGGGCCGGATCTCGAGGGCGCTGAATCGAGCCGGCGAATCCGGGAAGAACCGGGGCATGCCCGGCGCCTGCGCAAAGGCCAGGAGGATCAGGGTGGATGCTGCGACGCCGTGGAAGCGATCGGGCAGAAGCTCGAGCAGTCCGGCGGCGCCGAGGCCGGCGAGCACGCAGACCATCGCGCGGGTCGCGAGCGAGAACTCAGCGGGCAGGCGGACGTTCCGCAGTCCCGGCAGCCAGCCGGAGACGACGGCAAACAGGTTGGGGAGCACGAACGGAGGCGGCTCGGCACCGCTCAGGACGCTCACGCGCGCGTGATAGTTGCCGCCGGTCGCGAAAGCGGCGACCAGCAGCGCCGCGATTGCCAGCGCCGCCCTCGGGTCACCTCGGATGCCCGCCAACACGCGGTCTCGGCCCAGGGCGAATGCCGCGATCGCGAGTAGTGCCGTCGGCCAGCCGATCGCATTGTCGCCGCCCGCGAAGAACGTCGACCAAGGCGCGTAGAAGATCTTTCCGCGACCGCTGAACTCGGCGGCGGCATGACCCAGATACGGAGCGAAGATCAGTGCGGCACCGCCCGCAACGCCCACGGCGACGAGGACCACGCGTGAAATCGGGATCGCCTTCACGCCATGCTGCCAGCAGAGCCAGGCGAGCATTGGGAGCGCGACGACCGTGGCGGCGAAGAAGGGATAGAAACTCGCGCCCATCTGCAGCACGCAGGCGGCCGAGAGGCCGATTGCGTCGATCCAGCGGCCGCGCTCGAACAGTCGCCGCGCGAAGAACAGGCCGAACAGCATCCAGGCGTTGTCGGAGGTGAACAGGTGGTGGGGGTGCTCGACCTGGATCGGGTGGAAGGCGTAGAGCAGGCCGGCGGCGATCGCCGCCGCCGGCCTGCGGGTCCAGTCCCAGACGAGCAGCAGCATCGCGGCGAATCCGATCGCGACCTTGAGCAGCACGGCGGCATTGAAGGTGACGACCGGGTCTCCGGTCGCAGCCGCGATCGGTGCTGCGACGAGGGCGGGAGTGATGACCGGGTGGTGGAGCGCGAGCGAATTCGGGAGCGGGTGGCAGGGCTCGGCCTGGAAGAGACGGGTCGGCTCGACGATCAGCGTACGAGCATTTCGCCCCACCGCCCACACCGCCATGCGGTAGTCGGCTTCCACGACCGGCTTCGGACGCCCGGCCGCGGAATCGCCGTTCGCGAGCATTCGCGATGGAATCGGAACCGTCGCGCTCGGGTCGCTGCCCCAGTAGCCGCCGAACGCGACCGCGATTCCGGCCGCGCAGACCACCGTTGCGACGGCCAGCCACCTCCCGTTGCCGCGCCCCGCCGGTTCCGTGCCCGCTGCACCTGGCTTCGATTCGCTCAAGCGGCTCCCCGTCCCGCGAGAATACCGGGTTCGGAGGATTCTCGTAGCGCGACACCCCGGTCTTCGTTTGCGGAGCCGCCGAAGCAACGACACCCGACCGCTGCAGGAACTCGCTCAGCTCAGCAGGCTGCGTGTGACCGCTTCGCGACGTTCGCGAACGTCCGCTTCCGATTCCTCGACGGCGACTTCGTCCGGCCGGATCCTGAAGATCGTCTGGCCGGCTCGGACGATGTGTCCGTCCGCTCCGGCCATCGGGTTCTCGACGATGGTGCCCGAGCACGGTGCGTAGACCTTGTTGAACATCTTCATCACTTCGATGATGAAGAGAGGCTGTCCTTCTTCGAAGTGGTCGCCCTCGTTGACGAGCGGCGGCAGGTGCGGTGCGTCTCGCGAGTAGAAGGTTCCTCCGGACGGGGCGACGATCTCATCGGAGCTGGCCTTCGGCGGCGGCGCCAGCGCGCGGATGAGCTTCTTCGCGTGCTCCGGGTCGAGAAACTGATCGGGGAAGACCGGCTCGAGCTTTTCATCGACGCGAATTTCGCTGAATCCGGAGCGTTGCGCGATGCGAGGAATCAGCGCCAGGATCTCGAGGCCGACCTGGAAGCCGCGGTGCGCGGCGGCGCAGTGCTCGAAGAGCTCGGCGTCACCGCCCGAGATCGAGTCGGCTTCTTCGCCTTCGAGAAGCCGCTGCACCTCGCCCCAGTCGCTTGTTCCGCTGCGACGGCTGATCTCGCCGTAGAATGCAGTCGCGGCTTCGAGGTGTTCGTGGTCGTGCTCCCAGACCATCTCGGAAGCGGGCTTCCCGGGCGCGAAGTCCATGTGGAGATAGTGGTAGAGCTCGGTGAGGAAGCGGATCGGGTTCTCGCGCAGCAGCACGGAATCGCCGTCGATCGTCCAGAGCGCTCCGTCGTGGCGGCCGAAGAAGCCCGCCAGGCCATGAGGATCGGCGAGCAGCCTGCCGAGTGGGCGCAGCAGCAGGGTTTCCTTGCCGAGGAACACGGGCTTCGCGTTGGCGTCAGGCAGGCGGCGCAGGATTTCGGCCGCCGCCACCTGCAGGTCGACGTCACGCGCAATCGTCTGCAGCGAACCGACCGCTGCCAGGTAGTGGGTGAGGAAGCGGGTGTCCGGCTTGAGCATCGGTTCGATGCCGATGAGCCAGTTGATCAGGCCGTACTGGACGGGTGCGTTGGTCTTGAGGTCGTCGCCGCGAATCTCCATCTGCCGCATGATCTCGGACAGACGCTCGAGATTGTGTTCGCGGCTGTCGCCCGGCGCGAGAATCAACGCGATGTTCGAGTCGTACGCGCCGGCAAGGTTGTAATAGGCGAAGGTTCCGGTGTCGGGGTTCGGTGCGCTGATGCCCTGGTCGTCGCGTATCTCATACGGCAGCGGCGGCGACCAGGTTCGGATCATGCCGCCTGCGTGCGGTTGCAGCGCGGCGTTGGTCGCATTCACCCGGATCTCGGCGCCCGAGACGTTTCTCGAGACCCGGATCGGTTTCGGCAGCCGGCTTCCGTGCAACGCGAGCAGCACCATCGCTTCGATCAGCCGTTCGACGTAGAAGTACTCGCTCTCGTCGTCCGGGTTCGTGAACTTCATGTAGTAGACGAGCTCGGACACGCCGTGTTCGACCTGGATCCGGGTGTTCATCTCCATGAAGAAGTGGTCGGCACCTTCGACGATGCACTCGAAGGTCGAGACGCTGTCGAGCCGAACGCCCTCGCCGAACCGCTCGCTGTCCGCTTCCATGGCGCGCAGGCAGCGGAGGTCGGCTTCGAGAACGTTGCGCGCCTCGCCGGTGGCACGCTCGAGTGCGTCTTGGAGCATCTCTTCGTTGAGCGAGAATTCGAGCTGCTTCTGTTCGTGCATCTGGATCGAGCAGTCGCGACCGCCGAGGTTGATGCACCATTCGCCGTTCCCGACCACCTGGATCTCGTTGTGACGGGTCGATTCGAGATTCAATTCGATCAGGAAGTTCCGGTTGGAGCCCGGCTCGACCACCTTCTGCTCGGCGAGGATGTCCATCACCGCGCCCGAGACCTCGCCGGCTCGCGTCACCACGCGTTGGCCCTTCCCGCCGCCTCCGCCGATCGCCTTGAAGCGAATGCGCTTGCCCGGATACTCCTGCCAGATCTCCTTGGCGATGGTCTCCGCCGCCGACTGGAGCTCCGCGATCGTGACGAGCTCGACGGTCTTCGAATAGCCGGCCTGGAGCAGGGCTTCGGCGTTCTCTTCGAGGGAGAGCGCTGCATCGAACGTGAAATCCAGCGCGTGCCGATCCGCCAGCTTCTCGAGCGCGCCGCGGTCCTTCGCCTTGGCGACCAGCGCGCGCGCCGAGACGTCGTCGATCCCGGGAATGACCGAATTGCCGAGGCTGCGCGCGAGCTTCTTCGCCTCGTCCTTGGCGCCGGCACGGCGGATCACCGAGGCCGAGGGGCCGATGAATCCGATCCCGGCGTCCTCGATCGCCTGGATGAAGTCGGCGTCTTCGGCCATGAAACCGTAGCCCGCGAAGATGTGGCTGTAGCCGTGGTTCGTCGCGATCTCGATGATCTCGGCGATGCGCGCGAGTTTCTCCTCCTGGCCCACGCCCATGTAGTCGGGCACCCGGTGGATGTTCTTCGGGAACCGGATCGAGCGCATCTCGGGTGCGATGCAGCGCGGGTAGACGATGGAGTCCTTTTCGGAGAGCAGCATGCCGTATTCGCGCACGCCGATTGCGTCGAAGACCTCGAAGGCCTCCATCCGAACCGGCCCGCGGCAGACCACCAGGCACTTCACGTTCTGTAGCGAGAACGATTGCAGCCACTTCGAGTCGGCTTCGTGAAAGGGGCGTTGCTTGAAATCCGCCGTCAGCATTACTCGTGCTCCCGCTGCACACCGGACATTGGCGTCGGTTCGTAGCGGCTCATCAGGTAGTCGAGGTTCTTCGCCAGCACGCGCCGACTCTCGCCCGGCATCACGACTCGGCTCACGGAACCCAGGGAAAGCGCTTCCTTCGGGTTCATGAGCTCCCGCTCGTAGCGTGTCGAGAGCGCGGCCAGCGCGCGATCCCGTGCGGCCGCCGCCTCGCTTTCGGACGCACCGCTCGCGAGGGCCGAACGGTAGGTCTCGTCGATATCGCGCATCTCGTCCTTGTAGACGAAGTCCTTGCCTGCGGGTCCCATCACCGCGATTCGCGCCATCGGCATCGTGAAGACCATGCTCGCGCCGACGAAGTGCGAGTTGTAGCTCGCGTAGGCGCCGCCGAAGGCGTTGCGGATGATCATCGTGAGACGCGGCGTTCGAACGTCGATGATCGAGTCGAGCAGCTTGCGGCCGGCCAGGATGATGCCCCGACGCTCCTGCTCGGTTCCCGGCAGGAAGCCCGTGGTGTCTTCGATGAAGATCAGGGGAATGTTGTAGAGGTTGCAGAAGCGGATGAAGCGCGTGCCCTTGAGCGCTGCGCCGATGTCGATCTGGCCGGACGCCACCGCGGAATTGTTTGCCACGAAGCCGACGACGTGCCCGCCGAGTCGGCCGAAAGCCGTGATGAGGTTGCGGGCGCGCTGCGGCTGGATCTCGAAGTATTCGCCGTGGTCGCAGATGTTCTGGAGGTACAGCGTGATGTCCATCGGGGCGTTCATCCCGGCGGGCGAGTCGAAGGCCTTGCGGAAGAGCAGGTCTTCCTCCCAGACGTGGCGATCGATCGGATCCGAGGTTTCGGCGAACGGCGCACTCGAGTGGTTGTTGTCCGGGAGGTACGAGAGCAGGCGGATCGCGGTTCGAAGCGAGGCGAGTTCGTCCTTCGTGACGAGGTCGCAGACGCCGCTCTGACCGTGGACGCCGGGGCCGCCCAGATCGTCGGCGGTGACGTCTTCGCCGAGCACCGATTTCACGACGCCCGGACCCGTGAGGCCGATGAAGGTATCGTTGCACTGGATCATGAACGAACCCTGTCGCGGCAAGTAGGCACCGCCGCCGGCGTTGTAACCGAACATCAAGCTGATGCTCGGCACGACGCCGCTGATCTTGCGCAGTGCGGTGAAGGCCTCGCTGTAGCCGTCCAGGCCGCCGACTCCGGCGGGTACGAAGGCGCCCGCCGAGTCGTTCATGCCGATCAGCGGGATGCCGTGCTCGCCCGCCATGTAGATCAGTCGCGCGAGCTTGTCGCCGTTGGTGGCGTCCATCGAGCCCGCGCGCAGGGTGAAGTCGTGGCCGTAGACGGCGATGTCGCGGCCGCCGATCTTCAGGATGCCGGTGACGATCGCAGCGCCGTCGAGGCCCGGGCCCCAGTTCTGCCACAGGATGTTGGGCTCCTCGGCGGTGAGGACCCGGATGCGCTCCCAGACGGTCATCCGGCCCTTGGAGTGCTGGGTCAGCACGCGCGCCACACCGCCGCCCTTCAGCGGCTTGTCCAACAGCTCCTGTCCGAGCTGCTGTGCCTCGTTGTAGAGCGCCCCGGCCGAAGTCGTGCCGTCGGTGCCGGGCGCGGGGCGCGGGGCGGGAGTCGAAAAGGGGTTGCTGGTCGAATAGGCCGGTGTCGTCATCATCTGCTCGGGCGCTGTGGTCGTCCTGCCGTGTTGGCTGTGTCCGGATTTCAGTGGGGTGCGCGAGAGTCGCACCGATCCGAGCCCCTGCCGGGCTTCGTCGAGGGGCGCGGCAGCGAGCGTGACGGACGCCGCAACCCCTCCGGGGAACTCTCGTGGCACCACAGATTAGTGGGTTTGAAGCCGCCAAGCGAGTTAAGGAACCGGCGAGGATGTATCTCCGATCGCGCCGCCCCGGCTCCACTGCTTTCGGCCCCGGTCGGCATGGGTGAGGCGGGGCCGAACGCGACGCCGGCTTGCGCAGAGCGCCGATTGCGACAGCTCGTGCGGGGAGGGGTATGCTGGCTCGCGAACCTTCTGGGGGGATGGCAATGATCGCGGGGCTCGTTCTGCTCGGCATCGTGTTGGCGCTCGTCGCCTTCGTGGTGGGCATCTACAACAGGCTGGTTGCGCTCGGCAATCGCTACAAGAACGCGTTTGCGCAGATCGAAGTCCAGCTGAAGCGCCGCCACGACTTGATCCCGAATCTGGTCGAGACCGCGAAGGGCTACATGGCCCACGAACGCGAAACGCTCGATGCGGTGATCAGCGCGCGGAACCAGGCGACCGCCGGGCTGGAGCGTGCCGCGAGCGATCCCACGAATGCCGAGGCGGTCAAGGGACTCGGGAGCGCGGAAGGCGCGCTCTCCGGAGCGGTCGGGCGGCTGTTCGCGGTGATGGAGGCCTATCCCGACCTCAAGGCCAACCAGAACATGATGCAGCTCTCCGAAGAGCTGACTTCGACCGAGAACAAGGTCTCGTTCGCACGGCAGGCGTTCAACGACGCGGTGACGGCCTACAACATCTATCGACAGAGTTTCCCGACGGTCGTCCTGGCGGGGATGTTCGGGCATCCTTCGGACGCGGCGCTGCTCGAATTCGACAGCGAGGCGATCGCCGAGGCCCCGAAGGTCTCCTTCTGACCGGGGTCGTGCCGCGCGCCGTGGCCTCGCCACGGCAGCGGAACTGAACATCGACGTGGCGACGAACTTCTTCGAGAACCAGGACCGAGCGCGCAAGAAGACCAGCCTGCTGGTGTTCTTGTTTGCGGCGGCCGTGGTCGCGATCCTCGCGACCCTCTACGCGCTCGCGGTGCTCGTCGTGGGCTTCCAGGGGCAGGATCCGTCGACGGGCGCGATGCGTTGGAATCTCGACTGGTGGTCGCCGGAGCTGTTGTCCCAGGCGACGCTGTTCACGTTGTTCGTCGTGGGTGGCGGAAGCCTGTACAAGATCGCGCAGCTCCGCGCCGGCGGCTCCGTGGTCGCGGAGGGCCTGGGCGGTCGCCTGCTCCACGCCGATACGCTCGACCCGAACGAGCGGAAATTGCTCAACGTGGTCGAGGAGATGGCGATCGCATCGGGAACCGCGACGCCGCCCGTCTACCTGCTCGATCGGGAGGTGGGTATCAACGCGTTCGCTGCGGGCTTCACGCCCAACGACGCGGTGATCGGGGTGACGCGTGGTTGTGCCGAGGCGCTCACGCGCGACGAGCTCCAGGGTGTGATCGCCCACGAGTTCAGCCACATCCTGAATGGGGACATGCGCTTGAATCTCCGCCTGATCGGCGTGATCTACGGCATTCTGATCATCGGAATGCTCGGCTATTGGCTGTTGCGGTCCGCCGCGTGGAGCGGGGCGGGGCACCGGCGCAACAATCGTGACAACAGCGGCGCGGTGCTGCTCGCCGTCGGCTTCGGGCTGATGGTCATCGGCTTTCTCGGCACGTTCTTCGGGAATCTCATCAAGGCGTCGGTGAGTCGGCAGCGTGAATTCTTCGCCGACGCCTCCGCGGTTCAGTTCACCCGCAACCCGGACGGCATTGCGGGAGCGCTGAAGAAGATCGCCGGGCTCGCCGCGGGTTCGCGAATCGATCATCCGAACGCTCCCGAGGCCAGCCACATGTTCTTCGGTCGCGCGCTGCCGTCGCTGTTCGCGACCCATCCGCCGCTCGAGGAGCGGATCCGCAGACTCGACCCGACCTTCGACGGGAAGCTCTCGGAGTCGGTCTCGGAGCCGGCTGCCGCGGGCGCGATGTCGGGCTTCGCGGCCGGGCCGGCCGGCGCGGCCGTGAACCAGATCGGCGCGGCGACCTCCGCGCACGTGGATCAGGCGGCGCGCCTGATCGCGAGCCTGCCGTCGGAGGTCACCCGCGCGGCCTACGAGACCTGGGGTGCGCGCGCGGTGATCTACTCGCTTCTGATTGCGGATGAGGATCCGACCCGTCGGCAGCAGCTCGAATGGTTGCGGAAGTACGCCGACGATGGCGTTCTCGACGAAACCGAGCGGTTGATTCCGATGGTCGGCGGACTCGGTGCGACGCAGCGGATGACGCTGATCGATCTCGTCATCCCCGCGCTGCGCGAGCTCTCGCAGACCCAGTACCGCGCCTTCAAGGACAATGTGGGCGCACTGGTCGCAGCGGACCGCAAGATCG
>Ga0210064_1000806_pt1 | contig 14428 bp, 12 predicted proteins | sample Muzzi_CordC_D2_FD_185531 | JGI IMG/M metagenome (GOLD analysis project Ga0210064, IMG submission 185531) | Wetland microbial communities from San Francisco Bay, California, USA, that impact long-term carbon sequestration - Muzzi_CordC_D2 (SPAdes) | ecosystem: Environmental > Aquatic > Marine >...
CACAAGGCCTATGGGTTCATTTTCATCAAGAATCCGTGCTGTAAATCCAGGTTTTGAATATGAACAAAATTCCGGAGGCATCCGTGTAAACGAGGCCTTTACAATTCCGAGGTTTCTCAAAAGCTCTTCAAGCACACCTTTTATATCATAAAAATCACAATTAATCTCTTTGGAAGACCAGGCCGAATCGATCCTGGTTCCTGTCCAGAGTCCTGCCAGCATTTCAACTTCATCCGGCTGATGGTCCTTTTGGCCGGAGTGAAAAAAGACATGGCCGATCTCAAAAAGCTTAAGATTTTTATTTTGTACCGATATATTGAGTTTCATCGTTTCAAGAAGACCCGGGATGAGAGATGTTCTCATAACCGCCTGATCTTCAGAGATCGGATTGAGGATGTCCACCATCTTTCTTTTGGGATCGTCCGAAGGAAGTTCGAGATAATCGCAAGACTGTTTGCTGATAAAACTGTAATTTATGGCTTCACTGAATCCCAAGCCGGTCATCAGTACTTTTGTAAGGTCCCTTAAATCAATTTTTTTGTCGGGATGTCTGGCTTCGGCGGGTATCAGAGGAAACGTTGTTTCGATGTTATTGTAGCCGAATAGTCGGGCAATTTCTTCCGTAATATCTTCAAATCTTCTGATATCGACCCTGCATGAGGGTGGCGTTACCTGAAGGTTGTCGTCATCTATTTTTTTAACGTCAAATTCGATCGACGTTAAATATTTTTCGATGGCAGCTGTATCGAGGCGAGTGCCCAGGTGTCGGTTTAAGCGCCGGATACTGATATCGATGGTGATTTCAGAAAAGGGAAGCGGATATTCATCGATGGCCCCTTTAGCACATTTGCCGCCGCCGATTTCGGCAATGAGCTGTGTTGCCCGATTTAATGCAGTGATGGTTCCGTCGGGGTCCACGCCACGTTCGAAGCGGTGGGATGCATCGGTGTTTAGGCCTGTTTTTTTAGACGTTTTTCGAATACAAACCGGGTCAAAATATGCGCTTTCAAGGAGAATGTTTGTTGTGGTATCTTCAATTTCTGAATTCAGTCCGCCCATGACGCCTGCCATGGCCACCGGTTTTTTTCCATCGCAAATCATGAGCATTTCCGGATCAAGGCGGCGTTCTTTCCCGTCCAGGGTGATAAAGGTTTCATTTTCTTGGGCCGTTCGCACCACAATCCGGTTTTCAGCAAGACGGTCAAAGTCAAAGGCATGCAGAGGCTGGCCGGTCTCCATCATTACGAAGTTGGTAATATCCACAATATTGTTGATCGGTTTTAAACCTATTGAAACCAAGCGGTCCTGAAGCCAAAAAGGAGAGGGGCCGACGGTAATATCGAAAACAAGGCTGGCGGCATATCTCGGACAAAGGGCGGGTGCCATTATTGTCACTGAGGTGTGATTGGCAATATCATCCTTAGATTCCGGCAGAGAAATTTGAGGATATGTGACCCTTTTATTTTCAATTGCGGCAATTTCTCGAGCTGTTCCGATGATACTGAGGCAGTCCGGTCTGTTGGGGGTCAGATCGATTTCCAATACCGGGTCCGACAGTTCCAAAGCCTTATTCAGTGAATCGCCCACCGAAAAATTGTTATCCAGCGTCATAATACCATGGCCGTTGCTGCCGAGTCCCAATTCGAGTTCGCTGCAAAGCATCCCTTCCGAGGTTTCCCCACGGATGATACTTTTTTCAAGAACGGTTCCTTTTGGAAAACGAGTGCCTGGAATGGCGCACGGTGCAAGCATATCTGTTTTGACATTGGGTGCTCCGCAAACCACAGAAATGATACCTGTCCCGATATCTACGCGACAGAGTTTCAACGTATCAGAATTCGGATGGGGATCAATATTGACGATCCGGCCGACATGAACACTGTTCAGATATTCATATCGGTCCGAAACAGCCTCGACTTCAAGTCCGGCCATGGTGAGCGCATCTGCCAGATCATTTGCATTCAGGTTAATGTCAACATATTCTTTTAACCAGCTTAGGCTGACCTTCATGTTAACCCTATCGTTGCATAAAAAATATGCCAAAAATATATTATATTAAAATATTTCAAAATGTTACACATGTCACACAGAAGATATTGGAAGAAACCCATCATGGATTCCAAAAAACTAAGTTTTTATATGGCATATTTTTTACCCTTCGGGAAAGCCTTTGATACCATAATTCCTTCGTTGCCAAGGGTTCGCGGTAGTTTACTACAGCGTCACCCTTGGACGCCTTGGACTTACGGCATCCTGAACTTTTGCAACGTTAAAGTTAGAATTGCCTCAGAAATCTTAGATCATTTTCAAAATACCTTCGGATGTCATCAATACCGTATTTTAACATGGCAATCCGTTCCACGCCCATTCCGAAAGCAAATCCAGTATATCGGGTCGAATCGTATCCAACGTTTTCAAAAACAGCCGGATGAACCATGCCGGAACCCAAAACTTCCAGCCAGCCGGTTTTTGAGCATACCCTGCACCCCTGGCCTTTGCATATCACGCATCGGATATCGACTTCGGCACTGGGTTCGGTAAATGGGAAAAAGCTGGGTCGAAATCTCAGACTGGTTTCCGGATCAAACATTTGATGGACAAAGGTTGTCAATATGCCTTTAAGATCTCCGAAGGATATATTTTTATCAACCAGAAGCCCTTCAACCTGGTGAAACATCGGTGTGTGTGTCAAGTCAGAATCACATCGATAGACCTTGCCGGGAGCAACAATCCTCACCGGAGGATTCTGCTTTTCCATGATTCGGGGCTGGGTCGGTGAGGTGTGGGTTCTTAAAACGATGTTTTTGGATATATAAAATGTATCCTGCATGTCCCTCGCCGGGTGATTTTGGGGAATATTCAGCGCTTCAAAATTATAATAGTCGGTTTCAACCTCAGGCCCTTCAGCAATGTCAAAACCCAGGCGGATAAAAATGTCACAAATTTTTTGGGTAATCTGGGTGATGGGATGCAAAGACCCTTGCGGTGTCACTCTTCCAGGGAGTGAAACATCGATCTGATCGTCGATTTCCAAAGAGGATGTTTCAAGCGCTTTCAGAGCGTTTTTGAATAATACGTCGAGATATTTTTTTGTTTCGTTGGCTTTCTTCCCGGCTTCCGGTCTGATTTCTTCGGGCAGGTTGGAAATGTTTCTTAAAAATTGGGTCACCGCCCCTTTTCGACCCAGGTAGCGGATAGAAATGGCTTTGATACTTTCTGCATCGGGTGCAGATTCAAGTTCCTTTATTGCATCTTGGTGAATCTGTTCAATGGTTTTCTCCAATGTCGTTCTACCTGTTCCTTAGTCGTAAAATTCGTACTCAAGTTTCGCATCCATATGATAGGCTGATCCGGGTTATGATTATAATTGTTCCGAGGCCAAACCGGCAATTTGACTAAAACCCGAAGGATCCGATATGGCCAACTCGGCCAACACCTTGCGGTCCAACTCGACACCGGCAAGTTTCAACCCGTGAATGAATTTGCTGTAAGACAGATTGTTCATGCGTGCCGCGGCATTAATTCTGGCAATCCACAGTTTTCTAAAGTCACGTTTTCGAACCTTGCGATCCCGGTATGCATACATGAGTGCCTTATCAACAGCGTCCGCTGCTGTGCGAAATAATTTGCTGCGACCGCCACGAAACCCTTTTGCTAATTTTAAAACCTTTTTTCTGCGCTTTCTTGCTTTAAAACCTCTTTTAACTCGCATAACTTTTCTCCTAAACCTCTATCCAAATCCGCTATCCATTTGGGAGCAGCAGCTTAAGTGCTTTTTGGTTGGTTTTGTCAATGATTTGGCTTTGCCTTAAACCACGTTTACGCTTTGTGGTTTTTTTGGTTAAAATATGACTGGCATGTGATTTCCAAAAAACGAATTTTCCGGATCCTGTTTTCTTAAAACGCTTTGCAGCGGCCCTATTTGTTTTTATTTTTGGCATCTTTAATCCTTTCCGGTAATTTTAAAAAAATAGATGGCGTGAACCATGTCGGATACCAGCTCACGCCATCTTCACAGAAAATATTTTTAACAACTTATCATGATGAAAAAGGCATAAAAATAACTTTTTACGACGTCACCAACAATTTGTCGATGATCGTTGTATCATAAAAAGGTTTTTAATCTCATGGATAATGAAGTATCAGAGCATCATTATTTTGATAATGGTTTCGGTGCCAGAACCATAACCATTGTGCGACCTTCAAATTTGGGGGGCTGTTCGACGATGGCTATTTCTTCAGTTTCTTGAACAATCTTTTCCAGCAATTTTTTCCCCAGATTGGTGAGCGTAATTTCTCGTCCCCTAAAAATGACGGTGACTTTGACTTTGTCCTTTCTATCAAGGAATTTATTAATATGATTGATCTTTGTATTTAGATCATGTTCGCCGGTCTTGGGGCGTATCTTTATTTCTTTGAGCTGAAATGTGGTTTGTTTCTTTTTTGCCTCCTGTTTTTTCTTGGTCGTTTCATACTTATAGCGACCATAATCCATTATTTTACAAACAGGAGGGGTTGCATTCGGAGAAATTTCCACCAAGTCAAGGCCAAAATCATTCGCAACGGCGATGGCTTTGTAGGTCGGGATGACACCAATCTGATTTCCATCAGGGTCTATTACTCGGACCTCTTTTGCCCTTATATTTCGATTAATATTTATTCTATTTCCTCTGCTCCTATTGCCACTATCTGTACGTTTCGAAATAGCTATACTCACACCTCCTTAGCTATAAATTATTGACTTTTTCATGAACATGGAACAGAACCAAAAAATTGTGATAATAATTTTTCCAATCCCACATTCCTGAGCATTACATATTATAAATCTCTTGCCGAAAGTGAAATCTGAAATATATAACATTATTAATAAATGCAAGAAAAAAATGCAAGAAAATAAAACGAAAGCCGCTCCATTGAGGTAACATGTTTTTGACAATCAATAGAAGCCATCTCAAAATAAAGATTTTGGTTCAATATCAAGGCGGAGCCGAGTTTTAACCCGCAGTCATACTATAGTATGTCGAGGACTTAAAACTCGGCTCTAACGCAGAGGCTTGTCCGCCCCTGGCGGGTTGAGCCAAAAGATTATTTTGAGATAGCTTCTATTAAGTTTCTTGAGACGCTATGACTGCCTGAGTGTATATTCGGCCAAGAGGCTTCCCTTCCAGTAAGAATTTTCCGGATTCTGAAAAAAGGTTTTGAAAAGTTCCAGGCTTTGTTGGCGCAAAATATGGGGCACAATTGAAATTTTTTGATTACGGTACAATGGCGTCAGATCGGACAGGTTGCAGCCCGTACCACCACCCATTACATCTTCATAGGCGTAGACAACTTCGCTGATACCATTTAGAATCAGTGCCCCGAGGCACATGAGACACGGCTCCATGGTTGTAAAGAGGACCATTCCCTTCTTGTCTGTATTGATATCCATATCTGCCAGACACTTAAGTGCAATCATTTCTGCGTGGTCGATTTCATTTGGGAAATTTCCCATCGAACCTTTTCTGGCGCCTGTCGAAAGGATCCGGTTCTGGTGGACCAAGACACATCCGACGGGAAATTCTCCGGCATCTAACGCTTTTGTTGCCTGATCCAACGCCTTTTTCATGAAATATTCATAGTTCATAATGACAATAATTTCCCACGCACATCTATAACAACACTTTTGGAGAAATGATATATCCAGTGGCAGACATTTCCGTTTAAGGCTTGAAACTCGAAAATTGATACTTGGAAGGGCATTCAGTTATTTTAAAGCCATAATCCTTATTTTTCCAGTTACCAGTTTCAAATTTCAAGTTTCTTTTCATTAATAAAAACATAAAATGTATCAACATCGGCAACATTTTACCGATATCTTATCATTAGCGCCTTTTACAATCTACACACGGTATCATCACACGGGCAGCTGTCGTCGATTTCAAAAGCATAAAGAATTCTCGATTCCATTTCAGCCTGTTTGGCGGAGATCCGATCAACGCCTGTTTTTTTTACGATTTTTAAAAGTTCAGATCTGACTGGAATCAATTCGAGGCCGCGTGCTATTATTTTACCCGTCAATCCCTCAATCACTTCTGCATCCTCGCCGTTTGTCACCACAACGATCGGAATCTGATATGGCGCAACCAGCCTTGATGCTGCCAGAGCGGGACGGTGACGGGTGATGAGAGAACCGGGGCCGTATTTGATGATCATATCAATTTTGCCTGACACATTAATTTCAAAATCGATCTTTATCATCGCATTCTTTTCTCCGGCAGATACCCGGAGTTCACCACGGGGTTTAATCTCCTTTTTTGAATATCCTTTAAGTTCCACAAGCAGCCGGGACAGACGCTGTTTGTATCTTTCGTCGTGTGTGTCTCGGATGGTTTCACCGGTGATAAAATCGACCAGTTCACCGAGAATGAGATGATGTCCTTGCATGTCGCCGCCAAGAGTAATGATTGGTTTTAATATTGTAAAGTATGATGAATTCATAAAAAGTCGAATTCATCACGTTTTAGGTTTTAAGTGTTAGGTTTTAGATTGTGGTTTTTCATATATTTACATATACTTAAAACTTAATATCTAAAACTTAAAACATTCGTAAAAAGGAAAATATTACTTTTTTCGAAACCATCAAAGTATAATGCTATAAACTTAACGGTACAACCTTAAAAGCATGTAAAATATGTCTTTACAATTGATTTCGCATATGAATAAATTCGCCTTGACAATTAAGATTCAATGCCAATGATGATATAAAAAAATCGGGAAAAAATAAATACCGAATAAATATCGTTTGTTATCAATAAGGTTAAACAGTCTGTCATATGTCAATACGTGAAGATTTTGAAAAACGGGAAAAAGGCTTTATCGCCCCTTTTGGATGTTTAAGTTCCAAATCAAAAGGCCGTCAGAGAGACGAAAAAGCCTGTTCTGTTCGTACAGCATTCCAGCTGGATCGCGATCGAATTGTTTATTCAAGCGCCTTCAGACGGCTAAAACGCAAAACCCAGGTTTTCCTGTCTCCTATGGGGGATCATTATCGAACACGCTTAACACATACACTAGAAGTCTCTGAAATTGCAAGAACAATAGCGCGCGCCATGCGCCTGAACGAGGATCTTGTTGAGGCCATTGCCCTTGCACATGATCTCGGTCATCCTCCTTTTGGTCACGGTGGCGAGACGGCGCTTAAAGAAATTTATTCACCGGATTTTTCACACCACAAGCAGAGCTTGCGCATTGTTGATCTTTTGGAACAAAACGGTAAAGGGCTGAATCTTACGTATGAGGTTCGCGACGGGATTTTAAAGCATTCCAAAGGATATGGAAAGATTATTCCCGATGACCCTGCTGAAATGGCAAGTACTGTTGAAGGAAACATCGTACGAATTGCCGATATTATGGCTTACCTGAATCATGATCTGGATGATGCCATCAAGAGTGGCGTTGTCAATGCCCATCAGGTCCCGGAAATCTGCGAAAAAATTCTCGGTCACACACATTCCGAGCGTGCTACAGCCATGATCAAGGATTTGATTTTTCATAGCAAGCCTCAGGATGGTACGCTGTATTTAAACATGAGCAATGAAGTCTTTGACGCCATGACCGAACTGAGGCAATTTCTTTATGAAAATGTCTATCGTTCCATCCGGGTTCATAACGAATTTATCAAGGCCAGACGGATTCTGACCGAACTTTACACCTTTTTTCTTAATAACGAAACATTACTTCTGAAAGAACTTGCGGCGATGGAAATGTCGAAATGTAATCACCGTAGCCAATCCAAGGAAAGGTGCGTTTGTGATTTTATCGCCAGTTTAACAGATCGGCGTGCTCTCGATTTGTACTCGACCATTTTTTTCCCTTCGCCGATGGTATAAAAGTTACTTGAATGATGGGTCTTCCGACCGTTACACCATATCAGTTATCCCGAATCCAGCCTCATATCTTTGTGCCTTTTTTAAAGCGTCTAAAAAAGATATTTGCATCCATGGATCAAAAATACCAGGAGGCTGCCGACTATTATGACTTCAACTGCAAGGGTTGTGAGGACAACTGCTGCCTAACCCGCTTCTATCACTATACACTTCTTGAATACCTCTATATCAAGGAAGGGTTTTATTGTCTTGAAAATAAGAAACAGGTGGAAGTGAAGCGACGGTCTTTATCCGTATGCCGGAAAACAGATGAGGCAGATAAGAAGGGACAACCTGTGCAACAGATGTGCCCGGTCAATTTCGGGAGTCTTTGTGTTCTGTATTCGCATCGCCCCATGATCTGCCGGTTGCACGGTATTCCCCATGAACTCCAAAGGCCCGGCCAGGGCATATTAAATTCTTCGGGGTGTGGTAGCTTTGCTCTGAAATGTCATAAAAAGGCGCATTTTAAATTTGACCGAACACCTTTTTACATGCAGATGGCAGCGCTGGAAAAGGAGATGAAACAGGCCGTTGGGATGACACAAAAGATTAAAATGACCGTTGCGCAGATGATTGTCACGTTTGATGATGGGTAATGGACGATAGGTAATTGAAGGGTTGGGGAGTTTTTTTCCTAAATCCTTGAATATAGCGGAATGGATGATCTTTTTTTAAATTGGATGCTGTCTGAGTGGCTCAGGGATCGTTAGAAAAAACAGGCGCATACTAGAATTGTGGCTTTAAAAGAATTTTAAAATGATTCAGAGAACCTATTGATATTTAAAAGATAGTTTCCTGTTTTTTCTTTATGATCCCTTGCCGCGAGTTCATGCGGTTTAAAAAAAGATTATCCATGCAGCGGGTGTTTAGAAAAACTCCCAGAGGGCTCAGGTAATTGGCAACACGTTAGCTTTTTGAAAACATTGCCGCTTCAGGTATAATTAAATTCTTGATGAAAGAACTCGTGAATAAAGGCTCGTAATGAAAGAACTCGCCCGGATTATTTATAAAGATCTCCGCTTTAACAGGGAGTTTCATCCATAAAATTAAATCGCCGATGGTTCTTTCAAAACGATCCCTAATTCACTCAGACAGCTTTCAGTCAAAAATTTAATCATACCTGAAGCTCCTTTTTGTTGGTCGTAGCTGAAAGTGAAGACTAATGAAACCGATTCGATTCAAAGAAATAAACCATTATGATATTTAAAAAATCATGAAATATATAGAGACTGAAGATATGGGCAAACTGCCCGGCAGAAGACTTAAAAAGAGCGACAGCTTTAAATTTCGATGTTACCCGGGGATTGCCTGTTTTAATCGATGCTGTCGTAATATCAATTTGTTTTTATATCCTTATGACGTTATCCGTTTAAAAAACCAATTAAATATGACTTCCGATCAGTTTCTGGATAAATACGTGGACATTGTTTTAAGGCCCTCTAATTTTTTCCCGGAAGTCCTTTTAAGCATGTCCGATAATCCGGAAAAAACCTGTCCTTTTTTAGATGCGTCCGGTTGCACTGTTTACACGAATCGTCCCGATACATGCCGTACATTTCCTGTGGAACAGGGCATTTTTTATGATGCCGAACATGACAAAACAGCGCCTGTTTATTTTTTTAAACCGCCTGACTTTTGTTTAGGGCAGCATGAAGAAACAGAGTGGACAACCCAAACATGGTCAAAAGACCAAGATGCCGTGATCTATAATAAAATGACCGCTCGCTGGTCGGAGTTGAAGCGGTTATTCCAGCAAGACCCATGGGGGTCCCAGGGGCCGGAAGGGCCCAGGGCGAAGATGGCGTTTATGGCCACGTATAATATCGATCAATTCCGAGATTTTTTATTTAAAAGCACCTTCTTGAAACGGTATAAGGTAACATCCAAGATTTTGAAACAGATCCGGTCCGATGATGTGGAATTGATGAAATTCGGTTTTGAGTGGGTAAAATTTTATGTTTGGGGGATTAAGACGAAATACATTAGACCCAGGTAGTTCGGGAGTCGAAAAGTTTTTGATGTTTCGCTCAACCATTTTCAAAAGAGGGGAGTTTTTATCTCCCCTCCATAGGCGGCAAATATCATGCTGAATCTTTCAAGCCTTTTGCCGAAAGCAACGACGGTGGAATTAATTACGGTTCAACCCCAGGAAAATTTTAGAGAAAGGTTGCTATAGACTGATGACCGCACTTTCACAGGCCATGGAGATCAATTGATCCCCGGTGGCCATTCTGGCACCTTCGATCAAATCTTCAGCCGAAATACCTCTGGATGTGGCACAAGGGGTACACACAAGGAGCGGCACACCGAATTCCTGCAAATATGCCATATGGTCATCCGCCTTATCACCGGTGGCTGCCTGCACATTTTCTATGATTCCCTTCTTGGCAATATATACGGCTTCATCCAACAGAAACACGGCTGTGTCCTTGCCCTCCTTTTGGGCAACCATGGCAAAAAACAGCGCTCGCGTGGCTCGATTCGGATTATCGGTACCACAGGACAGTACGATCAATACCTTGTCATTCATAGTTCACTCCTTTTTTTAACATGTTGATAATCGACGTCTTCCTCTTTCGTTTGAAATTCTTCATGAAAAATTCGGGCAAAAATTATTGTAGCACCCCTTTCGGCATGGGCGCGACTTTTTCATCGCCCAAAACATACCCGCCATCGAGCCTTATCACACTGCCGGTCATAAAGGGAGCATCTTTGATCATAAAAAGCACGGCCTTTACCACATCTGCTATGGTGCCGATACGCGGGATCAAAGTGTGGTCGATAATTGCCGCTTTTTGTTCATCGCTGAGCAGGCCCCATCCCCGGGTATTTCTGCCGTGTCGGGTTTCAACCAATCCCAGCATAATTTCATTGACACGAACTTCCGGTGCTCCCATGCGTGCCCATGTTTCGGTTAAAAGTGAAATGCCCCGATTGGCAGATGCATAACCATCATTGAATATGTAACCGGCAGGACCTGACCGTCCCACGATGGCGGCGATGGAGGAAAGGTTTATGACAACACCGTTTCCGGAAACTTTAAGATGTGGCAAGGCAGATTCAAACACCCACCGTTTGGCACGCAGGGTGGTGGCCATTTCAAGATCCCACTGTTTTTGATCATACGATCCGTGAACCACCGGCCATCCCCCCCGCTCGATATTGTTGATCAAAATGTCAAGTCGGCCGAAACGATCCACGACCTTGTTGACAAGCCCTGGAATTTTATCGGTTTCAAGCAGATTGGTTTGAAGGATCAGATGATTCTGACCGGTTTTGTCAAAGTCATTTTGCAAATCATCCAGGCTTTCTTCCCAGTCAAAATAGTTGAGAGCAACGCTAACCCCTTCCTGCGCAAGGGCAAGCCCGATTCCTTTTCCGATGCCCTTTACGGCACCTAACACCAGAGCGACTTTGTTTTTCATTTTCATTGTTAATCCTGTTCAAGGTTACCAAAAAGGATCTTTTTGATCCATCGATGCCCCAGTTTTAACAGTTCGACATCATCATTCTTGACGGAATCTAACGTTTTTTCGTCCAGGTTCCATTGATCAAGAATATGTTGTTCAAATATGTGAGATCTGAATGTGTCCACATCATACAGGGCCATGTGAAAAGCAAATCTCGACTTGACATCCAGTGGGCCGGGAATGAGGCGATTTTTAAGACCGATGATTTCGAGCAACAGATCATTCATTTCATTATAAAAGGTAACATTTTGATCTTGGATCCATTTCCGGATGGTCCAGGTTCGGCCCTGTTCGAAACCCAGGCAGTGAGATTCTTTCAATAGGATGTACTGCTCCGTAATTTTACCGGTATCTCTGGAACGAGAAGCCATTCGTATCAGCGGATAGGTCCGACACGATGATGGGCGGTCTTCATATACGCTGCATCCTGATGACGTCACAAATGGACACTTGAGTTTATGCGGATCATTTGTTTTTAAAGTTATTATGGGGAGACCGGTTTCAGGGCCGGTCTGTTGGGTGGTATATCGCTCGAGGAAAAGACGCGATGATAGTTCGAGTCGATGCTTCAGACGCAATATATCGTAAGGGGTGAGAAACTGGTTCAGGTCCCGGCAACATTCATTGAAACAGGACACCTTTTTTGAGCATGAAAATAAGAATGTGTCATTTGCCGAAAGGGGCGTCATGTTGTTTTCCATATAAAAGCAATTCCTAAAAAATATTCCAAGCCTGCAACAATGGACGATTGTTAATAGAAGCTATCTCAAAATAATCTTTTGGCCCAATCCGCCAGAGGTGGACAAGCCCCGGCGTTGGGGCCTCGTTTTATGTCCTCGACATACTTGAGTATGCCTGCGGGTTAAAACTCGGCTCCGCCTTGATCTTGAACCAAAATCTTTATTTTGAGATGGCTTCTAATATGTGCAAAACTTGACCGATGACCCGTAGCACTAATCAATGACCAATCCAGCAAAACCTGTCAACCCAAAAATGTATGTTGAACTTAATTTAAGCGCTCAGATTGGATAAAAGAGAAAGGTGCCTAACGTGCTGTAAATCTTTCGCCATGGCCTCCATTGGCCTATACAAATGTCCAGATACTGTATGGCATTCATCTCCTGAATGATTTATATAACATGAATTGTTTTGAGCACAATATATAGTGTGTGTCGGATCATTCTAACCCAAATTAGAGATTTTAACAAATCCTTTAAAGCAAGGCATATAAATTTATAATTTAGTTTTCCCAAAAGTTCTTGACAAGAATAATGTTAATTGTTATCTAATCTCTTTGATTCTCAGGTCTTATCTATCTTGTTGATTTTATAATACATTGTTTATTTGGTGTTTATGATATTGTTTCTGGATTTTAAGATCACCTAAGGGTGATTGGGTAAAAATAAAGCGGAATTTTTTAAAACGAATAACAACTGTCGGTCTTTTAGGCCAAAATTACGAAGGGAGGTGCAAACAGCTTACAAATTGTACCAGAGACTATTTTAAAGAGGTTAAAATACTGAAATTTTTTACAACAGAATTAGGAGGTAATTAAATGCCAAGTTTCGTAATTACTGAGAAATGCGATGGCTGCAAGGGCGGCGATAAGACCGCTTGCATGTACATTTGCCCCAACGATCTGATGGTTCTGGAACCCAATGAAATGAAGGCTTACAATCAGGAGCCGGATCAGTGCTGGGAATGTTTTTCATGCGTAAAAATTTGCCCCACACAGGCAATCGAGGTTAGAGGTTATGCTGACTTTGTGCCGCTGGGAAGCAGCATTATGCCCATGCTTGGAACTGAAGATGTGATGTGGACCTGTAAGTTCAGAAATGGTCTCATCAAGCGCTTTAAGTTCCCCATCCGGACAACCCCGGAAGGCGGTGCCAATGGGTATCTGGATCTCGTAGGCAAAGATCTTGACAGTGAGCTGCTTTCAACCCAAGAAGCAGATGGTTATGAGATTCCAAAACCGCTGGCAACCGTTTAAGCGGTGAAGGTTTTCAAAACTACGGTTTGATGATCAATTTAGAATATTTTGATTTAAGGAGGATATAATATGGCATTACCGAATAAACCTTTGGGAGAACTAAAAGCTGTCAGGGATCCGGAAGTTGAAGAGCGCGAAGTTGACATTCTGATTGTCGGCGGCGGCATGGCTGCCTGCGGAACTGCTTTTGAACAAAAAAAATGGGCACCTGACGCGAAAATCCTTCTGTGTGACAAAGCTGCTATGGAACGTAGTGGCGCTGTTGCCCAGGGACTTTCAGCAATCAATACATATATCGGAGAAAATTCACCGGATGACTATGTTCGAATGGTTCGCAACGACCTGATGGGGATTGTCCGTGAGGACCTGATTTTTGATCTGGGCTGTTACGTTGATGATTCCGTATTTCTGTTCGAGGAATGGGGTCTTCCGATGTGGAAACTGTCCGATGACGGAAAGAAAATGGACGGCAAAAAAGGCCTGAAAATGGGGACCTTGAAGTCCGGCGCCAAACCGGTCCGTACCGGCAAATGGCAGATCATGATTAACGGCGAGTCTTACAAAAGAATCGTTGCCGAAGCTGCCAAACTGGCCCTTGGCGATGACAATATTCTGGAACGTTGCTTTATCGTCGAGCTTCTGTTGGACGCCAATGAAGAGAACCGAATTGCCGGCGCCGTCGGTTTTTCCGTTCGTGAAAACAAAGTCTACATTATTAAATGCAACACCATGATGGTGGCCTGCGGCGGCGCTGTAAACATCTACCAGCCTCGAAGCGTGGGTGAAGGAAAAGGCCGTGCCTGGTATCCTGTCTGGAATGCCGGTTCTACCTACACCATGTGCATGAAGGTCGGTGCCGAGCTGACCATGATGGAAAACCGTTTCACCCCGTCCCGTTATAAAGACGGTTACGGCCCGGTGGGTGCTTGGTTCTTGCTCTTCAAGGCCAAAACCCTCAATGGTCTGGGTGAAGGCTACGTGGGCAGTGATGCCGCAAAAGCCGAACTTGAGAGATACGCGCCTTATGGCACAGCCGCCATTACGCCGACCTGTCT
>Ga0210064_1000808_pt1 | contig 14377 bp, 10 predicted proteins | sample Muzzi_CordC_D2_FD_185531 | JGI IMG/M metagenome (GOLD analysis project Ga0210064, IMG submission 185531) | Wetland microbial communities from San Francisco Bay, California, USA, that impact long-term carbon sequestration - Muzzi_CordC_D2 (SPAdes) | ecosystem: Environmental > Aquatic > Marine >...
TATCCCTGTGTGAAGAATGTCACACAGACCGGTTCTGGAAACCGCTCGCGCATATGGATCACAACGCCGTTATCGGCGCCTGCTTCTCCTGCCACAACGGCAGCACCGCCACCGGCAAGACCCCGAACCACATCGCCAGCGACAACACCTGCGATGACTGCCACACCACCAACGCCTGGACCCCGGCGGTGTTCGATCACGCCGGCGTGAGCCCGGGAACCTGCACCACCTGTCATAACGGCAGCACCGCCACCGGTAAATCGTCCAGCCATCTTGTTACCGCCGCATCCTGCGATGACTGCCATTCGACCATCGCCTGGCTACCGGCCAGTTTCGACCACGCCCTGGTGAGCGGCGCCTGTTCAAGCTGTCATAACGGCAGCCAGGCCACCGGCAAATCAAACAGTCATTTCGTCACCAGCCTGCAGTGCGATACCTGCCATACCACTGCCGGTTGGATTCCGCTTGATTTCCGGCATAGCTCACCGGCATATCCCGGAGACCACCGCACAAACCTTCTGTGTAGCGACTGCCACCGGGGTAACAGCGAGTCCGTGGCATGGGCCGCGCCTGCCTATGTGCCGGACTGCGCGGCATGCCATGTGAATGACTTCAAATCAAGCGCACACAAGAAATACGAGAATCCCGACGCATTCTACAGCGCGAGTGAACTCCGGGATTGTTCGGGTAGTTGTCATCTCTACACGGACAGCAGCATGACAACCATCAAGGACAGAAGGTCCGGCCCCGAGCACCGGATAACCGATGGCAATTTTGACTGACGGGGTTCGCACATGGGGACATCGAAAAGAAATTTGTTACCCGGAGTATTGCTGCTGATTGCCGGCGTGCTGATCGTGCATATCGCCGGTTCCCAGCCGGTCAGGAAAAAGATGCTTGACGAACTGGAGATAAATAGCAGCGGGGAAACCACAACCATACGCATCAGCATGACGACCCGCGTGCGCTATGACCGGCATTTTCCGCATGCGTCCGGCAGGCAACTGCTCATCAGGATTACACCGTTTGATGTTGGAACGGACGACCGTGATGCACTCAACCAGCGTGAGGCACTTGCCCCGGCCGACAGCCGGTCGTTACTGGAGGAGGTGATCTATGAAGGCGATATCGAGGGCGGCCCGTACCTGACCCTGCTGTTCAGCCATTGCGTCGAATACCGGGTGCAACAGGGCGGTGATTTCCGCAGTATCGAGGTGTATGTGAAGGAATCTGCACCGGAGTGTTCCGAACCGGCGGTTACCGATCATGGTGCGAAATGAAACCTGCGCACCTCAATCCCGTTGCGCTTGCAAGGCTGTTCTGGTTTCTCTGCAGCCTGCCGGTAGTATCCGCATCACATGCGGGAATAGAGGTACTCGACAATATCGAGATCAGTCATGATAGCGCACAGTCCACCATCCATATACATCTCAATATCCCGGTACGCTACAAATCACATGCACCGGAACACAGCGGCGATCTTCTGAGTATCCAGGTGGAACCGCTGCCCACACCCGGATCGGGAAGTGATTCCCTGCTGGGTCGGCAATCAATGGCATGGACTCCTGACCGGCGAGTCCCGCTGTTTGCGGTGACCTATGATGCGGAGGGCTTTGCAAATACAACCATCAACCTGCGTTTCCAGAAGAATGTCGAATTCGCGGTTCGGCAACCCGCAGATTTCAACAGTATCGAGGTAACGATAAAAGAGCGGGAATCCGGCAGGTCTGAAATGACGGACAATAAGGGGGTGGCAGGTCCGGAATCAGTCGGGGAAACAGCGCCCGGACCGGGAGTGCCGGTAATCTCCGGATACAAGGCAGCTTCCGCGCCGGCACTGCTGGCTCTCCTGATGCAGAATGCACGCGAAAAAATGACGGACAAGGAGTATGCCGCCGCGATTCGCATCTACACCAAGGTCCTGCAATATCCGGAAAACGAATTCAGTCAGGATGCCCTTGAATTCCTGGGTCTGGCCCGGGAACGCAACGGACAACTGGCACATGCCAAGGCGGCATACCAGGCTTACCTGGAACGCTACCCCGCAGACGCAGGGACCGAACGTGTCAATCAGCGTCTCATGGCGCTGGTCACCGCCAGGAAGATGCCCAGGGAAAAGTTGCCGACGGCAGCGACGCGGCACGAACAGCCTTCTGACTGGACGGTCTTCGGCGGATTCTCACAGTACTACCGCCGTGATGTAAATACCGCAAATGTTGACGAGGATGACGAGTTAACCACGACAAGCCAGTCATCGGTTGACAGTAATCTGGACGTTACCGCCCGGCTGCGCGGTAATGACCATGATATCCGGACACGTTTTACCGGCGGGTATCTGCATGATTTTCTCGATAATGGCGTCAACAGCGATACCACCGTGAGTTCCCTGTATGTTGACGCAAAAGACCGGCAGCACGACCTGTCCATGCGTCTGGGACGGCAATCACGCAGTACCGGCGGCGTGCTGGGACGTTTTGACGGTTTGCTTGTGGGCATGGACCTGACCAGTAAATTTGCCATCAGTGCGGTTGCCGGTTCTCCGGTTGAGTCATCGACTGACGGTATCGACACGGATCGCTATTTTTGCGGGCTTACTTTCGAGTTTGACGGGTTTGCGGATGGCTGGTATGCGAACACTTTCGTTATCGAGCAGCGCGCTGACAGTATCACGGACCGGCGCGCTGTCGGTGGTGAGTTGCGATATTTCGACCCCACGCGATCATTTTTCAGCCTGATCGATTACGACATCCATCACGGTGAACTGAATATATGGCAATTCCTCGGCAACCTGACTGCACCGGACAAGACCACTGTCAACCTGGTGGTGGATTACCGGAAAAGCCCGCTTCTGATGACCAGCAATGCACTGACGGGACAAGCGGCAGGATCCATCGAAGAGTTGCTGGACAGCTATTCCGGGAGTGAAATACGTGAACTTGCGAATGACCGTACCGCTACCAGCAAGCTTGCAACGCTGGGGCTCTCACGACCGGTAAATGAAAAGTTCCAGGTCAGCGCCGACGTTACCGCCCTGAATCTATCCGGCACCGGGTCATCGGGCGGGGTCGATGCAACCGATGGAACCGGCAATGAATATATCTATAACCTGCAGCTGATCGGCAGCAACCTGCTCAAGGAGGGTGATATTACTATCCTCGGGCTGCGTTATATCGATGCTGATAAAGCAGGTACCACCTCGATGAATTTCAATACCCGTTTCCCCGTAACCGGAAACCTCCGGGTCAACCCCCGTATGCGAGTCGACTACCGCAGGAACCGGGATGATGATACCAGCCAGATGATTTACCAGCCCTCCGTAAGGATGTCTTATCAGGTAAAGCGCAGGTTGCGCATTGAGGCCGAAGTGGGGGGTGAATGGTCAAATCGCGAGATTATTGATGGATCCGAGAAGGACCGTAGTTACTTCTTCAATCTCGGCTACCGGCTTGATTTCTGAGTTTGCTGTAATCCGAATTCGCGGATGTAACACCGGATATAAACGGCGGCGGTTCCTGAGTCAGCTGCATTCCGGTTTCCCTGTCATTGTATTAATTCTTTCTGCAGGAGCACCGTCCCGCGGCGCAATTATGCCGGCCACCGCATCGCGGTCTGGAGACCGGTTACGCCCTGCAGGGGTACTCCTGCAGATCGCGGAGCCCCTGGCAGGAGCGCCGCGCTGCCTGCTGAGCGATTACTGCTGCTCGGTATCGTGCCCCGGTTTATCCTGATGGTAATAATCGTATTTTTCCAGGATATCGAAGGTAAAGTTCCAGGCCTCGCTGTAGGACAGGCCGCTGTCGTCGGGGATGATCACTCTGACATAGAGATCACCGGCATACTTTTCCTTCAGGGCGGACAGAGTGTCATGCAGCTGTTTCCGGGTGACCGGCCGGTAGCTCTCATCATCCGCGTCCTTCAGCCGCAGCTGATAGTACTCGTCCTCCTTCCAGTAACGTACCGCAACCACATGCTTGCCGCTGCTGGAACGCGCCGGCTTGACCAGCTTGTCATATTTGATCCGGATGTCGTCGTACTCGCCCTGCAGCGATACCAGCTGCTGTTCCGACAGCGAGCGCTTCTGGCGCACCGCGGCCAGCTCCGCGGCCTGTTCCGCGGTACTTTGCTCAAGATCCGCATATTCTTCGCGAAGCTTCTGCAGGCGTTCCTGCAGGGTATCTCGACTCTCCGCCAGCCGTGCCCGTTCCTCCCGGACAGCCGCCAGCTGTTCTTCCGCCAGCCGGGCCGCCCGCCTGGACTGCTCCAGGCTGGCCGTCAGCTGGGTTTTTTCCGCTTCCAGGGCCAGCAGTCGTTGCTCCTGGCGGTTGATCTGCCGGGTCCGGGACTGGTTGAGTTCTTCGGCCTGCAGCAATTGCCGGCGCAACATGGCGAGTTCCCGGCGGGCACTGGCCAGCTGTTCCTCCAGGGTGGCACTGGTCTCGGAAGCGGAACGCGCCAGCTCCTCGGCCTTGAGCTCGGCTTCGATGGTGGCACGCAGTTCCCGCACCAGATCCCAGTTGCGCATCACCAGGACCGTGCTGGCAATCATGAAGATCATCACCACCACCATCATGATATCGGTGAACGAGGGCCAGAAGCTGCCGTCCGCGCTGTCCGCAACGGTGTTCCGGCGAAGATCGATGAAACCCTCCTCCATTGTCAATCGTCCCCGGCCGGCAGGCGAAAACCTTCACGCAGTATCTGCTTGATATGGCCGATGTCATCCACCGTGGTATCCACCCGTTGACCCAGCGCCTTGATCGTATCCTGCAGCCGGATACCGGCTTCCGCGTAATTGAGCTGGACGGCCTTCATGACCTCCGCTGTCTGGCGCAGACCCTGAATCAGTCCGGCCACTTCATGCAGCAGGCTGTCCTTGTCGTGTGAGAACTTCGGCAGCAGGTACAGGGTGGTCACCTCTTCCACGCCGCTGAGCAGATGCACCTGCGCATCCCCGAGCTTGAGATAGAAATACCCGTAGAAGAGGTAACACAGGATAGCGGTTATGGTAGTCGACAAGGCCGTCGACATCCCGTGGATGACCAGCCCCATATTGGCACTGTCCTGTGCCGTATCCAGCAGGTCGGAGGCACCCACCAGGGCGATCGACAACGAGACGATGGTGCCGAAGACACCGGTCAGAATGAGAATGTTGCTGACGTAACGGGAAAAACTGATGCGATTGCCCTCGTCTGCCAGGAGAGTGGCCGCCAGTGCGCTCTGGTTAATGCGGGCATTTTTCTCGCCCAGCGTTACGATCGTATTGTAGCGCCTGGCAATGATGGATTTTGCACCGATGCCCTTGAGCGGGTTCTTGGCTTCCTTGTCCAGCGATCCGACGAATTTCGCCAGATCGGTTTCCTCACCCATATAGTGGACCAGAGATGCCACGATCTTCACCAGCCCGAGCAGGAATACCAGTACGATGCCGCCGTTAATCACCAGACCGGCCGGGGTAAGCTGGTGCTCGAAATAGAGTTGCCGGATAAATTCGATATTCGCCAGCAGGGCGAGCAGGGCGAGCACCCCGAGGGCGATCAGCCGGAGCAACATGCGCCCGCTGAAGTTGTACCTGGTATCAATCATGATGAAGATCCTTGAAAGTGTGTAGCTGCTCGGGCAGGTCACGGATGCCTGACCGGAAACCCGCCGCGCAGGATAAGTGCCGCATCAGATTTTACTGTAGATTTCCGCGCCCTGCTGCCGGAATTCTTCTGCCTTGTCCGACAGGCCCCGTTCGATCGCCGTATCGATTTCGCCGATGCCCCGGGTGGCGGCATACTCGCGCACATCCTGGCTGATTTTCATGGAGCAGAACTGCGGGCCACACATGGAACAGAAATGCGCCACCTTGGCGGAATCCTTGGGGAGAGTCTCGTCATGGAACTCCTGCGCCTTCTCCGGGTCGAGCCCGAGGTTGAACTGGTCTTCCCAGCGAAACTCGAAACGGGCCTTGGACAGCGCATTGTCACGCACCTGCGCGGCGGGATGCCCCTTGGCGAGGTCCGCCGCATGCGCGGCGATCTTGTAGGTGATGATCCCCGCACGCACGTCCTCCTTGCCCGGCAGGCCGAGGTGCTCCTTGGGCGTGACGTAGCACAGCATGGCGGTCCCGTACCAGCCGATCTGGGCCGCGCCGATGGCCGAGGTGATATGGTCGTAGCCGGGAGCGATATCCGTGGTCAGCGGACCCAGCGTATAGAACGGCGCCTCCTGGCAATCGGCCAGTTCCTTCTCCATGTTCTCCCGGATCAACTGCATGGGAACGTGACCGGGCCCTTCGATCATGACCTGCACGTCATGCTCCCAGGCAACCCGGGTCAGTTCCCCCAGGGTCTCCAGTTCGGCGAACTGGGCGGCATCGTTGGCATCGGCGATGGAACCCGGACGCAAGCCGTCACCGAGCGAGAACGAGACATCATAGGCCCGCATGATTTCGCAGATCTCGGCGAACCGGGTGTAGAGAAAACTCTCTTCGTGATGGGCCAGACACCACTTGGCCATGATGGATCCGCCACGCGAGACGATGCCCGTGACGCGCCGCGCGGTCAGCGGCACATAACGCAGCAGCACGCCGGCATGGATCGTGAAGTAATCCACACCCTGTTCCGCCTGTTCGATCAGGGTGTCCCGGAAGACCTCCCAGCTGAGTTCCTCGGCCTTGCCGTTGACCTTTTCCAGCGCCTGGTAGATCGGCACCGTACCAACCGGTACCGGCGAATTGCGCAGGATCCACTCGCGGGTTTCATGAATGTTCTTCCCGGTGGACAGGTCCATGACCGTGTCCCCTCCCCAGCGGGCCGACCACACCATCTTCTCGACCTCCTCCTCGATGGATGAGGTCACGGCCGAATTGCCGATATTGGTGTTCACCTTGACCAGAAAATTGCGGCCAATGATCATCGGTTCCAGTTCGGGATGGTTGATATTGGCTGGAATGATGGCACGGCCGCGGGCCACCTCGTCACGCACAAACTCGGGCGTCACCCGCTCGGGGAGGCTGGCGCCGAAGCTGTCGCCGCGGTGCCGGGCGAGGAGTGCGCTGTCCCCAAGTTCCTCCAGCAGCAGGTTCTCGCGAATTGCGACATACTCCATCTCCGGTGTGATGATTCCCTGCCGGGCATAGCGCATCTGGGTGACACTGGCGCCGGCACGGGCACGCCGCGGCGGGCGGATGTGTTCAAAGCGCAGGCTTGCCAGTTCCGGATTCGCCTGCCGCTGCCGCCCGAATGCGGAACTCGGTCCATCCAGCAACTCCGTATCACCCCGCTCCGCGATCCAGGCAGCACGCACTGCGGGAAGACCGCGCATCAAATCGATAGCGGCCTCCGGATCGGTATAGGGGCCCGAGGTATCATAGACCGTGATCGGGGGATTTTTCTCGGCACCGAAACTGGCCGGTGTATCGGCCTGTGTGACCCGGCGCATGGCGACCCGCAGATCCGGGCGCGAGCCCTGTACATGGATTTTTTCGGAGTTCGGAAAGGGTCGGGTGACTGCCTCCGAAAGCCGGGCAGTCTTTCTGACGAAATCTTCTGGAATCGCACTCATGGCACCGTCCTGTGAGGTATAAAGTATGGCCGGCTGGTGCGCGAGCTTCCCTACGCCGGTCTCAACCGGGTCAGGTTCGAAGGGTCTTTCTCAGCCCGACAGGGGCACCCCCAGCTACTGAGGCTACACGGTAGCGAAAGGCACAATGTTTTGCAAGCGGGAGAAACTGCCCGAAAAAACAATAACCCTATGTTTTAAATAATAAAGCGGATTACGACCCGGTCCGCTTTCTTGCCACTAACCGGCAAACCCCGTACTCTTGTGCGCTTTGCAAACCAACCGGCAACCGAACCTATGAATCAGGTAGATATTGAACGGGCACGCTTCAACATGGTCGAGCAACAGGTGCGCCCCTGGGATGTGCTCGATCAGCGCGTGCTGGACGTCATGACCCATATCCCCAGGGAGGTGTTTGTCCCCGGGAAGTATGCTTCACTGGCCTTTGCCGATACCAACATCCCGCTCGGCCATAACCAGGTCATGATGACACCGACCGTGGAGGGACGCCTGCTGCAGTCCCTGGGCATCCAGCCCAGCGATTCGATACTCGAGATCGGAACCGGGAGCGGTTATCTGACTGCCTGTCTCGCCCGGCTGGGCAACCATGTCACCAGCATTGACATCTTCCCGGAATTCACGGAATCTGCGGCGGCCAGGCTTGCCGACCAGGGCTGCCATAATGTCACCCTGAAAGAAGGCGATGCCGCCAATGGCACGGGTACCGATACACGTTACGATGTGATCGCGGTCACCGGATCCCTGCCGCTGCCCGGGAAGCAATTCCATGACAATCTGACCGTCGGTGGCCGCCTGTTTCTGATCACCGGCAGAACACCCGTTATGGAAGCGCTGCTGGTCACGCGGATTGACGAGAACCACTGGTCACAGGAAAGCCTGTTCGAAACCTCGCTGCCACCGCTGCTCAATGCCGCCGAGCCACCACGCTTCGCGCTTTAGCCACCCGACAACTCTGATGCCTGCACGTCTTGCTCGAATCCTGGCCGCGCTCATCTGGGTACTGCTGCCCGAGGCAGCCCCTGCCGATGACCTGCTGTCCATCTACCGGCTGGCACAGCAATCGGACCCGCAGCTCAAGGCCGCCGGGGCCGCACACGCAGCGGCGCTGGAATCGGTCCCGCAGGCCATCGCCGTGCTGTTGCCGGATATCTCACTGGCAGGCGATGTCTCCCGGAACCGCTTTCATGACCGCCAGCCCGAGGCCGGTGTAAACGAGAACAGCTACGCCACCAACCGGACCTACAGCGCGTTGTTGCGCCAGTCCCTCTATCAGCGCGAGCGCTTTGTGCAACTCGAGCAGGCCGACAGCCGCGTCGCACAGGCGGATGCCGAATGGTTCGCCGCACAGCAGGACCTCATCCTGCGTACCGCCACCCGCTATTTTCTCGTACTCGGCGCCCAGGACAACGTGGACTTCGTCATCGCGGACAAGGAAGCTATCGGGCGGACGCTGGAGCAGGCCAAACAGCGTTTCGAGGTGGGGCTCACGGCCATCACCGACGTCTATGAAGCCCAGGCCCGGTATGACGTGGCCGTCAGTGATGAAATCAACGCCCGGAAACTGCTGGATGATGCGGAAGAGGCCCTGCGGGAGCTGACCGGTGAAATACCGTACAATCTCGAGGTCCTCGTTGAAGAAATCCCGCTGCTGATGCCGGAACCCGTTGATCAGGAACAATGGGTGAGCACGGCGGCCGAACAGAACCCGCTGCTGCTCGCCTCCCGGGCGGCCACCGAAGTGGCACGTCAGGAAATCCAGGTCCAGCGCTCCGGCCACTATCCGTCCATGGATCTGACCGCCGATTACAGTCGCCGGAACAACGACTTCGGCGGTCTCGGCATCCCGCTGAACCGCAATGACAGTGCCATCGGCGTTGAAATCACCCTGCCGATCTACTCGGGCGGTCTGGTTTCCTCACAAACACGCCAGGCCCGGGACCTGTTTACCCAGGCACAGGAAGAGCAGGTCAAAACGCGCCGCGAGATCGAACGCAATGCGCGCGACAGTTACCGCGGCATGGTGGCCGATATCAGCAAGGTGAAGGCGCTGCGCCAGGCCGTACTTTCCGGTGAAAAGGCGCTGGAGGCCTCCCAGGCCGGATTTGATGTGGGCACCCGCACCATTGTAGACGTGCTGGATTCCCAGCGTGAATTGCTGCGCGCCCGGCGTGACCATGCCCGTTCCCGCTATGATTACCTGCTGGATACGCTGCGTCTGAAACAGGCGGCCGGCATTGTGGAGCAAGCCGATCTCGAAGCCATGAATACCCTGCTCGAACCCCAGCCGGAAAGGGGCGGGGAAACGGCACCATGACCTCCGATCCACTCCCCGACAATACGCCCGGATTCGATGAACCGCTGGCATTGCTACGTGCCTGCCACACCGGGATGCTGGCCCATTGCGACCGGCTGGAACGCCTCGTCACCGGCCCGGAGGATGCCGCCACTGGTGAAGCGGCCCGCACCGAAGCGCGCAAGGTGATCAGCTATTTCTCCTCCAGCGCCCCCCGGCACCACCAGGACGAGGAAAGTGACCTGTTTCCGCTGCTGGTACGGCAGTCGCTGAAACTGGCAGACCTGATCCACGGCCTCCGGCAGGAGCACCGGGAGCTGGCTGCGTTATGGGAAGAGCTGCAACCTGAATTGCAACGCATCCCGGAAGTGGCCGATCACCAGTCCCTTACGGAAAAGGCAGTCGCATTCTGCGAACTGAACCGGAATCACATCCAGCGGGAAAACCGGGAATTCCTGCCGCTCGCGGAAAGTAGCCTGAGCCGCCAGCAGCTGAAGGACATCGGCATCGCCATGGCCAGCCGGCGCGGTGTGCGCTACCCCGGTTAACCTGCATAGCATCAACTGCAAGCTGTCATCCGGGTTATTGGAATGCAATACATCAGGCGGATTGCATTACTGATGTATTCAATAGAAAAATCGCTATCCATTGCGATTATTACTCTCCTGAGCGCTTTTCAAGCTCGAGCAATTCAATAACAAAGATCAGCCCGGTATTCGGCGAGACAATATCCTGCACTCCCCGTACCCGGGTTCGGCAAGCACCTTTACCAGTCGCTTGCCGCCACACCGCCCTCGTATCCGGGCTATGGATGATCCGCGCCAGAATTTCCGGACAAGGAAACACGCCCCGGCCAGAAGACGAACCGGTCAGGGCGTGCCAGTGGTCCCAAAGGGATTATTGTTATTAAGTGCGCCACTGGTTACCAGAATATTACCTGGCCCCGGGTGTGTATATCGTCCTCTGGTACATTGACCATAAGTACAAGGTATACTTTCGGTTGAATTCACCGGTTGCCGTTTTTTTCAAGCGGGCTTTTCCTGTCCGCGATGACCGGTTGCGGTCGTTCGGGAAGCGCACACAATCCGGTGCTGTCCACCGGACAAAGTCCGAATCAAAACGATTCATTTACTGCCCTGGCAGGTTTTGCCTTTTCCGGCTGCAGATACTTGCCGACAATGGCGAGTAACGTGTCCAGCACCCCGCGATTCTGCTCGATGACTTCGCGGCCACGTGCACCGGCTGCACGGCGGGCCGCGGCATCCTGCAGCCAGTGGCTGACGACCGTTGCCAGCTCTGCCGGGTCCCCGACCTTGCGGCAGGCGCCGGCCCGGACCAGCGACTCGCAGAGTTCGGCTGCCTTGAAGACATGCGGCCCGGTGACAACCGGAATACCAAGGGCTGCCGGTTCCAGAAGGTTATGACCGCCGACAGGCACCAGGCTGCCACCCACGAAGGCCACATCAGACGCGGCATAAAACAGCAGCAGCTCACCCATCGAATCGCCGATGAACACGGCAGTCCCGGCGCTGCAGGGCAGTTTCTCACTGCGCAGAACCGTGCGGTACCCACGGGCGCGGCACAGACCGGCGACTTCGGCAAAGCGTTCCGGGTGACGCGGCACCAGCACCAGCAGGCAATCCCTGACTTTCCCGCGGATCTGCCCGAAGGCATCCAGCAGCTGCTCGTCTTCACCGGCGTGGGTACTGCCGGCTATCCAGACCGGACGCCCGGTACCCCATTCGCGACGCAGCGCTGCGGCCTTGGCGGGCAGGCCCGGCGGCAGCTGCTGCTCGAACTTGAGATTGCCGGCGACGGTGATTTTGCCAGCCGGCACACCGAGTGACCGGAAACATTCGGCATCCGCGGTCCCCCGGGCCACGATCCCGGTAATCGCGGCAAGCATCCCGGCGGTCAGGCCGGGGAAACGCTGGTAGCCCGCCAGCGAATGCTCCGCGAGGCGCGCATTGACCAGCAACAGCGGAATACCCCGCCGGTGACAGGCATGAAACAGGTTCGGCCAGAGTTCCGTCTCCAGCACGATGGCCAGTGCCGGCTGCACCCGGTTGAGAAAGCGCGCCACCGCCCCGGGCAGGTCGTAGGGGGCATAGGCCTGCGCCACATCGTGATCGAACAACTCGGTCACCTGCGCCGACCCGGTCGGTGTGACGGTGGTTATCAGGATCGAGTACTCCGGATAGCGTTCCAGCAGGGCCCTGACGAGCGGGGTGGCCATCCGCACCTCGCCAACCGAGACGGCATGGATCCAGACGATCCGTTCCCCGCTGGCCGGCCTGACGATGCCGAACCGCTCCGGCCAGCGGCGCAGGTTATCCGGTGCCCGCAGACCGCGCCATGCCAGACGCAACAGCACCAGAGGTGCCAGCAGATACAGAACGAGGCTGTAGAGAATTCTCAATACGGAACGCTGCCGCTATTAGCGGCCGGGCAGCCGCCAGTCATGGTCCCGCAGCCAGTCCAGGTACCGGGGGATCCCCTCCTCGACGGAACGCAGTGCCCGTTCATAGCCGGCGGCGCGCAGGGCCGTCAAATCGGCCTCGGTATAACTCTGGTAATGGCCGCGCAACCGTTCCGGAAACGGGATGTATTCAATCACGCCCCGGCCATGCCAGGCAATCACGGCGTTGGCGACCTCATTGAAACTCTGACTGCGTCCGGTACCGAGATTGAAGATACCCGACTTGTCCCGATGTTCGAGGAACCACAGATTGACGTCCACCACGTCATCCACATAGACAAAGTCACGGCGCTGCTCCCCGTCACCGTAACCGTCACACCCCGCGAACAGGCGCAGGTTCCCCGTCTCCCGCAACTGCCTCCGGAGATGAAACGCCATACTGGCCATTTCACCCTTGTGCTGCTCCCGGGGACCGTACACATTGAAATACCGGAACCCGGCAATCTGGCAGGTGGCCGTCGGCAGCAGGCGCTGCACATAGCGGTCGAACAGCAGTTTTGACCAGCCATAGACGTTGAGCGGCGCTTCGTGTTCGGGCATCTCGCGAAACACCGCAGCGCCCCCGTAGACGGCGGCCGATGAGGCATACAGAAACGCCGCACCGTGATCCAGGCAGAAGTTCAGCAGTTTCCTGGAGTACTCATAGTTGTTTTTCAGCAGATAGCGGCCGTCCCATTCGGTGGTGCTGGAACAGGCACCCTCGTGAAACACCGCATCGACCCGGTGAGCGAATCCCGCAGCATCCCCGATACTTGCAAGAAAGTCGTTCTTGTCCAGGTAATCCATGATTTCGCAATCTACCAGGTTGCGGAATTTCGTCCCGTCCGTCAGGTCGTCGACCACCAGGATATCCTCACGCCCCCGTTCATTGAGACCCTTGACGAGATTGCTGCCGATGAACCCGGCGCCCCCGGTGACGATGATCATGGGTAATATCCGGAACGGCGGAACATGCTCAGCGCCCGCCGGTTTCCGTGTCCTGGCGCCGAATGGCGGCGAGGATCTCGCTGGTCGAACAATCCGCTGCATAGCCCAGCACCACGACCTCGCCGCCGGATTGCCGGACGCAGTCGTAACCGGCGATGTCTTCGGGGCGATAGTCCCCGCCCTTGACGAGCACCTCGGGGCGGATCCTGCAGATCAGCTCCTCGGGAGTGTCTGCGGAAAACGGCACCACCCAGTCGACGCATTCCAGGGCAGCAAGTACCGCCATGCGCCGCTCCAGCGTATTGACCGGCCGGCCGGCGCCCTTCAGCCGGCCGACAGACGCATCGTCGTTCACGGCGACAATCAGCCGTTCACCCAGCTGCCTTGCCTGCTCCAGACAGGCCACGTGACCGGCGTGCAGGATATCGAAACAACCGTTCGTCATGACGATCCGCTCGCCCCGGGCACGGGCCTCCCCGACCATTACCAGCAGCTGCGCCTGGCTGACCACCCCCGAACCGGCCTCCTGAGAGGAGGCCACGCTGCGCCGCAGCTCGGGTACCGGGACGGTTGCCGTACCCAGCTTTCCGACGACGAGCCCGGCCGCGATATTCGCCAGTGCGGTGGCCGCCGGCAGGTCCTCTCCGGCAGCCAGTACGGCGGCCAGTACGGCGATCACGGTATCGCCCGCACCCGTCACATCGAATACCTCGCGTGCCTGCGCCGGCAAATGCAATTCCGGCTTCCCGTCCCGCAGCAGGGTCATGCCCTGCTCGCCGCGCGTCACCAGCAGGGCACCCAGCTGATGGCGCCGTAACAGTTCGCCGCCCTTCTCTATCAAGGCCTGCTCGTCTTCACAGTGTCCGGCAACGCGTTCGAACTCGGCCAGATTCGGCAGGACGAGGCTGGCGCCACGATAACGGGAGAAATCGTTCGCCTTGGGATCGACGAGCACCGGCTTGCCGGCCTGTCGCGCGGCATCGACCAGTTCGGCCACCTGCACCAGGGTGCCTTTGCCGTAATCGGAAAGCACCACCACATCACACTGCTCCAGGCCCTGCCGGAAATCGTCCTGCAAGCGGCCGCTATCCACGGCCTCCAGGCCGCCCTCG
>Ga0210064_1000811_pt1 | contig 14361 bp, 10 predicted proteins | sample Muzzi_CordC_D2_FD_185531 | JGI IMG/M metagenome (GOLD analysis project Ga0210064, IMG submission 185531) | Wetland microbial communities from San Francisco Bay, California, USA, that impact long-term carbon sequestration - Muzzi_CordC_D2 (SPAdes) | ecosystem: Environmental > Aquatic > Marine >...
CAGCTGCCAGTCGCCGTGCGGAAGGGCGACGTGGATAAAGTGCAGCACGCGCGGATCGCCATCGGGGAGCGGGCCGATCGATCGGGTGAAGCGTTCGAAGGCCGCAACGTTGGCGGCCACCCGGTTGCGTTTGTGGACGTGAGGACGCCGGGACTCCTCGCCGACGTCCGCTTCGTCGGAGGACTCGAGGTCGTCGCCGAAGCCGCCCCACGCGTCGGTGATCGCGGGCAGCGAATCGCGCAGCGCGGAGGGCGCCAGCATGTGGGCGTAGAGGACCGCGATGTCCGCGACGAGGCTCCGCGGGCCGCTCCGGCTCGGGTCTTCGCGGGCGGCCCGGGTGTGCAGCTGCGTCTCGGTCTCGATCACGTTCAGCTGGTAGGCAGCGTCGAGCAGCGAGAACAGGTTTTCGGGATGGTCGGCGCGGATCGGGAGCTTGCGCTCGGGCGGTGGGTAGCGTCCGGTCAGAATCGCGGGCACGGCGAGATTGGTGCGCGACGAGACCGCCGAGACACCCCGAAACCAGGTCGAGCCGGCCGCGAATCTCGCAAAGGCGGGGTAGCGGACGGAGTCGATCGAGCCGTCCGCCGCGAGCAGGGAAGCCAGCGGAAGCTCGTCGAACACCACCAGCACGATCGGGACGTTGCCCGAGATCGTCGCCTGTCCGGCTGCGGTCGTTTCGTCCGGGAAGGCGAGCTTGCGGATGTCGTCCCGGCCGAGGAACAGCGCCGCGAAGACGAACGGTGCGACGGCGAGCACTCGAAACGCGACGCGAACACCCGCGAAGCGCGCGTACGCCGCCGCGGCTGCGACACCGAGCGCGATCGCCATTCCGACGCTCGCGACTTCCGGGAGTGCGGCGGCGCGCAGCAGCGGCGGTAGCGCGATCAACGCCGCCAGCGCCGCGACCAGCACGTCGTCGAGCGCGCGTGCGAGCCGCTCGGAGAGGCTGCGCGCGCCCCATAGCAGCGCAGCCGCGAGCAGCGGCGGCAGCGCGATCAAGGCGAACGTGAGCCCGACGATTTCGCTGAAGTCCGAGTTCCGCGACACGAAGAATTCGGCGTGGCGCCCGAGCAGATCGAAGATCGGCTGTGCGAACGCGAACGAACACAGGCCGACGAGGTGCAGCCCGTATCCCCGCTCGCTTCCGGATCCCTTCGCCGCACCGGCCGCGCTGGCCGCCACGTTACTGCTGTCGTGGCTGTCGTTGCTGGGAATCGTCATCGGTGAGTGCGGCGCGGGAATCCTGCGACGAGTGGGGCATCTCGGGGAAGACCGGAACGTCGAGCTCGCCGATCTCGTCCTGGAGACCGTAGGTCTGGCGCTCTTCCGATTGCCGGATGTGGACGCTCGCGTGCAGCGTCTCGTGCGCGGCGCCGCGGAAGATGCCGCGATTCGGCGGGACGTCGTCGTAGTTGCGACCGTGTGCGACGACGACGTAGCGCTGGTCCGGAACCTGGTCGTGGGTCGGATCGACCGCGAGCCAACCCGCCGTCGGGGACCAGGCTTCGACCCAGGCGTGGCTCTGCGACGGAGTGTCCCCGGCGGAATCGACGTAGAGGTAGCCGCTCACGTAGCGGCTCGGAATTCCGCGCAATCGCAACAGACCGATCAGCAGGTGTGCGAAATCCTGGCAGACGCCGGCTCGGTTGGCGAGCAGATGGTCGGTGGTCGAGCGGTAGTCGCTGACCGCCTGGACGTAGTCGAAGTGCTCGAATACGAACGTGGACAGGCTTCCGATCTGTTCTCCGAGCGGCGCGCCATCGGGGACCCCGGCGTCTGCGAGGAGCTGCTCGAGTTCGGGCGAGCGGATCACCGGACCTCCGAAGTTCACGAAGTCGAGCAGCGGGCCGGCGGCCGCCGCGATCGGCAGGGCGTCCTGCGCGTCCGAGAGGGCGGCCGCCGTCGGATGGGTCTCGACCAGTGAACGCGTCGCCACCTCGATCCGGTCGTGGTAGTTCGGAATCCCGAAGTGATGCACGAAGTTCCCGTTCCAGTCGACGTAGCGCCAGACGGAGGTCGGTGGCCCGACTGCGAGATAGAAGGACTGCAGGGTCTGGAGGGGCGTGCGCCGCGGCTCGACGCGAAGCTCGGTGTACGACTCGTTCACGAACGAGTCGTATTCGAAGGTCAACTGATGTTCGACTTCGAGCAGCACGGCTACACCGAGAAGTATTGGCTTTCCACGGCTTCGTGGATGGCGCCGAGTTCGAGTGAGGTCTCGTCGCAGAAATCCGCGAGGTCGGGCTGGGCGAGGATCCGGTCGTCTTCGTAGGTCATCACCGCGACGAGTCGCCCGGCGATGCGCGCGGCTTTCGAGCGATCTCCGTCCGGAAGTTGCGCGAGGTAGGCCTTGACCCGCGTGAGCCCGCAGCGAATCGATCGCGGCGTGTGCGGATCGAAGAGCAGGAAGCGCACCACCTCGTCGGGATCGAGTCCGGCGCCGTGCACGCGTCGGAAGTTCTCGAGCGACGCGATCGAACGCAGCAGGCAGCGCCAGCGGGCGTAGAAGACCGGCAGGTCGACGCTGCCGGCTTCGACGCGCAACAGCGGCAGCTTCGCGCGCAGCACCATCAGCGTACGCAGGGTGCGCTCGAGCGCTTCGCCGAATTTCATGAAGGTCCAGCCCTGGTCGCGACTCAACGTGTGTTCGATCGCGCCGAGAGTCGTGAGGATCGCGCGGTGGGTCTTGGCGACGACCTCCGCGCTGATGGCCGGATCTTCGATGCCCTTGCGGCTGTGGTCTTCGAGGCCGCGGAATGCCTCGTTCAGGTTCGAGAAGACCTCCTGGGTGAGTGCCTCGCGGATCGAACGCGCGTTCTCCCGGGCTCGCCCGAGCGAATGGCGCACCGACAGCGGATTGCGATCGTCGAGCAGCATGGCGTTCACGTAGGGGACGGTCAGCCCCTGCTCGGGTGAAAAGTCGATCGATGGAATCTTCGAGCCGGGCAGCGAACGCACCAGGTCGTTCCACTCCGCCTGTGCCAGGGCTTCGTCGAGGCCGCCGAACTCGATCGTGAAGTCGCTCGTCACCGCGAGCAGGCGGGGAGCATCATGTGGCGCGGTTCCCGAGCACCCAGGTGTCCTTGCTGCCGCCGCCCTGGGAGGAGTTCACGACGTAGGAGCCCGCCACGAGCGCCACGCGCGTGAGGCCGCCGGGCAGCGCCCGGATGCGGTCGCCGTAGAGGATGAACGGCCGCAGATCGATCCGCCGCGGTTGCAGCTCACCGTCGATGTAGGTCGGGTGACACGAGAGCTCGACCAGCGGTTGCCCGATGTAGTTGCCGGGATCGGCTGCCATCCGCTCGCGGTACTCGCCGCGTTCCCGGGCGCTCGCGAACGGGCCGACGAGCATGCCGTAGCCGCCCGCGTCTCCGGTGGTCTTCACGACGAGCTTGTCGAGATTCTCGACCATGAACTTGAAGTCGTCGGGCCGGAAGCCGAGGTAGGTCGGGACCTGTTCGATCGATGCCTCTTCCCCGAGGTAGTAGCGGATCAGATCCGGCACGTAGGCGTATACGGCCTTGTTGTCCGCGATGCCGGCGCCGGGAGCGTTGATGATCGAGACGTTGCCTTCGCGGTAGGCATTGATCAGCCCCGCGACTCCGAGCTGGCTGTCGCGACGAAATGCGAGCGGATCGAGGAAATCGTCGTCGATGCGGCGATAGATCACGTCGACGGGCTGAATGCCCTCGGTGGTGCGCATGAAGACGTGATTGTTCTCGACGGTCAGGTCGCGGCCCTCGACGAGCGTGATGCCCATTTCGCGGGCGAGAAAGGAGTGCTCGAAATAGGCCGAGTTGAACATCCCGGGCGACAGCAACACGCAGCGCGGGTTCGAGCCCCAGCGCGGAGCGGCGTTGCGAAGCGTCTCGAGCAGCATGCTGGGATAACCCTCGATCGGCCGCACCGGATACTGCGCGAAGATCTCGGGGAAGGAGCGCTGGAGCAGGCTGCGATTCTCGAGCACGTACGAGACGCCGGAGGGAACCCGGCAGTTGTCCTCCAGCACCAGATAGCGCCCGGCGTCGTCGCGGATCAGGTCGGTTCCGACGACGTGCGTGAAGACGTTCTTCTGCGGCAGGATGCCCCGCAGCTCGCGGCGGTACTCCGGGCGACCGAGGACCAGCTCGTACGGCAGGATGCCGTCCTTCAGGCATTTCTGGTCGGAGTAGATGTCGGCCAGGAAGAGGTTGAGTGCGGTGACGCGCTGGGCCAGACCCGCTTCGATCCGCAGCCACTCGTCGTTCGGGATGATGCGCGGAACCAGGTCGAACGGCAGCACGCGCTCGCTGCCTTCATCGTCGCCGTAGACTGCGAAGGTGATGCCCTGGTTGAGCAGCGACAGGTGCTGGAGCTGTTCGCGACGCTTGATTTCGCGTTTGCCGATCGAATCGAGCGTCGAGACGATGCGCTCGTAGTGGGGCCGCGGCGCGCCCGAACCGTCGAAGACCTCGTCGAACCCGTCTCGGTGGGGCGTCCACTTCATGGTCGCATCACGGTCGGAATCACCGCCTTTCCTTCGAGTCGCCGGTCGTTTCGCAAGGGCGCGTAGTCTACACGCGGGCATTCGGCTTGGCTAGCCGACGCACGCGCGTCCCGGTCGCCCGTTTCGGCGGTTGGTGCGCGTCGGTTCAAGTCGACGCTTCGGGCGAGCCGGAGAACGCGCGTTCTCCGGCGATCCACTTGGCGTGGAAGCCGTGCGGGACCCGGGTGGGCAGGGCGACCTTCGCGATCGGGCCGCGCTCGACGTCGCGCGCGGAAAAGATCCAGCACGCGGACCGTCGGGTCTCCCGGCTGGTGACGAAGCTGACGACGTAGCCGTCGTCCTCGTCGCTGCCGCCCACCCGTTTCGCGAACGGTGCCTCGCTACCGCAGAGCCCGTCACCGTAGTCGTAGCGATTCCGGCTTCCGTCTTCGTGGTCGTACTTCACGAGCGCCTGGAAGTCGACCGCGTGGGCATCGGTGGGCAGGTGCTGGTGGTAGGAATAGCGGGTCTTCTGGCCGTAGAGGTCGGTGTCGGGCAGGCAGAACTCGACGTTGAGGTCGTCGAGGTCGGTCTCGCTGGTCTCGCCGGTCTTCAGGTTCATCCGCCAGCGATGCAGATTGGCGCGGATGCGCAGATAGCCGAGCATCGACGCGAGCGCTCCGTCTTCCGGTCGGCGCACGACGGTCGGATCGGGTTGGAGACAACCGTCCATCACGATCCAGTCGCCTTCCTCCCAGGCGTTCACCATGTGGAGCACGTAGCCGGGCTCGAACTCGAACCACTGCAGCTCTTCGGCTGCGCCGTGCCGCGGCATCACGCCGAAGCGGCTGGGGAGGTCGCGGTGGAAGCGCGCGATCCGGTGTCCGGTCTTCCGCTGCAGCGCGACGTCGTGGAAGTACGGGAAGTCGTGCAGGATCGTGAAGTTCTCGCTGATCGTGATGTCGTGGCTGGCGCGCGGTCCCGGCAGATCGATCGCCACCTCGTGGGTGAGCTTGCCTTCCGGCGAGATCACGCCCGTTCGCATGAACGGGGCATCGTCGGAGAGCGTGAAGTACACCAGCTCGCCGGTTCGTTCGTCGACCTTCGGGTGGGCGGACATCGTGGTGCGGAGCGAACCGTTCCAGTCTTCGACCCCGATCGTTTCGAGGCTGCACGGATCGACGCGATAGGGCTCGCCGCACAGGTACCACAGCGCGAGCAGTTGGCCGTTGTGGTACAGCACGTCGGTGTTCGCGGTGTCCTTCAGGTAGTTGCGCGGCAGGTCGAAGTCGAACGGCCCCATCACGCCCGGCCAGATCGCCCGCCCGCGGCGGACCTCGTCGGCGAGCCCACGCGTGCGCACCTGCCGGGAGCGGTAGCTCGCGCGACCGTCGCGAAAGTGGACCGCGTGCAGCATGCCGTCGCCGTCGAACCAGTGATAGGGGTTCGTGGGCTCGTAGACCGCGTTCGGGCCGTTGCGCACGTACGCGCCGAACAGATCGCGCGGAATCTCGCCTTCGACCGGCAGCTCGACGGCGGTCGTTTCGTACACGGTCGGCGCGTAGATTCCGTGGAGGTACGGGTTGTCGATTCGTTCGCACCAGGCGGGCACGTCGCTCGCGAGTCGGCCGTCGTCGTTCGTCATCGGTTTCCTCCTGCGGGGATCCGCCGGCAGGCGGAAGCTCCGTGTCCAGTGTAGACGGTTCGCGGCGCGCCGGGTGTCTGCCGCACACCGGAACTTCATCTACCCTCGGGTTCGCGTGTGCGGCGCCCCGGAGGCTCGGCGATGGATTCGGACGTTCTGGTGTTGTGTCGCGGAACGATCGCGGCCGCGTCGTTTCGGGAGCGCGCAGCGGCCGCAGCGGCGGCGGGCTACGGCGCGATCTCGTTGTTCGCGGCGGATTACCGCAGCGGCCGCGAAGCCGGCTTGTCGGACGCCGACATGCGCGCCCTGCTCGCCGACCACGGCCTCGCGATCGCCGAGCTCGACCCGCTGATGCACTGGATACCGGGCCGGCCGCACGCCGAGCGCGGTGCGGCCGACGAGGCGGAGTTCTTCGCGATCGCGGACGCGATCGGAGCGCGTTCGATCAACGCCGCCATCGGCGTGCCGGGCGCCGTGGCGACCGACCTCGTGGCGGAGTCGTTCGCGGGCGTCTGCGACCGCGCGCGCGAGCACGGGCTGCTCGTCCACCTCGAGTTCCTGCCGTGGACCGCGATCGACGACCTGCGCAAGGCGGTCGACGTCGTTCGGCTCGCGGGGCGGGCGAACGGCGGCGTGATGTTCGACACCTGGCATCACCTGCGCAGCGGCCTGCCCGACTCGGTCATCGACGAGATCCCGGCCGACTGCATCATCGCGATCCAGACCAACGACGCGCCGCGCCAGGCCGAGGACGACCTGCTGGCCGAGACGTTGCATCGGCGCCTGCTCCCGGGCGAGGGCGACATCGATCTGCCCGGCATCTTCCGGCGCCTGTTCGCGGGCGGATGCGTCGCGCCGGTCGGAGTGGAGGTGTTCTCCGACGAGCTCGCGAAGCTGCCCTGCGAAGAAGCGGCGCGGCGCGCCGCGGAGGCGACCCGCCGAGTGCTCGCCCGGGCGCGCGGCTGAGCGCGACGCGTCGAGCCGCTTTCGCCCGGCCGGATCAGCGCTGCCGGCGTCGCGACAACCCCAGGCCCAGCAGACCTGCGCCGAAGAGCAGCGCGGTCGTGGGCTCGGGAACCGGGCTGCGGGGGGAATCGTCTTCGTCGTGTCGGAATTGATCGCCGAACGAGCCGAACGGGAAATGCTCGAAGAGCGGGAAGTGTGCGAAGAACGGGAATTTGCCCTTCCAGTCTTCGTGCGCGTGACTCGACTCGGGCCTCGGCCACTCGAACGGCGGGCGAAATTGCGGCGGCTCGGGCGTACACGGAATGAGTTGGATGTCCGTGACGACGCTGCCGATGAAGCCGTTCACGATGCTGCCGATCCGGTGCTCGTGATCGATCTCAGGGAACTCACCGCTGGTGCTGACCAACGCCGACGCCGTGCCGGATGCAAGCAGCGCGATGCCGAAGACGAAGCCGAGCAGTAACCGTCGCATTCACCAACCTCCTGGAATCGCGCGCCTCGCCGCAGCGGGGCGCGCTCGGTCCGAGTCGCGTCGCCACCCGGCGGGGGGCGCGCTATCGGGGATTCACACGGGAGTGGCAAGCGGATGGCGGTTGTGTCAGAGAGATGCGGGGAAAACCACCGCAAGGCGCGAAACGGGAGTCTCGCCGCCGCGGACGGTCCCGGCGCGCGCCGGAGGCTGCGTCGGAATCCGTCGCTATTCCGGTGGCGTGCCCGATTCCGCCGGGAAATCCTTCGGCAGTGCGGGCAGTTCGAATTGATGGTCGCTCCCGTTTCCCGGCCGGATCACCGTGAGCGCATCGCCCGCGATGATCCGTGCGGCGAGTTCGGACGCCGGCCCCGTGCTCGGCAGGATGTCGCCAACTCGGATCTCGCGTCGGTCGGCGACGCCGCCGGGCAGCAGCAATTCGACGCGGTAGGCGTCCTGGCCTTCGGTCGCGGCGAGCTGCACCCCGACCTGCTCGACCTCCGACCATGGCTGCCCGAACCAGGTCACGCGCGGATCGGCTACCTGCTCGAGCCACAGCCGCCCGCGCGGATAGTCGATCCGGACGACGAATTGCGCGAGCAGGTCGTAGCCGATGACCGAGTCGCCCGGAAGGCCGATGTTGTACCAGCCCTTGGGAGCGACCACGGCCGGCACGTGGTCGAATCGGAACGGTCCGACCCGCACCTCTTCGGCGATGCCGAACTCGGTCTCTGCCTGTCCCATCGTTCCAGCGAACTCGAAGCCGGGAATGGGATCCGATGCGACCGAGGATTCCGTCGCGACGGCGCCGGACAGGAGCAGCGGAATATTGGCGCCGGTATCGAGCAGCAGGGTGTTCTTCGCGCCGCTGATCGTGACTTCGAGGCCGGGTCGATTCGACACGATCGAGAGCGGCAGCACGGCTTCGCCGGGTGTGTCCACGGACTCCGGGACTTCGAATCGCTTGCGATCCAGAAAGCGCACCCGGCGCGCGGGGAAGTCGATCTCGACCACGTAGTCCTTCAGGAAGCCGCCGCCGAGCACACCGTATTCGAAACCGGTACGCGAAGCGGTGTCGCTGCGCCGTGTATCGACGTAGAAGAGGACGTCCCGGCCCAGCCGCGTCTTGCGCCTGTAGGGGGCCTGCTTCAGGCGTCGGATGTGTACGCCGAGGGCTTTCGCGACCCGCGGCGTCAGGATGGTGTCGGTCGCGCCGGTGTCGAGCATCAGCCGAAACGGGCGCGAGCTGCCCTCGGGCGCGAGGTCGACGTAGACGCGGTTGGCTTCATCGCCGAGGAAGGGCAAGCTGGCGAGCACCGCCGAGGGGGGTGGATCGGGTGTGGCTGCGGCCGACCCGGCAACGAGGCAGAGTGCGAAGAGGAGGGCGGCTCCTATCGCGCGATTCCGCGGCCGCTTCGAATTCACGATTGCAAGTGGAACACATCCCGCGGGTTGCGTCCAGCGATTCGGTCGCTCCGCCGCTACTTCGCGTTTGGGTAGATCGAGTAGCGGCCGGTGATGCGCGCGCTCGCGAGCACGTGGCCTTCGATGGCGCGCTCCACGTCGGCCCGCGTGAACTCGCCCTCCACCGGACAACGCGCGAGATCCGTCGCGTAGAGGGTGAAGTGGTAGTGGTGGACGATCTCGTCGTTCCACGGCGGGCAGGGCCCGTCGTAGCCGAACCAGGATCCCGCCATCGCCGGGTCGCTCGCGAACCAGGCGGTGTAGTCGTTCAAGCCCTGGCGCGTCCCGCGCGGTCCGGACGGCCCGCTCTTGCCGCCGGGCGTGATCTCCGAGCTGAACTCGCCGGCCTCGATGGGGGAGCCGTCCGGCGCGAGGTCGACCAGCACCCAGTGGCCGAAATCCACCCGCGGCAGGTCGGCGGGCACGGTCACGCCTTCCCGATTCACCGCGTCGGGCTTGCTCGGCACGTCCGAATCGTGGCAGATCAACACCAGCGAGCGGCAGCCTTCGGGAAGATCGGACCAGGCGAGGTGGGGATTGCGGTTCTCGCACGTCTCGACGTGCTGCTCGGGGTGGTGCTTGCCGAAGGCGAACTCGGACGGAATGACGTCGCCGTCGCGAAAGCTGTCGCTCGTGAGTTGCATGGGGTCTCCTCCGCGGAACCGGACCCGCGCCGGCTCACACCGCCGCGCCCGGGCATGCAGGCTAGCCGACCACCGCGGCCGCGAGAAGGCGTCCGCGCCGGCATTTCCCGGCCCTCTCCCAGAGGTCGCCGCGAGCCCGACCCGCCGCGCGATTCGGACACCGCCTCGCGGGAATCCCTATCATTCCCGGTATCCGGATCGAGTCGCTGGGTCGCGCGGTGGCGGGATGCGATGCCGACATCGGCATCGGCGGAGCGGAGGCGAAGATGGTCGCAGCAACCGGGCGCAAGAAGACCACGAAGAAGCGGGCGGCGGTGAAGCACAAGAAGAAGGCCGCCGCGAAGCCGAGGAAGCGGAAGCCGGTGAAGCGGCCCGCGGAGGCCGAATCCCTGGTCTCTCGGCTGACCGAGCTCGCGGAGGCTTTCACGGGCGATCTCGCGACGGGCGCCTGGCGGCTCGCGGCGCGCGCGGGCGCGGTGCCGCTGCAGGTGTTCTTCGGTGAGCCCGCGAACCCCTCCATGGCGCGGAAGGCGGGCGAAACCCTGCGCGAGCTGCGCGAGCTCGCGGGCCTGACGCGCGACGAGCTCGCCGCGGCGCTCGAGCTCAGCGACGAGTCGTTGCTCAAGGCCGTCGAGAACGGCACCGCGACGCTGTCGTTCGAGCTGATCCTGCGGCTCTCGGCCATCCTCGCGCGCCACGACCCCATTCCGTTCATCGCGCGCTTCACGCGCACCTACAGCCCGGAGGTCTGGAGCGTTCTCGAAGACTGGGGGGTCGGGCGGCTGCCGCTCCACTTCGAACGCGAGCGCGAATTCATCAATATCTACCGCCGCCACGACGCCGCCAGGCAGCTCTCGGACGAGGGCTTCATCCGGGTGCTCGATTTCACGCGCGCCGCCTTCGAGATGTCGCTCCACTTCACCGCGGAGGCCGAGGGGGTCGAAGACGATGCGCCCGTCGCGCCGGGGGAGGGCGCGGTGGAGTCGACGGACTGAGCGAGGCGACCCGCTCGTTCGCGTCGCGAGCGGCCCTTCAAGTGGGCCCGCTGCACGGCCGAATCAAGCTCGGAAGAGCGCTGGGATCCGGGACGCGAGCCACTATCCTGGGCGTGGGGGGAGCTTCGTGACGGACGAAGAGCGGCGAGAGTTCGCAGCGCTGCGGTCGAGCCTGTCGACGCTGGAGCGGCGGATCGAGCAGCTCGGCGAGCGCGTGCGCGAGCTCGAGGCCGGAGGGCTCCCGAGTCGCGCGGCGGCTGGCGAGCCGCCGGCGCCCGATCAGCCCGTCGCTGCGGCGGGCGGCGCGGCCGAGGCGCCGCCGAAGCGGGTGCGGATTTCGCCCGCGGCCCACTTCCAGGCGCGTTCGCGGCGCGGCCCGCGTCGACCGTGGGCGCTGCCGGGCTGGCTGCGCTCCTTCCTTGCGGAGGGGAATCCTCTCAACAAGCTGGGGGCGCTCTCGCTGATCGTCGGCGCTGCGGTGGTGTTCAAGTACGCGGTGGACAGCGGCTGGATCGGGCCGACCGGACGCGTCGCGTTGGGCCTGCTCGTGGGCGCGGCGCTGATCGCGGGCGGTGAGGTCTACGCGCGGCGCGACTGGCAGCGCTTTGCGTCCGGGCTGGTCGCGGCGGGCGACGGTCTGTTGTTCGTGGCCGTCTACTTCGGACAACAACAGTATGGGGTGATTCCGGCCGGGCTCGCGTTCGCGTTGTACGTGGTGGTGACCGCCGCGGTGGCGGCGCAGTCGCTGCGCTACGACGCGCAGGCGCTCGCGGTCTGGGGCTTGTTGGGCGGGTATCTGGCGCCCGCGCTCGCGAGCACGGGCAGCGGCAACTTCGTCTTCCTGTCGTGTTATCTGCTGGTCCTCGATGCGGGCGTCTTCGCGCTGGCCTACGCGCGCAGCTGGCAACCGCTCAAGTGGCTGGCCTTTGCGCTGACCGCGCTGTACACGGGGGTCTGGGTCGGCGAGTACCTGCAGCATCCCGGCGACACGCGCTGGCTCGAGCTCCACTGGCTGCTGCCGTTCCTCGCGGTCTTCTTCGTCGCGTTCGCCGCCATCCCGACCTGGCGCAGCCTGCGACTGCGCGTTCCGATCGATGCGTTCGGGCAGATCCTGACGGTGACGAACGGCATCGTGCACTTCGGCTTCGCGCTGGCGGTGCTCCAGGGTGAGCATCGGGCGTGGCTCGGGTTGGTGGCCGCGCTGGTGGCCATCCTCTACGCCTTCGTCGCGTCGCGGATGGTGAGCCAGCCGGTGCTCGACGCCGACGGTCTGCGCGTGTTCTCGGGAACCGCGGCCGGCTTCCTGCTGCTCGCGACGCCCTATCTCGTGAGCGGGCCCGCGATCACCCTGGTGTGGTGCGCGCAGACGCTGCTGCTCGCGTGGGGCTGCACGCAGCCGCGCTTCGCGTTCTTGCGGCTCCACGTGTTGGCGATGCTGGCGGTGATCGCGGTTCGGCTCTTCGGCTACGACGGCCTGATGTCGTCGCACTACGGCGCGGGCGAAGCGCGCTACCTCCCGTTCGCGCAGCTCGAGAGCTGGCCGCCGTTCGTGGCGGCGCTGACCTTCGCGCTGGTCGGGCGGCTGGCCGGCCGCATCCCGAACCTGCGCTTCCCGACCGCCTGGGTGATGGGGCTCGGCCTGTTCGTGATGGTGGCCGCCGTGGACGGCGAGGCCGAGCGCATGGCGCGCTACTGGCTGGCCCCCCACGGCGGCCGTCTCCTCCACGACCTGATCGAGGCGGGCATCCTGGTGGCCGTGATGGGCGGGCTGTGGCTCGCGGTGGTCGCCCGCATGGCGGCTGCCGCGGCGCTCTGGCCGGCCGGTCTGGGCCTGGCCGTGCTGCTCGCGCTGTGGACCTGGCAGGTGTTGGTGTGGCCCGGCGGCTACCTCCACATGCTCGCGATCCTCGGCGACGGCGGCAGCCTGTGGTGGCTACACGCAGGCGTGTGGATGCTGGCGCCGCTGCTGCTGCTGCTGGGCTGGCTCGCGCGCGAGGCTCCCGAGCAGGCGCTGCGACTGCCGCGCGAGCGACTCCAGGCGCTGCTGTTCGGCGTGGCGCTCGTCGTCGCGATGCTGCTGTTGCGCCGCGAAGCCTTCGCGATCACGCACGCACCGCCGTTCATGGATCTCTTCCCCGACAGCGCGCGTCGGGCGAGCTATCAGACCATCCTCTCGGTCGCCTACGCGCTGCTGGCGTTCGGCGTCTATCTCGCGGCGGTGCGAAGCGGCGAACGGGTGCGGCTGTACGCCGCCTATGCTCTCTACGTGTTCACGGCCCTCAAGGTCTACCTCTTCGATCTCGGAGCGCAGCACCAGCTCTATCGGGCCTTCTCGCTGCTGGCCTTCGCGGCGATCCTCTTCGTCAGCTCGCACTTCGCCAGCCGGCAGCAGCGGAGCGAACATGCCTAGCTGGGGCGCCCGTCTGGCGTGCGTCGCGCTGCTGCTGTCGTCCGCGCCGGCGAGCGGCGAGCTCGACCGCCGCGTCGCCGGCGACTTCCACCGGCGCGCGCTCGTCGACGGGGCGGTCTCGCCGGATCGCGCGTACGCGGTGCCGCTCTCGAGCGAAGTCGTCGCGGCCCTCAAGCGCGGCGGCGAGCTGCGCGTCTTCGATGCCGCCGGGCGCGAGATCCCGTCGCTGGTGCACTCGGCGGATTCCCGGGGCGAGGTGATCGATCGGCCCGTTGCGATCTTCAATCAGGCGTACCGCGACGACGGCAGCCGGACGCTGTCGGTGGAGCTCGAGGCGCGCAAGCCGCCGCCCGTGAACGAGTTCGTCTTCGACATCGCCGACGAGGAGTACAACGCCCGGGTGCGCGTCGAGGCGAGCCAGGACGGTGAGAGCTGGCAGATCCTGCGCGACGGCCTGCACCTGATCCGCCACAGCGTGGAGCGGGAGAAGATCGCCTACCGGCACGACGTGCTGCGGGTTCCGACGGCGCGCTTCCGCTTCTATCGCTTCACGCTGCGCCCGACCCTGCCGCCCGCCGAGCGGACCGACCCCGAGCTGGAGCCGCTCGAGGTCCGCGGCGTGGCGGTGCGCGAGGTCGTGCAACGCGGCTCGTCGCTCCCGCTCCGCGTATCCCTCGAGCGGATCGACGACGACCGGGACGACGACAGCCGCCACCACTACTGGAAGCTCGACCTCGGCCGCGCGCACCTCGGCGTGGATCGCGTGGAGTTCACGATTCCCGCCTCGGACTTCGCGCGCTCGGTCGGCCTGTGGGAGTGGAGCCCGGAACGCGGGCGCCGCACCCGGCAGCTCGCCACCAGCGTGGCCTTCCACTACGACGACGACGTCCACAGCGAGTTCACGGGCTTCACCAGCGACGCGCGCGTGCTGGTGATGATGATCGATCAGGGCGACGACGAGCCCGTCGAGGTCACGGCGGCGCGCGCCAGCCGCCCGCGGCAGCAGGTGCGCTTCATCGGCCCGCGGCAGGTTCAGCCGCCGCTCGCGCTCTACGTCGACCCCGACGAGCCCCGCGAGCCGCGCTACGACCTCGCCCGGCGGCTCCGCGAGCACGAGATCGCGAGCTTCGACGAGCTCCGACTCGAGCCGCTCGAGCCGAATCCGGGCTACGCCGCACCGCCCGAAGCGCGCTCCGAGCAGGTCCCGTTCCTCCTCTACGCGCTCGTGATCCCACTCGTCGCCGGTCTGGGGTGGTACATCTACCGCACCATTGCGCGCGGCGTGCCGCCCGAAGATCCGCCC
>Ga0210064_1000813_pt1 | contig 14355 bp, 12 predicted proteins | sample Muzzi_CordC_D2_FD_185531 | JGI IMG/M metagenome (GOLD analysis project Ga0210064, IMG submission 185531) | Wetland microbial communities from San Francisco Bay, California, USA, that impact long-term carbon sequestration - Muzzi_CordC_D2 (SPAdes) | ecosystem: Environmental > Aquatic > Marine >...
AAAATCGTTGAGGTCCGGATACTGCGCCAGCACGGCCTCGTGCACGAAGCCGCTGAAGTGATCGGTCCCTGTTCCGGCTTCGGTCAGCGCGGTCGAGTACCTGATGTGTTCGTTTTGCTCCGCCCATCGCCGGGCCGTGTCATGCATGTACAACTCGCCGGCCGCGCGTGCTCCCCAGAACAGGTGCAGCGGGCGCCGGTCATGGTGTGACAGCAGGTCTTCGATCATGGATTTGAGCGGTGCGAAGCCGGTGCCGCCGCCCATCAGTATCATCGGCCTGGAAGGTTCGTCGTTGCGTATGAAGAACGTGCCCAGCGGCCCTTCCACGCGCATGATGTCGCGCTCGCGCAGTTCGTCGAAGACCCAGCCCGTGAAACCGCCGCCCTCGACATGGCGGATATGCAGTTCGAGCACGTCCTCGTGCTGCGGCGAACTGGCGATGGAAAAAGCACGGCGTTTACCTTCGGGCAGCAGCACTTCGACGTACTGCCCGGCCAGGAACTGCAGTCGCTGGGCCGCCGGCAGCTTGATTCTCAGGAGGACGACGTCCTCGGTCAGCGCGGTCTTCTCGATCACCCGCACCGGCAGCTTGCGCACCTGTATATCCCGCACCGCCTCGATTTCGCGGGCGCGGATGACCAGGTCTTCGAGCGGTTCCGCCTGGCACAACAGGATGTCTCCGCCGGCGGTTTCTTCTTCGCTGAGCGCAAGCGGCGGGTGGAACGGGTAATGCACGCGCCCGGATTCGAGCTTGCCCGCGCAACTGCCGCAGGTGCCGTTCTTGCAGCTGTAAGGCAACATCACGCCCTGGCGGAGCGCGGCATTGAGCACCGATTCTCCCTCCTTCACGGTGAAGGTTTTGCCGTTGCCGGACAAGCTGACCTTGAACTGTTTCATAACGGGGTGTTTACCATGGAAATGTGCCGTGGTTGTGAAGCTGACCGGCGCGTATTGTCGCCTAAAACCGGGCCGCTAAAAAGCGCCGGGGCTCCAGGCGGCGTCCGCAGGCGCACTTTTTACCATGTGCCTGGGGCGCATTAGTGATAATCTTTGCGCTTCTCCTGGGGGGCGGAATACCCTTTTGTGTTGCAGACTCAACCCCCGTTGAGCGAATTTGAGTTGTAATTGATGTCTTTCCTTTTGTCAGTGCTGCGATTACTCGTCAGGATTCCGCTGCTGGGCCTGTTTCTGTTGCTGGGCCTGATGCCTGCGCTCATGTGGATCAACTATCAGCAAGGGCTGGACAGCCCCGACGGACGGCGCAAGGCGGAAACGGCCACGAACCGCGTGGCATCGGCCGTACTGCGGATATTCGGCGTGCGTGTCAGGCTCAGTGGCGAGCCTGCGGACGGCCCGGTGCTGATCGCGGCCAACCACCTGACCTGGCTCGACACTTTTGTGCTGCACAGCATACGCGCTATGGGGTTCGTGGCGAAGGCGGAAATCGACGGCTGGCCGTTGGCAAGATTCATGGTGCGCGCCGGCGGTACGATTTTTCACCGGCGCGGCAGCCACGACTCGTCGCAGGACGCGGTCGCGGCAATGGTCGCCAGGCTGAAGTCGGGCCGGCGCGTCGCCATATTTCCGGAAGGCGGCGTTCTGCCGGGAACGGAGATCCACCGGTTCCACGCGCGCATGTTCCGCGCCGCGGTGGATGCCGGCTGCCCGGTCCAGCCGGTCATGATCCGCTATATGGCGGGCAGCGCGAGGGATGACGACGTGACCTTCCGCAGCGGTGAGAGCATGCCGGGAAACATATTCAGGATGCTGGCTCGGCGCGGCGTCGAGGCCGATGTCAGGTTTCTGCCGTTGGTCGAAGCGGCGGGGCAGCCGCGCCGCGCGCTGGCGGACGCGGTGCGCGCAGCCATCGTTGCGTGCTACGACGAAGCCCCGGCGGGACAGATCTGAAGCATGCGCCACCAGCGGATCACGCCTGAAGTCTTTTTGCCCGCGCCGGGTCTGCGCAACAGCCACGTACAGAGTTTTATCAGCAGCAGCGGTTACCGGCGTCTTATCTCCGTGCGGCGCGCCCGGTCGATGCTCGGGGCCGAACAGGAGTGGCTCGTGGACGGCGGCGGCGGGGTCCGGCTGCTCGGGCACTATTCACCGCAGGGGGGCGGCAGCCGCGGTCTGGCGGTGCTGTTCCACGGCTGGGAGGGCAGCAGCCGCTCCAATTACGTTGTCGATGCGGGCGGCCGGCTTTATGGCCAGGGCTTCGACGTGTTCCGTCTCAATTTCCGCGACCACGGCGACAGCCATCATCTCAACGCGGGTATTTTTCACTCCTGCCTGCTGGACGAAGTCGTGTCCGCGCTGGCGGATGTACAGCAACGCACCGGGGCGCGCCAATGGCTGCTGGCAGGTTATTCCCTTGGCGGCAATTTCGCCCTGCGGGTTGGTCTCAAGGCCGCCGCGGCGAATCTGTCGGTGGGCCGCATCGTCGCCGTTTGCCCGGTCGTGTCCCCTGCCAACGTATTGCGTTCGATGGAGCAGGGCCTGCCCGCGTACGAGCGCTATTTCATCCGCAAATGGTCAAAGTCCCTGCGCCAGAAACGCACCCTTTTCCCCGACGCTTACGCCTACGACGAGTGGGAAAAGCTCGACAGCCTGCGCGAGAGGACCCGCTACCTGGCGACCCGCTACTACGAGTTCGGCTCGCTGGAGGCCTACTTCGACGGCTACTCGATTGCCGGCGAGCGGTTGGCGCCGCTGCGCGTTCCGACCACGATACTGACATCGGAGGACGACCCCGTGGTGCCGGTGGACGATTTCAGGGCATTGCCGGACAATGACGCCATCGAGTTGCTGCTCAGCCGCTACGGCGGTCATTGCGGGTTTCTGAAGAACTGGAAAATGGAAAGCTGGGCCGACGACCTGATCGTGGATCGCGGCCTGCGCACGGAAAGTGGAGCGGGTGATGGGAATCGAACCCACGTCATCAGCTTGGGAAGCTGAGGTTCTACCATTGAACAACACCCGCCTGTGTGCGCTCAGAGTTTATTCTAAACAAAAAAAGTAAAAAAGGGGGTCAGGTTGAATTAATACTCGGATTAATCCAACCTGACCCCTGCTCATTGCGAGGCAGTTTGGAAATGGACCTGACGATCTTCTGGCAGGTGCTGGCCGTGGTCCTGGTCGTCGCCGGCATCCTGTTCACGGTATTGCCGCCGCTGCCGGGTGCGTTCCTGGTCTTGGCCGGTCTGCTGCTTGCGGCCTGGGCGGACCACTTCGCGTACATCGGCTGGTTCTCGTCGGTGCTGCTGGTCGTCATCGCCATCCTGACCTATGTCATCGACGCGGCCGCCTCGGCCATGGGGGCCCGCAGGACGGGCGCGTCGCCACAGGCGGTTTGGGGCGCGGCCCTGGGGGCAATGGCCGGCATTTTCATGGGTCTGCCCGGAATCATCCTCGGCCCGTTCGTCGGCGCCATGGTGGTGCAATACCTCCACGACCGCGACATGGTCAGGGCCGGCAGGGTCGGCCTCGGCGCCTGGATCGGCATGGCCGTGGGAACGGCGCTGAAGCTGGCGCTGGTATTCCTGATGATCGGTATTTACCTGTTTGCGCGCTATTTCTGAGCGCGCTTGAGACCCTCGACGTGGGCGCGCCCGGCACTGGCGAGGGCCTGCAGGTCGTAGCCGCCTTCGAGCACCGAAACGACACGGCCGCCACAGACCTCGCCGGCGAGATCGACGACGGCGTCGGTGATCCAGCGGAAATCCCGGTCCGTGAGTTCCAGCTGCGCCAGCGGGTCGCGCTCGTGGGCATCGAAGCCGGCGGATACCAGGATGATATCGGGCGCGAAGCTGTGTACGGCCGGCAGACCCAGCCGTTCCCAGGCCTGGCGAAAAACGGGACCGCCGTCACCCGGAGCGAGCGGCAGGTTGAGCACATTGCCGCAACCGGTCTCCTCGATCTGCCCGCTGCCGGGGTAAAGCGGCATTTGGTGGCTGGACACGTACATGACCTCCGGGCTGTCCTCGAAGATGGCCTGGGTGCCGTTGCCGTGGTGCACGTCGAAATCGACGATGGCGACCCGTTCGGCGGCGGTCGTCGCCAGCGCGTGCCGGGCGCCGATGGCGACGTGGTTCAGCAGGCAAAAGCCCATGGCACGTTCGGCCTCGCTGTGGTGGCCGGGCGGGCGGATGACGCAAAAGGCCCTGCGGGCGCGGTCGTCGGCAAGTTGGTCGACGGCGAAGCAAATGGCGCCGCTGCCGCGCAGCGTGGCGTCGATGGAGCCGCGGCTGAGATAGGTGTCCGGATCGAGTGCGACGCGTCCTTTCGCGGGCTCCCGGGCTCTGAGCGCGGACCAGAAGGGCTCCGGGTGGACCCGTGTGATCTGCTCGAACGTGGCGAGTGGCGCCGGCAACCGTTCCAGTTGTTTCAGTCCTTCGAGACCGTCCAGCACCGCCTTGATGCGTGCGGGCGATTCCGGGTGCTTGCTGCCCGGGTTGTGGCGCAGGCAATCCTGATGCTGGATGACGAGCGTATTCATGGGCCGATTCTAACCTGCATGTGTGCGGTGCGTCGCGGTATTCAAAGCAACGGCAGGTTGAGCGTTTCCTTGACCTCTTCCATCACCACATAGCTGCGTGAGCCGTTGACGCCCGGCAGCGACAGTATCTGTTCACCGAGCAGCTTGCGATAAGCCTTCATGTCGCTGACGCGGGCCTTGATCAAGTAGTCGAAGTTGCCCGATACGAGGTGGCAGTCCATGACCTCGGGCAGCCGGCGCGCCTCTTCCCGAAATTGCCTGAAAGCGTCCGGCGATGTGTGCGAGAGGTTGATCTCGACGAATACCAGCAAACCGGCGTTGACCAGTTCCGGGTCGAGGATCGCCGTGTAGCCGCGGATAAAACCGTCCCGTTCCAGGCGCTTCACACGCTCCAGGCACGGTGTCGGCGTCAGATTGACCTTGCGCGCGAGCTGCACATTCGAAATCCGCCCGTTCTTTTGCAGGCAGTCGAGGATGCGCAGGTCGGTGCGGTCGAGTGTCTTCAGATGATTGGGTTTGTTTTTCATACTGTGTGCTGTGAAAACATGATCAAGCAGAATAAATCGCTGCTGGTAGAAGATCAATAGCGAAAAAATCTACATTACTACGGATAAGATAGTGTTTTAACATCCTGAGAGGATTATTCCATGAGAATTGGTGTTCCCACGGAGATCAAGAACAACGAGTACCGGGTCGGGCTGGTGCCGGCGTCGGTGCACGAGCTGACCGTGCACGGGCACGAGGTGTTCGTCCAGAGCGATGCTGGCGCCGGTATCGGCATGTCGGACGATGACTACCGTTCCGCCGGCGCGCAAATACTGAACGATGCGGCCAGCGTCTTCGATACCGCGGAGATGATCGTCAAGGTCAAGGAACCCCAGGCGGTCGAGCGGGCCATGCTGCGCAGGGATCATACGCTGTTCACTTATCTGCACCTGGCGCCCGATGCGGCGCAGACGGAAGATCTCGTGGCGAGCGGTGCGACCTGTATTGCCTACGAAACGGTGACGGACCGTAATGGTCACCTGCCGCTGCTGGCGCCGATGTCGGAAGTGGCGGGGCGTTTGTCCATCCAGGCCGGCGCCTGGTGCCTGGAGAAGGCCCACGGCGGCTCCGGCGTGCTGCTCGGCGGCGTACCGGGCGTACAGCCCGCCAAGGTGGTCGTGATCGGCGGCGGCACGGTGGGTTTCAATGCGACCCAGGTCGCGGTCGGAACCGGCGCCCGGGTCGCCGTCATGGATCGCAACATCGACGTGTTGCGCCACTTCGACGCCATCTTCGGCGGCCGTGTGGAGACGGTTTATTCGAGCGCGCACGCCATTTCGGACCAGGTGCGTAACGCGGACCTGGTCATCGGCGGCGTGCTGATACCCGGGGCGGCCGCGCCGAAGCTGGTGACCCGCGAGCACCTTGCCGCGATGCGCCCGGGTTCCGTGCTCGTGGATGTCGCAATCGACCAGGGCGGCTGTTTCGAGACCTCGCACGCCACCACGCACGAAAAGCCTACTTTTGAAGTCGACGGTATTGTGCATTATTGTGTGGCCAATATGCCCGGCGCGGTGCCGCGCACCTCGACTTTCGCGCTCAACAATGCCACGCTGCCTTTTGCGCTGGCGCTGGCGGACAAGGGCGCGAAGCAGGCCATGCTCGACGATCCGCACTTGCTGGCGGGTCTGAATGTGCACCGGGGCATGGTGACCTACAAGGACGTGGCGCGTGACCTGGGTTATGACTTTGTGCCGGCCGGGGAGGCGCTGGCCACGCCCTGAGCCTTTTCGAGGATTATGGTTATGAGTGACAAGAATCTGGCGATGGACGCTTTCTGGATGCCCTTCACCGGCAACCGCGCTTTCAAGCAGCACCCGCGCCTGGTGGAGTGGGCCGACGGCATGTATTACTACACGCCGGACAAGCGCAAGGTGCTGGACTGCGTTGCGGGCCTTTGGTGCTGCAACGCCGGTCACCAGCATCCGCGCATCGTCGACGCCATTCGCGAACAGGCGGCGCGCATGGATTACGCCCCGCATTTCAACTTCGGCCATCCGGCGGCGTTCGAACTGGCGGAAAAACTGGTGTCGGTCGCGCCCGCGGGATTCGACAACGTGTTTTTCACCAATTCCGGTTCGGAGTCGGTGGACACGGCCCTGAAAATCGCGCTGGCGTATCAGCGTGAACGCGGCCAGGCCTCGAAAACCCGCCTGATCGGACGCGAACGCGGTTACCACGGCGTGGGCTTCGGCGGTATTTCAGTGGGCGGGATACCGTACAACCGAATGCAGTTCTCGGCCTCGCTGATCCCGGGGGTGGATCACCTGCCGCACACGCACCTGATCCACGAGAACGCTTTTTCGCGCGGTCTGCCGGCCCACGGTCGGCACCTGGCCGACGAATTGGAAAACATCGTCAACCTGCATCACCCGTCCAACGTGGCGGCCGTCATCGTCGAGCCCGTCGCCGGCTCCGCCGGCGTGTTGCTGCCGCCGGTGGGTTATTTGAAGCGTCTGCGCGAAATTTGCGACGAACACGACGTGCTGCTGATTTTCGACGAGGTGATCACCGGCTTCGGCCGTCTCGGCAAGGCTTTCGCGGCGCAGGCTTTCGAGGTCACGCCGGACATCATCACGACGGCCAAGGGCCTCACCAGCGGCGCCGTGCCGATGGGGGCCGTTTTCGTCAGCGGCCGCATATACGACGAATTCATGAACAAGCCGGGCTCGGCCATCGAACTGTTCCACGGCTACACCTACTCGGCGCACCCGTTGGCGGTCGCCGCGGCCGATGCAGCCCAGGACGTGTACGTGGAGGAGGGCCTGTTCGAGCGCAGCGCCGAGATGGCGCCGTTGTTCGAGGATGCCCTGCATTCATTGGCAGATCATCCCAACGTCATTGACGTTCGCAATTACGGCCTGATGGGCGCGGTCGAACTCGAGCCCATAGAGGGCCAGCCGGGCGCGCGCGGCATGCAGATACTGCAGCGGACCTTCGACGCGGGCATCATGGTGCGCGTGACCGGCGACACGGTCGCGTTCAGTCCGCCGCTGATCATCGAGCCGGAGCACATCGAGCAGATGGTCGATGTCGTCGGCGGGGTCTTGAAAGGGCTGTAACAGCGATGGAGTCGTTGCGACATTTCATCAATGGGCAGCCCGTGGAGGGCCGCAGCGGCCGCGCCGGCGATGTCTACGACCCTGCCGCCGGGAGGGTGCAAAAACAGGTGCCGCTGGCCTCGGCCGAGGAAGTGGACCTCGCGGTGCAGGCGGCGGCAGCGGCCTTCCCCGAATGGGCGGCCATGCCGGTATTGCGCCGCGCGCGCTGCATGTTCCGTCTCAAGAGCCTGCTGGAAGAGCACCGCGATGAACTCGCCGCACTGGTCACCTCCGAGCACGGCAAGGTCTTTGACGATGCGCTCGGCGAAGTCACGCGCGGCCTGGAAGTGGTCGAGTTCGCCTGCGGTGCGCCGCAGCTGCTGAAGGGCGATTACAGCGACAATGTCGGCAGCGGTGTCGACGCCTGGTCGTTTCGCCAGCCGCTCGGCGTGGTGGCGGGCATCACCCCGTTCAATTTCCCGGTCATGGTGCCGCTGTGGATGATCCCGCCGGCCCTGGTCTGCGGCAACACATTTGTCCTGAAGCCGTCCGAGCGGGACCCGGGCGCCGCGATGCTGCTGGCCGATCTGCTGAGCCGGGCGGGTGCGCCCCCCGGAGTTTTCAATGTCGTGCACGGCGATCGGGAAGCCGTGGATGCACTCCTCGCACACCCGGATATCAGTGCGATCAGTTTTGTCGGCTCGACGCCGATCGCCCGGAAGATATTCGAGGTCGGCTCCGCCAATGGCAAGCGCGTGCAGGCGCTCGGCGGCGCCAAGAACCACATGCTCGTCATGCCGGACGCACCGCTCGATGCCACGGTCGACGCCCTGATCGGCTCCGCCTACGGATCGGCCGGTGAACGCTGCATGGCGATATCCGTCGCCGTCGTCGTCGGCGATGCCGCCGCGGACGCACTGGTGGCGGCGCTGAAGCCGCGTGTCGAGGCGCTGCGCATCGAGCCGGGCAACGTCAGCGGCGCCGAGATGGGGCCGCTGGTCACCGGCGAACACCACGCCCGGGTCAGGGGTTATATCGACCTGGGTGTCGAGGAGGGCGCCGAACTCGTCGTCGACGGACGCGGTTTCGAACACCCCGATGCGCCCGGGGGATTCTTTATGGGCGGCAGCCTGTTCGACCGTGTGCGCGCCGACATGAAAATCTACCGGGAGGAAATATTCGGCCCGGTGTTGTGCGTCGTCCGGGTCGATTCCTACGAGGCGGGGGTGGAACTGATCAACGCGCACGTTTACGGCAACGGGGTTTCCATCTTCACCCGTGACGGTGACGCGGCGCGCGATTTCGTGCAGCGCATCCGCGTGGGCATGGTCGGTGTCAACATCCCGATCCCGGTGCCGATGTCGTTCCACAGCTTCGGCGGCTGGAAGCAGTCGATCTTCGGCGACCATCACGTTTACGGCCCGGAGGGCATCCGTTTCTACACGCGTCTGAAGGCGGTCACGCAGCGCTGGCACACGGGCATCCGCCAGGGCGCGGACTTTCATTTCCCGCTGTTGGGCTGACGTTTGTCCTTTTGCGCGTGGCCGCGCCGGACTCGAGCGATGCTCGAATCCATGTACCCTTCCCGGCAAGTGGTTTTGCCTTGCGGCGCTTGGTTTCGCCTGTCGGCGAGTGACTTTTCTTTGCGTGGGCAAAGAAAAGTAACCAAAAGAAAGGGCGCCCGTGTCCGATGGCCACTACGTGGCTTCCCTCAAGCTCCCTGGCTTTGCGGCACCGCTCGGCACGGCCCGTCCGGTGCCGGGCCTCGCTGGAATGAACATCCCTGTTCATTCCTGCCGGTCGCTGCGGTCGCTTTCGGCATCTTCCAAACGGGGTAAAAGAGCAAGAGCGGCTCGCCGGCCGCGGCTGCGAGTAGCGGAATCCGGGACCCGCATGGTAATCGAACTTGCGCCCTGCCAGGCTTGGGAGGTTCCCGCCTTCGCGGGAATGACGTTCTTCCGCGGGGACGACGGGGCGTTGTCTCAAAAAATCGCGATGAGCACCCCGATGAGGCCGCCGACGAGCAGCGCCAGGTTGGCTAGCCCGGTCAGCATCATGCCGGGTCCCCGGGTCTTGGGGTCTTTGGCGTAGGCGGCTGAATACATGAAGCGGCCGAGGACGAAGGCCAGGCCCGGCAGCAGCACCCAGCGGCCGTCCAGGTAGTAGGCGAAGATCAGGCTGGCCGGAATCATGATGAGCAGTTGCTCCGATGTGTTCTGTTGCACCCGGTACAGGCGCTCCCAGGTCTCGTTGCCCTCGCAGGCCGGGGCCGCGATGTTGTATTTTTCGCGTCCGAGGCCGACCCGGATGCTGAAGAGCATGTACTGGCCGAGCGCCAGCAATATCAACAGTGCTTCGTATTCCATCTCCCTCTCCTCCTCGGGTTCGAGTTGGTTTAACCCGGCGGGGACCGCTGGTCGCCGTGCACCCACAGGACCTCCTGGCCGCCCGCGGCCCGGGCCAGCCGACGGGCCATGACGAACAGCAGGTCCGACATGCGGTTCAGGTACTTGAGGCTGTGCGTATTGACGTCCTCCACCTTCGCCAGCGACACCACCAGCCTCTCGGCCCGGCGGCAGACCGCGCGCGCCACGTGGCAGCGGGCCGCCGTTTCGCAGCCGCCGGGCAGGATGAAGTCCTTGAGCGGCGGCAGGTCCGCATTGAAGCGGTCGAGATCGTGCTCGAGTTGCTCGACGAAGCGCTCCGGAACCGTATTGAACCCCGGCATGCACAGTTCGCCGCCGAGATCGAACAATTCGTGCTGGGTGCGGGTCAGGCAGGCGTTGACCTCTTTGTCCGGTCCGGCGGCGATCACCAGCCCGACCAGGCTGTTCAGTTCGTCGACCGTGCCGTAGGCCTCGACACGCAGGCTGTCCTTGTCGACGCGCGAGCCGTCGCCGAGACCGGTGGTGCCGTCGTCGCCCGTGCGCGTGTAAATCCTGGAGAGCCGATTACCCATTCGTGGTCGTTCCGTTTTTGACGTTTGGCATTTCAATATAGCATTTTTGCGCTGCCGCAAGCGCTTCGAGGCGGCGCATTGCTGACCGTCAGGAACCCTGGTCCAGGCTCAGCAGTGCGTTCAGCAGGTTGTCCTGGAAGTGGCTGTTGCCGGTCAGCGTCTCGTGGGCCTCGCACAGAAAGATCGGGTAATCCAGCGGGAATGAGATCCAGCTGTGGTTGCGCACTGAAGGGTCGAGCGACTCCCGCGCCAGCAAAGACGCCTTGGTGACCTTGCCATCGCCGGGCTCCAGCATCAGGTGGTCGTAGTCGACGCCGGGGTCGGGTCGGCTGATCTGCCAGGGCCAAAGCCTGATCTCCGAATTGCCGTTCACTTTTTCGACTACGAAGCGGGCCGGTGTCAACTTGCAGTCCCCGCCCATTACGATCAGCTTGTATGGGTGCGAGGGCAGCGGCACCGTCAGCGCCCAGGTAAAGCGCCGCGCGCGATCGAGCTGCTTGGCGAAAAAGCGCTCCAGTACAGCGAGGTAAGACTCCCCGGCCTGCTTGTCGGCATAGCTGCCCATGACCTGGTCACGCACCTTCGGGTCGAACACGGACCAATGATAGCGGCGCCAGGTGTCGACATCGTACAGGTCCAGGTTCAGCGGATTGCCGCGGGTGTCGACAATCCAGTTGTTGAGCTCGTGCGGGAACATCTGGTAGGCGCTTGGCATCGTCAGCATGACTTCTGCCGGGATGCGGCGTATGCCGAACTGGAAACCACCGATGAAAGAGTACAGCGCCGTTACCGAGCCGAGGTTGGGCGCACCCAGGAGCACGATCCGCCGGACCCGCCCGGCGCCCTCGAAGTTGACGTCGAAGGTGTTCTTGCCGAGTACGTCCTTGTCACCGTAGCGTAGGTAATAACGCGCGATCAGACCGCCCATCGAATGCGCAACCAGGTCGACTTTCAGGTCCGGTTGGTGATAATCCCGCCTGATCTGCTCGATGTAGCGTGCGAGCTTCTGCGCCGTTTGCACCATGTCCTGGCGCCAGTCATAGACAAAGACGTAGTAGTTGCGCTGCTTGCCGGTCTGCGGCGTGCCCGGCTGCGCCAGCCTGTAGCCGCCGGCGTCCTCCAGCGTCTGCGTGATGCCGGCGTAAAAATCCTTGCCCACGACCCGGTCCAGCAAGTCCGTCGCCACCAGGTGGGAGCGCTTGTTCGTCAGCGTTTTCGGGTCGATCCGAAGGGATATGTCCTCGTAATGGGAGAAGGTCAGCTTGGCCAGGTTGCCGACCCAGAGCTCCTTGCCGGTCTTGCGGTCGGCAAGCCGTGAGCCCATCAGCCCGTGTATCAGGATGACCGGCGGCTGCCGGGTTGCACGGCTTTGCTGGTAAAGGCGATCGAGGTCCGGCTGCACCAGCGCGTTGCAGGCGCCGAGCAGCGGCAGCACGAGCAGCAGGGCAAGGAGCCGGCTTTTGGGGCTTTTAGCGGTCAAGTTCTGTCGGGACCTCTAACGAAACCACGGACATGTCGCCCGCGGCGGCTTCGGCCTGCCTGGTGCACCAGTCTCCCGGAAGGCGGCGCGAGGCGAAAGCGCCTGGACGCCGGGGGGCTACGCGCGCTTTCCGGCGTGGCTGAACGAGTCGGGGCCAGGAGAACTTCGAGCCCGGTAAAGTCTGTATTTTTGAACCAATCATGGACCTGTGCCCTTATCCCGATTTTCACGAATACGCCAGCGGGCCTGGCTCCGACCGGCGCAACATGCAGGTTCGCTCAGCCCCGTTCATAATAGAACATTTAATGACCGGAAAAGGCAATGCAGCAGAACATCAACTTCGAGAACCGGGCGGGACAGATGCTGGCCGGAGTCCTGCACGCACCGGACGCGACGCCGCCGCGCGCCTGCGCGGTGTTCGCCCACTGTTTCACCTGTACCAAGAATATCCGTGCGGCGGTGCGTATCGCCGACGCCCTCGCCGGTGAGGGCTTCGCCGTGCTGCGCTTCGATTTCACCGGCCTGGGGCAAAGCGAGGGTGATTTTTCCGAGACCGGCTTTTCCAGCAACGTCGACGACCTCGTGGATGCGGCGGCGCATATGAGCGGCCGGGGCCAGCCGCCGGCCCTGCTGATCGGCCATTCGCTCGGCGGCACCGCGGTGCTGGCCGCGGCGCATGAAATCGAATCCGCCGTTGCCGTCGCCACCATCGGCGCGCCGGCAAATCCGTCGCATGTGCTGAACCTGATCGCCGATGAACTGGAAACGATCGAAAGCGCGGGCAGCGCGCAGGCACGGCTCGGGGGCCAGCCGTTCCGGATCAGCCAGGCCTTTGTCGAGGACGCGAGGACCCGCTCCGTCAGTGAAAACCTGCGCAGCCTGCGCAAGGCCCTGCTGGTGATGCACTCGCCGGTGGACGAGACCGTGTCGATCGACGAGGCGGCACAGATTTACCGGCGCGCTTTGCACCCCAAGAGTTTTGTCTCGCTGGACGACGCGGACCACCTGTTGACGAACGACCGCGACGCCCGTTATGCCGCGAGGATACTCGCGGCCTGGGCAGGACGCTACATCGAGGGCGTGGCCGCGGCGCCCGACAGGGCCCGCTATGCAGCCGGCGCCGCGGTCGTCGACGGCCGCCGTGACGATGGCTTCCTGGTCGCGGTCAATGCCAACGGCCATCCGCTGCTGGGGGACGAACCGCCGGACAAGGGCGGCTCCGGGCGCGGCCCGTCACCCTACGACCTGCTCAGCGCGGCGCTGGCGAGTTGCACCGTGATGACCCTGAACTTTTTTGCCGGGCGCGAGAAGATACCGCTAAAGGGGGCTGAAGTCAGTGTGCGCCACGAGCGCATTCACGCCGAGGATTGTGCCGAATGCGAGAGCAGTAAGGGCCGCATCGACCATTTCACGAGGGCCATATCGCTTGAAGGCGACCTGGACGACGAGCACAAGGCGCTGCTGCTGAAAATCGCCGACCGCTGCCCGGTCCACAGGACGCTGGAGAACGAAATCCGTATTTCCACCGAGCTGACGTGAGGCGGTCCGCCGGGATGCGGGCGCGGGGGTGCGGCGGCGTTGCTTTTTTCCCGGCGGGCGCTATATTGTCCATCACATTCTGACCAAGGGAAATCCAGTCTTGCTCAAGCGCACACCCCTTTACGCGGCGCACGTCGCCGCCGGCGGCCACATGGTCGATTTCGGCGGCTGGGAGATGCCCGTCAACTACGGCTCGCAGATCAAGGAGCACCACCATGTGCGCCAGGACGCCGGCATGTTCGACGTATCGCACATGACGGTGGTGGACATCACCGGCGCCGGGGCGCGGGAGTTTCTCGCCCACCTGCTGGCCAACGACGTCGCCAGGCTGAAAACGCCGGGCAAGGCGCTCTATAGCTGCATGCTGAACGAAAAGGGCGGCATTCTCGACGACCTGATCACCTATTTCCTCGACGAGAGTTTTTTCCGCATGGTCGTCAACGCAGCCACCCGCGACAAGGACCTGGCCTGGATCACGGCGCGGGCACGGGACTTCGATGTCAGCGTCACGGAGCGGCCGGAACTGGCGATGATCGCGGTGCAGGGGCCGCGGGCGCGTGAGGCTGTCTTGTCGCTGCTGCCGGAAGCGGACGCAGAGAAGGCGGAGCGACTGCAGCCGTTCTATGCGGCGCAGCTTGGCGATTTGTTCGTCGCGCGGACCGGGTACACGGGCGAGGACGGTTTCGAGATATCCCTGCCGGGAGAGCAGGCGGCCGGGTTCTGGGAGCGCTTGCTCAAAGCCGGCGTCGCGCCCTGCGGTCTGGGTGCCAGGGACACGCTGCGCCTCGAGGCGGGC
>Ga0210064_1000814_pt1 | contig 14349 bp, 13 predicted proteins | sample Muzzi_CordC_D2_FD_185531 | JGI IMG/M metagenome (GOLD analysis project Ga0210064, IMG submission 185531) | Wetland microbial communities from San Francisco Bay, California, USA, that impact long-term carbon sequestration - Muzzi_CordC_D2 (SPAdes) | ecosystem: Environmental > Aquatic > Marine >...
CATGGATGAGTCCTCATGGAAAAGGGCGCCCGGGATGGGCGCCGCCCCATGAGGATTATCGAGGACCCTTCATATGAGTGATTTTTGCCGCAAAGCGGCTTCGTTCAACAAATAGCCCAAGCCGACGCCGGCAAGGCCTGTGTCACTTTGTTGCTTCTGTGGCGGCGCGACTTGGCTCAACCGTTAGGCATATAGGGGAGATCGCTGCATGACTCAGAAGCATAAAGTATCGATCTTATTGCTATTACACTTATTTCTATCGACAGTACAAGTTCATGCGCAAGAATTGACGTGTGAGGCTGGACCTGTAAAAAGGCAATATGGAAGTACGTACTGGCTAGTCTATGCGTGCGATGACAATGAATCATTAGCAGTTGTTGCCGCGCCAGAAAATCCTGCTTCGCCATTTTATTTTTTCTTTTCCCGTGCGGAAGACGGTGGATACACAGTCAGAGGAATGAACACAGAAAAGAGTGATGTAATTAACTCGGCATTAAAGGATTTGAAAAAGTTATCGAAGGATGCAATTCAACTCCTAATCAAAGAGGCGAAAAATGCCTAACAACCGCCTCCAGTGCGACGCTCGCCGCGAGGCGGCTCGTACAGATAATGGTGTCAGAGCACAATTGTTCCTAATATTAGCGAAAATTGTGCTCTGACACCCTTTGGGCTAGCTTCGCTCCCCCAGCAGATCCTGCTTCAGGCTGGCGCTGGCGTCCCTGGGCCCGATGACCACAAGGAAATCGCCGGCTTGAAGCTGGGTGTTCTTCACCCTTTGGCTGTAGACAAAATACTCTTCCAGTTTGCAATCCACCATGCCCAGCAGAATGAGGTTGTACTGGGTTTCGAGTTCGAGTTCCGAAACCAGCCTGCCTATAAACGGCGAGCCGGCGGGTATCTGCAACTCTGTCACGTTCAGGTTAGCCTGTCCGAACAGGGTGTGATCGAGAATCGCGGTCACGATGGGGCGGGTGATGATGTCCCAGATACGCAGACCGCTGATCTCTTCGGTCTCGATAACCTTGTTTGCACCTGCCGCGCGCAGGTTGGGCACAGCGCTTCTGCCGTGAGCGATGCTGAAGATCCGTATGTCGGGTGCCAGTGCCCGCGCTGACAGGGTGAGGAAGACATTCTCCGCATCATCGGGAAAGAGACAGAATATGGTTTCGATGGTTTCGCCGAGACCGAGCTTGGCGAGTTCGGAATCGTTGCGAAAATCCAGCTCGGCGGTCTCGTACCCCGCCTTTCTCGCCTTCTCCAGATTTCCCGGATGATCATCAATGATGACTACCCGATAGGCCCCGGTGCGCAGGTAAGAGGCCACTTCCACCGCAGAGCGGTAATAGCCGAACAAGGCAATACCCGAGGTTGGGGCCGGCATTTTATCTCAGCCCCGTGCGGAACAGGCCCGCGCCCAACTCACGCCGGAAATGCACCAGGCTGAGTTCATAACCAAAAATGATGAGCACGTCTCCCGGTTCGATGCGGAAATCCGGGGCAGGCTTGAAAATGAAGCAGAACTCATCTTCCAGGGGGTAGAGATTTTGTACATCTTCTACGTTCCACTCCCTTGAAGTAATAATGCCAAACAGCAACAGCTTGCGCCTGGAAAAGCCAATCTCGGAGATCTTTTTTCCACACACCGGTGTCTCCTTGTCAACACGCAGCGCCTCCAGTAATACATCCCGCTCACCCCGCAGGATGTTATTAATCGCCTCGAAGGCAACCGGGCGGCCAATGTATTCCGCCGCCATATGACCAACGATTTGCGAGGGTGAGACCACGTGATTGGCTCCCGCCAGGGTCAGCTTGCGCGCCACTTCCTTGGAACCGGCACTGGCGATAATCCGCAGACCCTCATGCATGCGTCTTGAACTCACGGTGATAAAGACATTTTTTACATCATCGTTGGTTGCGCATACCAGCGTGTGGACACGGTCGCGCACACCTATGGTTTCCAGTAGTTCGTTGTCGGCGGCATTGCCACGCATGGCCAGATATCCACGTTTCGTGGCCAGTCTTACCCGATCTTCATCCAGATCGATGACCATGAAGCGCTGCCGGGTCTCATAGAGTTTCGAGGCCACCACTTGAGCCACCTCGCCAAACCCGCATATCAAGGTAAAACGCGGGCCACGTTCGAGCTCGGAGATTACGCGGTGTTCGCGCAACTCGCCCAGTTTCTCCTGAAAGGCCGCAACCACGATCGAGGTGGAGAAGGCGAGGACGCCGATGCCCGAAATGATCAGCGCAATGGCCACCACTCTTCCCTCAGGTGTATGTGGCGTGATATCGCCATAGCCCACCGTAGAGAGGGTGACCATGGCCCAGTACAAGGCATCAAAGAAACTGTTGATGGTGCTTTCCGGCATGGCGCCTTCAAAAACATAGATGGCGCTTGCCGCTGCAATGACCACGAAGATCATGAAGAATGCCAGGGTATAGAATTCGAAACGGCGCTCTGCCAGCACCTCCGTCATGCCATGTACGCTACGGGAGTATCGGAACAGTTTGAACAGTCGAAACAAAAGAAATACCCGCAGCAGTCGCACCGGTCGATAACTGGGCAGGATGGCCAGCAGATCGATGATCGCCAACGGGCTGGTGATATGCTTCCATTTGGCCCTCGCGACCTCGAACAGGGCGTTGTGCAGCTTGAAAGGCAGGTGGAGATATTCGGTCTGCTTGAGGTGCTCGATCACGGTGTGGTGCATATCGCCGACGATCCATAGCCTTGCTATATACTCGGCAATAAACACCGTGACGGCAAAATCTTCCATCCACAGCATCCAGGGTTTCACCGGGTTGCCTACTGAATAGACCAGCAGCGCGACACTCACGAGAACCAGCAGAATCATCCCCAGGTCAAAGTATCGCTTGTAGGGATAACTCGGGTTGTCCAAAAGGTTACGCGTAAAATCCTTGGCCTCCCCGTAGCCGTGACTGGCTTCGAGAAAAAAACTCAACCGCACGAACAAATCTCTGAACAACTTCAAATGCTGCTCCGCAGAGTGACCAAACTGCCAAAAGGAGTTTAATGGTTTATAGTAAGGTAGAAACACGGACCACACCAACAGATTGAGTGGTCCAGGCTGATGTGGCTGTTGTCTGGAGGTCTAATACCCGGGTTATTCAGTGATCCAGCGGGCGAGGCACGGCCAGGCCCTGCGCCCGTTCGAGAATTTTTTCAACAATTGCAGAGATACCCGCCTGGTGGCTGGGACTGGAGTGTTCCTGTAGAAAAAGGGCCCGATACATTTTCTGGTATTGCATCCGGCCCCTTTATTCAAGCCCCGGACCTTATGGAGGAAAAACGATGAAGGCATTGATTGGCACTCTGATGTTACTATTTGCGGCGTCGGCCGCCCTGGCTGAGGACAATCTGAAGGCATTTCCGCCAGCCGGGGAGGGGATGGTTCGATATGTTCTGCAGCTTCCGAAGCAGACGGATGAATCTGATTACAGGGTGGAGCTGATTGTCGGCAAGACTGTCCGGGTTGACGTGCAGAACAGGTACTTTTTTGCCGGCCGGATTGAAGCGGAAACCATTCAAGGTTGGGGATTCACCCACTACATCGTCAGCAAGCTTGGACCGATGGGAGGCACGCTCATGGCCGTCGATCCGAACGCGCCGCAAGTGGAACGGTTTATCACGCTCGGTGGCGATCCCTACCTGGTCCGCTACAATAGTCGTTTGCCCGTCGTGATCTATGTCCCCGAAGACGTCGATGTGCGTTATCGGATATGGTCTGCAGGAGCGGAAACAAAAGTACTCGAAAAGGGTTGAAACAAGACAATGGTATCAGAGCACAATTGTCACTAATGTTAGACAAAATTGTGCTCTGACACTTTTTGCTTTCATGAGGGAGACAGCATGGGAATGCTCAACGAGTTCAAGCAATTTGCAATGCGCGGTAACGTGGTCGATATGGCCGTGGGTATCATTATCGGCGGTGCGTTTGGCACGATCGTCAAAAGCCTGGTTGCGGATGTCATGATGCCGCCTCTTGGTTTGTTGCTGGGTGGTGTGGACTTCTCGGATCTGTTTATCACCCTGAAGGAAGGAACCACGGCCGGGCCGTATGCCACCCTGGCCGCAGCGCAGGCTGCGGGTGCGGTGACCATTGGATATGGCGTCTTTATGAACGCCGTAATCAGTTTCCTGATTGTTGCGTTCGCTGTTTTCCTGCTCATCAAGGGTATTAACAAGCTGCAGCGCGAAAAGGAAGAACCGGCAGCCGAACCGACCACGAAGGATTGTCCAAAGTGCTTTACTGCCATTCCTGTCAAGGCGACGCGTTGTCCTAACTGCACTTCGGATATCGCATCTGCATAGCGGTGGGGCACATTAAAGGCTAATGGTTTCAGGCATATTGCCTGGCGGTACATTTACCGCATCTCGGCACGGGTCCGGTGTCTGGCGAGCATGTCATGTTGCCGGGGGGATAATGATGCCGGGTCTTGCCAGTAAAACCCACGAATCTCAACGCTGGACGCCGATCATTGATGAACATGGAATAGGGGGCAGCTACCGCCTTCCCATCTTCAGTGGTTTGCGTCGCCACAGGTCACGGTTTTCCCGGAACAGCGCCAGCATCGACCAGACGCCAGTCACCAGTGCCAGCCCGAGGGCAATCCAGGTAAGCGGACGCAGCAGAGACGTGAAGGCCTCCCAGGCAAGTCCGGTCATCGTCGCGATCAGTTGGAACACCAGTTTCAGCTTGTTCAACTGCCCGGTGTTGATGACCACGCCGCGGCACAGCGACATGCTGCGAAATCCCTGTGCGGCAAACTCGCGTGCGAGCAGCAAGCATCGCCCAGAGGAGTATCCAGTCCGGGAGGCGGCTGGCAGGGTCGATCAGGAGCATATTCGCGAAGATCTTGTCGGCGAGCGGATCGAGGAAGATGCCGATATTTCCGGCGCACTTTAGGCGGCGCAAGGCCCAGCCATCCAGCGTGTCCGTGATACATGCTACCAGGAACAGAGCGAGGGCCCACCACCGCGCCGCCGGTGTAACTCTTTCGAGCAGCCACATGGACCGGCAGCAGCAGTACGGGGCGGAGAGTGTGGGCGCGTTGGGAATCCAGCACATCTTCGTTGGTCCGGGAATCCTGCGATGGATTAAATGGAGTCAGTGGATGCCGTTGTCAGAGCAAATATTATTTCCGAATGTTAGCGAAAATCATGTTCTGATACTTTTTATTGTTTCTTGCTATGTTGCAGATTTGCATCAATTAATCACGCTTTACTCGGGCCGCAGCCTGGCGGGATGCCGGTTTCTGCAGGGTGGTTCCCCCCATAAAACACCTGTAATTGCATGGGATATTGGGGTATTAATTTTGAAGTACTCAGTAAAATTCACAATATACAAACACGGCAATTCATTGTATTAAGAAACAGCCAGAGTCCATGTCGCATGGCATGGCAGGTTACCACTCATGCAGACACGTCCCGGGGGGCAGGTCGATTATCTGAAGGGGACATCCGGATGCAGGCTGATGCGTAGTGGTTTTCTTTTCGCACCTGCCGGCACACGAGTTACGGATTATAAGAACCAGTTCGCAGCAACGATGTATTGACTGCGTCACCCTTGGGATACAACGGAGGAGGCAAAGTGATGGTATCAAGTGGTTTACAGGCTATTGCGAACAACGGGGCGCTGATCATAAGGATCAAGGGCCCGATGGACCTGCTGCTGACTTCAGCGCTGCGGGATTTCTGCCACGGTACCGGTGACGTCTACCGGCGCTACATCATCGATTTGCGGGACGTGAGTGTCGTGCGCGATTCCGGGCTTGCGCTGTTACTCATGCTGAAGCGCCTGGCAAGCCGGACCGGTGCGACGTTGCACGTGACCAATGGAAACACTGACCTGATGCAACGCTGCCTCAGACTGGGAATCAAGCCCGCCTGACAGAGCTGCACAGCGCCTCGCCCCGGCAAGACGATACTTGCCGGGTGGGGGGCAAACTCCAATTTTCTGCAAGCCGGCAAGGCGACCGCCGGCTAAAATCTCCCAGCGAAAATAAGGGGCAACACAGGCTTCGGACACGCTGTCCCATTTACGTATACTGAACTGTCAGCAACTACATGACAGTATTTATTATGGTTGCCTGTTATAAGAGGTCAGGCATGAAAATGAATCGCAACCATATAACCACTTGTCCCCCCAACCCTTTTATGCACTTCAGGGTACTCCCGGGGGGAGAGGGAATATGTGGGACAGCCGTGTGCTCGGGTCCCAAATTCAACTTATATTCGGATTAAACAAGGACCCGGCCACTGTTTCACAGTTCAGCGGCGAACACATTTTACAAAGACAGGCGGAACTGGCAGATAATGGTGCCGGGGCACGTGTAGTTCTATAACCGTTGTGGAGGTATTCCATGCAACAGGAAGAAAAGCTCAAGTACCTGAAAGCTGCGCTTATTGTGTTTGGCGTCATATTCATCGCGGGAATCTACCTGATGATGATGTGGGTGTGGCCGTCGGGTTGGGGCTGGACACCAAGACAACCGGAATACGAACAGATGATCATGGGCGTGTACGCCACCCTGGGGGTGTTCTTGATTCGGGCAGCGAAAGACCCGCTGGCCAACGCAAGCCTTATCTGGTTCACGATCTGGTCGAGTATTGTTCACGGTGGAATCATGCTGGTTCAGGCTATCGTCGATGAAACCGAGCGGGCCAATCTTCTGGGTGATATTCCGGCCTTGTTTCTGGTGGCATTTGTCCTGTGGTATCTCATGCCCAGGGGAGCCAAAGCGTAAGTACTCGATGACAAACAGAAACGATGGCGTTTTTCAACGCCCTTTACAAAAAACCAATCATTGCAAATATTTTACGGAATCTATGATTAATTAGACACTGCAACGACTGCAGGGAGAAGGTGAGACCGAGACTGGCCTGGGCCATGCAAGGCTGCGTCAACTCGGTAGCCTGGATGAAGGCCGCAGGCCGCGATCCGGGATTGAATCCGGTTTACCTGGATTCCACTGCGCTTCATCCAGGCTACAATTTGCTACTCATTCGCGCAATGCTCAATAATCCGTGTGTCCCTGGACACCCAAACGGGTTACATGAATTACGTTTACTGCGCCTTCTTAACGAACTCCGACTTCAGCTTCATTGCACCGATGCCATCGATCCTGCAGTCGATGTCGTGATCGCCGTCGACAAGGCGGATATTCTTGACCCGGGTACCGACCTTGACCACGGACGATGTGCCCTTGACCTTCAGGTCCTTGATCACCGTGACCGTGTCACCGTCTTTAAGCACATTGCCGTAGGCATCATTGACTACAGGTTTATTGTCGGTGCTATCGTCTACCGTGTCTGCTGTCCATTCATGTCCGCATTCCGGGCAGACATACAGGTTCCTGTCTTCGTACGTGTATTCCGAACCGCATGCCGGACACCCTGGTAAATCGCTCATGTTTTTTTCTATCCTGATTGGCCGACGTTTGCCATGGGTAGTCTGCACGGCCTGTCGAGGCAGATCTACCTGGCTAACCGGCAACCGGACTCTGGCAAAACAGGTATTCCCGTGCTATTTCATCTTCGAACGCAGCTTTATGGTATCACCCGCGACCATGAAGTTACCGTACTCGCGATGGTGGAGGGTGCGCGGGCGCTCGCTGCCGGCTGTCATCAGCAGCACAACCGGCCCCGGTTCGAGCAAGCCGTATACTCTCGACAGCGGTAGGGATTTCCTGGCCATGAATAAACCGGTGTCAGGGTGCAATTGTCGCTAATATACCGATAATTTGTGTACTGGCACCCTATATTTACCGGTACCCTGAATACCCTGATAAATAGCCGCACTATCACAAGGCAGACACAGACATGGTGAATGACCGGGCCGTGTTTTTCTGTACGCTTCCGTGGTCATGGCGGGCATCGCCAGAGAAACCCATCAAGCAAGTACCATTTGATTCTTGACTCCGCACCCGCGTGATTCCATTGTGCCGGTTTTCGGCCGGACTCTTCGGAACCCATGTATCTATCCGTCTTTGTGCTCGTTGGCGTGCTTGTGCTCATCGCCGCGCGCAAGGTTGGCCGGATACGCGTCGCCATCTGGCAGGCCATGGTTGCCGGCGCACTGGTCGTTGTGGCAACCGGCCAGATTACGCCGGCAACGGCGCTCGCTGCCATCGACATCGAGGTAATGCTGTTCCTGTTCGGTATGTTCGTGCTCGGCGAGGCCCTGGTGGAAAGCGGCTATCTCTATGTCGTCGCCTATCGCTGGCTGAGCCGGGTGCGCACTGCCGACAACCTGGTGCTGGCGGTGGTGGTCGCGAGCGGGCTGGCATCGGCACTGCTGATGAACGATACGCTGGCCATCATCGCAACCCCGCTGGTGTTGCGGCTCGCGCTGGAACACCGCATCGCTGCGCGCCTGCTGTTGCTGGCGCTTGCCTTCGGCATCACCACCGGCAGCGCCATGAGCCCGATAGGCAACCCCCAGAACCTGCTGATCGCGGTGCGCGGTCCGATAGATTCGCCTTTTGTGAATTTCGCGCAGGTGCTGGCCGTACCCACGCTCATCAACCTGCTGCTGTGCTTCCTGGTGCTGCGCATCCTGTTTCGTCACGAATTCCACCGTATTCCGCTGGTACACAGCCCGGTGGCCGAAACCGACCCGGCACTGGCGCGGCTGGCGCGCGTCGGGCTGTGGCTGATCGTTGCCGGCATCGCGTTGCGCATCGCACTCCCGGCTGCCGGGTTTACCCTGCAGCTGCCTCTCAGCCTGGTTGCCCTGCTGGGTGCAGCGCCCATTGTGCTGCTGAGTCCACGGCGCCTGTCCGTGCTGCGGGCCATGGACTGGTCGACGCTGGCTTTCTTTGCCGCCATGTTCGTGTTGATGGCGAGTGTCTGGAACAGCGGTGTGCTGCAGCACTGGCTGGCGGTGCCGGGCTGGAATCTTGCTGCGCTCCCCATGGTACTGGGCACGGGTGTATTGCTAAGTCAGCTGATTTCCAACGTACCGCTGGTCGCACTCTACCTGCCGGTACTGCAATCACTGCAGGCAGCCCCCGGGACACTGCTGGCACTCGCCGCCGGCAGCACCATTGCCGGCAACCTGCTGATCCTCGGCGCGGCCAGCAACGTCATTATCGTGCAGCGCGCCGAGCGCCGGGGCGCCGGACTGCGCTTTCTCGACTTCGCCCGTGCAGGCATCCCGCTGACCCTGTTGCAGACAATCGTTTACTGGCTGTTTCTCTGAGGTGATACTGGCCGAAGAAAAAGCCGCTGTGACAGGCATGTCGGGATGTGTGTTGCCGGTAACCTCGTAACTGCTGTTGTCGGCGATGAGTACGGGAAGCCGAAGCTGCCGTTGTCGCTGAGGGCAAGGTCGTCGCTGCCATTGTTCTGCAATACCAGACCGGTCCCGATCAGCCCTGTCACGCTGCGGCCAACAGCATAGGCATTCTCGCAAACGATGCTGACATTGGTGACATTGCTCCCAGCCAGCAGGCCAGTTGCATCGGCAGCACTACAGACCTAGTTTGGATTGCCGGGCTGGAAACTGACGCTGACGGTATAGCTGCTGCCAGCATCGAGGGGAGTGGGAAAGCTGAAGGCACCATTGTTCGGTCACTGACCACGGCGGTATGATCAAGTTCTCGCTACCGTTTTGACGGGGTTATTCTCAATCAGTTGCTGCAGTTACACGTGTTGCGATCCGGACGTGCCGGATTCTCACGCGGAGAAGCGGCAAGCCTGAGTTATCTCCAGTGGATCAGGAATTTAGCCAGGAAATTCCAGGCCACCAGTAAAAACATGATCACGACACTGCCTTTGACCAGCAGCCTTGTGCGTTGTAGCCGCTGCAGGCCTGCCTTGCCTGTTTCAGGATCGGCGGACTGCGTTTCCTGAGCACCTGTAGCCGGCAACTGCAGGATTTTCTGCATCTCGCTGATGACGTAATCCGCTATGCCGCTGCCGGGCAGGCTGTCGCCGACCTTGAATGTCTTGCCGCCGCGGGTGTTCAGGTAGATCGAGTAGGCGGCCCGGTAGCCTGCGCCACCACCGGTGTGATAGCCGATACGCTTGCTGAAACCTGTGATGTCGGCGACGGCGAGCCCGGTGGTCCGTTTCAGTCCGAAGTAACTGCTGGTGATGCGCACCCGGTCGGATGAAATCGTGATATCACGCCGCTGGACCAGCGATAGGATGCCGAACAGAAACATTGCCACGCCGCAGAGGATGAATACCAGCAGGAAGGGCAGTGGCGCGTCGGACTTGATGTACAGGAAACAGCCCGTACCGGAGAACAGTACCCCCATTGCAATCAGATTCAGGGAGAGTTTCAGGCTGCGAAAAGGCAGGAAGGAGAACAGCCTGCCACGGGAACTGTAGCCGAGCTTCAGGATGCGATCGAGCAATTCCTCACTGCCCTGGGGCGCGACACTGAACGCACCGGCAGATGCCGTGGTGCCGGATGCAGTGTGCCGGTCCGGTGTGTCTGCATCCTGCGTGCCTTCGCTCGAGTCCGCCGCTTCCGCTGCCGGTGCGAACACGGGAATTTCGTACTGGCGTATGAAGTCTGCGCCGGGTACTGAAATGTTCACGTCCAGTGTCCAGAAATAACGCCCGTTTTTGGCTGCGCCGCTGGCCGGGAGTTCGGCGGGTGGCGTGAACCGGAAATTCATCCGTGAGCCATGCTGCGCCGGTGCCAGGTTGACTGTTGTCTGGTCCTGCCATTTGACGTCACGTCGCGCGCGTCGTTTTGAGCCGTAGCGCTCGCTGTAGGCATGGATGCAACTCAGTGCCAGGAAGGCCCGGGTCGCGGGCGACCAGGGCAGCCGGATGTCGATGTGGCCGCTGACCGGCTCGCCGGTGCGCCCCGGGAATGGCTGCAGCGAAAGCGTGGCAACGCCAAAGCGCAGCCACTGGCGTGTCTTCGCCAGGGCCGCCAGCAGCAGCCCTGCACCGACGACCGGGAAGACAAAGACCAGGATAGCGACGGGATTCTTTTCCGCCAGGATCCCGGATGCCTTCAGCAGCAGCGGAATATTGAACAAATTCCAGACCAGCGTGAAACCCCAGTAGAGCCAGAGCTGCGTGGTGATGTTGGAGCGGATGCGGTTGTCCTTCCAGTTGCGATTTGCCAGCCAGGGCGGACTGCCCGGGGGTGCCGTGTTGCGGGCGCGTTTCTGCCACCAGACCAGGCTGGCGCCCAGCAGCAGAGGTACACTGATAAAGGCGCCGAGGAACAGCAGGTAGCCCGTGCGCGGATCGCGGTCGACAATTGATTCCCCGGGATGATCCGGGTTGACCCAGATTCTGATGCCGCTGCCGCGTCTGCGGCTGTCGGCGAGGTAGGCATGCATGTCCTGGTGCCAGCTCCCGATGTTATCGGCCGCCTGGGAGTGGCCCAGGCGGCTGCCGGTATAGGTCTTGCCGTGGTAGAGATAGCGGTATCGCCCGGTCGCACGGTAGGTGGTGCCATTGTCACCGCGCCGCGTTTCCAGCTCGGTAACCAGCACGGTAGCATGCACCGGTTCCCAGTCCTGCATGTCCCGGCGCTCAAGCAGCGGGCCGCCGATGAAGCGGGCGAGCAGAAACGCACCCAGTCCCAGGGACAGGTACCCCGGGAGCAAGCCGGCGCGCTTATGGTTGCGTGTTTTCACGATCTCTGCAGTCCATGCAACTTGCTGATATACAGCGTAAAATGATGTATGCAGGAAAGCTAGCGGCAGCGTGCGGCCTGACCTTACCCGTGGCGGTGCGGCACTGCGATGCACGGGCCATTACGGAACGGTCGGTTGCGGGTACCGCCGCGTTATTTATCCGGGACCGCAGCGACCGCCGTCGGACCCTGCATGCACGCTGCCGGCCACTGCGTATCCGGTGTTGCCCGTGGCGGGTATACTGTGTTGAAAGACAGGGAAAAAATATCCATGCGCCTGCGTCCCCAACTCAATCTGTTAACCGGTCTTATCATTACCATCATCCTGCTGGGTGGAATCAGCGCGGCCACGGTGTTCGTGAACGCGCGTACCTACCGGGAACTGGCATTTGATTTCCAGCGCCAGTATATGACCCAGATGGTCGCCGCGGAATCTGCCAACATCCTGGCCGAAGAGGACCGCAATGCACGCAACGTCGGCCAGCGCATCCAGAGCCGGGACGACTTTCGGCAGGCGTTCAACAGCGGCGATGCCGCCGCGATTTCGGCCGCACTCGACGCGCAGTACCGCCAGGCACCGGCTACATCCGGTCTCGTGGACGTGGTCGCCCTGTACGTGTTCGATAGCGATGCCAGGCTGCTGGCGTGGGCAAATCACCTCGGGACGGCGGCAACGGCGGGCGAGGGAATGCTGCTGTGCCCGGGCCTGATCACCAAGGCGCGGGTGCGCGCAGGCCCCCTGCGCGAGAAGCCGCTGTACGAACTTTGCCTGTTTGACGGGCTGCCCTACCTGGCGTCACTGGTGCCGATCGGCGGGCCGGAACCGACCGGTTACCTGCAGGTGGTGACCGACCCGGTCCCGAAACTCCTGCGGATCGGTCACCGTCTGAAGATGCCGGTGCAGATCCGTCGTACTGACGGCGCAGTGATTCATACCGCGTCCGCGTGGGTGGATGTGCACACGAGCCACGAGGTGATGTCCGAGTACGTCCTGACGACCAACAATTCCCGGCCGGCACTGAACATCGCCGCCCAGCGCAATGCAGACGGCCTGGTGATGCAGATCGAAAAAACCAACAACCGTCTGCTGTTCGTGGTGGTGCTGATTATTCTCGCCACCGTGGCGCTGGCGCTGTTGATGGTCAAGTTTTCGGTACTCAATCCACTTCGCGATATCAGCTACCAGTTCCGGGTTTTCAGGAAGCGGGATGCGAACGCGGCCGATACTGCACCGGAGCAGGGTGAGCCGGTGAGTTTTCAGGCCCTGGGGCAGTTGTACGAGACCTTGCACGATATGGCGATCCGGGACCCGCTTACCGGCACCTACAACCGCGCGCTGCTGGAGGATCGCCTGAAGCAGGTGATCGCAGAACATCGCAGGACCCCGGGCAAGGCCGCCGTCCTGCTGATCGACATGGTGCGATTCAAGTATGTCAACGACCTCCTCGGGCACCATACCGGCGACCTGCTGCTCAAGGAGGTCGTGGTGCGCATCGGCCACGTGCTGCGCGAGTCCGATACCCTGGCGCGGCTCGGCGGTGACGAGTTCGTGATCATCCTGCCCGACACAGATGCCGAACAGGCGACCCAGGTGGCGGAAAAGATCATCCAGTCAATGGTGCCGGAATTCGAGGTGGAGCAGAACCGCCTGTCGACATCTGTATCCATCGGCATCGCACTGATGCCGGAGCATGGCGATGATGTCGAGACCCTGCTGCGCAACGCCGACTACGCCATGTATTCCACCAAGCATGATCGCCGCCGTTATGCAATCTACGACCCGGCGACGCGGGATGACATCAACGTGGACAGGATGCAGCTTGACGGCATGCTCAACGAGGACATTACCCGCAACGACCTGTTCCTGGTCTACCAGCCCGTTATCGAGTTCGGCTCGCATCGCATCAGTTATCTCGAGGCGCTGGTGCGCTGGCGCCAGCCGGACGGCCGGGTGGTAATGCCGGGAGACTTCGTGCACGTTGCCGAGCGCAGCGGGCTGATCCGGCAGCTCTCCGAATGGATCATCGACACCGTCTGCCGCGAACTGGCCATGCTGCAGCAGCACTACCCCGGGATGCGTGCCGGCATCAACCTGTCGATGTACAACCTGCACGACCTGAACCTGAAACAGCAGATACAGGATGCGCTGTCCCGTCACCGGCTCAGGCCGGAATCGCTGCTGCTGGAGATCACCGAGACCGGTGTGATGCTGGACCCGGAGCAGGTCATCGAGACGCTGGGTGAACTTGCCGAGATGGGGCTCAGCCTTTCCATCGACGATTTCGGTACCGGCCACGCCTCGCTGGTCTACCTGAAACGCCTGCCGGTACATACACTCAAGGTGGACAAGTCGTTCGTGGTGGACATGGATAACGACGAGGACAATTTCTCCATCGTGCGTGCCACCATTGACCTGGCGCACAGCCTCGGTCTGACGGTGACGGCCGAGGGGGTCGAGACCGTTGCGGTCTACGCGCAGTTGCGGGGCATGGGCTGCGACTACTACCAGGGGTATTATGTTGGCAGGCCGAAAGACCGCGAGGCCATCCTGGAGTGGCTGCAGGAGAACAGCCGGGGGATGGTTGACCAGGGTCGGCGCTCGGGATGAATTACGGGATGGCCACAGCGGGAATCTACAGGACGCGGGAATGCAGACGATGATGAGATATACCATATTACTGGTACTGCTGATGGCGGGTTGCGGCGGTGAGCA
>Ga0210064_1000815_pt1 | contig 14337 bp, 12 predicted proteins | sample Muzzi_CordC_D2_FD_185531 | JGI IMG/M metagenome (GOLD analysis project Ga0210064, IMG submission 185531) | Wetland microbial communities from San Francisco Bay, California, USA, that impact long-term carbon sequestration - Muzzi_CordC_D2 (SPAdes) | ecosystem: Environmental > Aquatic > Marine >...
TGCTGGTCGTCCTGGCCGTCGCGATCTACATCCCCGGGCTCAAAGGCCCTTTTCTGCTCGATGATCGCGAAAACATCACCAACATACCGGCGATGAAAATGAGCGCTCTGACCTTGCCCGGCGCGCGCGATGCCCTGTTCTCCTGGGGAGAGCGCTATCCCCATCGCGGTCTGGCGCGTCTGAGCTTTGCGTTGAATTACTATTTTTCCGGGGCCCGATTCGATGGCTTCGCCTTCAAGCTGACGAACGTGGTGATCCACGTTCTCAACGGCTTGCTGGTGTATTGGTTGAGCGTGTTGCTGTTGCGCCGCTACGCGGTCGGCGCGCGGGCGTCTTCGGCGCAGGCGGGTTTGCGCGCGATGCAGTCGTATCTGCCGTTGGTGGTGGCGGCATTGTGGTTATTGCACCCGATGCAGTTGACCAGCGTGCTGTACGTGGTGCAACGCATGACGAGCATGGCGGCGTTTTTCGTGCTGGCGGGGCTGGTGCTGTTCGTGGTGGGGCGGATCCGTCTGGAATCGGGCCGGGCGTATGCATTGACGTGGATGTTCGCTGGCTTGGCGGGTGGCGTTGGACTTGGTTTTTTCTGCAAGCAGAATGCCGTGTTGCTGCCGTTTTACGCGTTTATGGTGGAGCTGTACTTTTTTCGTCACGGAGCCTTGCCGCGTGCGGCGCGGCGGCGCCTGTATGGATTTTATGCGCTGACGGTGGTGTTGCCGGCGCTGGCGGCGTTGGCGGGGCTCGTGGTTGGCTGGGAGAGAATCGCCGAGGGGTATTTGTACCGGGACTTCACCCCCTGGGAGCGGTTGTTAACCGAGTCGCGGGTGTTGTTTATCTATCTGGGGCTGCTGCTGTTTCCGCACATTCGATCATTTGGCCTGTACCACGACGACATCGTGCTGAGCACGGGGTGGCTGGAGCCGTGGACGACGGTGGTGAGCGTGCTGCTGTGGGCGGTGCTGGTGGGGCTCGCGTTGTGGGGCGTGCGCCGGCGGGCCATATGGAGCTTCGCGCTGCTGTGGTACCTGGTGGGCCACTCGCTGGAATCGAGCTTCGTGAGCCTGGAGCTGATGTTCGAGCATCGCAACTACCTGCCGAGCTTCGGCATCTTGTTCGCGGTGGCCTACTATTTGCTGTGGGGCTTGCAGCATCTGTCAAGCACCCGGCGCCTGGCGTACCCCCTGGTGGGGGTGCTCGTGCTGGTGCTCGCTTTCACCACTTATACCCGCGCCGGTATCTGGGGTGACAAGTACACCGTCATCGAGTTCAGCCTGCGCAATCATCCGAATTCCAGCCGTACTCACGGCGAATACGCGATTACCAACGCCCAACGCGCCGCCGATCTCGAAGTCGCCTATAAGCATTGGGCGCGCGCGGCGGAGCTGAATCCGAGCAGTGCGCTGGAGTTGATCGAAATGGCGCGGGTCCTGGCAGTGCAAATTCTCGCTTTCCAGCACCAGGCCGAACAGGGCGGCGCAGTGCTCGAGGAGTTTCCGCCACCCACCGACTTTCGCGATCCGATGCGCCCGGCCTTGGTTTACCTGAAGGCTTTGGACCGCGTGGTCAGCACAGAAATCGATCGCCGGCTGCAATCGCGGCCGATGCAAATGGGCAATGTGGCCGCGCTGCGATCGCTGGAACACTGCATTCACACCAATCTCGAGCCCTGTGTGGTTATGCTGCCACGCGCCATCGCGTGGTTCGAGGTGGCAAGCGAGAATCCGCGCTCGCTGGACAGTGCCCGGGCGGTATTGCGCCTCGGACTTGCAAAGCTATACGCCGCCGCCGGCCAGCTCGAGAAGGCCGTGGACAGCGCCAAGGCCGCGGTGAGAACCGACCCCGGTCAGGTGCACTACTTGTTTGAACTGGCCTCCCTCTATCTGGCACTCGGCGATCTCGACGCCGCGCAAGAAACCATTTCCGCGGCCGAGAACAAGCTTGGTGTCTCCGGCTTCCGGCATGGTGTGGTGCGGGACTTGAAGCACAATCTCGAGCGAGCCCGCGCGACCAAGAAAGCCGCGGCCGCGGCGAGTGGTTGACCGAAAGGCCGCAGGCGCAGTGGGCATGCGCGTGTCGCGAATCTGCAATCCGTGAGCAAATCCTGGCATCGCTATTTCATACTCGCATCCCTCGTTTTCGTGGGCATCGTTCTCTATCGTTTCGACTTCCTGCACGTACCTACCGTTGCATCCTTTACGGTATTGGCCCTGACCTTGCCGCTGCAGCTCGCTGGCTTTGCCTTCGTGGTCGCGAGTTGGAATGTGCTGCTGGCGAAAAGCGCTTGTCCAGTGCGCTTCGGCGAAGGTTTGGCGGCTTTGGGCCTATCGGTGCTTGGCAACTATATGCCAGGCAAGATCTGGCTCATCATGGGGCGTGCCGGCTATGTTGCCGATCGTCATGCTTATCCGTTTGCGAAGGTGTCGGTGCTGTCCCTTCACGCCCAACTGATAAGTCTATGGGCCGGCTTGTTGTTGGGCTCGGTCGGCGCTTTTGCCGTCGGTGGCGTGCGGATTTGGGGACCTCTAATACTGCTGTTGTGGCTGGGGTTGACCCTGACGATTTTCAGCCGCGGCGTACACGCGCTGGTGGCGTGCATGATTGCCAAGGTCATTCGGCGCCACGTATCCATACCGTTGCTGTCGCTGCGTTCGACCGGGCACGCGATTGTCTGGGCGCTGCTTGCCTGGCTGTGCTGGTCGCTGGCCTTTTACCTTTTTCTCGTTTCTCTAGGTCTCGACGGTGTAACACCCGCCGACGGCCTGGCTTTTCCGCTGGCTGCCACACTTGGCGTGATCGCGATCATCGCGCCCGGAGGACTGGGCGCCCGTGAAGGCGTGCTGGTTGGTTATCTGGTGTTGGCAGGGCAATCGGGGGCCGATGCAACAACCGTCGCGGTCGCTGCGCGCCTGTGGTTTCTGGTGGGCGAAGTCAGTCTTTTCGTGATCGGATGGATAATCCATTTACGAATCGCAACGCGCGCCGAATAAGCCGCAGCCTTACTTGAGACTTTTGTTGTGATCCATGTCGAACCACATGGCAAAGAGCAGGAATTGCAGCCCGGTGAGAAACATCAGTGCGGCGAACAGCGCACTGGTGCCGGCGACCGGACCCGAGAATATTCGCACCGCCAACAAGTAGACGCCGAACAAGAACCCGGTTGGGAAGAGCACCAGGCCGATGGCATAGAAGAACAGCAGCGGATGAAAATCCCTGATGACGTACTTCATGCCCATGCGGTAGAGAAATAGTCGAAACAATAGCCACGACAGCTGCGGAATCATGCGCAGGGGTTTGATGCCGGAACGCTCGCCGACACCATAAATCGGCCGAATGGTGACGTCGCGCACGCGAAAGTCGAAAACATTGAGGCGCACGAGCAGGTCATTCGGTTGCCCGTAGCGTTTGTACATCTTGTCCCAATCGATGGTTTCCAGCGCCTTGAGACCAATGGCCGTGTAGCCGGATTGCGAATCAGCCACATGCCAGTAGCCCGAAGCAATTTTTGTCAATAGAGAAATGACCGAGTTACCCAGATAACGCACCCGCGGCATGATGTTCCAGGCATCCCCGGTGAACAGCCGATTGCCCTTGGTGTAGTCGCACTCGCCCCTGGCAACGGGGGCGACAATAGCGGGCAAATCGTCGGGATCCATCTGCGCGTCGCCGGCCATGACAACGGTGACATCGAAGCGATCCGCCAGCGCCGCTTTGTAGCCGCTGGCGATGGCCCCGCCCACGCCCTGATTCACCGGGTGGGCGATGAACTGGATCCGCTCCGGGTCCGCCTGGGCGTAACCCTGGATGATGCTGGCGGTATCGTCACTGCTCTGGTCGTCGACCACGTAAAGGCGGTCGACGAAATCAGGCATGGTCTCGATGACTCTGCCTATGAGGTGACCCTCGTTATAACAGGGAACGACAACTGCGACTTTGGCGCCTTCGAACAAATCGGCTGCTCCTCATGGAAATTACTTCGCGTAACTGACACTGCGCGGGTACGCCGGCTTTGCCTTCCTGCCACTCGTCCCGAGGGGCAGGATGCGGGCGTGAGCGGAAAACACCTGAGAACAAGTCCTGGCCGCATACGGCCGCACGCCTTTGCACTATTCCCTGCGCGGGTCTATCACCGGATCTGCATCAAGCATAGACGATTGGCGCCGCTCTGGCGGGGGGGCCGGGATTCAAGCCGCGCGAGTGTTACAAATGGGTTTGATGACCCTCACGAGCTCGCGCAGAACCTTGGGTGTTCCTGTGATGATATTGCCGCTGTCCATGTAGTGCTCGTCGCCGTCGGTGTCGGTAACCAAACCCCCGGCTTCCCGGATCAGCAGCACCCCCGCGGCCATGTCCCATGGTTCGAGGCCGAATTCCCAGAACCCGTCCAGGCGCCCGGCGGCCACGTAGGCCAAATCCAGCGCCGCCGCGCCTGGCCGGCGGATGCCGGCGCATTTCGGCACCAGGGCGCGCATGGTTTGCAAATAGGTGTCCAAATCGTAGGCGCCTCGAAAGGGGAAGCCAGTGCCGAGAAGGGACCCTTCCAGCGCGTTCTGGCGGCTGACCCGGATACGTCGATCATTGAGACGCGCGCCGGCGCCCCGGGAAGCGGTGAAGAGCTCCTGGCGCAGGGGGTCGAAAACCACGCCCTGTTCGAGTCGGCCGCGGTGCTCCACCGCGATGGATACGCAGAATTGCGGAAACGCGTGCAAGAAGTTCGTTGTGCCGTCGAGGGGGTCGATAATCCAGCGGTACTCGCTGTCGCCGGTAGCACCGCTTTCCTCCGCCAGAATTGCGTGGTGCGGATATGCTTTACGGATGTCGGCGATGATAATCGCCTCGGCCTCCCGGTCCACCTGGGACACGAACTCGTTCTTATGCTTGGTGGCCACGTCCAAGGTATCGACGCGATCCAGATAGCGCACGATAAGGCTGCCGGCGGCACGGGCCGCCCCTATGGCGATGTTGAGTAGGGGGTGCATGGAACCTGGATGATAGGGGAGCCCGCGCGCAGTTGACAGCGGGCTGATAAAGTACCGGCATGATTCAGTCGCAGCTCGAAAGCGTCCGCATAGTGCTGGTGGACACATCCCATCCGGGCAACATCGGCGCAGCGGCAAGGGCTATGTGGAATATGGGTCTGCAGTGCCTGACGCTGGTGAGACCGAAGCAATTCCCGTCGGCCGAGGCGTCGGCACGGGCCGCCGGCGCCGACGCGCTTCTGTATCACGCTCGGGTATACGCAACACTGGAAGAGTCTTTGGCGGATTGCGCCTGGGTGGTGGGCACCACGGTGCGCAGCCGGCACTTGGAACTACCGTCGTTGACGCCGCGCCGTTTTGCCGCGCGGGCCCGCGAGGAGACGCGCCTCGGACAGGTGGCGCTGGTATTCGGCCGCGAGCAGGCCGGGCTGTCCAATCAGGAATTGGATTTGTGCCAGGCGGTCGCCTCGATCCCCGCCAATCCTGAATTTGGCTCGCTGAATCTGGCTGCTGCGGTGCAGATTTTCACCTATGAGCTGCAGTTAGCCTTCGCCGAGGGCTCACAAGGCGACCGCGGGCCGCGCTCCGATGCCCCCGCCGATGCCGCTACCACCGCCGAGTTGGAAGGCCTTTACGCACACCTGGAGCAGGCGCTCACGGACATCGGCTACTACGATCCGCAAGCCCCCAAGTTGCTCATGCGCCGGCTACGCCGTTTGTACGCTCGCGCGCGGCCCGATCGGGCGGAGCTGAATATTCTGCGCGGGATACTCGCCACAACCCAGCGTGCCGCGGGAAAACTGTCCAGAAAATAGATCTGTCCCCGATTTACGTAGGTGTAGGTTGGGCTTCGCTGCGTTCAGTTCAACCTACGCTATGTAGAAAGGATTCCGGAGTCTTGACGCGAAACGGAGTACTTACGCGGTCGGCAACGCCGGCCGGCCATCCAGCAATACGCGTCCGTCTTCGATGGACAATCGTCCTTGCGCGTACCAGCCGATGACTTCAGGTAATATTTTGTGCTCCTGTTCGAGCACGCGGGCGGCAAGGGCGTCGGCGTCGTCGCCGGGTAGAACCGGAACCCGGGCTTGCGCGATCAACGGGCCGCTGTCCAATCCGGCGCTGACGAAATGCACGCTGGCGCCATGCTCGCGTGCGCCACTGGTGATGGCACGCTGGTGGGTGTCGAGTCCTGGAAACTGCGGCAACAGCGATGGATGAATATTGATTAATCGTTCGTCGTAGTGTTCGACAAAACCGGGCGTGAGTATGCGCATGAATCCTGCCAGCACGACGAGCCCGGGGTTGAATGCGTCGATGGCTTCAGCCAACGCGCTGTCGAATTTCTCGCGCCCGGCGTGAGACTTGTGATCGACGACGCGAGCGGCGATGTTCGCGCGCTCGGCGTAAATCAAACCCGGAGCCTGGGGCCTGTTGCTGATTACGGCGCTCAGTTCGAATGGGCATTGGGTATCACGGGTCGCATCGATGATGGCCTGCAAATTACTGCCGCGACCGGAAATCAGCACGACGACGCGAAGCCGTTCGCGGCTCACGCGTAGATGACCTCCGGTGAGTCCGATTCGGATACCTCGATCATGCCGATCGGCCAGCATTGTTCTCCGTGCTCCTGGAGAATACGAGCCGCGGTATCGGCATGTTCTTCGCCGACACACACAACCATGCCAATGCCGCAGTTGAAGGTGCGCTGAAACTCCTGATCTTCGATCGAACTGTTGTCCCGCAGCCAGGTCATGACTTGCGGCCGGGGCCATGAGGCATGTTCCAAACGCGCGCGGGTCCGTTTTGGCAAGACCCTCGGAATATTCTCGCTCAAACCTCCTCCCGTGATATGAGCAATGGCTTTTACGGGCACCGACTGCAACAGGCGAAGAATACTCGGCACATAAATACGTGTCGGTTCGAGCAGCGCTTCGAGCAGTGTGCGTCCATCCATGGGGGTATTCAGGGAGGCTCCACTGTCGTCGAGAATTTTGCGGATGAGTGAATAACCGTTGGAGTGGGGTCCGCTGGAAGCCAGTCCGAGCACAACATCTCCGGCAGTCACATTGCTGCCGTCGATGATCGCGTCGTGTTCCACCACGCCCACGCAGAATCCCGCCAGATCGTAGTCTTTGCCGGCATACATCCCGGGCATCTCGGCGGTTTCGCCGCCGATGAGCGCCATCCCCGCCAGTTCGCAACCGCGGGCAATTCCCGAGACGACCTCATAGGCCACCGCCTCATCGAGTTTGCCGGTGGCATAGTAGTCCAGAAAGTACAGTGGTTCGGCGCCCTGGACGACGACGTCGTTGGCGCACATGGCGACCAGGTCGATGCCGACACCGCTGTGCCGCCCGGCGTCGATGGCGAGGCGCAGCTTGGTGCCGACGCCGTCGGTTCCCGAAACCAGAACGGGCCGGCGATAGCGACCCACCGGCAGCTCGAAGAGCCCCCCGAAGCCACCAAGACCGGAAACGACGCCGGGTCTCCGGGTCCGCTCGGCCAGTGGCTTGATGCGCTCCACCAGGCGATTGCCGCCTTCGATGTCGACGCCGGCATCGCGGTAGGTGGTGGGATTACGCTGCCGGGTGGACACGAGCGGAATGGTACGGCTGCCCGAAGAGCGGCGCAAACCTTGACTTGACCGCGGGCCTTGCATAGCGTCGCGCGCATGCGCATTGTTTCTTTCCGCCTCCTGCTGGCCCTGATTTCGGCACTCGTACTCAGCTCACCGGCGTTCGCTGCCGGGGAGGTCAAGAATCTCTATGAGGCCGAGGTCGTTGTCGCGGGCAAGGATCGGACCATCCGCAGCGAGGCCTTCGGTCTGGCGCTTTTGCAGGTGGCGGTCAAGGTAGGCGGAACCCGTGGCGCGGCCGCAAATCCGGTCATCGTCGAGGCTATGCAAAGCCCGGACCGCCTGGTGCAGAAGTTCCGTTACGAGAACATCGTGCCGGCGGTGGCAGAGGACGCATCGGCCGCGAGCCCGGGATTGAAATTGTGGGTGCAATTCGATGCCAAGGCCGTGGACGCACTGATGCGCGAGGCGGGCATGTCCGTGTGGGGCCGCGTGCGCCCCTCGGTGCTGGTGCTGGTGGCCATTGAATCGGCCAACGGACGCGAACTGCTCAGCAGCGATGACGCCGCCGGTTGGGGCGCATTTATCCGCCGTACGGCGAACGAGCGGGCCGTGCCCATGGTCCTGCCGCTGATGGATCTGGAGGATCGCGGCCAATTGCGTGCATCCGATGTGTGGGCGGGTTTCGAGGACAATGTGCGCCGCGCTGCGCAACGCTACCAGAGCGAAGGCGTTTTGCTTGGGCGGATCTACGAGCGGCTGCCCAATTTCTGGGAGGCACGCTGGCGGCTGTTGCTCGATGACGGCCGCCACGAGTGGGTGGATGAGGGCGAAGGGCTGGATGCGGTATTGCTGGCGGGCGTACACGAAAGCGCCGATTTGCTGGCTTCCCGCTTCGGCGGTTTCACGGGCGTCACGGCCGCCTCCGGCGTGCCCATCAATGTGACCGGCATTCGGTCCCTGCGCGACTATGCGCGCGCCCTGAAATATCTGGGCTCATTGGATCGGGTCAGCCGCGTGGATGTGATCCAGGTGAATAGCGATAGCGTATCCTTTCGCGTCGATGCACGGGGCGGCCGCGAGACGGTGCGCCAGGTGATCGCTCTGGGAAATACCCTGGCGGAAGATGGGCTGCCAGGACCGAGTCCTGATCTCAACTACCGGCTGTTGCCGTGAGCGAGGCCGCCGGTGTCCGGCATCGCCCCGATCAGCTTCCACTGGGCGTTTCGCTCAATCACAAATGCAGCTTCACGAATTTTGTCGCCGGCCAGAACGCGGCCGCCGTGGCCGTGCTGCGGGATTTGTTGGTGCGCCGCGCCGGCGGCGTGGTTTATCTCTGGGGTAGCGCCGGTTCGGGCAAGAGTCATCTGCTCGAGGCCTGTTGCGGCGATGGCGTGATGCAAGGCCGGCCGGTTGCCTATTTGCCCCTCGGCGGCCCACAGGCCCAGCCGGACATGCTCATGGGTCTGGCTGGCATTGAGCTCGTGTGCATCGACGACGTGGACAAGGTCGCCGGCGATCGTGAGTGGGAAGAAGCCATGTTCCATCTCTACAACCAGGCGGAGCAGGCTTCGTGCCCCATGGTGCTGGCCGCCAGCGTGGCGCCGCGCACGCCGGCCTGGCGGCTTGCTGATTTGGCCTCGCGGCTTACCGCCGCCGTGGTCTGGCGCTTACGCGCCCTGGACGACGACGGGCGGCGCGAGGCTTTGCAAATGCATGCCCGGGAACGCGGCTTCGCGCTCAGCGACGAAGTGATGATTTTCCTCATGAAGCGCCTGCGGCGGGACATGGTGTCCTTGTCGCAATTCCTCGACCGTCTCGACCACTCCAGCCTCGCCGCCCAACGCCGAATCACCATCCCCTTCGTAAAAGAACTCCTCGAACAAGACCCCGATCAAACTGCGACACGAAATCCGCAGTGATTGGTGCTGCTGTCTGGCGTGTTCGAGCTGCGCGCTGCAACTCGGTAGCGATTGCAATAGGAGTGGTGGCAAAGGAAAGACCCGCCGCGCATTGAGCGTCGGCCGCTGGGAATGACGTAGTGGGGATTCGTGGCGCGGGTGACACGGTGATAGTTTGGGGAAAACCAGTCGTTGCACCATTCCCACACGTTGCCGACCATGTTGAATAGCCCGCTGCCATTGGGTTGGTAAGCGGTTACCGGGGCCGTGTTGGTGTAGCCATCGTCACCGCTGTCGGCGACGGGGAAGTCACCCTGCCAAATATTGCATCGATGCTCACCGTTCGGCACGAGCTCATCGCCCCACGGATAGGTCTTGTTTTCCAGAGCGCCGCGCGCTGCCATCTCCCACTCCGCCTCCGACGGCAGGCGCGTCCCGGACCAGCGACAGTAGGCGTTCGCATCGTGCCAGGAGATATGGGTGACGGGGTGGTCTTCGCGGTCGTCGACACTGCTACCCGGACCCTCCGGCCGTGACCAGCAGGCACCTTCCACCGCGAGCCACCAGGGTGCTTCGGACGAGATACCTCTGGTCGTAAGCTCGGCGCCGCCAGGAACCGAGCCTTGAAAAACGAACGACCAGCCGCACTGCTCGGCCTGACTGACGTAGTTCGAGTCGCGCACGAACGCGTCGAACTCGGCATTGCTGACTGCACGGGCCGAGATGGAGAATGCGGAGACGGTCACGGGGCGTTGCGGGCCCTCGCCGTCAGCGCGGTAACCGACGTCGGAGTCGGAGCCCATGAGGAAGCTACCGCCTTCGAAAGCGATTAAGTTCGATCTAAGCGGTGTGCTCGATACGTCGATTCGCTGTTCAATGGCCGGTTCCCGCGCATGGGCCGCGGCGCCGGGAATGCAACATGGCGGCTTGCTGTCCATTTGCGCCGGCAAGCCGGATAACGGGCCTACTCGTCCTCCCAGAATGCCTTGTTCGGAAGACTGCGCATCATCTCGAGTATCTTATCTCGGGGGATCACGTCGCAGCGCCCGGCCCACTCGTCGTACTTGAGCGCGAGATCCCGAGCAACCTCCGGGTGTTCGGCGGCGACGTCATTGGTTTCGGTGCGGTCGGCGAGCATGTCGTAGAGCTCCCACTCGCCGGGATACTCTCTGACCAGTTTCCACTTTCCGAGACGCACGGCAGCGTTACCTTCGTGCTCCCAGAACAGCGCCCTTTCCGGCAGCTTGTCGTCGTCGATGACCGACAGCAGACTGCGGCCCTCGAGCGGCGCGATCGAGCGACCTTGGAAGGTCTGCGGATAGGCGACACCGGCGAGTTCCACCACGGTCGCCATTACGTCGGGCAACTGGCAGGGGGTATGACGCAGGCCTCCTTTATCTTCGATGCCATGTGGCCAATGGAAGATGGTCGGTGTGGATACGCCGCCCTCGTGAGTCCAGTGCTTGTAGAGCCGAAACGGTGTGTTGGACATGTTCGCCCAGGCCGTGCCGTAGCTCTGATAAGTACTTTCCGCCCCGGGCATCACCGCCGGCGTATTGCCGAATGCCACGTCTTCGCCGTCGCGCGTCTTCGCACGGGCGAGCATGAGTTCATTGACCATCTGCTCTACCGTAACATTCTCGGGAATGTCTTCGGCGCAGGCGCCATTATCCGACAGGAACACAATCAGCGTGTCGTCGTAGCGCCCTGTATCTTCCAGCGCCTGTAGAATCTGGCCGATCCCCTGGTCCATGCGGTCCACCTGCGCTGCGTACACTTCCATGCAGCGCAACAGCCATTCCTTGTGTTCGGCGTCCTTCCAGGGTGGTTGTGAAGGATCCCGGCCAGTCAGCTTCCAGTGGGGCTGGATGATGCCCATCTCCACGAGCCGCGCGAGGCGTGCCTCGCGAAGTTTGTCCCAGCCGTCGTCGAAGCGGCCCTTGTACTTCGCAATATCCTCTTCGTGCGCATGCAGTGGCCAGTGTGGCGCGGTGTGAGCGACGTACTGGAAGAATGGTGCGTCGGGGTAGTCCTGGTGGTGGGCTCGAATCTGGCGCACGGCTTCATTATTGATGGCGTCGGTATAAAAGAACGCCTCGTCCTGCTCCGCTTCGTGATCGATGTTCTCGTTGCCGCGGGTCAGGGTATTGGGGAAATAGAAGCTGCCGGCGCCGATGATGGTCCCGAAAAACTCATCGAAGCCGCGCTGCATGGGCCAGGCATCCGTCGGCTCCGCGAGGTTGCTCGCGACATGCCACTTGCCGCTCATATAGCAACGGTAGCCACCCGGCTTGAGTGCCTCGGCGATGGTCACGCAGCGTTGATTGAGATTTCCGGCATAACCCTCCGGGCCGGTGGGGTAGGTCAGGATGCCGATTCCCGTTTGATGCGGATGCAGTCCCGTCAACAGAGAGGCGCGCGACGGGCTGCAGCGGGGTGAGTTGTAGAACTGAGAGAATCGAAGGCCATTATAGGCGAGGCGATCGAGATTGGGTGTGTCTATCTCGCCGCCATAGCAGCCGATATCGGAAAACCCCATATCGTCATTGAGAATCAGGATGATATTTGGCTTGTCTTGCATCGACGACCTCATCGTTGTCAGGGCATGGAACGCAGCGCCGGCGCGATCCGATCCTGCGCCATAGGGTTCAAATCTCTTCCAGTCGCAGTCCGCTCTCGGGGTCGAATAAGTGCACCGAGCCCGAGTCGAAGGCGATCGGTATTGTTTCGCCATCGGTGAACGCCTGCGACTCCGTCGTGCGCATCTTGACCAGTGCATCGCCGAGCTTGAGGTTCAGCAAACTCGACTCACCCAGGTTCTCGGAGAGATAGAGCTGTGTGGGTATGCCCTGTGCATCGATGCGCAGATGGCCGGGGCGAATGCCCGCGGTGACGGGCCCCGGCGCTCTGTCGAATCGCTGTGCCAGGTGCGCCGAATGTCCCTCAATAGTGAGCGTTTCCCCGTCAAGATGGGCCGGCACGATGTTCATCGGCGGACTGCCGATAAACGCGGCGACCTCTACGCAGTTCGGGCGATCGAAGACCTCAGAGGGCGTGCCGATCTGCTTGATCCCGCCTTCGAGAAAGACCGCCATCCGATCGGCAAGGGTCATCGCCTCTTCTTGATCGTGGGTGACGTATATAGCGGTAACGTTGAGGCTGCGCTGCAACTTCTTCAATTCCACCCGCGTTTCCAGGCGCAGCTGCGCATCGAGATTCGATAGCGGTTCGTCGAGAAGGAACAGCTTTGGTTTGCGCACGATAGCGCGCGCCAGTGCGCAGCGTTGCTGCTGGCCGCCACTCAGCTGCCCGGGCCGGCGGTGGAGGAGGTGATCGATGCGTACCTTGGCTGCCGCTTCCCGCACCAGCGTGTCGATGGATACTCTGGGAACCTTGGCCATCTTCAGCGGAAAGGCGATGTTTTCGCGCACCGTCATATGCGGGTAGAGCGCGTAGTTCTGGAACACCATCGCCACGTCACGGTCACCGGGCGGGGCGAAGGTGACATCGGCGCCGTCGACGAATAAGGTTCCCTCGTCGGGCGTATCCAATCCGGCGATAATGCGCAGCGTCGTCGTCTTGCCGGACCCCGATGGGCCGAGCAGTGCGAAGAACTCCACCGACTCGATGTCGAGGTCGATTCCGTCGAGGGCGACGAACTTGCCAAATATTTTGCGCACGCCGCGCAACGATACACGCCCCTGGGTGCTCATCGGCGGCCGCCTCCCTTGACCGCGCCGACCGTCAGACCCTTCACGATTTGCTTCTGCGCGGCGATACCGATGATCACCACCGGTAGCATCGCAACCAGGGCCGCGGCGGAAAGCTTTGCCCACAGCGTCTGTTCCACGGATACGAAGTTGTACATTGCCACGGTCACCGGACGAACCGTGTTGCCACCGAGCTGAACCGCGAACAGAAATTCGTTCCAGGCGTTGAGAAATATGAAAATCACCGTCACGGCGATGCCGCCGCGGACCTGCGGGATGACAATATGCCACAGGGTCTGCAGGCGACTGGCCTTGTCGAGGAATGCCGCTTCCTCCATCTCCCAGGGAATGTCTTCCATGTAGGCAACCATCAGCCAGATGGCGAAGGGCAGCGAGAAGGTGAGATAGACGATGACCATGCCGTGGTAGGTGTCGAGCCAGCCGAATCGATTCAGGATCAGAAAATAGGGAATAACCAGTCCCACCGGCGGCACCATCTGCGTGGCCAGCGTATAGAACCCGAGCGAGCGTTTGCCGGGCAGTCGCAACCGTGCGAAGGCATACGCCGCCGGCACCGCCAGGGCGATGGTGATGACGGTTGTCGCGGTTGCCAGGATGGTGCTGGTCAGCAGGCTGTCGACGATCGAGAAATCGCCGAACAACGCATCGACATAGTTGCCGAATTCGGGCTCGAAGAAGACGCTCGGCGGAAAGGCAAGCACCTCGCGCTCTGACTTCAGTGAGACGACGAATGCCCAAATCAACGGCAGCACCCATACGAACAGGAGCGCGCCCGCTACCGCCATCAGGATGACATTGCGGGTCAGTCGCGCCCGTTGATGGGTGTTCATACTGCTGCCGCCTTGCGACGCGCCGTACGCAGGTAGAACAGAATCCCTGACACGACCATGGTGATGACTAGTAACGACACGGCGAGTGCCGAGCCATAGCCGAAATTGAGCTCGATGAACGACGTCTTGAAGGCATACAGATTCAGTATCTCGCTCGCAGTGCCGGGCCCGCCGCCGGTGGCTGCAAATATGGCGGCGAAGGCGGCGAGCGAGATCATTGCGCGGATTATCACCACGATGACGATGGCCGGGCGCAACAGCGGCAGCGTGATGTGCCAGAAGCGTTGCAGCGCATTAGCACGATCGATCCTCGCCGCCTCG
>Ga0210064_1000816_pt1 | contig 14334 bp, 15 predicted proteins | sample Muzzi_CordC_D2_FD_185531 | JGI IMG/M metagenome (GOLD analysis project Ga0210064, IMG submission 185531) | Wetland microbial communities from San Francisco Bay, California, USA, that impact long-term carbon sequestration - Muzzi_CordC_D2 (SPAdes) | ecosystem: Environmental > Aquatic > Marine >...
ATATGCTTACTCCGTATGGGTTTACCTCGATTAAACAATTTATTAACGATGAGACCGGCTTCTGTTTTAAAAGCTATTTGGCAAAGCCTGTCTTCCTTATCCGTGCCAGTAGTCTTAGTATCTAAAAAAATAAACATGCCTACAATTTTTGTTGTTCACAGAATTTGGAATTGAACAATAACATTATTATTTTTTAGTTAAAAATTGTCTTAAAAACTTTCCTAACAATGCGATTAGAATTATAAAAGCACCTAACAGGGAAATAGGAATAACAAGGAACGCACCAATCTTTAAAATAATAAGCAATACAGGTATTACGATAAATAGTATTAACCCTATAACGATCAGAGCACTAAATCCTGTTATAAAATCAGTAATAAACTCTGAATATGGATTTTTTTTCTTTTGATCTTGTTCATAAGTGTCGGACAGCTTTAGTTCCTCAACCTTATGGTTTTTTGGGGTTATTTCATTATCCATTATAATTAACCTTTCGATTTAATTCCCATTAATCCTGTTTCTCAACTTACCAGAACATTTAAATGTAACCACTTTCCTTGGCTTGAGCAACATATATTTATAGCCGTAATATTGAATGTCATTGGTGCCGTATTTATTGGCGCCCATGTTACCAATACAATTCGTAAAGGTATTGTCTCGACTGATATTCTAACCGATCCCCATCTGGTTCTTATCGGCGCGCTTTCTGCAATGCTGGCTGCTGCCCTGTGGGTCAATTTTGCCACTTGGAAATCTTTACCTGTTTCTACGACTCATTCGATTGTTGGTGCTATGATCGGTTTTGGAATCATAGCTGGCGGATTTTCAGTCATTAATTGGATAAAACTCGCTGCGGTTGTATGGAGCTGGATCATTTCCCCTCGCTTCAGCCTTGTAATTTCCTATTTTGTGTTCAAAATTATCTTAAAATTAATTCTCTCTAAAAAAAATGCTTTTATCTGGTCTCTGAAATTATCTCCCTTTTTTATCGGTTCTACTATTTTCATCGTTGTTTTGTCATTCCTGTTTAAGACCCCTTTGGGAAAAAATCTGTCTGTCAAGGCACCGGATGCTCTGATGATAGCATTCATTATAGCATTTTCTTTTGGATTCGCTGGGATGAAAGTATTAAAACACTTTGTTAAAGAAAGTAACCCTAATGGTGCAGAAGAGACGTTTCGGTTTATCCAAATCGGGACAGCCTGCTATGTTGCTCTAGCACAGGGGCAAATGATGTGGCCAATGCGATCGGCCCTCTTGCTGTAATCTATTTTCTGGTCAAAACAGGTAGTGTCGGCGCTACAGTACCGGTGCCTGTTTTTCTCTTGATCTTTGGCGGTGTAACCACACACTCAGATCACTTACATTGACAGACCCAATATTTGTAACTACCTTTCCATAACTCATAATATTATCAGTCAAACAGATATTTCTGAATGGGGGATACTATGATTGAGATTACAAAATCAGCTATCGAAAAAATTTCTGAATATTTTAAAGATAATGAGGTTAAACCAGTCCGTATCTTATTACATGGAGGAGGATGTGCTATGCCATCACTCGCATTGGATGTGGATGAACCAATAGATACAGACGATGTTTTCGATATAGACGGTTTTCAGTTTGTCGTTAACAGATATTTACTAAAAGAAGCAGAACCAATCAAGGTTGATTACAACAGATCCGGGTTTCAATTTGATTCCTCATTAGAGTTTGAAGATGGCTGTTCAGCCTGTAAATCAGATGATTGTGGTTGAAATTTCTGAGCAATAAGCTGTCCTGAACGAAACTTGTTTAACAATGCAAGGGTATTATATTGAGATAGATAAAGGAAACGATAATCAGGTTATGATAGAAATTACTCCAGATAAATTCGCATTCATATTGCCTCTTGCTTCTGAATGGGCTGAGGCAAAGGAAAAGGTGGTTTTAAAAAATGGTGATCCTCTGTCAAATTCACAAATTGAGGATGCAAGGCGTGTGGGGGTTATACATCCCGAAAAGGTAAGGATATTCAAGGTCCCACAAATTCCTTTTCCAAAACATCCTGTTTTAAAAGCTGCAACCGAAGCTACTCAGTTGATTACACCTTCTACCGTTGGTCTCACATTAAGATACGGAATTTTTATTCATTCCGATTTTTCAGATGATCGTTGCCTGATTGTTCATGAATTGGTCCATACCTCACAGTATGAAAAGCTTGGTGGTATATTACCATTTCTTCGGAAATATTTGTTGGAACTCATAAAAATTGGTTATCCAGAAGCCCCAATGGAACAGGAAGCCATAAGAATGGCTAAGAAAATATGCAGAGAATAAATAACTTAAATGATGATACCGTAAGGAAGCTCTGTTTTATGAACCTACGTTACGCAACGGTTTTTTTATATAATATCTGTGGAATCTGCGAATGGGGATACCCTGTTCATAGATAAATTCGATTTTTGAAATGAGGGATGATCTGTAAAAAATTTTGAACCCAAAAATTCAAATTAGAGCTGATTTTCACCTCGACCATGAGTGTTGGTGAAGATCTTTCTGTGTGAGAAAAAGTTTCCAAAATCTGCTAAAACGTGCGAAAATTGGAAAAAATGCAGAAAATTGAACTCAATGATTTCAGCAAGTTACTACAATTTGAGGAGGTTAGGAAGCTCAGATTCTCATTCTTCGAATCCGTAGGCTGCATGGGAACTTGTCCCGTATTTATTACGGGGAATCCTGCCCCCGCAATGCGGGATTTCACATCAATTAATTTAAATTAAGGTGTTCAACGCACGTACCAATAATTATAGAGACTTATACTAGTAGGTATAGGTCCTTTTCATTTAAAAGTCTCATTTACCCCACTTTTACTCCAATATAAGTGTCTGTTAAAACATGATTTAGGTTTGGCATCAGCAGTTAAATTGATTTATGGATACCTGATAAAGTTGCGGAAGTGAGAGAATGGTAAGCTGATCATAGGTTCTGACAAGCTTGATTCTCGTGATGTAATTTATTGACAATTACATCATAATCTTATATAATATTTCTAAAATAAACAGATCGAAAGGGCAAATCCGTTGAAAGGCGGAGACGCAAAGTTACGGGTCTAAAGCTAAAAAGCAATGGCTGCCGGACTGCCGAAGTTACTTGATAGCCTTTGGGAACGTTTGCCCAAAGGTTTTTTTTTGTTTTGAGGTTCATCCTGTCGATTTGTGATCTTGTCCTTAAAAAAAATATGGGAGGTGGTGATAAAAAACAAGAAAATATTTTAAGAATTATCTTATTAAATTCGAGGTATTTTACCGTGGGGGTAAAAAATGAAACGAATTTTAAAAGTTTTGATGCCTGACATGCTACTCGTCATACTGGATCTTGGGGTTCTACCATCAGTGGCAGCCAAGTTATAAAATGCAATCTTGACGAGTAATAAGATGCCAATCAGGGGCACGAAACTCTTATAATTCACGGGAAAAGGACGGGTATCTGAATCAAGTTATGGCTTACCAGAGTATTAAAAATCCTCAGATCAGATTCTTCTCGAAAGATACTTTCGTATCCATCCCGCTTGAGCAATAATATTGATGAGAACAATTAAGGTTAAAAAGTTATGAAAGAAACCATTCTGATTGATACCAGTGAGGTAATAAAGCTTTTGAATCTTTCTCTCGATTCTTTAAAAAAATATAAGACTCACGGGTTGATTAAGGCATGTACAACAATCTGGAGTAAAGATCTTTTCGATAAGGAAGATATATTAATAAGAAAGAAAATTGTAGAGTCATGCAAGAAAAACGGCATGGGTTTTGATGAAATCGTAAAATACATAAAAGCATATGAAATGAATAAAAACATCCCGTTCGATTTTAATAATTTCACAGAAGCAAAGACATTATTAATCATAGAAGATGATGAGTCGGTAGGTGAATTTTTAATAAAATATTTAAGGCGTGCTTTTTTTGTAAATGAATTGATAATTTTTCATGCAACGGATGGTAAATCTGGAATAAAAATTGCCCGTGAAGTACCTCAAGATCTCATTATACTCGATATGGTTTTGGATGTAGGAATGGATGGAATGACGGTTTACAAAAAACTAATAAAGGATCCTCGAACCAACCCGTCAAAGTTTATCTTTATTTCAGGTAATTTTGATTTCCAATCCAAGAAGGGAATATTTTTTAAAAAACCCATAGACATGAATAAATTCGTAGCTAAAATAGAAGAACTAATCGAGTTAAAGAAGATTCAAAGAAAAAAAGCTTTTTGTTGATAAAAATTCAGTTTTTTAGAGGATGTAGAGGAATTAGGCGACGTTCGTGCAGAACCTTCACAACTCTAAATCGAATTTGTCTATATCCTATCTTCTCCCTGATGATATCATTCGTATCACGCAACAGTCCGCAACTTCAAGCCGAAATCCCGCTCTGTGAGAAAAGATTTCGTTTCGCTTTAATCAACTGTATCTTCGGTTTAGATCTCAATAAGGCCCGATATATTGGCATTCTTTGAATAGCCGGCTATTGCTCGAATCGCCGCAAGCGTTTTTTCATGGAGGGATGGGTTGACAGGAAGTCTCGCCAACCGGATTTTGAGGTTCGGCCATGTCCGACGTTATCAGAGGAGGCAGACCTTGCGCCCCTTTTCTCTTCTACGCGACGCATCAGGTTGGCGAAATAGACAGGCGCAATGCTTTGCTGCTTCAGATACGATAATGCAAAATTATCCGCTTCTCGCTCGAACGCTCTTGAGTAGGAAAGCTCGGTCAATAGGACCGGAAGTCCAAGGAATATCTGTGATGTACCATGCACATCGCCCGTAATGGCCAACACCACAAAGGCGAACAAGGAATTCTGAACAAGGGTTCGTAATCCGTGGCGATGAACGACATGGCCGATTTCGTGAGCCAGAACCGCCAAGAGCTCATTATCATTGACGGACAGCTTTACCATTTCATCCGTAAAAATGACGGTGCCGTCCGGCAGCGCAAATGCATTCGCTCCCAATCCTTTTGAGTCGCGAAAAAGAACATGGATATGGTATTCCCGATGTTCCTCAATGATCGGTCGGAAATGGGCCTTTAACCGTTTAATAACCGCTGCATCCAATTGGGATGGATGAAGCAAAGATTGATCCAGTGTATCAATGGTTTTTTGGCTTGCCATTTCCGTCACTTTTTTCGGCAAGTGTCCGGCGATGACTTTCGCTGCAAAGGGAACGCCGTAGCGCCCGACAAACCATACCATCAAAACAATCGCCAAAAGGCAAGTCAAGATCCATCGTTTTCGAGTTTCCATGTAGTGAACAACGTTCAGCCATGAACGGCGCCCAAACCGACGCAGCAACTTGTCCACCAGATCGTTTTCTTCTGTTTCGAATTTTCCCTGGTTTGGCAGATGGAGATAACGGGGCGTGTTCGCAAGACGGGGGGAAACACTAATGGTAAAGCTTTTCAGACTATCTAAAAGCTCGTGGTCGTCGAGCCCTTCGACCTTTATGGCACCGTTATCGTAAAAGCAACATCGGGCCGGTATCTGGGCGGAGCGCTGACCGTCATAATAGAATCCTCGAATAACAATCATAGGCCAAAATCGAAATCCATAAAACCACCCAACTCCTCGCCAAAAGTCCCCACTTCCTTTTGATTGTCAGCCATAAAAGTGTCCAGATCCCCGGACGATTTCAAAATTAGATGCTGAATCTTATAGCGTATGGTACGAACCTGCGCCCAAGGGATAAATAGACCTAAGGTGAGCGCCGTTGCAAGCGTATTCGTCAAAACCAACATCAGATAATCCTTGGTCTTCAGCATGCCCTGAAACCGGTGGGACCCTATCCGGGTGGAGCTGTAAAAGAGATTGGTGGATGACACGGATAAGTAGGCAAACATAAATAAGTACAATGGCAGAAACAAAATAACTATCGGTTTCGGCATGTGAAAGGCAATCGTCATGCCGATCAAGCCAGCGCCGGCAAGCATCAAAAGGCCGGCAATCAGAAAAATCCGGAAATATTCCCGAGATGTCGCATGAAAGGTAAAATGGGTTTTTCCGTATTGACTGTTCTCGACCATGAATCTTTTTTGCAACTGGAAGACATGGGGTATAAGAAATCCCAGAGTCGGCAAAACAGCCATTGGCCAGAGCACAAATGTTTTAAAGGCCTGGCCATAAGTTGCTTTGAAACCAAAACGAATATTTCTGTAGGCGCTGTTGTAAGCCCTAAACGCCAGCGTACGGTTGATTACCCAGGGGAAACCGAAAAAGAAAATGGGAGTTAACAACATGGCCAGTGTGGAATGCATTTGTGATATCAAATTGACTGTCAAAATGATCCCGCCGGCGATCATCCGACCTTTTAAGATTTTCTTGGGATCAGCCAGGTACTCGAAAGCAGCCTCATCAAGACGGGTATTGCCATAGAAGTATTGATTCTTGCGCACCTTGGCCCAAGCCGAGTAAATGCCTAAGGTCAAAACGGAAAGAAGAATGTTGACGATCCAGATCCGGAAGTATTCCGTACCATTTCCCCGGAATTCAAACTCAAGGCTCCGCCCTGAGGTGCGAACCGAAGTTTTTGATACGTCGGCAGCGGTCGTCACTTTCTGTGCCTTGATTTCGATAGGTGGGATAGGCTTCTCTGCACCAGGCTTTTCCCTGGTTCTCAAAGCCCCGGGCAATGATGCTGAGGCTGCTGCCCCGGTGAGCTGGAGTGCCACCTTCAGACCCATCTTCTGGAGACGGGTCCCGAATCTGCGCGCGGCAGTCTCGTCCAGATTCTGCTTCAAGATGACCCGGCTCCCTTCAAGAATTTTTTTGGCTTTTTCTGCACTAATGCTGAAAACCCGCGTCAGATTTTGACAAACCGCTTCCCTATCAAAACCTGATACGATCTCTCCCTTGTAGACCACGTGATAGAGGGTTCCGTTCATAGTAACCTCCAATGATCGCAAAGCTTATGTGAGTGACACATGAATTTTGCACGAACTGGATAATTTTATCTGTTCCGATAGTGGGATTCGTGCTTTCGATCGGCAAAGCCCGGTCTTCTTTGGCGAAATCGACTCGTTCAAACAAAGTGCAAAGGTGAAGACAATTTGCTCAAAGGAATACGCCATGTGGTACGCGCCTTTAAAAGTTTATCGTCTCTTTGGCAAAAAACTTGATAGAAAATTGAAATAATTGTTAAATCAGATCTATTTTCAGTTTGATTCGCTATTTATGCGGGAGGGAATGTGAGCATAGAATTAAACGGAGAATGGAGGACGTTTGTACAGAACGTTCACAACTCTAAGCAGATCTTTTTGAGATTATTCAGCCCAGACCAGAACAACCATCTAAATTCTCCCATAGTCATTTACTGATAAGCATGTCCCAATTCGTCACATGTTGTGACAACAATTGTCATTTCATTTGAATGTAAATTCGGCAATCAGCTATAAATCCCTGTCATGTTTCATTATTATTTAAAATAGGTTTTATGGAACGTATTATGCATATAATAAGGAACACTTTGTGTAATAGCACATGAGTTTGCCCAAAATGGCAGAGGCTTTTGTAGATTCCCAGTGTAGGGAGGTGAAACTATGAAGAGACTGATCATAATAATCCTTATAATGCTCCTCATACCCATAAGTTATGTGGGTGCTGAGGATAACGAAACTGTAGATCCTGCCAAGGGTAAAACATTAATGTTTTTGAAAGATTATCTACCATTTGCGGACAAATATAATACGGCAGATTGCTTGGATTGCGTAGAGGAGCAAAGACAAATTATTGACGTTGGCAGGATGGGTGCCGGAGGTGAGATAACAAATCATTTAAACGAATCCGAGAGCAAAAAAAATAATACTTTGCCTTTTAGTTTGATAATCATGCCTAATATTAAAGAAAGTCAACCCCCATGGATAATTCAATTTACTTACACTTTTTAGCATGGGTTGAAGAGGCATAAGCTGTCATTTTGGCTTTGATCTATGCCTTTATTATTGCCCATTAATCCTCTTTCTCAATTTCTCAGAGCACTTAAACGCAACAACCGTCCTTGGTTCCAGCATCATAGGTGTCCGGATCAAGTCAGAAGACTGAGCGTAACGAAGTCCCGCTGGAAGCGGGAGAAGCCTGTCCCGCATTCATTACGGGGAATCCTGTCCCCGCTGAGCGGGATTTCATATTATTTGATTTAAATAAAGGTGTTCAACGCGCGTACCATTAAAGATAGGCAGGTGGTGGTTAAAGGACAACCATAACCTGCTTTTTTTGTGCTTCCCTCGGGAGGCGAATCAAGTCGGCAACCTGAGCTTAGCGAAATACCGCTGGAAGCGGAAGGAGCCTGTCCCGTATTTATTACAGTGTAATAATTATCATATTGATATTTTAACATATCCGTCAAATGTTTGACGGCAGATGCCATTTAAACTCAATAAAGCACCAGACATTAACCTATTGTAATGTTTGAATATAAATTGAAATTGATCTTATGGTACGCATTGTGCATTTAGTAAAGAAAACCTTGTATAGCAACAAAGACGTGTACCCATAATGGCAGATGCTTTAAAGATTTCAAGTTTAGGAAGGTGAAACCGTGTTGCAAGGAATTATAGCAGGATGGATATTTATATTATTTATGGCCGCTTTGTTTGTTGACGAGAATTTACGTCATGCGATACCTACTGTTTTTGGTGTGTTTTTGGCAGTCGTTGTTGTTACTTTACCTATATGGATATCCATAGTCCTTGACAATAAGCACAAGAGGGGAAAACCAAAGAAACAAGTGGTTGAGATTGAAGTCGTAAAATAACGGAGATGAAACCATGAAGAAAATAATAGTAGCAGTTCTTATAACGGCCTTTATACCTATAAGTTATGTGGGTGCTGAAGATAAACAAACTATTGATACCGTCAATGTTGATACATCTATGCCATCGGAAGGATATCTGCCACTACCGGCCAAGTATAAATATTACTATTATAAAGAGGGAATGACAAAAGAATCCGAGAAGGCAGATTTTTTGAATTGTATAGAAGGGCAAAGACGGATTATCAGTTATGGCAGGATGAGTGCCAGAAATGAGGAAACAAAACCTTATCGAGGATACAACGGTAACGCCTGGGTTACCATTCAGTGTATGAAGAATAAAGGATATGTAGAGACGAGACATAAAATATTTGAATATCCATATCCTGATTATCGTTAAAAATGTAATTGAGAGGGTGAAATTGGAAGATCCTATTCAAATGTTAACAGACTCCATAGATGTTATTGAAGATCCGGAGGTCAACCCTTCTGGTCTTTCAGAGCAGTCACTTTCTATTGACAAAATTCATTTAAGTATTAATCTAAGCTTAAAACTTCTCTGGTGCACGTGCATCTTATATTCCGGTCACCTGCATAATATGCCAAAGAAAATAAATTAAATGTGCACCGGTTATAATAACGGCATTAAGGGAAGTTTCATTTTGGCAAGGGCTATGTAGGATGGTTAACCGATCTTCATAACCTTTGCTTTGGGCGATCCAAAAGGGTCGCCTTTTTTGTTATCGGTTTACCCTGTTGTTCAGGGTTGCAAAGTTAAATTTAAGTAAATCATTAAATGTTGCTTCTGTTTTATCAAGTTCAACCTGCCACCAGATTAAGATATTATCAGCACGATAAAAATAATGCTTAAGCCCCATCCCCTTTGTCTCAAAATATACCTTATCCCCTATTTTTGTGTGTATTAACGGAGAAAAGACAGATGATCCGTTTGGCATTTTCATAGTCATATTCTTTAGGTTCGTTTCAGCCTTTTCAGCATTTTCGTAAATACTTACGTAAAGAATATTTTTTGAATGATTGCTTCCGTAAATGGCAATAAAGTTTTTACAGTCATCAAGCTTTTTGCCATGCATTTTATTTATGATAGCGGTAGCTTTTGGGTCTTGAATCACTTTCGCAAGATTTAACTCACCTAATTTCTGTGGAAGATATTTGGAATTATTACCAGTGCTGCAACTAATGAAGATGAAAAAACCGGTCAAAAGTAATGCAGAAATATTTTTATTTAATATTTTATACAATTTTATTAATTCTTTATTGGAAAAATTGATCGACAATGATATTTTTTATCTTTAGGAAATTATATCATATATTACAATAAAAACATTTGGCGTATTTTCAACCCTCAGTGTTAGGGAAAGTTCACCAGGATTTTGCCTGCAAATTAAAAACCGTCCGATTATGGGGAGCCGCCGTCTATGGCGGACAGCTGGTGCAACGAGACCTCGTGTTAAACGCCTGTGGCATTCTGGAACTGCAGTTTTAATTAAAATACAAGCCATCTCAAAAATGTAGATTGCATTCAAGGACAAGGCGCGAGACGCCGTAGGCGTCAATGTGTAACGTATGAAAAAGCGGAGAATACATGTAAGTATTTGAGCATTTTGAAGAGGCTCGCGACCCACCCTTATGAAAAAATATTAACGGGAAGTCCCGTCAGCGGGGCAACGCTGTAATTGGGCGTTAGATGTATTTTTGAGCTGGCTTGCAATTAGTTTGGAAACAACATGAGAAATTTGTTTTGTATCATAGGGCTGTTGGGGGTTGTTCTATTTGTTTCCGGCTACTATTTTATAGATAATGGAAGGTACGTGTATCTTTTTGGATTAGCACTGATGATCGTCGGATTTATTGGAATTAAAAAAACAAATTAATACCTTTTCCTAACCGGCAATTACGTGGTTTAGGCTCCGTCCACTTCGAGAACCGCCGTATTTTCGAAGCGGAAGGAGCCTTTCACCTCGATCCCAATGTTTGTAGATTTTCTTTCCGAATGACTTTTTTACTTTTCACGATAGGTGATTCGGTAAACAAACGCAGCTGGATCATAAAAATCAATGGGATGGTCCCCCACTTCCGCATAGGGGTAGCCGAACGTATTGAGCGGCGCACCTTTCTGAGGAGGATTCAGCATTACGTCACGACCGTGGGCGATAACAACCCGGTAAGGATCAATGCCTCCCCAAAAGTAGTCGCGATAAGCATTTGTTTTAGCATCCTTTAAATCAATCTTTTCGACAAGCATTTTTTTACGAACATCAGCCGGGTCAACCGGAACCCAACCATATCCGGGGAGAAAAAACTCCGCCCAACAGTGCTGCCAGGTGGTGACGTCCTGTTGGGGCTTTTTTCCGAGACGGACGCTGAAGACCTCGCGGGCAGGTACACCAGCCGCTCGGGCCAGCGCAATAAAGACCGACGAAATATCCGTGCATTTTCCACCCGGGTTTGCCAGCAGAGAGCACACATCACCTTTGCCGCATCCCACGGTTTTGGGGTCCCGATACATATTCTCACAGGTCCAGTCATAGATCGCCTTGGCCTTTTCCAGCACCGTTTTTTTCCCCTTGGTGATGGCGTCGGACAGCTTTTTAACCTCTCCGTCTGTTGGGCCAAGGGAAGTGGGTTTCAAATACTTTCTATAATCGGCCGGATTCCAGATGGGTTCCTGAGCAGGCAAAATGCCACGACGAACTTCTTGCCGGTCAACCTTGAATGAAAACGTAAGTTTTCGGCTGGTGGCATCCTTCGGCCACTCGGCATAGAGAATCGGAGTCCCGTAAGACCGATCCGTATACACACCCATACCGGAATAATCTCCTGATGTTTTAATGTCACTGATGAGTTGGTTTTTGTCAGAAACAGGGTAAGGAATCCATAGGCGGGCAGTTTGTCCTTGAGCCTGGGCTGAAAGATCAACCTCCATGGTTATGACACCAGAACGGGTTTTTGACAAGGCACTCGAACAGATTCCAAAAGTAAAAAGAGCTACCAGCAATGTAACAATCAGATTTTTTTCAAGATTATTCCTTTCCATTAAATGATGTTTATCCAAAAAAATTGGAAGATCTAATATTGCCTAAGTTGAGCAATTTTCAAGTTTGCCGTAGATACAAGAAAGATGTCGTTTCGCTATTGTCGCCTATGCGAAACGATATCTGACGCAGTAGATGCGGTGAAATCGGGAATCCCGTAGGGTTTCAAATTCTTGAAATTCAGAATGGCAGAATACCTTAAAAAATACTTTTATTTTAACAATTTCAAAAATTTGAAACGCTCAGTTTAGGGGTTAAAAAGTTTTTATCCCACGGACAATTTCAATATGTCAAATATATAATATTGATATATTAAACCGAAATCATTGAGAAAATAAATACAGATGAGACAATGATTCGGACAGTTGTTAATATTTAATATTTTCAGTATGATTTGTTGTGGGAATTGGTGAATGAATGTGATTTAGTTTTTGAGCAAAATTCTTGACATATCGCATCATGTCGATATATGAACAATCATTGTGTAAGGTGGGTTGCCCTTGTATGGGAGTGCTTGGGCAACCCGTTCTTCTTTAGCCCATAGCTCCTGCTTTCCAAACAAAAACGCCCATTTTTATTTTTGCAATTGCAAAACAAACACTCACGGCTGCTTATCCTTCTATATCGGCTCAATATATTTTATTTGTTTCTCATGAAAAAGTTTGAAATGCTACAATGTGGCATTATATTTAAGTCATTACTGCATCAACGCATAAGCTGATAAATAATGCCACGTTGATAAAGTCGATGAGAAGGCAATCACCATATAAAGACGCTTGGGCTGAGTATATCAAAACAGTTGAATTATTCTTTGAAGAGTAAATGGGGGTGATTATGAAAGTAAGAGACTTTATGAAGGCAGATGTGATCAGAATAGAGACCAAGACGTCCATTATGGAAGCCCAAAATATCATGAGAAAGGAGAACATCAAGCGGCTGCCGGTCATGAAAAAAGGTAAACTTATAGGTCTTGTGACCAAACATATGCTCTTGGAGGCTTCCCCGTCATCAGCGTCAAGTCTAAGTGTATTTGAGCTCCATTATCTTCTAACAAAAATGACGGTGGACGATATGATGATTAAAGATCCCATAACAATTCCTCCAGACTATCCCGTTGAGGCAACCATATGGCTGGGTAAAAAACACGGAGTAGCTGCCTTCCCGGTAGTGGAGGATGGCAAACTTGTTGGGATTATAACGGAACATGATATTGCAGGTGTGCTCTCAGAGGTTCTGGGACTTGAAAATGAGGGGGCCCGAATTACAGTGAAGGGTCTGGGCAACAAATTGGGTGGACTGAAAGAAATTATTGGCGTACTGGACGACCATGCTACCCCTCTGTTGAGTATCATAACCATCCCCAGAAAAAACAAGGGAAATTGGATCATCGTTTTGAGAGTTTTATCCTCTGAAGCTGAAGGAATTGTGAAGGATCTTGAGGAAAAGGGCTTTACGGTAACTGATGTGAACTAATAAAATTACCGGGTTTTCAGTGCCACTGCTGAAGTGGTCTCATCAGCAAAAGCGCAAAGGATCGAAGATGCGTGAACTTAGAGAAAAGGTTCATTGCAGAATATTGGAAAGGAGGCCGTATGGAACGTTTTGAATATACAATTACCAAACATTCGGCTGATACCTTTGACAAGATTATCTATTTTTGTTCCGAGTTTGGCCAATGCGGCCTTAATGAAGTCTCGAAAGATCAGACAAGAATCTTGACTGATATCCTGAACAACCAGGGAAGTGAGGGCTGGGAGCTTGTCCAAATTTCTTTCGGCAAAGACGGCGCGATGATCTATTGGAAACGTAGAATTAAAGACAACGAGTAATAGATATGGAAAATATAGAAAAAAACATCGCACATTGACAGTAAAAAATGTTTATTTTAAAACTTTATTGACATTCTACATTGTGGTTTTATCTTTTCACTTCTTAGTGTCTAATAAAAATAATCTCAGTTAAGAAACAAAAGATAAATTCAAACCTATCTTAGGTGTAGGAAAATGATAAAAAACTGCCCAAAAGAAATCAGATTTTCTTTTATGATACATAAGTCAGGACTTGCAAAAAAGGGGAACATGCCAGCATTCGTCTTAACGCGGGTGAAAAGGGTCCCTTTTAGAATAGAGGCCATAACGAAACATCAATTTTGTTCTGAAGTATAAAATATCAGATAAAAACAAAGTATTTGTTTAAATTATAGAATGTTGCCCCTGTCATTCCGGCAGGGTTTTTTTGTTGGCAAGATGAGGCTAAACACTAATCCTGAGCCGGTGGAACATTCCGAATCCCCTATCGGGGAAAATGCCATTTAAGGGTTGACATTAACCATTTGGTTTAAAAGCCGGAGCAGGATTTCCACTTGGACCGAGGTATCGAATAAACCAATAAATGGCCTGAAGATCCTCATTGTTCATCGCATTAAGGATGGGGTGGGGCATTGGGGGCCTGCTCTTTAATGTTTTCGCCATTTTTATCCATTCTTCTTCTTTTAAAGAGT
>Ga0210064_1000821_pt1 | contig 14280 bp, 16 predicted proteins | sample Muzzi_CordC_D2_FD_185531 | JGI IMG/M metagenome (GOLD analysis project Ga0210064, IMG submission 185531) | Wetland microbial communities from San Francisco Bay, California, USA, that impact long-term carbon sequestration - Muzzi_CordC_D2 (SPAdes) | ecosystem: Environmental > Aquatic > Marine >...
AAAGCTCCTCGGCCGCATCACCATCGGGGTCAACGCCCTGGCAGGCGCCAACTCGGTGGTGATCTTTCCCGCACCTGAAGACAGGACCGTGGCGGGTATTCCCGGCAAGGTGGTGCTGTCGCGCAGTGCGACTGATACGTCGAATTACGGTATCAATCTTGATCACCACCTATTCCCGATCCGGTCGCAGAGGCTGCTTCATGCCTGCTTGAACGTATCCGTCTGCTGGAACAGGCAGTGGGTATCCACGGCTGCCTGCCGGGTGGTGAAAGCCCGGAAGATGAATGTGACAATTGTGATGCCGGGCAGGTGTGCGAGCCGGAGAACGGAGCACAGGAAATGGCGGGCTGACTTGTGGCTGTAGACCTCCTCGATACCGACCCGGGAGCGCAGTACTTCGAGGAATCCATGGATTCCGAGGCAAGGCGCTGTCTGGATGATGCGGCGGAAACATGCGCAGACGCGCACGCTGAAGTATCACTGATGCGGGCCTATTACCTGGTGCCGGAACGCCCCATGGTGCTGGTGGCGCTCTTCCGCTACTTCTACTACCAGCATCGTCTCGAGGACGCATTGCGGATGACAGAACGGGTGCTGCGGGTATTCGCGCTGCGGCTTGGATTGCCAGAGGACTGGCGTGATCTTGACGAGATGCGGCTCGGCAATAGTGTGCTGGTTTACATGACGCTGGTCCGCTTTTACATGCCGGCATTGGAAGGGGCAGGGTAGTTGCAGTTGCGACTGGGCGAATACGAATCCGCACTGGCCCGGCTGCAGAAGGTGGTGGAACTCAACTCCGGCGATCCTCTGGGCACCCGAGAGCTGATCGACGTGGCACGCGAGTTACTGCAGCGGGAGCATGAACCGGTACCGGCTGAAAACTGAAACGGGAGATGAACAATGAGTGACAGTGAACTCGATCTGGACCCTTGCCGTGCTGTTTACAATCACTGCAAGCGTCTCCGCATGGTTAACGAGGCTATGTAGATGCAGATGAATGACGGGGATGTGGAGGTCGAGATGTCCAACATCCTCCTGCTGGGACCATCCGGCACAGGCAAGACGCTGCTTGCCAGCACCCTGGTGCGCATAGTCGACCTCGAAGGCGTCAGGCTGGAATTTACACCCGAAGCACGTGCCGCCATCGCACGCGAGGCCATCAAGCGCGGTACGGGGGCCAGGGCTTGCGTGGCGTAATGGAGGGACTGCTGCGAAAGGCCATATATGAATTGCCATCGTTGCAGGGGGCGACAGCGTGTCTGGCAGACGAAGAAGCCGTCAATGGAACCAGGCCATTAATATTTCATACAATACCTGGCCCGCCGGTACAAAGGTTGAGGAGAGTAGATTCAAAAGTTAATCCCCTGTAATGCTGTTCACGAGGGATAGCGGCCGAGTGTTCTGGTGATTGCCGTGGCTGCTGTCATGATGCTCTGCCGACAGGTCGACAAGATTCGCGAGCGCAGCGACTGTTCGTTGCCTCAGCCTTCCATGCCCGGGCGGTGAATCACTGCTGGTATCCGGGCTGGATTGAGTCATCCCGGGTCAGGTCTTGCAGATGCATTATGGACTCATGGTTTTTGCGATCCGTAACCGTTCTGTCAGATTTTGGGGATGTGCAGGTTGCCGGATAAACGTATACCCATCCTTCAGCCGCACTCTCATAAACCTGATTTCTCCGGTACAATCACACGCCTGTTAACATAGGGCGATGCACGGGCTGTCCCCGCATTCCTCCGAAAATCTGCCAGCATGCGAGAAAAAAGCAGGTATCATTAGTGGCTATCAAGAGCGTGTCGTGATCTTTATGTGTAAATATAACAAAAGGTTATGTGATATATGCTGCTGATGATCGATAATTACGATTCGTTTACGTACAACCTCGTCCAGTACCTGGGTGAACTGGGCGCGAATGTGTGCGTGTACCGTAATGACCAGATCACCGTGCAGGAAATCGATGGGCTGGCACCCGAAAAGATCGTCATTTCCCCCGGACCGTGCACACCCAACGAGGCCGGGGTGTCACTGGAAACGATCCGGCATTTTGCGGGACGTATTCCCATCCTTGGGGTGTGTCTCGGCCATCAGAGCATCGGTCAGGCATTTGGCGGCCGTATCGTGCACGCCCGCGCTATCATGCATGGTAAAACGTCGAAAATTCATCACAGCGATACCGGGGTGTTTCATGACCTGCCCAATCCCTTTGAGGCAACGCGCTACCACTCACTGGTCATCGAAAAGGATTCACTGCCGGAGTGTCTCGAGATTACCGCGTGGACCGCGACATCGTCCGGAGGAGTTGATGAGATCATGGGTGTGCGCCACCGGACCTTGCCGGTCGAGGGCGTGCAGTTCCATCCCGAGTCGATCCTGACAGGCTGCGGACATGACCTGTTAAGGAATTTTCTGCAGCAGTAAGGCTGCAACTGTCTATACAAGAGATGTCAGCTATGGACCTGCCTACAGCACTTGCCAATGTGGTGGAGTTTCGCGATCTGAATGCCGCCAACATGGAGGCCGCCATGCGCCTGATCATGACCGGCCAGGCAACCCCCGCGCAGATCGGCGGCTTTCTCGTCGGGTTACGGATGAAGGGAGAGACGGTCGATGAGATCGTGGCGGCAGCCAGGGTCATGCGTGAGCTTGCAACCCGTGTGGAAGTCAGCGGCCCCCACCTGGTGGATACCTGTGGCACGGGTGGCGATGGCGCAAGCACGTTCAACATATCCACAGTCAGTGCCCTGGTGGCGGCTGCCGCCGGTGCCCGTGTCGCCAAGCATGGCAATCGTTCTGTTTCCAGCAGTTCAGGCAGCGCGGACGTCCTCGAGGCCGCAGGTGTCAGGCTCGACCTCGCAGCGGAACAGGTTGCCGCCTGTATTGACCAGGTGGGTGTCGGATTTCTGTACGCGCCGCAGCACCACAGTGCCATGAAGCATGCCATCGGGCCGCGGCGCGAAATGCGGATACGTACCCTGTTTAACCTGCTCGGACCCCTGACGAATCCGGCCGGAGCTCCAAACCAGGTGCTGGGTGTATTCAGTGCAATCTGGGTTGAGCCTCTGGCAAGGGTGTTGCAGCGGCTCGGGAGCGAGCATGTGCTGGTCGTTCATGCAGAGGACGGGCTTGATGAGATCAGTATTGCGGCGCCGACCCGGGTTGCAGAACTCAAGGATGGCGGAATCACGGTATATACAGTTTCGCCGGAGGATTTCGGATTGCAACGCGCAGACCTGAGCGCCATCACTGTGGCTAACGCCGGGCAGAGTCTTGAGCTGATCAATACGGTGCTCGGGAACCAGGCCGGCCCCGCACTGGATATCGTGAAACTGAATGCCGGTGCGGCAATCTATGCGGCGGGCTTGACATCTTCTTTGGCTGAGGGTGTGGAGTCTGCGGCTGAAGCCATTGGCAATGGCAAGGCGAAACTAACGTTTGAGTCGCTGCTGCGGGTTTCAAACAGTTTCTGAGGATATGAGTGATACCCCGGACATCCTGAAAAGGATTCTCGCGCGCAAGCTGCAGGAGATTGACGAGCGCATTCGCAATACCAGCATTCAGGAGCTGGAACAGCGTGTGGGTGATGCAGATGCCCCGCGCGGTTTTGTCAGCAGCCTGGAGAACAAAATCAACTCGGGCCGGGCAGCGGTTATTGCCGAGATAAAAAAGGCTTCCCCCAGCCGTGGTGTTTTGCGCAAGGACTTCAAGCCCGCGGAAATTGCCAGCAGCTATGAAAAGGGGGGCGCTGCCTGTCTGTCGGTCCTGACTGATATCGATTTTTTCAAGGGGGCGGATGCTTACTTGCAGCAGGCGCGTGCGGCCTGTTCATTGCCGGTAATTCGCAAGGACTTCATTGTTGATCCCTACCAGGTTTATGAAGCCCGGGTCCTGGGCGCCGACTGCATCCTGCTGATCGTGTCTGCATTGGGAGATGCCATGCTGGGAGAGCTGTCGCAACTCGCCGTGCAGCTTGGCATGGACGTACTGGTCGAGGTTCATGATTCCGGGGAGCTGGAGCGGGCACTTGCGGTGCCGGGAAGACTCATCGGCATCAATAACCGCGACCTGCGTTCTTTCGAGACGCGTCTCGACGTCACGCTCGGCATGCTTGAAGCGGTGCCGGACGATCGCATTGTGGTTACTGAGAGCGGCATACACACGCCTGCAGATGTGGCGTTGATGCGTTCCAGTGGTGTCAATGCATTTCTGGTTGGTGAGGCTTTTATGAAAGCCGTCGATCCCGGGAAGAAACTGGCCGAACTCTTTGGCGCGGCAGTCCAGAGAACCTCTGATTAATTTGTCATTGCGACGACTACATGGAGAAGGTGAGACCGCGAAGCGGTCGAGAGGCTGGTCTGGGCCATGCAGGAGGTCGATAACGCATGGAGCAGTTATCGAGGAACGAACTGACGAAGCAATCTGTAACTCATTGATTCACTGGTTACGAGATTGCTTCGCTACGCTCGCAATGACGGGATACATGAATTAATCAGAGGTTCTCTGACTTATGCTGGTGCTGGTATAAAAAGGCAGAACAGGTAATGACTGCTTACTGTTGCGATTGAGGAGTTGCTGTTTAGCGGGTACCGAAAACAACGATCGTCTTGCCCTTGACCGAAATGTGTCCCTGCTCATTGAGTGCTTTCAGGACGCGGCCGGCCATTTCTCTCGAACAGCCGACAATGCGGCCGATTTCCTGGCGGGTAATCCTGATTTGCATGCCATCGGGATGTGTCATCGCATCCGGTTCCTTGCACAGCTCGAGGAGCGTGTGTGCGATCCTGCCGGTAACATCAAGGAATGCCAGGTTGCTGACTTTGCGGCTGGTCTTGCGCAACCGGGTAGCGAGTTGCGCCGTTAATTCCAGCAGGATATCCGGATCTTCCCGGGCGAGCGCGCGGAATCTGGAATAGCTGATCTCCGCGACTTCGCATTCACTGCGCGTGCGTATCCAGGCGCTGCGGTTGGGGTGTTCACCAAACAGGCCCATTTCACCGAAAAAGCCACCGGAGTTGATATAGGCCAGGACGATTTCATGGCCATCTTCGTCCTCGATCAGGACGCTGACCGAGCCCTTGATGATGTAGTAAAGTACATCAGGCTGGTCGCCGGCGTAGATGATGACACTCTTGTTGGGATATTTCCGGCGATGACACTGTTCCAGAAAGCGTGTAACGCAGGGGTTTACTGTACCAATGGTTGGCAGATTGCCTGGCGGGAATGTGAGCGGGAGTCCTTGCATGCCCATGTATCGGAGAATCTTCTGCAGTCTTTAGTAAACACTGCATTTCTTGTCGCTGGCCGTTGACTCTGTGATGGCCTTCACATAACCGGAGCGTAACGCAGAACCATGAAAGCGCGAGTCAAGTGGGTTGAAGATGTAACCTTCGTTGGGGAGTCGGGAAGCGGCCATGCCGTGGTCATGGATGGTCCGCTGGAAAGCGGTGGTCGTAACCTTGGGGTGCGGCCGATGGAAATGCTGCTGATCGGCATGGGCGGATGTACGGCATTCGATGTTGTGCTGATACTGAAAAAAGCGCGCCAGCAGATTACAGACTGCGTTGTCGAGATTGATGCGGAACGGGCGGAAACGGTACCCAAGATTTTTACCCGCATACATGTGCATTTCATCGTTGCCGGGTTCGGCCTTTCAGACAAGCAGGTCGCGAGAGCTGTCGAACTTTCGGCGGAGAAATATTGCTCGGCTTCCATCATGCTGGGTAAATCTGCAAACATTACGCATGACTACGAGATCGTCGAAGTAGTAACTACTTAAGGTTGATTGACAGGTTCCTAGATGCGGTAAGCGGTGTATGTCATGATCCTGGACGCCAGTGTCATGAGTTTTTTGACGGCTGTTGGCAACTCGGCACCGCCGGCCTTGAGCGCCGTTGCCTTGTGCCTGGCTTCGTCCTCTTTCATTTGTTCCAGGATTGCCCGTGACTTGTTGTCACTGGCGGGGAGGCGTTGCAGGTGTCCTTCCAGGTGCTTGACGACCTGGTGTTCGGTCTCTGCCAGAAATCCAAGACTCCATTTGTCACCGATCACCCCTGAGGCCGCGCCAAGCGCGATTGACCCGGTGTACCAGACAGGATTCAGCAGGCTGGTATGGCCACCCAGTTCCCTGATGCGTTGCCGGCACCAGGCCAGATGATCGTTTTCCTCCGTGGCGGCCTGCTTCATCTGTATCCGGGTCGCTTCCTGCTTTGCCGTTAGTGCCTGGCCCTGATACAGGGCCTGGGCACAGACCTCGCCGGCATGATTCACCCGCATCAGGCACAGGCTTGTTGCCTTGTCGGTGGACGACAGGTCGCCATCACGCTGCTGCTGTGCCGGGTTTTCCCGGTCGGATCCGACGGGTTCGCCGAACACGGTCCGCAGTGCCTGGTCAGCCTGGGTAATGACCCTGTCGATGGCTGTGAGTCTGCGTTCTCTCATGGAGGAGCAAGATAGCACGATTCCGTGCAGTCGTCCTGTCGTCGTGCTTTGCATGGCCTGCCTCAGCCTGTATCTTTCAGCCTGTGGACTATTACCGTTATCACGTTTTTTTCTGCGTCAACGAGCGCGCAGATGGCAGTGCCTGCTGCCAGCGCTTTGAAGCGCAGGCCATGCGTGATTACGCCAAGCAGCGCAGCAAGTCGCTGGGCCTTGCGGGCAAGGGGGGTGTAAGAATCAACACAGCGGGATGTCTTGATCGCTGTGACGAAGGGCCGGTCATCGTCGTTTACCCCGAAGGTGTCTGGTACACCTACGTTGACCGGGAAGATATCGACGAAATCCTCCAGGAACACCTGATGCATGACCGGGTGGTCGAGCGGCTGCAAATTTAGGTTCGCCGTCAGGGGGGAGGGTGCGCCTGCCTTGCCTGGCTGGCGGTTATCCGGGGCCCACGCAAATATCGTCCCTCTTGCCGGCGCCGGCAAAAAATCGGTCTTTCTCCTCCCGCGCGGGCGGGGTTCGGGGCCAAATGGCAGGCAATTTTTTCTTTTCCATGGCAATCCATAATTGCTGCTTTTAGCCCGGGCGTGCTCGTACCTGTCGCCCGCATGCGCGGGAATGAGTTATTAAGAAATTGTAATATAAGTAAAATATGGGTTTACGATTGCGAGGCACGGTGTTGCGGCAAGGGGAAAGTCGATGTGCGGGCACTGCTGCAAGAGGGCTTGACATGTAATCCATTATATTAGAAAATACTTACACGCTGATTGGCCTGCCCCCCTATTTGGCCGGTCAGCGCTCCTCCACCTCCCCCCAAGGAGGTACATTTAGCGCGGCTACCTAAGCCGCGCTTTTTTTTGCCTTGTTTCCTGCGAGTGGCCAGTGTGCGTATATATGGTTAATCCATGAATCAGGTTGCCTTTTTTGTGTCGAGCCTTGTAACTCGGTTAGGACTTTTGTAACATCCCCGCTCTTTGATTTCGCATGACCCAGAGCCAGTATCCATGAAAACATTCTCCGCAAAATCTCATGAAGTGAATCGCGACTGGTATGTCGTTGATGCGACAGGTAAAACGCTGGGTCGCCTGGCCTCTGAAGTCGCGCGTCGCCTGCGGGGCAAGCACAAGCCTATCTATACGCCGCATGTCGATACCGGTGATTACATCATCGTTGTCAATGCCGACAAGGTGCATGTGACCGGCCGCAAGGCAACCGACAAGATGTATCACCACCACACCGGCTATATCGGCAACCTGAAGTCCGCCAGTTTTGCAAAGATGCAGGCAAAGGCTCCGGGTCGTGTCATCGAGCTGGCTGTGAAGGGCATGCTGCCCAAGAATCCGCTCGGGCGTGCCATGTATCGCAAGCTCAAGGTTTACAGCGGCCCGGATCACCAGCACGCTGCACAGCAGCCGAAGGCGCTCGATATATAACACGGAGAATTGCACAGGCCTCGGCCTGCCAAGACAGGAATACCAGAATGAGTGACACCTATTACAGTACCGGACGACGCAAAACTTCCACGGCGCGTGTTTTCCTGCGCAGGGGCTCAGGAGCCATTATTGTCAACAAGCGCCCGCTGGACGAGTACTTTGGCCGGGAGACGGCCCGCATGATCGTGCGTCAGCCGCTGGAAAAAACCGACATGTCAGGCAGCTTTGATATTTCGGTTTCCGTCAAGGGCGGCGGCATGAGCGGCCAGGCCGGTGCTATCCGTCACGGGATCACCCGCGCGCTGATCGAGTATGACAGCGAGCTGCGTTCTCCCCTGCGTCGCGCAGGTTTCGTGACACGCGATGCCCGCCAGGTGGAGCGCAAGAAAGTCGGACTGCACAAGGCCCGGCGCGCACCCCAGTTCTCCAAGCGTTAATCCCGCTTTTGGCGGATCGTCTAACGGCAGGACAGTGGACTCTGACTCCACTAATCTAGGTTCGAATCCTAGTCCGCCAGCCAATAAAAAACCCTGCCCCTGTGGCAGGGTTTTTTGTTGGTTGATGGTCGAGGGGTGAGAAGCTGGTGTTCGACAAAATCGCCTCCAGCGCCTCGATCATTCCCGGCCCTGTTGGCTGGTCAGGAAGCCCACTGTATTGCGAGTTGTTATTCTGTCGTATATCCGAAGCGCGCGATCGTGGATTCCAGTATTGGAATTAGAGGCTGCACCGCCTCGTGATAGTTCCGGTAGCGGAAAAGCGATGACGTATAGATCTTCTGGGTGACCTGTTCGTAACTCGCGGTCTTCACCACCCGGCTGCTCTTGTGATGCTGCAGGCAGGCACCGTCCCAGGGCGCGCCGATATATTCCAGTACTTGCCGGGTGATGTTTTCCTGGTCGTGCACCAGGTCCTCGTAATGGATTTCAAGAAACTTGATGCCGATCGAGCGGTAATGCAGCAGCAGGTCCATGATCTGCCTGTAGTGCTGTGCCGTGCTTTCCAGGCTGGAGGTGTAGCGGTGCCCCGAGCCGAAGTTCGAGAAGTAGGCCGACAGGCAGGAATTAAAGGGGTGGCGGGAAATATGGATGATGGGCGAGGCGGGGAACAGCAGGGCGATCAGGCCGACGTGCAGTGCGTTGTGCGGCATCTTGTCTGTCACCCAGCGGGTGTCGGCGTCTGTGATGCCCAGTGACCTGACGCCATCCAGGTAGTAGTCCTGCATTGCCCGGAGATTTTCACCGGTCAGGGGTGCGTTGCTGTCCAGCAGCAGGTCCGGGTAGGGCAGGTCGCTGCCGGAGATTTCCGCTGCCTCGCCGTCGCTGAGGTCGCCGATAAACAGCAGCTCACCACAAGGTGCGATTTGCGGGTGGGAGCCCAGGATCTGTTCCAGCAGGCTGGTGCCGGAGCGCGGGAAGCCCACGATGAAAACCGGTGTGAGTTTCTGGTCCTGTTTGATGGCGGCGTCACGCAGCCGTTGCCAGTTGCCGGTAGTGAAGAACCGTTTCCAGCGCTCGAACCGCTGCCTGTCCTCGTCCGCATCGTATACCCGCCCGGTGTACTCGTTCTTTACCTGGTTGGCGGCGTCGTAGGCGGCAAAGGCCTCTGCATGGCGCCCCAGCTTGTCCAGGTTGTTTCCCAGTTCGAACAGGTGGCCGGCCTTGATGAGGTTGCTCTCGATGCCGTCGCTGTCGATCTGCTGCAACAGCGTCAGCGCGTCGGCGTAATCCTTGCGGCGGCGGGCGAGCTTGGCCTTGAGGATGATCAGGCCGGGGTAGTTGGCATCGACCTCGACGGCCTTGCCGGCATGGCGTTCGGCCTGATCGAGGTTGTTGACCTTTTCCTCCTGCTGGCTCCAGGAGTGATACAGGCGCAGACTGGCTGCACCGTTTTCCTCAGCTGCCAGGTAGGTTTTGCGGGCTTCCTGCATGAGTCCGAGGTCGGCGTAGTGTTCGGCAAGCCCGATGTAGCCGTCGCTCATGCCGGGCTGCTTATCGATGACATATTGCCACTCGGATACCGCGCTTTCCGGTTTGCGTTGCCGGGTATCCAGGAGTGCCTTGGCGATGTGGGCATGGATGTCCCAGGGGGCGAGTTCGAGTGCACGTTCAATATTTTCGGCTGCAGCGCTGATATCGTCCTGGCGCAGCAGGGCCTTGCCGAGCCCGGCCAGGGCTTTGGCGGAGTGCGGGTTGTCTTGCAGGGCGCGCGTAAAATGCTTTACAGCTTCCTGCTGGTGCCCGGTTTCATACAGCCGGTAGCCGAGGTTGCAGAGCACGGTGCTGTTGTTCGGGTCCAGCAGCAGGGCCTTGTCGTAATACTTCCTGACACCGTCCCGGTCGTGCTGGCGGTCGCATAAATTGCCCAGGCTGATGTAGGCGCCGGTATAATCGGGGTTTGCCTGGATGGCCTTCCGGAAGCAGTCGCGCGCGGTCTCGATGTCGCCGCGGTCCTGCAGGAAGTTGCCGTAGTTGGTCAGGGCCTCGGGATTGTCCGGCTGCAGTGCCAGCGCCTGTTTGTAGGCCTTGCCAGCTTCCTCGTGGCGTTCCTGCCGCTGCAGTACCGCGGCCAGGTTGTTCCAGGCGGAGGCGAACTCCGGGTAAATTTCAAGCGCGCGGCGATAGCGTCTTTCGGCGGTCTCGAGGTCACCCAGCATCTGACTTACACTGCCGGCATTGACGTACACGCGCGGGTCCCTGTCATCCAGCGCCAGGGCCTTTTCATAGTGCTGCAGGGCTTCTTCCAGTTTGTTTCCCGACTTGTAGATATTGCCCAGGTTGTTCCAGGCGTCGCCCAGGCCGGGGTCCAGGCTGACCGCCTGTTTGCCATGCAGGAAGGCCTCCTCGTCCTGGTCCTGTGAATGCAGTGCCATGCAGATATTGCTGTGGGCTATGGCGTTGCCGGGTTGCAGTGCGAGTTGTTGCCGGAACAGGCCGATCGCACGGTCCGTCTCGCCCAGTTGCAGCGCAATGACCGCGCTGATCTCGATCAGGGCAGGGTCCTTTGGCTGGCTGCGCAGCAGCTGCTCTGCAAGGTGACGCGCTGCCTGCAGTTTCCCCTGCTGGTAGAGATGCATGACCTGCTGCAGTTTGCCGGCAGCCATTGAAGCGCCGGGTTGACTGCTGTCCTGCATGCCGCAACAGCGTTTGTACTTTTTTCCGCTGCCGCAGGGACAGGGGGCGTTTTTCGAGGGGGTGTGCTGCATTCGGGATGGCATGTCATGCTGTCTGTTCAGGTGCAATGAACGGCATTGTACTCAAGGTGGTTGGGCGCATGCGAGCGGCCTGCTACTACACGCTTTCGTAAATGGAGTCTCTGGTTTTATTGGTGCAGGGGCCTGCGATTGCAATTGTCGCAATGACCGGATACGTAAATTAATCAGGGCTTCCTTGATAGATAGTTGTGAGCAACGGCCTGCCGGGCGCTGCATGTTGTGAAAATGCAGTCATGGGAAGATTCGAAAACGGTCAAGGCCAGTTGGGTGCGGTTTGCCGCCTTGCGGCAGGGTCGGACCTGCCAGGATGACTTGCTGTCGATATTTAATAACTAATTGAAAAATAATAAATAAAACGTTATTTAATCGGGCCTGCTCTGGTGTATGTGGCGCGATTTGTTGCTCAAACACAACGATTTATGGGGTATGTGGTTTTTTTGAAAATAGTTGTTGCATTTGTGCAATGAGGGGGATAGAATGCCCAACGTGCAATGACTACCGTATTTTTAATCACCTAACTGTGTTAAGGGGAACATCATGACGAAGAAACTTTTACCGACGATGATCGGTGTCGCCCTGGCCGGTGGCATGGCGGCAGCTCAGGCTGACGTCACAGTCTTCGGTCACATCGACACCAGTATTGTCAACTCGAATGACTATGTTACTCAGGGCAGCGACACCAATTTCGTGTGTACCACTTGCTCCATCGGCTTCAAGGGCAGCGAGGATCTGGGCAACGGCCTGAAGGCGATTTTCAGCCTTGACTTCCAGTACGACACCACCGAGCGCAACACGGGCAAGGCCAAGGGTAACCTGGCTAAAACTGCTAATGGAGATTTTGCAACAATAAATGGTGATCGCTATGTCACCAGTGTCGAAGACAGCACTTCCATCACCGACCGTGACCAGTGGCTGGGTCTTGCCGGTAACTTCGGCCAGGTCCGCGTGGGCACCATCTCCACCACCTACAAGTCGCACGGCGCCATGCTGGACCCGGGCTACCGCACTGCCGCCCAGATGCGTGACTGGGGCATCCAGTCTCAGCTGCACTCCGGTGCCGGTGAGGAAGGCCAGGGTCGTGCCACCAACACGGCGCGCTACGACAGCCCGGACTGGAACGGCCTGAAGGTGATGGCGACCTACACCCTGGACAGCGACAAGAATAATGGTAATAACGACAACCCCTACGGCTTTGGTGCCCAGTACACCAATGGCGGCATCCTGGTGTTTGCTGACTACATCACGACCGATACGGGCAGCAATGACGAGGCCTATAAGTTGGGCGGCAAGTTCAGCATGGACAACTTCTCCGTGTTCGCCCAGTACGAGTGGGACGAAGGCCTGATCTCCCAAAACACTTCGTTGCTGAGTGACCTTGGCGCGACCAAGGGTGCCGATCTCTGGATGCTGGGTGGTAGCTACACCATGGGCAACAACACCCTGTATGCGGCCTATTCCCAGGGCGACAATGCTAGTGATGCTAACGATAACAATACTACCGTTGATACCGGCTACGAGGCTTGGGAAATCGTTGGCATACACAGCATGAGCAAGCAGACGCTGGTCTATCTCGGCTACGGCCAGATTTCGCCTGACGAGAGCGATACGGACGAGCCGAGTGCCTGGGCTCTGGGTATGAAGCACAAGTTCTAAGTGCTGGCTTGACTGGAACAGGGAAACGGGGCCGTATGGCCCCGTTTTCTTTTGTCGGCTTCCGGCTGCCTGACGGCGGGTCGGGTGGAAAGACGAATGTTGTCTACTGGCAACAATTCATGAGAATCTGTTGCGATTTTGCATTATATTGCGCTAAAGTACCGCCCAGTCAGCGATATCCGCTACAGGCAGGTCCAGAAAATGAATCCGGAGGGGACGAATATGAACAGAAAACTGCTGCCGACCATGATCGGCGTAATCCTGGCGGGAGGGGTGGCGACGGCACAGGCCGACGTCACGGTCTTCGGTCATATCGATACCAGTGTCGATGCGACTGACCAGGATGGTGGTAGCGATGATATCAACTTTAACTGCACGACCTGCTCCATCGGCTTCAAGGGCAGCGAGGATCTGGGCAACGGCCTGAAGGCGATCTTCAGCATTGACTTCCAGTACGACACCACCAATCGCAACACGGGCAAGGCCAAGGGTAACCAGGCTAGAACTGTTAATGGAGATTATGCAACAGTAAATGGTGATCGCTATGTCACCAGTGTCGAAGACACCACTTCCATCACCGACCGTGACCAGTGGCTGGGTCTTGCCGGTAACTTCGGCCAGGTCCGCGTGGGCACCATCTCCACGGTCTACAAGTCACATGGCGCCATGCTCGATCCCTTCTACCGGACCGCGTTGCAGGGACGTGACCGCGGCCTGCAATCCCGGTTCCACAGTGGCGCCGGTGACGACCTGCAGGGCCGTGCCACCAATACCGCGCGTTATGACAGTCCTGACTGGAATGGCCTGAACGTGGGTGCCTTCTATACGCTGGATGGGGACGAGGATGATGGCTATGGCGGAACAGAAGACAATGATCCCTATGGTGTGGGCGCGAGTTATACCAATGGCGGCATGCTGGTCTTCGCGGATTACATGGACAACAACGGCAACAGCTCTGACGTCGGCGGGGATATCTGGGCCTGGAAGGTCGGAGGCAAATACGGCCTCGGCATGTTCGAGTTCATGGGCCAGTATGAGGATTCCAGCACCGATGAGAATTCCGCAGCCGCCGTGCTCGATGTCGATACGACGGTATGGTTCCTGGGTGCGTCAGCGACCCTGGGCAACACCATGGCCTATTTTGCCTACGGCCAGGGCGAGTTTGATTTCGCCAACAGTCCAACGGAGGACTACACCTCCTGGACACTGGCCCTGATGCATCACCTGAGTAAGCAGACCCTGATTTACACCGGTTTCAACGAGGTGGATTGCGACAAATATGTGGCCGGCTCGGTGTGTGACACGGTTGCGGGTTCCGGCGGCGAGGACGACAAGTTTTCTATCGGTATGAAGCACAGGTTCTAGCCCGGCAGCAGGCCGGAGATCCGAAACGGGGCCGTATGGCCCCGTTTCCGTTTTGATGGCGGGTAACGGGACTGCGCAACTCAGGCAGCATTGCTCTCCCGGCTTGCGGGTGATCCCCTGCCGGGGAATCTTTGCTTAATTCGTCATTGCGACACTCATTCATCCATGCACAATGCGCTCGTA
>Ga0210064_1000823_pt1 | contig 14262 bp, 17 predicted proteins | sample Muzzi_CordC_D2_FD_185531 | JGI IMG/M metagenome (GOLD analysis project Ga0210064, IMG submission 185531) | Wetland microbial communities from San Francisco Bay, California, USA, that impact long-term carbon sequestration - Muzzi_CordC_D2 (SPAdes) | ecosystem: Environmental > Aquatic > Marine >...
GCCCATTTACGCCGTTTTCTGGACTTCACTATTGGTGAGGTCCAGCAACAGCCGCGTGACACGCGGTTCGCACTGTATATGAGCTGTTTCCTTGCAAAACAGCATCAGATTTATGCAACTGCCGGGTTAAGCTTCTTGAGGTCACCCTGTTTTCGCACAGTGTTGGACAGGGCATCTCCTGCCAGAAAGTAAATATGACGTTCCACCAATGCTGCTTTCTGCTTTTGACATGGTTAATAAGGGATGGTAGAGCCGATCAGACCGCCACCTGACAAGCTATTGTGAATCCCTTGCTGCCGACCGTTTATCTACCTGGCATGTGCCGTAACCCCGTCCGCATTTTCGCAGGCTTGACCGGTGCGCCGGGTTGCCGGCCACTTGCCGAAACTGCAGACCAACGGAACAAACAGACCTTACTCCAACCTTACCGGGGCCGTGCATGAACGTGCACAGCTACGGAATCCTGCTGTTCCGGCGTACCGCCGGTCGCTGGCAGGTGATGCCGGTGCATCCCGGGTGTCCGTTCTGGGCGGGTAAGGATGCCGGAGCATGGTCGATACCCAAGGGGCTGGAAACTGCCCGGCGGGAATTCCGGGAAGAAACCGGATTCGAAGTCGACGGAAAGTTCCTCGAACTCGGCGCGCTGTGGCAGGCGAGTGGCAAGACCGTTCACGCCCGGGCACTGGAAGGCGATCTCGACGTGAGCCGGGTCCGCAGCAACACCTTCACCCTGAAGTGGCCGCGCCATTCCGGCACGTACCGGGAGTACCCGGAGATCGACGCCGGCGGCTGGTTTTCCCTCACGGAGGCGCGTGAGATGATCAACCGCGGACAGGCCGAATTTCTCGACCGCCTGCTCGAACAACTGGGTGCAGCCTGATGGCCCGGACACTTCCGCCCTTTCATCTTGCCATCCCCGTGCACGATCTGGCCGAGGCACGCGCCTTCTACGGCGGCCTGCTGGGCTGCCCGGAGGGGCGCAGCGCAGCGCGTTGGGTCGATTTCAATCTCTATGGACACCAGCTGGTCTGCCACCTCGCTCCCCTGAAACCCGGCCGCGTCGAAACCGGGCATCACAACCCGGTGGATGGTCACGAGGTGCCGGTGCCGCACTTCGGTGTCGTGCTCGACCGGACAACCTGGGATGTGCTTGCCGAACGGCTGCAGGATGCCGGTGTCGAGTTCCTGATCAAGCCTCACGTCCGCTTTCGCGGACTTGCTGGCGAACAGGCCACGATGTTCTTCCTCGACCCGAGCAGCAACACGCTTGAATTCAAGGCCTTCGACGATGTCGCCTCGGGGCTGTTTGCAACCTGAACCACTGGATGGAAATCAATGGCTTCAGACTCATCGAATAGACGTTCGATTGCCGAATCGATCGACTCTGACGCAACCCTGATTTCAGTCTTTGATTCGACCATGGAAATCACCGGACTGAAAATGTATCCGGGCAAATGCGCTCCGGCTCCTGATCCGGCTGGAGGAGGAAAACCCGAAGTTCGGTGACGGAGCAAGGTTTCGGCTAATATTCATGAAAAACAGGCCTTGATACCTTCTCGGGTGAATGAACCATGCTTGAATATGTCTTGTTCGCAGAACAGCTCAGGGACCGCTTCACTGAATGGCTGGACGACAACGGGATCGTTTACCGGACTGACGGGGACGGTAACGAGTTGCTCGTGCTCATTGACGAAGACATCGATGAGGACGTGCAGGACAGGATAGACGAACAGTACGACCTGCTGCTGGTAGAAAGTGCCAGAATCGCTGACGAGGAGGACGACTCGCCGGATGCCATACACCTGGTCGGTATCCAGTTTCAACGCAGCGATGGTGTGGTCGGCATGGTGCGCATCACGCCCGAACTGGCGAACCGTCTGCATCGATGCCTGGACATGGTCGAGTTGCAGGCTTTCGTGCAAATGGTGGTCGATGCCGTGGAGAATCCGGACAGCAGTCCGCTGTGCAGGCGCTAGTCCCTCGAACGCAAGAGTCAGACTCCACTGAATCGTCAATAGTGTTTCCAACCAATCGAGTCTGACCCCATTGATTTTTTACAAGGAGTAGACACATGAGCGCAACGATTGTGGGTGCCGATGGCAAATCACGCTGCCGCTGGTGCAGTGCCGCAGCGGAGTTTCTCGACTATCACGATACCGAATGGGGTTTCCCGGTCAGCGATGATCAGCACCTGTTCGAGAAATTGAGTCTGGAATGTTTTCAATCCGGACTGAGCTGGCGCACCATCCTCGCCAAGCGCGAGAACTTCCGCGCAGCGTTCCATGATTTCGATTTTGACAGAATAGCGCGCTTTACCCTGCGCGACATCAATCGCCTGCTCAAGGATGAAGGCATCGTACGCCATCGCGGCAAAATCGAGGCGGTCATCAACAATGCACAGCGGGCTCGGGAACTCGTCGAACGGGAAGGCTCGCTGGCAGCCTTCATCTGGCGATACGAACCTGACGGAAAGCAGCTTGCAAAACCGCAGACCGCATCGACCTCCCCCGAATCACTTGCCCTTTCGAAGGACCTGAAAAAGCAAGGCTGGAAATTCGTCGGACCTACCACCGTGAATGCCTTCATGCAGGCAATGGGGCTGTTCAACGATCATGTGGAGGACTGCGTGATCAGGGCCAAAGTCGAGCGTGCACGCAAGAATTTCAGGCGCCCAGAGCGCTGACGAATCCATGGATGTCGCCCCTTCAGAAGATGCATCCGGCTCCATTATTTCAACTAATTAGACGCAATATTGAAAATCAAGTAACCTGACATCTTGATTTCACCGCCTACCCGACCTGGTCCAGCGCCTGGCTGACATCCTCTATAATGTCATCGATATTCTCGATGCCGGCCGAGATCCGCACCAGGTCGGCACTTACGCCGGCAGCCTTCAGTTCGGTCTCGTTCAGCTGCCTGTGGGTGGTGGATGCCGGATGACAGGCCAGTGACTTGGCGTCGCCGATATTGACCAGGCGCAATATCATCTGCAGGGCATCGATGAACTGCCCGCCTGCCTCGATGCCGCCCTTGATGCCAAAACTCAGGATACCCGATGCCTTGCCGCCGGTAATCTTCCGGCACGCCTGGTAATAAGGGCTGTCCGACAACGCCGCATAGTTAACCCAGCTGATCTTGTCATGGTTGCTCAGATAGCCGGCAAGTTTCTCGGCGTTTTCACAATGCCTCTCCATCCGCAGACCCAGCGTCTCCAGGCCCTGCAGGATAAGAAATGCATTCATCGGGGAGAGTGCGGCACCCGTGTTCCTGAGTGGCACCACCCGGCAACGCCCGATATAGGCTGCCGGTCCGAGCGCCTCCGTGTAGACCACCCCGTGATAGGAAGGATCGGGCTCGTTCAGCATGGGGAACCGTTCCCTGTTTGCCACCCAGTCGAAGGTACCAGAGTCGATGATCACGCCGCCGATCGAATTACCGTGACCACCGATGTATTTCGTCAGGGAATGAATAACGATCGCCGCGCCATGCTCGAACGGGCGACACAGGTAGGGGGTCGCAACCGTATTGTCCACCATCAGGGGAACACCATGCCGCCCGGCTATTTCCGCCAGCCTGGCAATATCGACGACATTACCAGCGGGGTTGCCGATAGACTCGCAGAAGATTGCCCGGGTGTTCTCGTCAATTGCCCGCTCGAAGCCGTCAAAGTCATCCGCCGAAACCATCCGGACCTCGACTCCCTGCCGCGGCAGGGTGTGCGCAAACAGGTTGTAGGTGCCGCCGTATAACTGGCTGGTGCTTACAATATTGGAGCCAACGGAACAAATGCACTGAACGGCATAGGTTATTGCCGCCATCCCCGATGCCACCGCCAGCCCGGCGATCCCCCCTTCCATTGCGGCCAGCCGTTGTTCCAGCACATCGGTTGTGGGGTTCATTATCCGTGTATAGATATTTCCCTGGACCTTCAGGTCAAACAGATCCGCACCATGCTGGGTGTTATCGAAGGTATAGGACGTCGTTTGATAGATGGGTACAGCAGCCGCCTTCGTTGTTGCCTCGGACTTGTAGCCGCAATGCAGGGCCAGTGATTCAAGCTTCATCAGCGCTCCTCATGAATGGGGTTTAGGCCATTGTATAGAAAACGGTGTCAGAGCACATTTTTTCCTTATATAGATTCAGCCTTTTCCTCTATACCCCTCAATTCCCGGCACTCACCATTGCGGCATCGCTTTGACGACTGCCAGGAACAGCAATGGGAAGAAAACCTCGCTTCACCCTTCCGGGACATACACAGCACATCATTCAGCGCGGCCTGGACCGGCAGGCCTGTTTTTACACACCAGCGGACTGCCGACTGTACCTGGAGTTACTGCAGGAGGCCGCCGCAAGGTATGAATGCGATGTGCATGCCTATGTCCTGATGACCAACCATGTACACCTGCTGGCAACGTCGCAGCAATCATCGGGCATTTCCTTCATGATGCAGCGACTCGCCCAGCGGTATGTCAGAACAATCAACCGGACCTGCCATCGGACCGGCACACTATGGGAAGGCCGTTACAAGGCCGGACTGATCGACACGGGATCGTATCTACTGACCTGCATGCGCTATATCGAGCTCAACCCGCTCCGGGCGCAGATGGTCGCGCACCCTGCGGATTATGCATGGTCGAGTTACCGTCATAACGCCACAGGGAAAACTGACCCAGTGATCACCAGCCACCCCCTGTACAGGCAGCTTGGACAAGATCAGGAAGCGCGATGCCACGCCTACCGGGCACTGTTCTCAGCCCACATCGCTCCTGACCAGCTGCATGTCATCCCTCATACCGTAAACCAGGAACTGGTGCTTGGTTCGGGCGCATTCAAACAACAGGTCGAGAACATGCTCAACCGGCAAACAGAGGAAAGACCCAGGGGACGACCACGGAAAGCAAGCGGCACCGGGGAATATTAGAGAAAAATGTGCTCTGACACCCTTTAATTGGGTATTGTACCAGGGTAGCCAACCGGTGAATTCCGCGACGTTCAGGCGACAAGGGGTGGAGGAATAATGCGTAACATACGGACACCAATGTATCTCGTCATGGTGCTTGCCGTCAGCTGTCATGGCGCGTTTGCCGAGGGCATCGACCTGGACTGTGAGACCTTTTCAAAGCAGGTGGTTGACCACCTCGATGCAGAAGGACTGCTGGTCCGGTCCGAAGCCGACAGGCAGCGTGCGCTCGCCATCACCCGGGACCTGTGCCGCGGCACCGAAGCATCCGCACAGCAACAGCACGAAGCTGGCAAGCAGGAAGCGCTGGAGAACTGGTTCTTAGAAAAGCAGCCCGAGAAGGCTGGCAACAAGCGACTGAAGAATCTGAAGTAATGAACACACAGGTAATGGAGTCAGATTCCATCAACCAGATTTCATGATTTACGAAGCAGTCGAGTCTGACCGTATTGTTTTACCCCGGGAAATACCGGAAACAATGTGTGGCACATGAACAGGCACCCGGTCCATTGTTTGGCAAGCAGCGCAAACAGGCTTTTCGATACTCGCGACTACCTCGGGAAATGCGGCCTGACACATTACATTAAAAGGCAAACGGTTGCTGGAAACACACCGTCCCGGTACCGTAGCCGGGCAAACACCAACCGGGGGGACAATTATGCTGAATACAGGGGGCGTGGCGCCGGCCATCGAACTACCGGATTCCGACATGAACCTGCGCAGCCTGGCCGAGTTCGCCGGCTCGTGGGTGGTGGTATATTTCTACCCGAAAGACGACACACCCGGCTGCACCATCCAGGCAAACGAATTCACCGACCTGAGCGAGGCGTACGCAGATGCCGGCATTACAGTGCTCGGCATCAGCGCGGACGACTGCTTCAGCCACCAGGCCTTCCGGCAGAAATTCGGGCTGAAGACCATCCTGCTGGCGGACGTGGAAATGGCTGCCTGCAATGACTACGGCGTGTACCAGGAACAATTGGGATCTGCCCCCCTGTTTTCACCTTTCACCAACAGCGGCGATGCCCGTCTCACCGAAGATCGCCGACCTGTGATGGTAATACTTGAATTCCAGCAGGTTGCCCGATGGGTCGCGCAGGAAGAACGTATCGTGCTCTAGCACATGGCCCGGGAAGCGCACCATCGGTTCGCGGTAGAAATCCAGGTCCTGCTGCCGGGCTCTGTCAAGGAGACGTTGCCAGTCGTCGCGATTGTCGAAGATCAGGCCGAAGTGGCGTGGATAGATGCCGCCCTGCTCGGAAGGTTCTTCATCACTTAACTGAGCGACGACCTGGTGACCGCCCATGTTCATTATCAGCGCTGTCCGCGACTCGCGACCGGCCACGAAGCTCAGTCCTTCGATATAGAAGCGGCGCGCCTGCGCCAGATCTCGCGCCGGAAACGCGAGATGAAAAATACAGCCATTCATGCCTGATCCTCCAGGTTATCCGTGGGAATCCCACCGCAGATACCATACTGCCGCAACGGTCGGCCGAATCCACCGGGAATCCGGGCCACAGTGAAACACCCCCTGGCGTACAGGACATCCCCAGAGCGAATCCCGGCGTATGCGAATCAATCGTGTCTGATCCTGTTGATACTCGGAAAACCCTCAAAATAAAACTGTATCCGGCCCCGTTATTGATCCAGTTCAGGATAGTGCCGGAAGATTCCGTCTTCGTTGAACGGCAGGCGCCGCCTGGATGCGAGATACGCTGCGACGTTCGGCCGCTGCGCCACGCGTGCATGCAGCCCCATCAGGCCCGGGATTTCCGGCGCAAGCTGCGCCATCATTTTCGGAAACGCATATTGCAGCCCCTCGATGACCTGGAATATCGACAAGTCGACATAGCTGAGGGTGCGCCCGACCATGTAACCGCGGCCGCCGGGATTGCACTGCAGCACTTTTTCGAAGTAACCCAGCAGCTCGGGTGCGCGTTCCCCGGTGAAGAATCCGGCACGCCGCACGGCTTCGGTTTTCTGCTCCTCGTAGTAGAGACTCATGGCGATCGGGTGGTGGGTGTCGTGCACATCGACCACGAGATCTTCCACGGTAAGCTGCAACTGGTGTGCCCACAACCGGACTGCAACGGAGAGGGGTACCAGTCCCAGGCGGGGGCCCAGGAAGTGCAGAATATTCGCGGTCTGCGCGACTACCTGCCTGCCCGCCCGCAGGAAGGGAGGCGCGAAGGGCGGGCGCGCCAGTTCCGTGCCATTCATCAGGCGAAGCATGGCATCAACCCCCAGGCCGCGTCCGCGTTCCCGCGCCACGTCCACATAATCGGCGCCTGCCTCCTCCAGCGCCAGTCGCACGAATTCCCCCCGCCCCTGGATGGATGGCCAGTAGAACAGTTCATAGTGCATGGCGCACCTCCTTGGTTCCCTGTCGCCGTCCCGAACCGAACAGGGCTCGCGTTTCCTGTTCCGGACGTGCGAAGTGTAAAATTTTTGTATCCGGCCCCTTTATTTCTCGTGCAGTACCGTGCCTTCATTGTCAAGCACGCGCACGCCGATGGGAATGCCGTCGCGCACGGCCTGGGTCACGACGCAGTAGTCCTCGAACAGGCTGAAACAACGTTCCAGTCGCGACCGATCTTCGGGGATGTCAGAGAGTGTCAGGTCCACGTCGATACCGACAAGGCGCAGCCGGCCCTTGTCGTTGCGAACGATACTGCCGGTAACCGCGGCGCTGACGCCGTCCGGCGTGTTGCGGCTTTTCTGCAGGCAGAACAGCAGGCTCGCGCTCAGGCAATTGGCGACGCCGGCGGCGATCAGGCGTGCGGCGTTGGGCCCGGCCTCGCTGCCGAGCGGGGCGGGCTCGTCGAGCAGCAGGTCGGGGACATCGGGCCAGTCAAAACGGACCCTGAACTCGAAGTCCTCGACTTGTTCGAGGTGTAACGTGAACTGGTGGATTTCCGACATATCGACTACGTTACCTGGCGCAAATGGGGTCAGAGAAAAAGCTTCTGTAATGAGGAATTATTGCTCCTGAGCCCATTTTCCATAGTCAATCCGGCAGGGCAACAGCAAATGCGGCGTACCGATTAAATCCGCAGACAAATAATGTATCCATCCCCTTCATTCGGAATCTCCAGCGCACACACAAGGTGACTATAAATCAAAAGGTTAATGTTCCGCCCGCATCACAGGCTGAATATCGGATTTCATCGCCAGGGAAGGAGGCAGATGAGTGCCATGACACTTACAAACAGGTTGCTCAGGTGCATATTGTACGCATTACTGGTCGCTGTGGCTGTCACCATCGGTGCCTGCGGTGGTGGTAGCAGTGGCTCATCCGGTAGCCATGGACAGGCATCCCCCGCATTCGTTTTGAGCGCCTGATTTGGCACCGGCGACACGCAGGCCAGCTTCTCATCGGGTGCGGACGGACTCGAAGTGTACCGCAGCACCGATCCCGACTGCGATATCGCGAACTACACGTTATGTGCCGACGGGTAGATGGACACGCTGGTCAGCCGCGTACCGATCATGGATACCGCGCTCAACTCCGGTCGTGACGCGTGGTACACCTTCAAGTCCGACACCAACCAGGCAACGCGGGCAATCTCCACCCGCAAGCTGCCAGACACACACACCGGCCCGAAATCGCCGTGTTCAACGACAGGCTCTGGTTCATTAGTGGCTACTTCACCAGCCACCCGGTCTGGTCATCCGATGACGGAACAACCTGGCGACCGGCAAACCGGAGCGAGATACGGTTCTAATTACTGCCATCAGGGCCAATCACTGAAAACCGGGGCAGACTCGATTGATGTGATCGCATAAAGGCAACCGTCAGACGTTGGCCTATTGACGAGTCAATCGTGTCAGCCCCTATTGATTCATCACCTGCTTGAGAAAATGCATCCGGCCCTTTATTGTTGTTGAGCGTCGTGTACAGCCGCTGAATGAACATGTGATCGCAGACATCCAGTATATGGTGAAACGGGTTAGCGCATATTTACCACTACTATGAGCAGTAAATGTGCTCTGACGCCATTTGTCACATTGCCCGGCAAGCCTGGTATGCGGCGCGTAATCTTGCAGGGTCATCTGCTGATCCAGTAATCCCGACCTCGAACAGACAATCCCCATATGATTCCGGAGACTGCCGTAATGAACTGGAAGACTGCCCACCGTTCCTTCTACTACGAGGATGCGCCGGAACCCGATGTCCCGTCGCTGCCACCCGCCGAAACCGCGCTGCTGTGCATCGACGTGCAGAACTATGGCCTTGCGCCGAAGCAGACCGATGCGGAGAACGAACGTTGGGCACCGTTCTATGCACGCATGCGCGAGACCGTGATTCCGAACCTGCGCGCATTACAGGGTACGTTTCGTAACAACGGCATGGATGTCGTGCATGCGCGCATTGCGTGCCTGCTCGACGACGGTCGTGATCGCTCGCTGAGCCAGAAAATGCCGGGCTGGAACAATCTGCTGATGCCGAAAACCAGCGAGGCATCGCAGATCATTCCCGAACTGGCACCCGCACCCGGCGAGATCGTCGTCACCAAGACCACCGACAGCGCGCTGACCGGCACCAGTCTGCGGCTGGTGCTCGGAAACATGGGGATATGCAATGTGATCGTGACCGGCATATATACCGACCAGTGCGTCTCATCGACCGTGCGGAGCCTGGCCGACGAGAGCTTCAACGTCATCGTGGTCGAGGACTGCTGCGCCGCCGGCACCGATGCGCTCCACCAGAGGGAACTCGAAATCATCAATATGATTTACTGTCATGTGCTCAGTTGCGATGAGCTGCTGGCGATCATGGGACTGGGCTAGACCACAGCGTGGTGATCATCGCGAACTGGTGACCCTGTTTCTCCTTGACTGAAAGAAGCCTGACACTTCGCGCCATTGCCAGCGGCATATTGATCGGCGCCCTGCTGACGCCCTGCAACTCTATTCGGGTCTGAAGATTGGCTGGTCGTTCAATATCTCGATAATCGCGTTGCTGCTGTCCGCCGGCTTCTGGTCATTGCTTGCACGCACGCGTTTCGGCCGCCACCGGGGCGCGGGTGAGGCCAATATCGCGCAAACAGCGGCATCGTCGTCGGCCAATATCATTTCCGGCGGCCTGGTCGCGCCGATCCCGGCACTGGCGATGATATCCGGCAGCAACATGCCACCGATGCAACTGGTCATGTGGGTATTCGCGGTCAGTTTCCTTGGTGTCTGGGTCGCGTGGTACCTGCGCGCATCGCTGCTATTGCGTGCAGATCTGCCGTTTCCCACGGGGCACGCGACTGCCGAAACGCTGCTGGAGATCTTCGACCGGGGCCGTGAAGCGGTGCTGAAGCTGCGCGTTCTGTTGAGCTCGGCTGCGATTGCCGGCATCGAGAAAAGCTCGACACCGGGGCATTCATGCTGCCACGACCGGGTCCTGGCTTCGTACTTCCGGCATTGGGCAAGCTCTCAGGCGCCGCCGGCATCAGCGCGAAGAACCTGAGCTTTGTGTTCGATCCGTCACTGCTGCTGGCGGGTTTCGGCGCAATCATCGGATTCCGCACCGGCCTGTCGCTGCTGCTCGGCGATATCTTCTCATGGGGTTTGCTGAGGCCCTGGGGGTTGTTCCAGGGCTTCATCGTTCCCAGTGCGGATGAGCCGGATCCGGCCACGATGCTGGTAACCGAGGAATGGCCGGGGCCCGCGGTGGCTACCTGGAAAGTAGTCGCCGAAACCCTCCACAACGGACTCGGTGCGATTCCGGTCAGTGCACTGCTGGCAGTGGCGATCGGCGGTGGTGCGGGTATTGCGGGCGCCTGGCTGCAACATCGCCATGCGCCGCGATTGCTGCCCAATATACCGGCCTTCGGTCTCACGATGGTGATACCAGCGTCGATTTCAATCACGATGTTTTTCGGCAGTCTTGTCGGTAAAGCCCTTGAGCGCTATCAACCGAGCCTTGCGCAGCGGTTCCTGATCGCTGCCGCGTCCGGGCTGATCGCGGGAGAAAGCCTGACCGGCGTCGTACGGGCCTCGATAGGCATTGTGGGTTGAACGAAGAACGAAGATAGTGTCAGAGCCTATTTCCAGCATATTAGAGATGAATGCGCTCGCAGCCGTCATTTCCGGGAATGTAACCAACCGCTCTATTTGCTGCCTTTATTATTGTTCAGAAAACGGTGACCCCTATTATTCTTTATTGGCTCTTCGATATCCTGCTGGCCGCCTCGGCCTCGATAAACACCCGCCGAACCTCCGGGTAGGCGGCTTTGATGTCGCGATCCAACGCGGCGATATCACGCTCCAGCTGCCCCACCGACAAGGCATCACGGAAATCCATGCTGATGTTGACCAGGATGAATTCCGGGCCCATGTGCATGGTCAGTACCTCGTTGACGCGCTCCACGCAGGCACACTTATCGGCGATATGGCGTATGCCCGCCACGACTTCACGACTGGCCGACTCTCCGATCAGCAGGCTCTGGGTCTCGATCGCCAGCCAGGCGGCCGTACCGCCGAGAATCAGGCCGATGATGATCGAGGCCGCGGCATCGATCTGCGACAGGCCGGTCAGCTGTGTCAGCATTATGCCGACGAACGCCACGATCAGGCCGAGTATGGCCGCCGAGTCTTCGAATAGCACCAGGAACATGGTCGGGTCCTTGCCGCGGTGCACGGCCTCGAAGTAGCCCATCGAGCCCTTAACCTTGCCGAATTCCTTCAGTGCGATGGTCCAGGCGATGCCCTCGAACAGCATGGCCAGGCCCAGCACGATGTAGTTGAGCGTCGGGTCCTCCATTTGAACGGGGTGCAGCAGGTGCATGATGCCCTCGTAGACAGATACACCGGCACCGACCGCGAAGATCAGGATTGCGACCACGAAGCTCCAGAAGTACACCTCCTTGCCGTGGCCGTAGGGAAAGTCCGGCCCGGGCGGGCGCCGGGAGCGCCTGATGCCCACCAGCAGCAATACCTGGTTGCCGGTATCGACCAGCGAGTGGATCCCCTCGGAAAGCATGGCGGAGCTACCGGTCAGTGCCGCAGCGACAAACTTGATGATGGCAATGATCGTGTTGCCCGCGAGCGCGGCATAGATGACTTTCTTCGAGGCGGCTGACATGCCCTGCTCCAGAAACCGGTGTCAGCGCTCATTTTATCAACTAATGGGCTGGTTACATGATCTGACCTGCATCCGGGAAACTTGCTGATTTTCGATGAAACAGCTTACCGGCACTACCGGGTAGTGCGACTTGCCGCGCGCCCGGCAATCGAAAGCTATCGAGGCCATCCCGAACACCGGCGCTATGCCGGCGAGAGAGCGATTATTTCTAATATAAGTAGAAAATGTTCTCTGACCCCTGTTTTCTGTCTTGCCGGAAACACGCCGCCCCGGTAACGTTGCCGGGCAGACACAAACCCGGGGGATAATGATGCTGAATACAGGTGACGTGGCACCGGCCATCGAACTACCAGATACCGACATGAAACAGCGCAGCCTTGCCGAGTTCGCCGGCTCATGGGTGGTGGTGTACTTCTACCCGAAGGACGACACACCCGGCTGCACCATCCAGGCGAACGAATTCACCGACCTGAGTGAGGAGTACACGGATGCAGGCATAACGGTGCTCGGCATCAGCGCGGACGACTGCTTCAATCACCAGGCCTTCCGGGAGAAATTCGGGCTTAAGGTCATACTGCTGGCGGACGTGGAAATGACCGCCTGCAATGACTACGGCGTGTACCAGGAAAAGGAAAAGAACGGCGTCAAAAAAATGGGGATCGTGCGCTCAACCTTCGTGGTCGCACCGGACGGCAGGCTGGCCTATGTCGAATACGGCGTCTCACCGAAGGGCCATGCGCGCAAGATGCTGGAATTCGTCCAGGACACGGCAGGCTCCTGATGCCATAAAACGGGGTCAGAGAGAATTGTTCCCTGACCCTGTTGTTCGTCCACATCAATAAGCTTTCCTGATGGTTATGAAAGCAATCATCTATTTGACTTATTTTTGTGCTTGCTGAAAATCTTCATCTGCAGGCTGGCAGTATCCCGGAGTTCACGCCCTGCACCGACAGTGCATCACGTTAACGCTTTTCAGGAGAGAGTGTTATGCCGCTGGTCCATATGGGCGATATGTTGCTTCATGCCTACGACAACCGCTATGCCGTAGGCGCATTCGATGTGGTAAGCCTGGATTTCATTATTGGTGTCATTGCCGCCGCCGAGGAAAAACAGGCACCGGTCATCATCAGCCTGGCGGAGTCACATTTCGAGTACTTCGACTTCGAACTACTCATGGCGGCAGTGGTGGCTGCCGCCGAACGCACCAGCGCGCCCGTGGCGATTCATCTGGATCACGGTGAATCGCTGGAATCAGCCGTGCGCGCCATCAACCTGGGCTGTACCGGCGTCATGGTGGATGCCTCCAGCCTGCCGCTGGAAGACAACATTGCCCATACCAGGGCCGTCGTTGACATGGCCCATGGCTGTGGCATCCCCGTCGAGGGCGAACTCGGCTACGTACCGGGCGTGGAGGGTGAAGACGCCGAACGCCATCCCGGGAAAGTGGAATATACCAGCGTCGAGGCAGCACGCCGTTACCTGGATGAGACCGGCGTGGACTTCCTCGCGGTTTCCATTGGCACCGTCCATGGACGCATGCGAGGCGAACCGAAGCTGGATTTCGAGCGTCTCGCGGAAATCAATGCATCGCTGGAACTCCCGCTCGTGATCCACGGTGGTACCGGCCTGAGCGATGACCAGTTCAGGACCCTCATTGCAAATGGCGTCACCAAGATCAACTATTACACCGCCCTGGCCGACGCGGCCGGGCAGCGCGTATACGGCAATGCACAGGCAGCGGGGAATAGCAGCTACACGACCCTCCTGCGCGGCGTGTCCAAGGCTGTGCAGCAGGAAGCGGCACGCTGCATCGACATCTGGGGCAGCGGCGGCCGGGCCGAAGCACTGCTTTCCTGCTGCCGCCCGTGGCGCCCCGTCGAGCACGTGATCCTTTACAACACCGATGGCCTCGACAAGGCCGGCGTGGAGGACATGATGTCACAAGGCAGGCGGGTCCTCGGAGCCATTCCCGGCGTGCAGCGGGTATTCACAGGCCACGCCGTCGAGGATGATGCCGCTTACCGGTACTGCTGGGTTGTACGATTTGCCGCCCGCCCGGTAATCGAAAGCTATCGCCACCATCCCGAGCACCAGCGCTATGCCGACGAACACTTCCGGCCCTACGCCGGCGATCGCCAGAGCATCGACTTCGAAAAATCTGGCTGAGATTACGGCAATCAAAAGGGTGCAGGGATCGATGACTTCCGGATATCGGTGGAAAATTGTT
>Ga0210064_1000824_pt1 | contig 14257 bp, 13 predicted proteins | sample Muzzi_CordC_D2_FD_185531 | JGI IMG/M metagenome (GOLD analysis project Ga0210064, IMG submission 185531) | Wetland microbial communities from San Francisco Bay, California, USA, that impact long-term carbon sequestration - Muzzi_CordC_D2 (SPAdes) | ecosystem: Environmental > Aquatic > Marine >...
CAGGGTGATTCCAATCGCTGCGCCGAATAAATTCCAGACGCATTCTATTCTAAATAATAGACCGAAATTGGCGCCAGGGATGGGTCGGAGTGGGGTGTTCGCAACCAGGCGAAGTGCACCACCGCAAGCGGCGCTGTGGGCACCCTGCAGGCATTGGAATACCTGCATGCCGTGATATCGCCGATTAATACAGAAGCGCCCAAAAAAATAGCGGCCCTGAAGGCCGCTATTTTATGTTTCCTTGCTCAGCGATTGTTGGCTTAGCCACCCATGACCGCGAAGCTGCGGATGAATGGACCGGCCATGCGTGGATCCTTGATCATGGCAGTGTAATCACCCACATTAAACTTGAGCTTTCTGGACGTATACGCCATACCCAAGCCCATCATGCCCGGTGGCTTTTTCATCCATTTATTCCAGTTGTCTTCGGTGGCACGCAGATCCCAGTTAACGTCCTGGCCGGTGTAGGCCCCGGACTCGACGACGTGACCGTTTTCTATGCTAAGTATACCGCGGGGTTTATCTTCACCATCAATGCCATAGGCGATGACAGAATTGAATCCGATTTTTTCCAATGCTCCGGCGAGTTCGCCGTCTGCGTTCCAGCGATCCTTGAATCCGTTCATGAAATCTTCAGAAAACATCTCAGACATGTTGTTTCCTCCTAATCCTACTAAAGAAAATCTATTAATTGAGCAACCTAACTTGTTTTTATAGCAGCCCCGAAAGGGAATCCCTGATCAAGCTAGCCGATAGAAAACTTAACCTAAAACACCACTGTGAGCTAAAGATAGCACTTTTTTATACCGACATACATATCTATATGATTATTCATACAGATCATAATCGCTGAATCGAGCGTTTACGAGTCCAGTTCTCGCGCCTGATGCCGATAGTCGGCGTAACTATACCGTAACAGGGATGCATGGAGCAGCGGCTAACGATGAATATGCGGGACGGTAACTTACGGAAAATCAGTGTAAATAATGACAGGATTACTCAGGGTTCGGTGGTTGGCCTGCGCTTCCGGATCATTGACGAGTCGACCGGGCAGCTGTTGCAGTATGGCGATGAATTGGTCTATCTGCATGGAGGATACGGTGGGGCGTTCCCGAAAGTGGAACGGGCCATGGAAGGTCGCCGGGTTGGGGATCATATCGACCTGACCTTGTCGCCTGAAGAAGGCTACGGACATCGCCAGCCGGATCTGGTGCTGGTGCTGCCATCGAAAGGCTTTGCCGGGGAAACACTGCAGACCGGTACCTCGGTCGATGGCGAATTACCCGACGGGCGGGCGCTTATTTTCACTGTTGCTGCGATCTCAAATGGACAGGTCACGCTTGACGCTAACCACCCCTTTGCCGGCAAACATCTGGCTTTCCAGTTTGAAGTGCTGGAAGTCCGTGATTCCATGGAAGCCGAACGTGCCGCGGGGTTTGCCTTCGACGGCATGTTCTGCTGACCGTCGCCGTTCCCTATTACCTCATTGCTTGACCGGGATCAAGGTAGCCGGAATTCATTATCATTAATCTGAAGTTGTCGCCGCGCGAGCGGATAAATGGTGTCAGGTTCAGGTATGTCAAAACGAGTCTCCTTGCTATTCGGGTTGCTGCTGCTGGTTCAGTCAGCGCAGGGCGACGTATTGGTGCTTGTGCACGGTTATGCATCGGACGCCGGAATCTGGGAACGCAGCGGCGTCAATAGCGAGTTGCAGGCCCACGGCTGGCTGCGTGCGTTTATTCCGGGGCCGAATATGCCGGATCCGGCACAGCAGGCAGCCAACAGAAGCTTTACCGTCAACCTGCCGGCGGAAGCGCCATTGCTGGTACAGGCGAATTTCCTCAGGGCTTCGCTGGATGGTATACGCCAGCGTTATGAGGATGAGAAACTGATCCTGGTGGGACACTCTGCGGGTGGCGTGGTGGCTCGTCTCGTTCTGCTCGGCAACAATCCGTACCGGGTCGATGAACTGATTACCATTGCATCGCCACATCTGGGAACAATGAGGGCTGCACAGGGTCTGGATGTGGTCGATTCAAAACCGTTTTTTTGTCCAGGGCCGGGTATTGATTTCCTCAAGCGACTGGTTGGCGGTTCGAGTTATGACTACCTCAGACATTCACGCGGCGTGCTGGTCGACCTGTTGCCCGCCGAGTCAGGCAATTTACTGACCTGGATGAACCAGCAACCGCATCCGGATATTGTCTATGTATCGGTGGTGCGCAAGTCGCCGTTTGCTCTGGGTGATGACGTGGTTCCAGCCTACAGTCAGGACATGAATAATGTGCCCGCCTTGCGGGGGCGTGCGAATGTCCTGTTCACCGATGCCGGACACGGTCTGAATCCGTCGGATGGTATCCTGTTAGCCGGATTGCTGGGAACAGCTCGCTAGCTGTACCCGGGTGGGTGCGGGGGTCAGCGCGCTCTGCGAATTTCGTTGTGGGGGTCAGGCTTGTCTGTGCCAGAGTTAATGGTGTGGCACACAGGGCTGTCCGGCTTGTCACATTGCGCTTCGCCGCTGCCGCCGTGTATGGCGATGGCCGTCCACAGCGAGGCGAGACCCCACAGGGACAGACCCAGGGCTACCGTGCCCCAGCTGGTTTCCGTGACGCTGACCGGGTCACCCAGAAAACCGAAAACAATACCGACAATACCCGCCAGCCAGAGCACCGTTATCGGTGCCGCGTAACAGCTTGCGCAGCCAAATCTGCACACGGCAACCGTCGGTGCCAGCAGTGTGAGGGCCGCTCGTTTCATGTGTATTCCTCAATACAATTCAAAACCAGTGTTATCCTACATCACAGTGCCGACGCGGTGAACAGCGTTGGACATAGGGCTATCAGGTAGGCTCAGCGTGCGGATTTTTTGTCAGGGAAGGGTATAACGGCTGCTTTTGCGACATTAAGCCTGGCTTCCAGGGTTAACCTGGGTCGGCCATAGCCGCCCGGCTTTGAGCTGTTCCGGGGGGAGGGTGCGTTGCCCAGAATCATTTTGTTATCCATGCCTCCCAATATTGTCAGACCAATAAGCCTGAGTGCCTTATCGCTTAATTTCATAAAAACCGGGATCTTCTTTATACTTGTTTTACATGGGTTTAATCCTGCAGAAACTGTTGTTTGCGGCTACTGCAGGTTCAGGGTGTGTAGCGGCGGATGAGGCACAGGCTTGAGCTGGCCAGAGACTTTACGGTGCCGCGGCAGGAGCGCCGCCCTTCGGTACGATTGGCCAATTACGCCATCGTGATCAGGTGACTGCTGCTACAGAATGAAGGCAATCGTAAAGGTCAGCACGGCAGGGCGTCGCTAAGGTGGGGGCGTATTTCGCGTAACATCAGTGGGAACAGCTTGGGCGCGGCGGCCACAATATTACCTGTTTGCAGAAAGTCATGGCCACCGCTGAAATCACCCACCAGTCCGCCGGCTTCGCGCACCAGCAACACCCCTGCCGCCATGTCCCAGGTGTTGAGGCCGATTTCCCAGAAACCGTCGAAGCGGCCCGCCGCGACATAGGCAAGATCAAGTGCCGCAGAGCCCGGACGACGGATACCCGCGGTATCCACGATCAATGCCCTGAACATTTCCAGATAGGCGTCCAGGTGTCGCTGATCCTTGTAGGGGAAACCGGTCCCCAGCAAGGCGCCGGTCAGGCTAATCTGTTTGCTGACACGGATGCGGCGGTTATCGAGAAACGCACCACTGCCACGGCTCGCGGTAAACAACTCCTGACGCATGGGGTCATAAATCACGGCCTGGTCAAGGCGGCCCTTGTGTTTCAGTGCAATGGAAACCGAGAACTGCGGGAAACCGTGCAGAAAATTGGTGGTCCCGTCCAGCGGGTCGATGATCCACTGATAATCATCTTTACCCTCGTGCTGGCCGCTTTCCTCTGCCAGCACGGCGTGATGGGGGTAAGCCTTGCGGATGATGGCGATGATTTCGTCTTCCGCCTGACGGTCAACTTCGGAAACAAAATCATTGCGTTCCTTGCTGGCGATGGTCAGTTTGTCGATGCGGTTAAGGTGCCGGACGATAATATCTCCGGCGTTGCGCGCAGCGCGCACCGCGATGTTCAGCATGGGGTGCATAGGATGCATAGGGGAATCCGGCCAGGATCAAACGGGGACGCGATTGTACCGGCTTGCAGTTGGACTGGGAATAGCGTTTTCAAGGGGGCAGAGTACTTGAAGTCTCCTCTGAAAAATTTCTATAGCATTTCAAGTACTCTGCCCCCTTGAAATGTCCCCTTGAAAACACGGCCAAGTTGCAGCGGGCTATCTGTTTTGGCGCTGGTATTCTTTGCGCAGACGCTGGCGTTCCTGCGGGCTTAGTTGTTCATACTCAAGGCGCTTTTGTTCCACCGCGCGGCGCTTGTCCGGCGGCAGCTTCAGGTAGCGTTGTGCGCCCCGGCGCATGTCCTGTTGGCGTTCGCTGTCATAATCTTCCCAGTTGTCACGGTGGCGTTGCAGCGCCCGCTGTTCTTCAGGGTTTAACGATTGCCAGGGGATATCACCACGCGCTGCCAGGTACAGACGGTGGGCATCGATGTCGGCATGGGCCGGCAGACTGGACAGCGACAGGGTCAGTGTGAACAGGGTCGAGGCCAGTGGTTTCAGGTGCGCTCTCATCGTCATCAGGTTGAAGAATCCGGTGATCTCTTATGGTCTGCCAGCCACAGATAGAAGTCCAGGTCTTCGTAAATTTCCGGGACTGCGCCGGGTGTTGTGCCAGCCAGCCGGGTATCGTCCGTGTCGGGCGACTGCAACGGCTTGACGACAAGCACGGCAACCAGCGCAATGGCGGCAGCGGCAGCCAGCGGTGTAAAACGGCGCAGGGCTGACTTTTTGCGGGCCATCAGTGCCTGGTGCCGTGCCCGCTCAAGTTGCCTGACCAGGTGCCGATTCTGCGCGTCGTCCAAGCGCAGTGCAGCTGGCCAGTCATAATCTTGCCGGCACGTTTTACACTGCTGTATATGTGCCTCGAGTCCGGCTTTTTGTAACGGCTTTTCATCCAGCAGGCCGGCGCGCAGCTGGTCCAGTAATTCGGAATCAGGGTGTTGATCAGATTCTCTCATTTTCCCATACCTCCGAAAGTTGCGCACGCATCGCGCGCAGTGCACGGAAATGATGTTGCTTGATGCTGTTTTCAGAGCAACCCAGAATATCCGCTGTGTCGCGAATACTCAGACCCAGTTGCTCACGCAGCAGAAATACCTGGCGCTGACGTTCTGCCAGCGTAGCCAATGCCTGCTCGATCCGCCGCTTCAACTGGGAAGCGGTAACACTGGCCTCCGGATCGCTGATCCCCTCGTCGTGCTGGACGTCAGATAACTCGGCTTCGGCCATGTGTTCATCTCGTTCTGCATCGGCCAGCCCCAGGCCGGTTAAGGACAGCAACTTGCGTTTGGTGGTGGCCAGCAGGCGCTTGCGGCGTTGATCATTAATCCTGCTGTTGAGCACGCTGCGGAACAATGCCGGCCACTCCGCTTCAGGTTTGTCGCGGTAATACTGGACGAAACGCAGCATGCTTTCCTGTACCACATCAAGTGCGGTTTCCTTGTCCCACAAGGCGCCGTAAGCGACGTGGTACGCCTTGTGTTGCAGCTCGGCGAAAAAATTGTTCAATAACGTCTGGTCGCTTGCCCGCTCGCCAGTGGGAATATCTGCTTGCATTGGCCTCAAGAATACCGTTTCCATCTTGTCCTCGCCAATCCCGAGCAGCCCATGGCTGTCAGTGCCGGTTGCTTTCAGCATAAGAAGTGCGCATCTGTCTCGAGCCATCGTGGCCGTGGCGGTTGTCGTCATTGTGTTTGCGGTAGTCATCCCGGCTGCTCCGACGGTCACCGCTATCGTGCTGACCGCGGTATCCGCTGTCGTCAGATCGATGAGCGTTAAACCTGTGGGGACGGCGACGCCAGTCAGAGGTTTGGCCATCATGTTTGTAATGTCTGTGTTTTTTGTAATTGCCATGTTGCCTGTATTGGTAATAATCATGGCCATAGACACGGGGCTGCGACGGGTAACGAGGCGCGTAATAATGACGCTGGTGCTGGCTATGAACGCTGTGGGCTGGTTTGCCGGTGTAGCCGTCCGCCTGCGCAGCATTACCGAGGGCAAGGCTGGAAACACTCAGTAGCAGAGCGGTAATTGTCAGTCTGATGGTTCGCATAATCGAGTCCTCTGTTGCTTACAGGGATGATTAACGAGTTGGCTGACCAAAGGTTAACAAGGTGGTTTGGGCATAAGCGGCTGCGCTGGTTAGACTATTTTCATGCTTGTCTTACAGGAAACGAAAAAATCACGCGATTGGGTACAGATGGTGTGGCGTTCGTGGTTTCCGGCGCTTGTACCAAAATGCAGGAGCACCGCCCTTCGGCACGATTGTCGTGTTATCCCATCACTGTTAATGGGTTACTGCTGCCGGGGCGCTGGTTATCTGATCCAGTATCGGACCTTTTCTAAACCGGAAAGGGCGTTCCAGACCAGTCAGTATCAGTCCGTCACGGTTATAGATATCCTGCTTGAATACAACATGCCCATCGGCATCCGCATGAGCGGTCCAGTACAGCAGGATCACGGTAACCGGACTGGGCAGTTGTACCGATGTTGTTTTTTTCGAATCGACGACCTCCAGTATCCTCGCTTTGTTCCACTGATCGCTTTTCAGCAGAAGTTCGGCAAAGTCGAACGGATTTTCGACGCGGATACACCCCGAGCTGAAGGCCCGCCCGGTTTTACCGAACAGAGATTTATTCGGTGTGTCGTGGAGGTAAACGGCGTGCTTGTTCGGGAACATGAACTTGATCCGCCCCAGCGCGTTTTGGGGGCCGGGATTCTGACGGATCATGTAGGGGAATCGCCCACTTGAATATTTTGACCAGTCAATGTTGCCGGCATCCACGGGCTTGCCACTGTACTCGAGTACCCGCATGTCCTTCTTGTCCAGGTAGTCCGGATCTTTGCGGAGCTTGGGTATGATGTCCTGGTACAGAATGGTGGGTGGCACTGTCCAGGTCGGATTGATGTCGAGATAAGTAATCTCGGATCTGAAAACGGGTGTCTTGCGATAGGGTTTGCCAACCTGCGCACGGGATTCCCAGATCGCCTCACCATCGCGGACATACTTCACCCGGAAGCCCGCGATGTCGGTGAGCACATACTCATCCGGCAGGTTGTGCAGCACCCAGCGGGCACGTTCCAGGTTGACGCGGATCTGGTCGATACGGGCTTCAACCGGTACGTTCATCGTCTCCAGGGTTGTCCGGCCAACCAGACCGTCCGCTTCCAGTCCGTGCCGTTGCTGAAAAATTTTTACACCCGATTCAACGCTTTCATCGAATGATGTTGACGTCAGATCGGCAGTCGGCAGGTCTCCTGTTGCCGCCAGGCGCTTCCTCAGTGCTGCGACACGGGTGTCGCTCATGCCCGGTTTCAGCGTTGGGCCGCCGGCTACCGGTTCCCAGCCGCCCGTTTGTTTGATGTCGCGGTAGCGGGCAAGTGCCGCCTTCAGGTTGGCATAGATCGGGTCCTGGGGGCGCAAGCGGTCGACCAGTTCGCTGATGCTGCCCTCGTCGATAGCTTGCGCCAGTGCCAGCGCGGTATCCAGATCGCCAATGGTGTGCTCCATGTTCCAGTTGTTATCCAGTTCCACCGGATCGACCTTGCCGACCAGCAGGTGGTAACCCAGGCGGATCAGGCTGTCCGTCAACAGGATATCGAATTTGGCGGCGAGTGCCGGGTCCGCCGTTGCCTTTTCTCCGATCTGCCCCCGCAATGCCGTCAATGCCACGGTGTGGTAGTCACTGGCATCCAGCCCGTCCTCGTCGATGCTGTCGAGTGTGTCAAACAGTTGATTTACAGAGTCCGGGCGTGTCCAGACCCGTGCATAGTTGCGTTGCTCGTACAATGCCGGCAGTACCTCTACCGACCCGACCGGTTCCCCATCGATGACAGCGTCGCCGCCAGTCTGAATGAGCTCCATGTAGTGCCGGATCTGATCGCGTACGCTGGCCTCGTTGGCGGTCAACAGGGCAGGGAAACACAACAGGCAGGTCAGTAGCAGGAAGGAACGATGTGTCACGAAAATGCGTGCTCCATATTTCAGTCCGTCAAAAAATTAACGGGGGTTGCACGGTGTGGTAAACGCTTGTCCATGTTCGTCTTATTGTTACAGTGTTATTACAATTGGACAGGCGAAAAACCTTTATGTTGAGGTTCGACGACAGGTTATGCAAAATAAGAATCATTTGATATACTTAACGATTGCTGCGGGATACACCAACGTTAATGACAAAGCTGCTAGTAAGCCGGCAGGCTTCAGCGATATTTCGCCGCCTTGCAACCTCTATAAGTTTTTCAGTACCCGTTTTCGATGCGCTTATACCATCTGATTTTAAACGTTAAGGAGTCGTTATGTTACACCTCAATAGCAAAACTGCCACCGCCCTGGGAATGACCCTGGTGATGAGTCTGCCCGTACACGCGGTCGATAATCTGACTGTGGATGGCTATGTCAGGAGCTCTTCCGGAGAAGCTGTGCAATCCGGTTCCGGTGATTGCGTGAGAACCATTTACCAGGACAGCCAGGAATTCCTTGAAGAGTGTGGTTACAAGAGAGTCGTCAAGGAACAAGTCCAGGTGGAGAACCAGCCAGTCGGCGCAGACGTGGCCGTTGTCCAGGAAACCAGCATTGTCAAAGATGATGTGGTACTGGCTGCCAAGGAAGAGGTTGTTGCCGAACAATTTATCCAGAACCTTCGCTTCGGGTTCAACAGTGCTAATCTGTCTGCGGCGGACAAACAGGAGCTCAACGTTGTCAATCAGAAGATCGAGGCTTTTCGTCCCCTGTTACGCCAGAACGTGGCACACATGAATGTCATTGGCTATACTGATTCCACCGGTCCGGAAGCCTACAACCAGAAACTCTCCGAACGCCGCGCCCAGGCCGTCGCCGACTACTTCGCCACCGAGGGTCAGGTCCCGCGGGAAACCATGCGCGTCAGTGGCATGGGCGAGAGTGATCCAATTGCCAGCAATGATACCGATGCAGGTCGCGCCCAGAACCGGCGCGTCGTTATCGAAGTCGTCACGCACTAGGGTTCAAGGGCTCTTCGCACCGGTCCCTTGTAACGACCGCCGCCGACCCTTTATTCCTTGTACGATAGCCGGGACTGTTTTCCGACAGCCCCGGTTTTTTTATGGGTTAACAGGGGCTGGAGTATTTTTTGTCGACTAAGCTTATTCAGAGATCGGAGCGCATTTTCCAGGTATCTGTCCGTTACAGAAGTTAAAGGGTATGGGGATGCTGTTTTCTCAGAGAAACCCCGGTACACCCATGCCCTTATGGCGCGGCAATAATTTTAGACTTAGAAGCTTTTTCAAGATTCTTAATTCACTACCAGGAAGGCGAGCTATAGCAGCGATGAAAAACCGGATTCGCAGGGAATGACCACAATCAAACGCATCTTGTTGGGCTCATTGCTGGTCCTGGGCGCCCTGATGCTGGGTGCGACCGGCGCCTGGCTGTTGGTTGACGACGCCACACTGGTGCCGCTACTCGTCAAACGCCTTGAAACGGCATCCGATACCCGCATTGGCTACAAAGACGGTGCCACTATCTCCCGGACATGGGCGCCGGAACTCAGTGTCGACAATCTGACTGTCGCAGATAGCGAGGATTCTTACCGGCTGGAGACCAGTTCGCTGCAACTTAAGGTCAGCCTTTCGAGTCTGTTGCTCGGCCGCGTCGATATCCCCCACCTGCTGCTCGGCGACACCCGTGTCCATATCCTGAAACGCTCAGCAGCAGATGAAGCTGCTGTTGATAAGCAGATCCCCCTGGATCTTTTCGCACTGAGGCTGCGGCCGGTTTTGCACGATCTGCAGATTGCCGAGCTGTCGATTTTCGATGAAGGTGACACATATCAATTGCCCGCGACCCGGGTCAGCGAACTGTCGCTGCGACCGGACCCTGACAAGGCTATACCGCGATTGTCCGCCCAGCTGGACGTGGCGGGTGAAAAGTTTTCCATCGACGCCGCCCTGCCGGATGCTCATCAGGCACTGAAGCGCAAGCAGTTGCCGTTTTCGGTAGCCGTGCGGGGCGCCATGATCGCTGCATCTGCCGTGGGCGAGGTGGACTTCAGTCAGCCGGCGGCCGTCGTAGAGGCCGAACTTAAAGGCCGATTCCCGGAGCTGAGCAGAATTCCCGGTCTGAATAAGCAGATCAGTATCCCGGGCGAGTTGACCCTCAGCGCCCGGCTCAGCGGACCCATTGCGCAGCTCGCCATTGAGGATCTGTCGGCAAACTGGGCGGGTCCCGGCCCGTCCAGCGTGAAGCTGAACGGCAAAATTGACGATGTCACAAAACTCGATGGCATCGAACTCGCTCTGAGCGGCCGGCTCACTGACGCCGCCTGGTTGACGCCCGTTCTGCCGGACACCCTGGGCGCACTGCACAGCGCCGAGCTGGCTGCACGGATAAGCGGTGATCAATCACGACTCAAACTCGACGAATTCAAATTCAAGGCCACAAGCGCCGAGAAGCTGGACCTGTCGCTGGCAGGCCAGCTCGATCTGGCACAGCTGCTGCAGGCGCCCGCAGCCGAAAACCTCAACCTCAAGCTCGCCTTCACTGCACCGACCACCCGTGCGGCACGTGTCCTGATCTTCGATGAGATCCCCGAGTTTGGTGCCATCACCGGCAGCGCCGATATAGGTTCCACAAAGGGCGATCCGGTACTGGAGAATATAGTGATCCGGACCCAGGACGATCAAGGTATCCAGGTTGACCTGGGCGGCAGCATCGCGCAGTTCCCCCTCAGTGATGCACCCAACACCGGTTATGATCTGGACGTCACCATGAAAGCGACACAGACCTCGCTCATCGCCGAACGCGCCGGCATGGAGCTGCCCTTGTCCGGCCCGCTGGATCTGAGCTACCGCATCGAGGGTGATACCCAGGCGCTGGAGTTGAATCAGATCAAGTTGTCAGCCGGTGACAAGAGCAAAACGTTGATCGGTGCAGAAGGCCGGATACAGTTCGGCGACTGGGGTCAGCCCGATCCCATCGAATCGATGAATCTTGCCGTGCGTATGCGCGGACGTGATACCGGTTTTCTGAGCGCCTGGACTGCGCAGGACATTCCAGCGCTGGCCTACCGGTTGCAGGGGCGGTTGCATACGGTTGGCGGTCAGCACCGCATCGATGATTACAAGCTCATGACACCCAAGGGCGAGCCCCTGGAAGTTTGGGAAACGGGATCGGCGGACAAGCTCACCTTTCTGCCCGCATTCAGTATCGGGGGTATACGGATCGAAACCATGGCCCGGACGGATGATGTCAGTAAGCTCAATAAACTCTTCAAACTGGACAGGACAATCCCCGCCATAGGCCCACTCGATCTGCGCATGCTGATCAGTGGTACGGATACAAAACTGCTGATTAACGAACTCACGCTCAGCGCCGGTCAGGAGGATGTTCTTCGTGTTGAGGCAAAGGGTCGTGTGGGGTATATCAGCGCCGATGCGAAGTGGCGCCTGGAGAACACGGATCTGACGCTCGAAGCCCACTCATCCAGCAGCCAGGCCCTGGCACAGGCGTTCGGCCACCGGATACCGGAACTGGGTCCTGTTTCTGCACAGGCCAGTATCCATGACAAGGGTAAGACTCTGGGTGTCGAGGGTATGCGGGTACTGGTCGGTGATGCTGCCAGGCCGGCACTGACGGCCACCGGTTCGATCGGGGATCTTTACGCGCCCGCCAAGGTACGCATAGAGACAGTGTTGCATATGGATGGCCGTGACTTTGCCCGATTGGCGGACAATCAGGAACTGCCCGAATTGGGCGCGTTGAACGGTAAGATGCTTATTTCCGACAGTAAAGGCGCACTGGGGATCGACTCACTGCAGATCGAGAGCACTAAACAGGATCTCCTCACTCTGAAAGTGGATGGCCGCTTTGACGATTTCGGCAAGCCGGAAACCTTTGTGCTCAATTTCCGTGCCAAAGCCCGGGACGCCAATCTATGGTGGGCGCTGTTTGGTCTGGAATGGCCCGGACACGGGCTTCTTGAGCTGGATGGAAAGGTTAATCAGGCAGACGGGGGTACTCTGTTTACCGCCAGTGTTATCTCGGGTGAAGAAACCATTGATCTGCTGCTCAATGCGGATTTCCAGGCCAGCCCGCCACAGATCAACGGCAAAATCACCGCGCAGAATTTCTTTTTACCCGATCCGGCTGAAAAGAAAAGGGAAGAAATAGCCAGGCAGCGTAAAGAGAAAAAGAAAGCAAAGCAGCCGGCAGAAAAACAAGCGGTATTTTCGCGGCAGCCGATGGATCTTGGCTGGATGAAAAAGGCGGATGTGGACTTGAGCGTTGATATCCAGTCCTTCGATCGGGCCAATTCGGAGGCCTTGTCTGCGAATATGCGAGCCGTATTGAAGTCCGGGCAGCTGTCAGTAAAACATGCCAGCCTGGTCTATCCGAAAGGGCAGGCCGATATGGATTTTCAGTTCGATGCCGGGGATGTTCCGACATTCGATTTCAGCTTGTCGGGAGAGGATCTCGACCCTTGGCGGGGCTTTAACTTCGATGAGTCGAAATCAATGGAGCAGTTTGATTCCAAGAATGCCGCGGTCAATGTCAAGGTGTCGCTGACCAGTTCGGGTAAAAGTCAGCACGACATGGCAGCCAATGCGCAGGGCGACTTCCATGTCACCATGAAGCACGGCAAGATCAGCCGGTCGAAATTAGACCTGCTGTTCGTGGATATTGTCGGCTGGGCGGCCGAACGGGTGAAACAACGCTACTTCGATATCAACTGTGCCATCGCTGACTACAGTATCCGGCAGGGCCTGGTGACCACCAACGCCTTCTTTATGGACACCGAAAATATTACCATTGCCGGCGAGGGAACGATTGATCTGGGCAGGGAACAGGTCGATTACACCTTCATACCCAGAAAGAAGAGTCGGCTCATTCTCAAAGCGGAACCGGTCAAGATCAGGGGTGCGTTGAACGACCCGTCGATTGAGGCAATTCCCGTCAAGTCAGCTGCCTTGACCTTCGGCACATTGATCTTTGCGCCCTATGTCTTTGCCGGAATGGCTGCGGCTGACTACGCGCATGGCCTGCTGGATAAAGACAAGGGGGGTTCATCGGTCTGCGCGAACTATGAGAAGGATCTGCATAAAGCGCGTGACAAGGAGACGACCAGGAAGCAGGCCGAAAAGAAAGACCGCAGATGGAAAAATGTACTGCCGCTCCGGGACAAAGAAGACTGAAGTTTCTGTATAACAACTGATCTTAAACAAAGGGAGATGTCACCATGACTAAATACCGTTCGATCATTGTTGCTGTATTGATGGGTCTCTTTATCAGCGCCTGTGCTTCTACCACGCTGACCAAGGATATTGAGGTCGATGTGCAGTCAGCCCCCGGCGTTAAAATCAATAACTACAAAACCTACGCCTGGATTGCCACAGCACAGATCGTCAACGACCCGCAAGGCCAATGGGAGCCACGGGATTTCGATGCCGATGCGGAGATACAGTTTCTGATTGATCGCGAACTGCGCAAGCGCGGTATTTCCCAGGTTGAGCGGAACCCTGACATGCTGGTCGCCTATATCGCCGGTGTGGATATGGACGCGCTGGAACTGAAACAAGATCCGCAGCAGGATATGGAGGTGCTGCAGAACAACCCCAAGGGTGCCCTGGCAGTGCTGTTCATCAGTCCAGTCAACGGCAAAGCGTTCTGGGCCGGCGTGGCCACTGCCAATGTTGAAGGCAAACGCAGCAGCGAGGACAGCAAGAAACGTCTCGATTATGCCGTCAGCGAAATGTTCAGGAAAATGCCGTAGCCGTAGAAGAAATGAGTGTCTAACGGCGGCTGTCGCAAAAGCGGATGTCCTGTCGTTATCGGTTCTTACCGCGGATCAAGGCCTCAGGGTGCCGGTCCAGGTAATCGGCGAATACCCGAATGGAGACTGCCGCTCTGGACAGTTCCTGAACCAGCCGATCTATCGCGACCACATCCACCGCTGAGACAAGGTTGCCGGTTGTGTCGAGTACCCGACGCGCCTGATTGGCAGCACGCTCCACACCCTCCGCCAGGTGCACGATGTCACCGTGTTCATCGCGTAGGACTTGACGCACATCGGCCAACGCGGCATTGGCCTCGGCCGAGGTCTGTGTCAGGCTTTCTGTCAGCGGGCTCACCTGCTCGTTCAGTTTGCCGGTCAGATCGCGCAGATTGACCAG
>Ga0210064_1000826_pt1 | contig 14254 bp, 14 predicted proteins | sample Muzzi_CordC_D2_FD_185531 | JGI IMG/M metagenome (GOLD analysis project Ga0210064, IMG submission 185531) | Wetland microbial communities from San Francisco Bay, California, USA, that impact long-term carbon sequestration - Muzzi_CordC_D2 (SPAdes) | ecosystem: Environmental > Aquatic > Marine >...
AGACCAAAGCGCACCCAGAATTTGCCGCCCTTGATGGTGGCGCCATCCTTCGGCCAGATGAAATAGACCTTGGCGCCCTCGGGCGCGGGCGTTTCGCCGGCAATCGCCAAGCCGGGTATCAACGCCGTCAGCATGGCCGCGACCATGATGCATTTTTTCATGTCCCCCTCCACTCCCTGTCGTCTGATTGTATTGCGCGAGACCGTAGCATACTCCGAAGTCATCACCAGGCAAGCGCCCGAGCCCCGGGGATCCCGCGTTCGCAGGCGCGATTGGGTTCCGCCGACGCCAGGGTTGTGCGTTGCGAGGCGTCCCAAAGGGGCTATAATCAGACCTTTACGTGACCATGTCCGAGCCAAGCATTGCATAGGGGGGGCGATGTCTTCTGCCCGCCGCCTCTTCAGTGAACTCCAATGACTATGCGCGCACTCATTCTTGCACTATCGGCGCTCGCGCTCATTGGCGGTACCGTTGCGCTCCCCGATCCGGCCTACGCCGGCATCGTGCCCAAGGAAAGTCCGGAACGCTTCGAGCTCATCTTCTGGGACTCCATCAAAGACAGCGATAACGCGGCGGATTACGACGCCTATCTCGAAGCGTATCCACAAGGCCGATTCGCGCCGCTGGCAAAAGCACGCGCCAAAAGCTTGCGGGATCAACAAGCGAAACAACGCCAGACCACCACCGGACCGGAAATCGAGGATATGGACGCCGAGTTCAAAGTCCTCAAGAACGCGCGCTTGCGTGAGCAACCCGATGCATCCAGTGAAAATCTCGGCACGTTGAGTCAGGATTCCCGCATCATCGTTACCGGTAAAGTCGTCGACAGTGACTGGTTTCGTATCGAGACCATGGACGGCAAGAGCGGTTTCGTCTTCGGCACCCTGATCGAAGAAGTCCGGCGCGGCGGCGATCAGGCGGCGGCGGAAAAAGCCGCGGCCGACAAGTCTGCCGCTGAAAAAGCCGCCGCGGCTGCTGCCGCGGCTACCGCGGCTCGAGAGGCACAAGAGAGGGCTGCCGCGGCGGAGGCCGAGCGGGCGGCGGCGGAGAAGGCGGCGGCGGAGCGGGCCGCGCGTCAGGCGGCCGAGGAAGCAGCCGCCGAGAAAGCGGCGCGCGAGGCCGCGGCGCTGGCGGCGCGTCGAAAGGCGGAAGAGCATGCAGCGGCCGCGGAGCAAGCGCGCAAGGAGGCAGAACAGGCGGCGGCCGCCTCGGCAGCGGCCGAAGCCGCGCGCAAGGCAGCCAATGCCAAAGTGGCCGGCACCACGGCTTCGGCGGTCAAAACATTCAAGGACTGCGATGGCTGTCCGGAAATGATCGAATTGCCTCCGGGACGCTTTATCATGGGCAGCAAGGGCGGAGATCCCAGCGAGCACCCGGCCCACGCGGTCACTATTGCTTATCCGTTCGCCATCAGCCGCTTCGAAGTGTCGGTGGCCGAGTGGAAGCTTTGTCACGCCGAGGGCGGTTGCGACTACCTGCCAGATCGGAAAGGAATGACCGCGACCTCACCTGTTTATAATTTGAGCTGGGTCGACACACAAAAATATGTGAAATGGTTGAGCAAGAAAACAGGCAAGAAGTATCGGCTGCCTTCCGAAGCCGAGTGGGAGTATGCAGCACGCGGCGGCACCAAGACTGAATACTGGTGGGGTGACGCGGTGGGTAAGGGCATGGCCAACTGCAAGAACTGCGGCGGCGAATGGAACAGAAAAAGACCGGCGGCCGTGGACACATTCGATGCTAACGCGTTCGGCTTGCAGGGTATGAACGGCAGTGTTTGGGAGTGGGTTGCCGACTGCTGGATCGCTTCGTACAATGGCGCGCCTACTGATGGCAGCGCGCATAATGAAAAGAACTGTCAGTCGCGTGTATTGCGCGGTGGTTCGTGGCGCAACGATGCGAGCTATGCGCGTTCGGCGGCCCGTTTCAACTACGACAATGATGTGCGCTACGTACTGAACGGTTTCCGTGTCGTGCGCGACATGAACTAAGGCGCCTGCCTGGTCGTTATGACGACGAAGTCAGCGGAAATCTTCGCCTGACTCGAGTCCAGCGACTTTAAGCGTTTTCTCACTGCGGCACGGTAAGTGTCCGCCTCTTCGAACTGTCCACGCGCTCCCTCGAAAAGCGGCGCCGAAGTCGCAAGCAACACGATCATGTCGGTCCCGAAGGGCGGCGCCACCTCCCACAACCCGATGTCGCCCGCTTCGCCGAGCTGGAAGGATTCGCGCGGGTCGCCCTGGTTATATTCTTCGCCGGGACTCGGCATCATGTGCACCACGTTGCCTTCATGGTCGAAGTAGTCAACGTACAGCGACGAGTGGTAGGTGGGCGTACCGATATCGAGAACCAGGCGCTCGCCCGCGATGAAGACATTGTCGCTTTTTAGCGTACCGATTGCGGTGCCAAAGCCGGAGTCGCGATTTGCTCTCCAGTAAGGTGCATAAAGCTCCAAGGTTTGGCAGTACACCTGGGGCAGGCGGTGGATTTCGTTTTTGATCTCGGAAATGCCTGCGATTTTGCCAAGGCTTTCTTCGATTTGCTCCATGGCCTTGGTACCGGCGGCGAAGCCTCGCACCATCAGGCTGCGGTCGTTAACCGACGCCTGTAGAACCGAGCATGGAATGCCCGCCATCAGTTCGGTGATCGCACCGATGGAGGGCTTGGCCTGCGCTGCCATCTGAGTGGTGACCTTTGCGACAGCGGCCGATTCGTTGCTTTTCGATGGTGTTGCCGGCACTGCGGGCGTGGTCCCATCGCTCGTCGCCGGGGGCGCTTTGGATTGCATTTGCCAAACGCCGATGCCGATGCCAAGGAGAGCAACAACCGCGACGAGTATTGCCAACGTGGATTTGGATGACGGCTTGCGCGGCGCGCTTTGCGCGGGCGCCGCGGACGGAGAGCCGACGATGAGTGTGCCTTCATCGGTGAAGCTTTTCTCCGGCGCCGTATCCGGGCTGACTAGTGTGGGCGCGTCCTGATCGATGCGCCCGGGCCGCGGGCTCCGGCTGCCGGCGCCACCCGGGGCGGCGCCGGCGGAGTCTTCCCACTCGGGAAGAATTGCCTTCCATGCGGCAATGGACTGGGGCCGTTCTTCGGGTGCAAAGCACAGTGCCTTGTCGATGGCCTCGAGGAATTTTTGTGAGAATTTACCCTTACCGAGCTCGACGGCCGGTTCGAGAATGTCCTTGGTGCCCTCCAGCTTGGAGTTCGCCCGGGCCAGCGCATCGACTGGAGCCTTGCCGGACATGCCTCGATAAATGGTGGCGCCGAGGGCGTAAATGTCGGTCCAGGGACCTTGTTTGTCACTCTCTCGCGTCGCGTTGTATTGCTCGAAAGGGGCAAAGCCCGGCGACACCAGCGTCGTCAGCGTGCGTGTTTCCACGCCCAGCGCTTGCCGGGCGGAACCGAAATCCAGCAGTACCGGCCTGCCGTCGTCCCTTAAGTAGATATTTTTCGGTTTGATATCGCGGTGCACGAAGCCCGATGCGTGGATGCGCTCCAAGCCGTCCATGAGCGGATAAAGAATGCCGAGTAGATCATCCTCGGTAGTGAGGCGGTTCAACTTGAAGGCCTCATCGAGGCTCTCGCCCTTTTCATACTCCATGACCATGTAGGCCGTACCGTTGGCTTCGAACACGCTGTGCACCAGCACGATATTGGGGTGGCGGAACTGAGCCAGGGTCTGGGCCTCGGTGATGAAGCGGTTCAAACCCCAGCCGAAGGTGTCGGTGTGGTCGTCGGAAATTGGGTGGATGGAGCTGTCCGATGCCCGCATGGCCAGTTCGGTGGGCAGGAATTCCTTGATGGCGACCTCGTGATTGAGGTTGGTATCGAGGGCCAGGTAGGTTATGCCGAAGCCACCGCGCCCGAGGATCGCGTGGATTTCGTACCAGTGAAGCTTGTAGCCATCGGGCAGAGCGTTGTGGCGGCGTTTTTCGTTGCTCACTCGGTAGCGTCCTGGCGAGGCAAAGCCCGGCGAAAAAGGATCTGGACCGAAGGGCCCAGGCGAAAAAACCAAGCGGAAACCCAGCGCGGAGCTTAACAGATGCGGTGCTAAATGGCGTAGGCTCCGCGCCGGCTGACTACTCCTCGCCGCTGCTTTCCGACATGGCCCGCAGGATCTCATCGAGCTGGGACAGACGCAGCAGCGGGTCTTCGAGCTCGAGAAAATACTGTCGGCGCACCAGCGGCAGGGCCAGGGCTTCCGCCAGGCGGTACCCCACCCAGGACGCGTCCCCGGCGCGCTTGGGCAGATTGGCGTAGATGTCGCCAGCATGTTCATAGAGTTGATCGAGCACTTCGGTCATATAGTGCCACTGCTCGGGAAGGGCTGCCGCGGGCTCCGGGGCCAGCACTTGCACGGTACCGCGTAGCAACTGATTGGCTTCGACGTGCGTGTCCTGGACGTGAAATCGTTGCTCTCCATGGGCGACGATGGACAGCAGCCCGTCGCCGCCGCGCTGCCAGTCGACGATGCGCGCGAAGGTGCCCGTGAGGTGTGGCTTCGCCGCCCCACCGGCTTCCTGACCGCTCTGAATGAGGCACACGCCAAAGGGCTGGTCGTTGCGCAGGCACTCGCTCACCAAATCCAGATAACGCGGCTCGAAAATGCGCAGCGCCAACGGGCCTTCGGGAAACAATACCGTGTGCAGTGGAAACAGCGCCGCGGTGCGGATGTCGACCTCGGCGTGCATGGCATTCATGGCGCTTTTGCGCGCAGCGCATCCAGCAGGCGTTGGTGGAATCCGCCGAAGCCGCTGTTACTCATGATGACCACGTGATCGTCTCCCTTGGCCTGTTCGCATATAGCGGCTATTAAGGCATCCATGTCGTCGATAACGCGAAGCCGGGTTGCCGCGCTTTTCTCCAGCGCGCCGATATCCCACTCGATGGCCGGCGAGCGATGCACCCAGGCGGCGTCGGCCGGGCTCAGGGCATCGGCCAGGGTATTGCTGTGCACGCCACTGCGCATGGTGTTGGACGCCGGATCGAGCACGGCGATGATGCGTTGTCCGCCGACATGGGCGCGCATCGCATCCAGGGTTGCGCGGATCGCCGTTGGATGATGGGCGAAATCGTCATAAACCGTTATGGCGCCGACGCGTCCGCGCACCTCCAGGCGCCGTCTGACATTGCGGAACGATTCCAGCGCGGCACAGGCTTGCGAGGGCGCAATGCCCACGTGCTCGGCCGCCGCTACGGCCGCGAGGGCATTGCTCACGTTGTGCCGGCCCAACAGCTGCCAGTGCACCGAGCCGGCCGTCGTGCCCGCCTGCCTCACGTCGAAATGCGTGCCGTCGGCCTCGTTCATGATCGCCTGCCAGTCGGCGCCGGCATCGTCGGTGCTCAGGGTTTGAACCGGCGTCCAGCAACCCATGTCCATGAGGCGATCGATCTCGGCGTCGGGACTGGGCCGCAGAATACGCCCGCTCGCCGGGATGGTTCTCACCAAGTGATGGAACTGGCGGCGTATGGCGGCCAGATCGTCGAAGATGTCCGCGTGGTCGAATTCCAGATTGTTGATGACGAGGGTTCTTGGCAGGTAGTGGACGAACTTCGAGCGCTTATCGAAGAAGGCGCTATCGTACTCGTCGGCCTCGACAACGAAGTAGTCTTTCCCCATGCGCGCGGACTGGCCGAAGTTCTCCGGCACCCCGCCCACCAGAAAGCCCGGCTCCATGCCGGCACACTCGAGGATCCAGGCGAGCATGCTGGTGGTGGTGGTCTTTCCGTGGGTGCCTGAAACCGCCAGCACCCAGCGATTGTGCAGTACCTGATCGGCGAGCCAGGCGGGTCCGGAAGTGAAGCGTAAGCCCCGATCGAGTATGTACTCGACGGCGGGATTGCCGCGCGTCATGGCGTTGCCGATCACCACGCAGTCCGGTGCCGGATCCAGCTGCGCGGGGTGGTAGCCGCTGGCCACATCGATGCCGAGCGCCGCCAGCTGCTCGCTCATGGGCGGGTAGGCGTTGGCATCGGAGCCCGTCACTTTCATGCCGAGCCCGGCGGCCAGGCGCGCGATGCCGGCCATGAAGGTGCCGCAGATCCCGAGTATGTGTATGTGCATGGTGGCGGGCGGCTCAGGCGGCCACCGGGAACAGCGCGCGAAAAACCGAGATGGAGATCCAGTAGAACACCACCGCCAGCACCAGCCCGACGAAGTAGGGCACCGACAGCGCGTGGCGGAAAATATGCGCGGCGATGGCCAGGCTCCAGCCCGTCAGGACCAACAGCAGCAGCAACGCGAGTCCACCGCCGCCGGCGCCTTGATCGGCGCCATGCAGCATGCCGGACAGCGGTATGGCCAGGAAGGTGATGATGGAACCAGTACCGGCCAGCGCCGTCAGCGTCTGAACCAGGCGTGTGTTACGCCGTTGGATGTAGAGCAGCGTACCGGTCAGTCCCACCAGCAGCACCGAGTCCAACAGGCCGGAAAACATCGCGCTGAAAGCGCCCAGGGAGATGTTGGCCAGCACCATGGACATGAGCGTGTGCGCGCCCAGAGTGATGCCCAGTAGAATGCCTGAGGTGGGCAGATCTTGGGGCCCTTGCCGCAGAAGACATATCTGAACAAATGGTTGGACGAGTGCCCGCGCGGATGAAAACCAACTCAACATCTTGTCCGATTCTGGACTGCATGGGCGGCAGACTCAACGTCGGGGGGGGCTCTGATGCGTATCGGCGTTGATCTCGGCGGCACCAAGATCGAGGCGGTGGCCCTGGGCGACGCCGGCGAGGTGGTCATCCGGCGGCGTTGCGCCACCCCCACCGGGTTTTACACCGAAAGCTTGCAAGCCGTCGTCGATATGGTGCGCCAGCTCGAAGATGCACTCGGCGAGCGCGCATCGGTCGGAGTCGCGACGCCCGGCGCACTGTCACGCCACGACGGGCGCATCAAGAATGCCAATTCCACTCAGCTCAACGGCGAGCGCCTGGATGTGGATTTGTCCGAGGCATTGAATCGCCAGGTTCGCATCGCCAACGATGCCAACTGCTTTGCGCTGTCGGAGTCCGTGGATGGCGCCGCGCAAGGCGCGCGCGTGGTGTTCGGTGTCATCCTCGGCACCGGCGTCGGCGGCGGCATCGTCATCGATGGTCAGGTGCTCACCGGCTGCCAGGCCATCGCCGGCGAGTGGGGGCACAATCCACTGCCCTGGCCGAGCAGCGGCGAGTTACCCGGACCTTCTTGCTATTGTGGGCGGCGCGGTTGCATCGAAACCTTTTTATCGGGGCCGGGCCTTGCCAATGACTACCGGGCCCATTCGGAGACGCTGTTGACGGCCGAGATAGTTGCTGCACGCGCCGAAGCCGGAGAAGCAAGGGCCGAAGCTTGTCTGGCGCGTTTCGAGCACCGCCTTGCAAGAGGCCTGGCCCACGTCATCAATATCCTTGATCCCGATGTCATCGTGCTCGGCGGTGGTCTTTCCAAGATCGCGCGTCTTTACGGCAATGTGCCGCAGCTATGGGGAGAGTTCGTCTTTTCCGATCGCGTGGATACACGTTTACTGCCACCGACCCACGGTGATTCCAGCGGTGTACGCGGCGCCGCCTGGCTGTGGCCCCGGACCCCGTAGGTTGGGCTGAGCGCAGCGAAGTCCAACACGCCGGCTCGTCGGTTCAGCGCCTCATTCGCGAGCAAGGCTGCTCCCAGGGCCAAGGCTGTTCCGCCTTGCTCAGTGGGCTAGCACTGCTCCCACGGCAACCCATGAAACCGCCACCCGCCAATGCTGCCGCGGTGATGGTGCTCGTCGAGCTCGCCTTCGAAGCCTTCATCGACGTTGTAAACATTGCTGAATCCGTTCTCCAGCAAGGCCTTGCCGGCATCGATGGAACGCTTGCCGCTGCGGCAAATAAGAATGACCGGCGCGCCGGTGATGTCGCCATGGGCGGTGGCGCCTCCGAGCATGACCTTGCGCACGTCGGTGACGAAATGCGGGTTCACCGTCCACTCGGGTTCGTCTATCCAGGCCACGTGCAGAGCACTCGCCGGGTGGCCAACGAACAGGAACTCCATGGTCGAGCGGATGTCCACCAGGACCGCCCGCGGATCCTCGTGCAGCAGCTTCCAGGCCTTCTCGGGCGTGAGCGATACGGGTTGCATCGAAGCCTCCATCTGTGATGCCGGGATCGCGCTCCCCGGGCCCGTCAATATAGCGGCGGATTGGCGTCATGCAAGCGCCCGCCAGGTGGATTGCCGGGTGGATTGCCAGGTTCATGGCGAGGCCGATTGCCCGGCCGGGCGCGGTCATCTAGAGTTATGGCTGGAATCCGAAAATGATCAGCACCTATCCCATCCTGCGCAGCTACCGGCAGAATTTGTCGGTGGCCACCGTGTTCTGGGGAAGCTGCCTGGCGCTGGTCGTGGCGGAGGTCGCGTTGGGATGGAATATTGTCATTGGCAGCCTGTTCCTGCTGTCGATTCCGCTGCTGGTGGCGGTGCTCACCTGGGTTAACAAGGGCATCGTTTTCGACCGCGTGCCGCGTACCATGAGTTCCGTCGTGGTGCTGGGGCTATCGGTTCTAGTCGTATCCACGGTGATCATTCTGGTTGGCCTTCTGGCCGCCGCCAATCTCAAGTCCCTCATGATCGGGGCCTGATGCCCCATCTCAGGGGTACTGGCATCCACCATGACGGATAAGGACCACGGCGATGTTCACCGCGTCGTGCGCGATCTTTTCAGCAAGATCCCTTTCAATAAACTGCTCGGCCTCGAAATCGAAGAGATTGGCGACGACCATGCACGCTTGCGTTTTTCCATGCGCAACGAGTTGGTCGGAAACTACACGCGCAATATCCTGCACGGCGGTGTGATTTCGGCAACATTGGATGTTACCGCCGGGCTAATGGCCTTTCTTGGAGTAGCCAGGCGGATCCGAAGCGGCAGCCTGGCGGAGAAAATGGAACGCTTTTCGCGTCTCGGTACAATCGATATGCGCGTCGACTATCTGCGCCCGGGCGCCGGCGAGCACTTTGTTGCTACCGCCCGTGTCATCCGTTCCGGAAATCGCATCGCCGTCATCTTTGCCGAGTTGCATAATGACAGCGAAGAGCTGATAGCGTCGGCGACCTGCACCTACCTGGTTGGGTAAGTGACGCGCAGGGTGCGCTCATCGGCCGCGCCCGCTTCGGCGATCGGCGCCTGTGCTGTCTGGCGCCTGTTTTGTCGCCTGTGGGATTCGATTTTGAAGGGGGGATTAGATGATTGGAGGAATGGCAAACGCTCCGCCGAGCCTGGCGGCGCTTTCAGAAGCCCGTCAGCTGCTCGAAATGCTCGATGACCACCGCTCGCTCGGCAAGCAACTGGAGAAGCTCGCAGCCGGCGCTGCGCAATATCGGGCTGCCGCGGCGGATGCACAACAAGCGACCGCGGCCGCCGACGCTGCTCGCGCCGAATCCGACCGGTCGATGAGAAAGCAGGCCGAGGCGCAGGTAGCGCTGGAAAAGCAAAGGGCTGCGCACGAGGCCCGATCCGAGGCGCTTGACCTGCGCGAGCGTGAGCTCGCTACCCGCGAGCACGCGCTGAAGTCCAAGTGGGCCGACCTTCGCCGCGAAGCAATGGCGCTTCAAGCCCGAGCCTCCGAAATGGCCGCTTCCGCGAAGGGCTTTGCGCGGGACCTGGAGCGTTAACGTGCCCGCACCAGAGCAGAGTCGTCGGCCATGACCGATAAGCCTTCCATCGCGGTAGTTGGTGTCGGCGCCATCGGCGGTGCAATGGCCGCCGCGCTCGGAGATGCCGGACACCAGCCGCTGCTGTGCGTGCGTACGCCATTCGAGCGGCTGTCACGGCGCTTCGACGGTGAGACCCGCACGTACACCCATCGCGTCTGCACCAGTCCGGGAGAGCTTCGACCGGCGGATTGGGTTGTACTGTGCACCAAGGCGCACCAGATCGAGGGCGCGGCGGATTGGCTTCATTGCCTGATCGGCCCCCACACCCGGGTCGCGGTCATGCAAAACGGCGTCGATCACATCGAGCGGGTTTCCGCTTATGTGTCCCCGGAGCGCGTGGTGCCATGTATCATTTTTCTCCCATCCAAGCTCGAAGCGCCTGGCGTCGTAGAACAGGCCCGTGCGGGAAGAGTTCAGGTGCCGGAAGGCGAGATCGGGCAGGCATTGGCCGAGTTGTTCGGCAACCAGCCGGCCATAAGAATCGTGCTCACCGCGGGTTTTGTTTCAACCGTGTGGTCAAAGCTTGTATCGAACGCGGTCGGTGGTGCGATTTGCGCGTTGGCCATAAGGCCGTTGAAATCGGTCGCCGCTCCGGAAGTACGCGAGCTTGCCACGCGCCTGATGGCGGAGATCATGCGCGTCGGCGAAGCCGAAGGCGCGTGTTTTCCGGATAATTTCATCGACAAGACGCTCGACAATTATCGAGGGCCCACCGGCGAGCACTGGACGTCGATTGCCGTCGACCGGCGCGATGGGCGCCCCATGGAGTGGCAGGCGAGAAACGCCGTCGTCGGAGAGATCGGGCGCCGGCACGGAATCCCCACGCCACTGAACGATGCGTTGACCGCGCTGCTTGCAGTCAGCGACGCACCGCCGGAGTAAATTGACAGCGAATCGCGTCGGCCCGGTGCGGTGTTCTCTAGAGCCCACCGTCGAACATCGGCAATAAGAGGCAGGCGGTGGTGGTACGGCTAAATCCACGCGGAGGTGATCCCATGCCGGACAACGGATTCGAAGAAAATGAACGCTTTCTTGCCGGTCTTGCGCTTCGCAAGCGCGTTCTGGGTGAAGAGCACGTGGAGCGCTCCATGGCAACCGCCCTGGACCATCCCTTCCTGCAACCGATTCAGCAGATGACCGTGGAGTTCGGTTGGGGGCAGGTGTGGAATCGCCCCGGGCTGCCATTGAAGACGCGCAGTTTCATGAGCATCGCCTTTCTCGCGGCGCTGGGTAAGCACGACGAGCTGCGCACGCACATTCGTGGCGCACTCAATAACGGCGCAACATCCGAAGAGTTGAGTGAGGTATTGCTTCAGGCTGCGCTTTATTGCGGCATGCCCGTGGGCTTGGAGTGCTTTCGCATCGCCAAGGAAGTGCTCGACGAGCGGGGCATAACGTAGCGTGGGCCAAGCGTTTGCGCGCGTTATTCGTCCGTATCAAGGCGTATCAAGGGGTCAGAACCCTTGAAAAAAATATGGCAACTGGGAGCCTCTTGAGAATGCGAATCAAGGGATCTGACCCCTTGATTGCTTGAGAATGCGAATCAAGGGATCTGACCCCTTGATTGACCCCTTGATTGCCTTGATTGACTAGCTTGATTCCGTCGACGCGCACGCAAGAACTGGAGCGGAGCTAGGTTCTGCCATTGCCAACGGTGAATAAATTTGACAGTCAATATCTCGAATACACTGACGGCCTCGAGTCTGGACCAAAGAGAAGCACGTCGTAGCCCTTAGGCTGAACACTACCCATGCCAGGTGACATCGTCGGCATGCCCGGCGCGGCCAGACCCGATGCATCGGGCTTCTCCGCGAGCAACCGCCAGATGTCATCTGCGGGCACGTGACCCTCAATAGCATAACCATCGACGAGTGCGGTATGGCAGGATTGCAGTTCGGGTCCAATGCCGTGCTGAGCTTTGATTTCGCTCAAGTCATACTGGTCCACAATCGCCACGCTAAAGCCATTTTGACGCAGATGCTGCGCCCACCCTGCACAGCACCCGCAACTCGGGGATTTGTATACAGTTATTACTTTCCCGAATTGCTTTGTCACCGGTTCGCCTGCCGCATGGCTGAGAGGCGAAAAAGTCAAAAGACAGATCACCGCGACTGCTGTTCTAACGAATATCATCAGTACTCCGTAACGTCTCGAATTGCGCCAAGCGCAATATTAGCCCGACGGGGGCGAAATGCCACAAATCTTGCGTTTCAAGCGCGTCGGCTCGAGCCTACCTGCTGCTATCTCAGCGCTGGCGCCAAATGTCCGCTGCCCGGCGAATGGATGAGAGGATAGCGGTGACGGCAACTGGCGGCAGTGGATCGGATTTCGCCGTTCAACAATGTCTTGCGGTAACTCACCATGATGCTGTTGTGCATGACTCCCAGCGCTCTACGGAAGCGGGCGCTGCGCAATGCGCCAGCGGCGCTCGAGCCAGAACCACGTGAGCAGCACCGCGGCACCCAGTAACAGCCAGCCCCATAGCGGCATTCTCAGCATACGGCTGCCCAGGATGGCGGACAGTGCGGTCAGGGGGAGTATCCCAATCCCGGTTGCCCATAGGAAGGTCCACCACGAGATTTCGGTCAGCGCGGCCGCATAGTTGATGAGATTGAATGCGATAACCGGTATGAGTCGCGCCGTCAGCAAGGCAACGCCTCCACGGTCCCGTGACCAGAGCGCGAGTCGTTCGCGCTGTGCTTCCTTGAGCATCCGGTGAATGAACGGACGGCCGAGCGTGCGCACCAGTGCGAACGCCACCGACGCCCCCAGCATCGCGCCGATCCAAGTGATCACCGTGCCCCACACCGGGCCGTAAATCATGCCATTGGCGCAGGCGAGGATCTCCGCCGGAAACAGCACGAACGAGTGCATTACCATCAATGCGATCGATACGGCAACGCCCCACCCTCCCCACGATCGGATGAGCTGCACCGTGCCTTCGATCGTCATGTCCGGCCTGACGCCGGGAGGCGGTGCCAACAGCCACCACGCGGACACGCCGAGGACCAGCAGGACGGCAACGAGCACAGTAATGAGAAGCCCCGGTGGTCTGCGGGTTGAACGCGGATGGGCCATGGTGCTTTGCTTCTTCCTCGGGTCGGCGATGCTCGGCCCTCCATGGCAGTGATGAGAGCTTACAGGATACGCCGCCGGCCAGCGGCCTCGAGGCATATCTTCCTCGGTCTGGCAAAGATGGCCGTGTACAGGTGGTGAGACGCCTTGCACGGCTTCAGCGGGAACTGGGGCTGTGGGAGCAGCGGGGGCGGGACAGCTAGATAGTGGATTGGTTGCCGCTTCGTGTCCGTCCATAAACAGAGGTGGTGTAGGCGGAGAGCCCCACGGCCGGCTCTGCCTAGGCAACAACACTGCACTTGGTAGCAGGGCGCTCGTGGGGCTTAAAAAGATTGTGCGTGCGGACGGGGCCGAGGCTTGAAATCGCGAGCACACGCCAGCGGGCCCGTGGGATACTGGTGGGACATTTCACCTCAAACAACCACCGCAAACCGCAATAGTCAGCTAAAAGAGCTATTAGCTAAGCGTATGATTTTGTTGTGCTAGGTTGTCGCTGATGGTTGCAGATTGCAGACTTGATGGGACTCCGACTCCGCCAGCGGGGGTTCGAATCCCTCTCCCCCAGCCAACCTGATCTTGCCTAAATCAGGGCGCATTTTCGTTCTCTGCTGAAACGCGGCTGTGATTGCAATTACAAGAATAAGTGTAGTATCAGCAAATCGCCGAGTCGGTCCTGCTTGCCTGACTCAAGCGACACGGTCTCCGGAAAACCCGGTGCGGTTCGGCCCAGATTTTGGGCACCGACGCTCTCAAATGGAGACGCTATGCAGTGCCCTGACTGTGGTGCCGCCAATCCCGATGGCACGAAGTTCTGCACGAGTTGCGGTGCATTAGCGCGGCACCACTGCCCTGCTTGCGGGGCTCGCAACTCACCGGGGTCGAAATTTTGCGGCGACTGTGGAGCGGACCTTATCGCGGTGGGTACGCAGCAGCACTCGGAAACCGTCAGACCCCCTTCTGCCGACGCTGAACGCCGCCAGCTCACGGTGATGTTTTGTGATCTCGTGGGCTCGACAGCCTTGGCTGAAAGGCTCGACCCCGAGGAGCTGCGCGATCTTCTAGCCCAGTACCAGGACGCCTGTGCGCGAGTAATAAACCGTTATGAGGGCCACGTTGCCCGTTACGTCGGCGACGGGCTGCTGGTGTATTTCGGTTATCCCCTGGCCCATGAAGACGACGCAGCACGTGCAGTGTGGGCCGGGCTCGGAATCGTCGATGTCATTGCAGACCTGGAAATAAAGGTTGCAACTGTAAGAGTCGACCTGGCTGTTCGCATTGGCATAACCACGGGGCTCGTTGTCGCCGGTGACATCGGCGAGGGTGAGCGCGTCGAAGAAAAAGCGATCGTCGGCGAGACACCGAATCTGGCCGCACGCCTGCAGACCCTGGCACAACCCAACACTGTCGTCATCGGCGTAAGCACGCAACGATTGGTCGACGGCCTGTTCGAATGTGAGGATCTTGAGCCACAACAGTTCAAGGGCATCGCCAAACCGGTGACTCCCT
>Ga0210064_1000827_pt1 | contig 14249 bp, 12 predicted proteins | sample Muzzi_CordC_D2_FD_185531 | JGI IMG/M metagenome (GOLD analysis project Ga0210064, IMG submission 185531) | Wetland microbial communities from San Francisco Bay, California, USA, that impact long-term carbon sequestration - Muzzi_CordC_D2 (SPAdes) | ecosystem: Environmental > Aquatic > Marine >...
AACGCCGCTCCTCGTCCTCGATCGTCGCGGCAATCTCATCACGCTGCTCTGTCAACACCGGGTACGCATCGCCCATCTGCCGGGCCAGCGCGGCGGTCATGCGGCCGAAGAACAAGCCCTTCTGACCCAGCTTGTAACCGTGCCTGAGTGCCCGGCGGATGATCCGCCGCAATACGTAGCCCCGGCCTTCGTTTGACGGCAGTACACCGTCGGCGACGAGAAAAGCGCAGGCACGGATATGATCCGCGATGACGTTGAGCGACTTGTTCCCGAGGTCCTTCGTTCCGGTCAACTCCGCGGCGGCCCTGATCAAGGCCTGGAACAAGTCGGTATCGTAATTGCTGTGCACACCCTGCAGCACGGCAGCGACCCTTTCCAAGCCCATACCGGTGTCGACACAGGGTTTCGGCAGCGGTTGCAGTTCGCCGTCCGCCGAACGGTCGAACTGCATGAACACCAGGTTCCATATCTCGACGTAGCGGTCTCCGTCCTCGTCCTCGGAGCCCGGCAGGCCGCCCTCGAATGCTTCGCCGTGGTCGTAAAAGATTTCCGTGCACGGACCGCAGGGGCCGGTGTCGCCCATGGCCCAGAAATTGTCGCTCTCGAATTTTGCACCGCCCGGCTTGTCGCCGATGCGGATCACGCGCTCCTTCGCCAGGCCGATCCCGTTGCGCCAGATGTCATAGGCCTCGTCGTCGTCGTGGTAAACAGTGATCCAGAGCCGGTCCTGGTCCAGCTTGAACTGCTCGGTCAGAAGTTCCCAGGCAAACCGTATCGCCTCCTCCTTGAAATAGTCGCCGAAACTGAAATTGCCGAGCATTTCGAAGAACGTGTGGTGACGGGCCGTGTAACCCACCTGGTCCAGGTCATTGTGCTTGCCGCCGGCGCGGACGCATTTCTGCGAGGTGACGGCACGCCGGTAGTCGCGCTTTTCAGCGCCGAGGAATACATCCTTGAATTGCACCATACCCGCGTTGGTGAAGAGCAGCGTCGGGTCGTTGGCGGGCACCAGTGAACTGGAGGCGACGACACGGTGTTCACGTGCTGCAAAGAAATCCAGGAACATCTGGCGGATTTGTGCGGTGGTTTTCAACGGTCAAGCGCCTTTAAGGGTTAGCGTCATCAAACGGCAAAGTTTACCGAATCGTGGCATAGCCTGCATATTTCACCAGTATCCCGGATGATGGCGCCGGACAGGTACAACCGGACGCCGAGCTGGACAAACCAGGGCCGGGATAGGTGGCGGGCCGGGGACAAAGTGTACCTTGAGTTCAGTTTGAAAATATACCATCTAATTAAGCTGCTTCATTTGCTTATGGTGAAGGCCGGCGCCGACTGGTGAAATGCGCAGACTACAAAGGAATCAATCCGCAACACAATGGTCCAGCGCGGCATTGGCTTGCTCGTGGGTGAAGCCGCGGCTGACCAGGCTGCGGTAGATTTTTGCGCGCCCGTTGTAGTCCAGCGGTTCGCGATAACGCTTCTCCGCCCACTGCGCGGCAAGATCATGCCAGCGGCTTTCATCCGCGGGCATCGCCGCCGTGATCGCGCCGTCATCAACCCCCCGCTGACGCAGTTCAGCACGGATCTTCAACGGGCCGAACAAACGCCGCATGCGGGTCCTGACGTACATTTGCGCAAAGCGTTCATCGGAGACCAGGTTTTCGTCGGCGCAGCGGCCGACGACGCTCTCCGCAACGTTGGTATCGGCGCCACGCCCGATGAGTTTGCGCTTGAGTTCCTCCAACCCGTACTCACGCCGCGTCAGGTAGCGCAACGCGAGGTCGCGCACCTCGGCCTCGGTCATTTGCGACGGCTCCCGCGCCACGGTGCCGGCGTATCAGTCCTCGACCAGTTCAGCCTTGGCGGTACGCTCCGGCAACAAAAGTTCGCGCAGACGCTGCTCGATCTCGGCGGCCGTTTCCGGATGCTCCTCGAGAAATGCACGTGCATTCTCCTTGCCCTGGCCGATCCGGTCCTTGTTGTAGCTGTACCAGGCACCGGACTTCTCGATCATGCCGTTGGCGACACCGAGATCGATCAGTTCGCCGAGCTTGGAGATACCCTTGCCGTAAAGGATCTCGAATTCCGCCAGCTTGAACGGCGGCGCCATCTTGTTCTTGACCACCTTGACACGGGTCTGGTTACCGATAACCTCGTCGCCTTTCTTCAAGGAACCGATGCGGCGAATATCCAGGCGCACCGACGCATAGAACTTGAGCGCGTTGCCGCCGGTGGTGGTTTCCGGGCTGCCGAACATTACGCCGATCTTCATGCGGATCTGGTTGATGAAGATGACCATGCAATTGGAGCGCTTGATATTGGCGGTGAGCTTGCGCAGTGCCTGGGACATCAGGCGGGCCTGCAAACCGACGTGACGGTCGCCCATCTCGCCCTCGATCTCGGCCTTCGGCGTCAGCGCGGCGACGGAGTCCACGACCACGATATCGACCGCGCCGGACCGCACCAGCATGTCGGTGATTTCAAGCGCCTGTTCGCCGGTGTCGGGCTGCGACACCAGCAGGTCCTCGACATTGACACCCAGGTTTTCGGCGTACTGCGGGTCGAGCGCGTGCTCCGCATCGACGAAGGCCGCCGTTCCACCCACTTTCTGTGCCTCGGCGATAACCTGCAGCGTCAGCGTCGTTTTGCCGCTGGACTCCGGCCCATAGATTTCGACCACGCGGCCACGCGGCAATCCGCCGACACCGAGCGCCACGTCCAGTGCGAGCGAACCGGACGACACGACATCGACGTTGCGGATGGGCGTCCCGTCGCCCATGCGCATAATGGCGCCCTTGCCAAACTGTTTCTCAATCTGGGAAAGCGCTGCTGAAAGCGCCTGTTTCCTGTTGTCGTCCACTTGATCCTCTCCTATGTGGTGATCTTTGTTTTGCACCGCTCGGCGGCATTATGACACAGCCCCGCAAGGGGCTTAAGTCTCTCTCAGCCAGACGGGCTGACTACCTACAGATTTCAACGCAAGCGCTCAATCGACCCGTCCCGCCACAGGTGCAGGCACAGTCTAGAACGGGGGGTTCTCAAATTGCGATAATGAAACCGGGGCGCACGAACCACTAAGAAAGCCGTTTGAGCAGGCCGGCCAGCGCGTACAGGACCGTTTGTTGCCGCACGGCCCGTCGGTCGCCGGAGAAAACCGCCTCCTCGCAACTCGTGTCCTGGCCCTCGATACACCAGCCGAAGCAGACCAGGCCGACCGGTTTGCCCGGCATGCCGCCTTCCGGACCGGCGATGCCCGTCGCCGCTACGCTGGCCGCGACGCCCGAATTCCGCTTTGCCCCCAGCGCCATCTGGCCGGCGATCTCGAGGCTCACGGCGCCGTGCCTGAGCAGGTCATCGTGCCCGACGCCGAGCAGCTCCTCCTTGGCCCGGTAACTGTAGACGATCAGACCGCGGTCGAACCAGTGCGAACTGCCGGGTTGGTCGGTGCAGCACTTGGCGATCCAGCCGCCGCTGCACGACTCCGCGGTGACCATCCGCCACCCGCGCGTGACCAGCCGCTCCGCGACCTGCCGCACCAAATCCCCGACCCTAGAATCAAAATCTTTCACGTCGATTCCTCGAACACCGTTGAACCTGTCCCCAGCCCCGGCCGTGCCACGCGAATCGGCGCGCAGCACCCGCCACTCCCGGCGGGTGGCTAGCCCGGGGCCCCTAAGTTACACTTTACCGGATGTCATCTCCAGCCATTTCCAAAGCCGCGACGCACACACCCCTGATGCAGCAGTACCTGAGCATCAAGGCGGATTATCCGGACACGCTGCTGCTGTTTCGCATGGGCGATTTTTACGAGGTGTTTTACGACGACGCGCGGCGCGCCGCCAAGCTGCTGGATATCACGCTGACCAGCCGCGGGGAGTCGGCCGGCGCGCCGATCCCGATGGCCGGCATCCCGTTCCACGCCCTCGACGGCTACCTCGTGAAGCTGATGCGCAAGGGCGAGTCGGCGGCCATCTGCGAACAGGTCGGCGAACCCACGCCGGGCAAGGGCCTGGTCGAACGCAAGGTCGTGCGCATCGTCACTCCCGGCACCGTCACGGATGAAGCCCTGCTGTCGGGGCAGCGAGAAAACCTCATGGCCGCGGTGGCCCAAGACGACAAAACGATGGCCCTGGCCTGGATGGACCTGTCATCCGGACGCTTCATCGTGCGTCTGCTCACGACGCAGGCGGATCTCGAGACACAACTGGAACGTCTGCTGCCCACGGAACTGCTGGTCAGCGAAGACGCCGCCGTCGCCCAGGCCCTGGACAAGCGGCCGGGTCTGCGCAAGCGGCCGCCCTGGCATTTCGACGCCGCGTCCGCCTACCGCCTGCTGACCGACCAGTTTGCGACACGCGACCTCGCAGGCTTCGGCCTCGAGGACCAGCCGGCCGCGGTCGCGGCCGCCGGCGCGCTGCTGCAATACGCCCAGGAAACCCAGCGCACGGCCCTGCCCCACCTGCAGGCGGTGAGCATGGAAAACCCGCAGACCCATTTGCACCTGGACGCGGTCACGCGACGAAACCTGGAGTTGGTCCAGCACCCGCAGGGACGGGACGAGCACACGGTGGCCGCGATCATGGACAGCACCGTCACGCCGATGGGCGGGCGTCTGTTGCGACGCTGGATTGCCGAACCCATCCGCGACCGGGAGCGGCTGCAGCGACGTCACCAATGCATCCGCGACCTGCTGGAAACCCGGTTGCACGAGCCCTTGCGCACCCAGTTCGCTTCGATCGGCGATACCGAGCGCATTCTCGCCCGCATCGCGCTGGGTTCGGCCCGGCCGCGCGACCTGGTCACGCTGCGCCGCGCGCTCGGCGCGCTCCCCGAGATCAAGGACAGCCTGCTGTCCTCGGGACGCCAATCGCTGGGGCGTGACGGCGAACTCATCGAACCCCTGCCCGAGCTGCATGGCCTGTTGCACCGGGCGCTCATCGACGAGCCGCCGGTACTGGTGCGCAACGGCGGTGTCATCGCCCCCGGCTACGACGAGGAACTGGATAAACTGCGCAACCTGTCGGAAAACGCCAATGACTTCCTGCTCGAGTATGAACGGCGGCAGCGAGAGGAGTCCGGCATCGCCAACCTCAAGGTCGGCTACAACAAGGTGCACGGCTATTTTATCGAGGTCACGCACGCGCAGCAGCACAAGGTGCCGCTCGACTACAAGCGCCGCCAGACCCTGAAAGCCGCGGAACGCTACATCACCGAGGAACTCAAGGCATTCGAGGACCGGGTGCTGTCGAGCCGAGAACGCGCCCTGGCCAGGGAACAGCACTGCTACGAGGCGCTGCTGGAACGGCTGCAGGCGGAACTGCGGCCCCTGCAAGCCATGAGCGCGCTGATCGCGAGACTGGATGTCCTCTGCGCTTTCACGGAGCGCGCCATCGCACTGGATTTCTGCTGCCCGGAATTGAGCGACGATGACGGCATCGACATCCGCGGGGGGCGCCACCCGGTGATCGAACAGGTGCAGGCAGAACCGTTCACGCCCAACGACACCGAGCTGAACCCGCTGCGCCGCATGCTGATCATCACCGGGCCCAACATGGGCGGCAAATCCACCTATATGCGCCAGACCGCGCTGATCTGCCTGCTGGCCCATTCGGGCAGTTGGGTGCCGGCCACGCAAGCCGTCATTGGGCCGCTGGACAGGATATTCACCCGAATCGGCGCCGGCGACGACCTCAGCAGGGGGCGTTCCACTTTTATGGTGGAAATGACCGAGACCGCCAACATCCTGCACAACGCGAGCAGTCAATCCCTGGTGCTGATGGACGAAATCGGCCGCGGCACGAGCACCTATGACGGTCTGGCGCTGGCCTCCGCGGTGGCGGAATCCCTCGCTCGGCGGGTCAAGGCCTACACCTTGTTCGCCACCCACTATTTTGAACTGACGCACTTGCCGGAGCAGCTCGAGGGCGTCTTCAACGTACACCTCAAAGCGGTCGAACACGGCGACAGCATCGTATTCCTGCACGCGGTGGAGGACGGACCCGCCAGCCAGAGTTACGGACTGCAGGTGGCCGCGCTGGCTGGTGTCCCCGCCAACGTGCTCAAGCAGGCCCGCCGGCAACTGGAGCACCTGGAACAGGGATCGGGCGATTCGCCCCAACTGGGTCTGTTCTCGGCGCCTGCCGCCCCGCGAGCGGAGCCCGAACGGGAAGACCCGCTGCGCGAGGCCCTGGAGGACGCCGAGCCGGACCAGATGACACCGCGCGAAGCCCTCGATCTGCTCTACAAACTCAAATCGCTGCTGGAGCCGTAGCGGCAGCCGGCAAACAAGTCGTTCCCGCGATGGAATGTCGTCCCCGCGGCGGCGGGGACTTCCCGGGCCTTGCAGCGCGCAGCTGCGATGAGCGTGGAGGTCCCGGTTTCCGCTACCCGCGGCCCCGGAGTGACGGTTGGTTTTGTTCGCGGCCCCGGGTAGACCGTTGGCCTCGCTTGCGCTTTCGGGATGATCGACAACTCAGTCGTAGGTATTCTTGAACCTGATGATCCGGCGCCGCTGCCGCTTGTCCGGGCGACGCTCGGGCCCGGCACGTTGCTGCCGCTCCAGCCGGCGCTCCGCCGCCAACCGTTCGCGCCGCTCGGCGCTTTGCCGGCTTTCCGCATAGAGCGTCTGCGCAACTGCGCCGGGGCCGCGCCGGGTGGTAAGCTGCAGCACCTCGACGGTGTACTCCTCTTCGCCGCGCTGGATGCGCAGCTCATCGCCGACCCTGAGCGCACGACCCGGCTTCACGCGGTAACCGTTGAGTTGCACCTTGCCGCCGGCAACGGCGTCACGCGCCAGGGAACGGGTCTTGAAAAACCGTGCGGCCCAAAGCCACTTGTCGACTCTGACAGGTTCTTCCATGGCCTGATTCTATCGCAACAGCCACCGGAGCGTGTCCGGCGGCCGCCGCGGTCGTGACGGCGTCAGCCGGCGTCGAGCATCAGCCGGTTCACGCGCTGGACGAATCCCGCCGGGTCCTCGAGTTGCCCGCCTTCGGCCAGCACGGCCTGCTCGAACAACAACTCCGCCCAGTTGGCGAACGCCTCCTTGTCTTTGACGGCCGCCATGCGTTTGACCAGCGGGTGCTTCAGGTTGACTTCCAGCAGCGGCTTGCTGTCGGGCAACGCTTGCCCGGCCTGCTCCAGCATGCGCCGCATGTGCAGCGCCAGTTCCTGTTCGCCCAGCACCAGGCACGAAGCCGACTCGGTCAGACGCTGGCTGGCGCGGACTTCCGACACCTTGTCGCCCAGCGCCTCGGTCAGACGCTTCAGCAACGGGCTCTTCTTCTTGTCCTTGGCTTTTTCGCCGTCTTCCTTGCTTTCCTTCTTGTCGAGCTCGACGTCGCCCTTTGCGATCGAACGCAACGGCTTGCCGTCGAACTCGTTGAAGTAGCCCATCACCCACTCGTCGATCCGGTCGGACATCAGCAGGACCTCGACGCCCTTCTTGCGGAAAATCTCCAGGTGCGGTGAGTTCTCCGCCGCCTTGCGGTTTTCGGCGGTGACGTACCAGATCGTGTCCTGGCCTTCCTGCATGCGCCCGACGTAATCCTCCAGGCTGACACGCTGCTCGGCCGCCGGGTAGGAGGTGGAAGAGAACCGCAGCAGCTTGGCGATACGCTCGCGGTTGGCCATGTCCTCGACCAGTCCCTCCTTGAGCACATTGCCGAATTCATCCCAGAACGTGTTGTATTTCTCAGCCTCCTTTTCCGCCAGGCGAGTCAACAGGTCGAGGCTGCGCTTGACGACCGCCGCGCGGATCTTGCTGACCAGCGCATTCTCCTGCAGCAGTTCGCGCGATATGTTCAGAGGCAGGTCATCGGAATCCACCACGCCGCGGACAAACCGCAGGTAGTGCGGCAGCAACTGCTCGGCCGCGTCCATGATGAACACGCGCTTGACGTACAAGCGCAGGCCGTGGCGTTCGTCACGCTGCATCATCATGTCCATCGGCGCGCGCGACGGCACGTACAACAAGGCGGTGTAGTTCTGTTTGCCCTCGACGCGGTTGTGCGTCCAGCTCAAAGCGTCGTCGAAGTCGTGACTGACATGCTTGAAGAACGCCTGGTACTCGTCCGCGCTGATCTCCGATTTTGACAGGGTCCACAGGGCCGAGGCCTGGTTGACGGCTTCCCATTCGGGCGCTTGCCCGGCTTTCTCACCGTCCTTCTTGTCAGCGCCCTCGGCGGGCTTTTTCATGTAAATCGGAAAACCGATGTGGTCCGAGTATTTTTGCACCAGCGAACGCAAGCTCCAGGGCTGCTTGAATTCGCCGGCGTCCTTACGCAGGTGCAGGACGACCTCGGTGCCGTGCACCGGTCGCTCGACCTCGCTCAGCGTGTACTCGCCACTGCCGTCCGATTCCCAGCGCACACCTGCCGCGGGGTCGCTGCCGGCGGCTCGCGTCAGCAGCGTGACCCTGTCGGCGACGATGAACGAGGAATAGAAGCCGACACCGAACTGGCCAATCAGCTGCGAATCGAATTCCTTGTCGCCGGACAGGTTGTCCAGGAATTTCCGCGTACCGGAACGCGCGATCGTACCGATGTTGTCGACGACCTCGTCGCGGCTCATGCCGATGCCGTTGTCGCGCACCGTGATCTCACCGGCCTTTTCGTCGATCTCGATTTCTATTTTGAGCTCGGATTCCTGCGCCATCAGGTCCTTGTTCTGCAAGGCTTCGAAACGCAGCTTGTCGCAGGCGTCCGAGGCATTGGAGATCAATTCGCGCAGAAAGATTTCCCGGTTGGAATAAAGCGAATGAATCATCAGGTTCAGTACTTCACGCACCTCGGCCTGGAACTCGTGTTTTTCGGTCTTGATCTTCTCGGTCATTGGATTACCCACAGAAAGAAATTACTACTGCCCAAAATTGGGTCTGCGGGATGACTTTCAAGGCGCAAGGGCTGTTCGACTGGCGTGCAATTGCGCGGGGAAGAGACAGTTCCACGGAAATGACAGGCCACACCCGTCATCGCGGGGCCGCGAGCAACAGAAGGCGGGGCCTCCCGATGACCGCGATAGCGTTTGGCCATCTCCGTGTTCGCGGGGGCGACCGGGGATAGGTCGTTCCCGCCTGGGCGGGAATCGGGCAATAAGAGACGCCCCTGGGGACACCTTTGCGTTCGCTTATAACGTAAATGCGCGGGGCTGATATTCAGACGGTCATCCCGGGTCCGCGAATAACGGAACCCGGGTATTCAGTTCTCAGCTGTCGGATTCGTCGGAACCGTTCCGGCCCAGCTTCTCCTTGATGCGTGCCGCCTTGCCCTCCAGGCCGCGCAGGTAGTAAAGCTTGGCGCGGCGTATGTCGCCACGGCGCTTGACCTTGATCGATTCGATCAACGGGCTGTGGGTCTGAAAGACGCGCTCGACACCGGTGCCGTGCGAAATCTTGCGTACCGTGAACGCGGAATTCAGACCGCGGCTCTTCTTCGCGATCACGATGCCTTCGAAGGCCTGCAAACGCTCGCGGTTACCTTCTTTCACTTTCACGTTGACGATGATGGTGTCACCCGGGCTGAATTCCGGCATAACTGCAGTCATCTGCTCTGCATCGATCTGATCAATGATTTTGCTCATCGTTGTGTCCTTTACCTGTGCGCCGGTTCACGGCTCTCTCAATCAAAATTCGTCTTCACCCAGTTCCCGGCGAAATTCCTGCAACAGCCGTTCGGCTTCTTCATCCAGGCACCTGCCCCGCAACAACTCCGGCCGCCGCTGCCACGTCCGCCCCAGCGCCTGCTTCCTGCGCCAGCGACGGATCGCCTCGTGGTCACCGGAAAGCAACACCTCCGGGACCAGCCTGCCGCCCGCCGCTTCCGGGCGGGAATAATGCGGATGGTCCAGCAGCCCATCCACGAATGAGTCCTCCACGGCCGACTGCTCGTCGCCCAGGGCACCGGGCAGCAATCGCGTGACCGCGTCGACAATCACCGCCGCGGCCAGTTCACCGCCGCTGATGACATAGTCACCTATCGACCATTCTTCATCGATTTCCGACTCGATCAGCCGCTCATCGATGCCCTCGTATCGCCCGCATACCAGGATCAACCCCGGGCGGCCCGCCAGTTCGCTGACGGCGGCCTGGTCGAGCCGGCGCCCCTGCGGGCTCATCAGGCTGACGGCCGTGTCGCCGCCGCAGGCCTCCCGCACGGCCCGTATCGTCGAGCCCAGCGGTTCCATCGTCATCACCATGCCGGGACCGCCGCCGTAGGGCCGGTCATCCACGCTCCGGTGCCTGTCGGTGGCGAAATCGCGCGGATTCCAGGCCCTTAGCTGAACCAGGCCCTCGCGTATCGCCCTGCCGGTGACACCGAGGCCGATCAGACCGTCCAGCGCCTCCGGAAACAACGTGACTACATCAATGCGCATGGCCGATGCCTTTCATCCCGTCGCTCAAAACTCCGGATCCCAGTCCACGACAATCCGCCCGGCCTCGAGATCGACACGCTCAACATAGCGGCCCGGCACAAACGGCACCAGGTGTTCCCGTTCGCCCAGGATAACCAACACGTCGTGGGCGCCCGTTTCCAGCAGCCGCGTAACCCGGCCGAGGGACTCGCCTTCGCGGGTCCGGACTTCCAGTCCGATCAGGTCAGTCCAGTAATATTCACCGGCCTGTGTCGGCGGCAGTTGCCGGCGCTCGACGGCGATCTGCTGACCCACCAGCGCCGCCGCCTGGTCCCGATCCCCGAAGCCTTCCGGAAGCGCCAGCAGCGACTTGCCCTGCCGGCGGCTGCCAACCAGGGTGACCGCCCGCCTATCGTCTCCCAACAGCCAGGGCTGGTAGTCGAAGATGGCCTCGATGGGCCGTGTCCATGACCGTATCCTGATCCAACCCTTGACACCGTGAACCGCGGATACATAACCGAGCGCGACGTACTTTTTTGCGCCCATTACGCGGGCCTCACGGCCTCATGTACAAATCTTTCAGGCGGCGCTGCTGCGTGCCTGCGCGACCAGGTTCTGCACCCGCTCGCTGACCTGTGCACCCACGCCGGTCCAGTAATCCACGCGCTCCAGATCGACCCGGAGACGCTCTTCCTGACCCTTGGCCAGGGGATTGAAGAAACCGATTCTCTCAATACGGCGGCCATCACGCTTGTTGCGGCTGTCCGCAACGACGATGTGATAAAAGGGCCGCTTCTTGGCACCACCACGCGAGAGTCTGATCTTTACCATTACCTAAACCTTTTTAGCGTTAAACCCAAATACGTCAAACCGCTTGCATCAAACCACCCGGTCCGGTCGCCTTTGCCCGCCGTCATCGGGGTCACCGGAAATCGGCCGGGGCAGTGTGCCGGAACCAAAGTTGCGGACACGCGCAGCAGTTCGCTGGGCCGGCTCCACGAAACCGCGTATTTTAACCGCTCTTGTAATAAAAGAAAACAAGGGCTTGTACATTCATGCGGCTCCGGGCATCAGATCGGAACCGCTTCCCAGGGGCCGGTAATCGCGACCGTCACCCCGGGGTTGTAGATATTGGCGAACATCCAGCGACCGTCGGCCGAAAAACAGGCGCCGGACCATTCACTGCTGAGCGCGGTATCCCTCAGTTTGAACCCGGCGTGGCGGGCCTTCAGGCGGGGATTGACCTGGCAAAACTCGAACAACCGCCCCGCCCGATCCAACCAGGCGATTCGCTGCGCCGCGGTCATGACGCCGTCGCGGTCCTCGCAGACCATCAGGCTGCCCCTGGGGCTGACGACCAGGTTGTCCGGTCCGGAAAACCCGTTGCGGTCCGAGGACTCGAAAACCAGCTCCAGCGTACTCTGCTCCAGGTCCATGTGGAATATCTGCCCGGCCTTGGCCCGGCCGCTGCCCTTGGATGTGAAATAAACCGAGTCGCCAACGCAGGTGCAGCCCTCCAGCGAAAGAAAGGCCGTCGCCCCGGCCGCGATGCCCTGCCTGACCACGCCGGAACAGTCATGGGTGCCGGGTGAGTGACCCTGCCCCGGTTTATCGATGTCCACCCAGGCGAAGTCCATCGGCCGGCGCAGCGGCAGGTGTTTTTTCAGTTCCGGGCGCCCGCTGACCTTCATCATCTGCAAACGGCCGCCGTCCCGCAGCCGCCCGGGGGTGTGCGGAACGTAGCGATAAAAACCGGCTTCCGGGCTGTTGTCCTCGGTCATGTAAACCGCGCCGCTGGCAGCGTGGACGGCCGCCGCCTCGTGGTAAAACTGGCCCATCGGGACAATGGGTTGCGGCCGCGTTTCACCCTCGGCATGAACTTCGAATACGTAGCCGTGCGGCTTGCGAGCCTTGTCGACATGCCATTTCCACTGCCGCATCTCGGTTCCGTAATGCAATAGCGCGGGCGTAACCGGCGCCTCTTCGCAGGACAACCAGGTACCCCACGGCGTCACCCCGCCGGAACAGTTGTTGAGCGTGCCGCCGAGGCTGATGCGCGAATCCAACAGGCGCTCGCTGCGGCTGTCGAACTTCAGTGTCGTGGCGCCGCCGCCGGTGACATCCCAGGCTTTTTCCGGATCCCCGATGGGGACCGAGGTGCCCTTCAGTTCGTGGTTCCTGATCAGCGTCACGATGCCGTCCCGGTCGGCGACCACACCCATGCCGTCGGCGGCGCCCGGAGCCGGATACCCGTCCGCCAGCGTTTCCCCCGCCCAGGCCATCGTCCGGTAACGGAAGCCCGCCGGCAGCTTCAGTATCTTCAGACCGGTGTTCTCGTCGGCCACGGCCCTGAGCGGACCCGATGCGGGATGAGCGGCCAGCGGCGCGCCCGGATGCAACAGCTGCCACAGTCCGGCGGCGCCGAGGCCCAGCCCGCCGGCGGCAACGAGCCCGTGCCTGAGAAGCCGCCGTCTGCCTGGATCGACCATCGTGCGGGTATTGCTCAGGAAAAGCCGCCGGGCGGCAGCTGACCCTTGAGCGCGCCCATTTTGCGCATCATGCTCTTCATCCCGCCCTTGCCGAACTTCTTCATCATGCGCTGCATTTGCGTGAATTGCTTGAGCAAGCGGTTGACATCCTGTATCTGTGTACCGGATCCCATGGCAATGCGTTTTTTGCGCGACCCGCGTATGACATCCGGGAAACGCCGCTCCTGCGGTGTCATCGAATTCACGATCGCGATCATCTGCACGGTTTGCCGGTCGTCGACACGGTTTTTTGCCTGCTCCGGCAACTGGCCCATGCCGGGCAACTTGTCGACCAGGCTGCCCAGCCCGCCCATGTTCTGCATCTGTTCCAGCTGGTTGCGGAAATCCTCCAGGTCAAAGCCCCTGCCCTTGCGCACCTTGCGTGCAAGCTTCTCGGCCTTTTCGTGATCGACGTGGCGCTGCACTTCCTCGACCAGTGACAGTACATCGCCCATACCCAGGATGCGCGAAGCGACGCGGTCGGGGTAAAACGGCTGCAAGGCCTCAGTCTTCTCGCCGCTGCCGACGAACTTGATGGGCTTGCCGGTGATCTGGCGGACCGACAGCGCGGCGCCGCCGCGCGCGTCGCCGTCGGTCTTGGTCAGGATCACTCCGGTCAGCGGCAGCGCCTCGTTGAAGGCCGCGGCGGTATTGGCCGCATCCTGGCCGGTCATGCTGTCCACCACGAACAGGGTTTCATGCGGTTCGACCGCGGCGTGCAATCGCCGTATCTCCGCCATCATGTCCGCGTCGATGTGCAGACGCCCGGCCGTATCCACGAGCAGCACGTCGACGTATTGTCTGCGCGCGGCATCGAGTGCCTGCCTGGCGATTTCGACGGGATCGTCGGCCGCACGGGATGGATGGAACAGCACCCCGACCTGCTGCGCGAGGGTCTCGAGCTGGTCGATGGCCGCCGGGCGATAGACATCGCAGCTGACGAGCATGACCTTCTTCTTGGACTGTTCCTTCAGCAGCCTTGCGAGCTTGGCCGCCGTCGTGGTCTTACCCGCGCCCTGCAAACCGGCGAGCAACACGACGACGGGCGGGCTGGCGTTGAGATCCAGCCCGGCGTTTTCCTTACCCATGATGCCGACCAGTTCATCATGCACGATCTTGACCAGGGCCTGTCCCGGCTGCAGGCTGCCGATGACTTCCTGGCCCAGCGCGCGCGCCTTGACCTGGGCGATGAACGTCTGCACGACCGGCAGTGCGACATCGGCTTCCAGCAACGCAATGCGAACTTCACGCAACGTGTCCTTGATGCTGTCTTCGGTCAGACGACCCTTGCCACGCAGCTTTTGCATGCTCTGGGTCAATCGCTGGGTCAGGTTGTCAAACATTCGCTACTCCGCCATCAAGCAGTCG
>Ga0210064_1000828_pt1 | contig 14245 bp, 16 predicted proteins | sample Muzzi_CordC_D2_FD_185531 | JGI IMG/M metagenome (GOLD analysis project Ga0210064, IMG submission 185531) | Wetland microbial communities from San Francisco Bay, California, USA, that impact long-term carbon sequestration - Muzzi_CordC_D2 (SPAdes) | ecosystem: Environmental > Aquatic > Marine >...
TCTGCGAATATCCGGATTCGAATAAAATCAATATACTTCCCTATCTTGAAGTTTATGAGTCATCATCGAAGGTAGATTATTACAAAGGCGAGGAAAACGTGAAGGCAAAATGGCCCGATGACATTGTCAAAAATTAGCGCGCTGGGGTTGTGTCTTAATTAGTGATTATTTTCACCTAATTTGTCACTGATCATGATTTGAAACCTATTAGATGGATTGCCCTCACACCCTTCAGGGTGAAAGGGCTATATAGCCCGGAGAAGGGAAATATACAAATGGTCAATTCCATTGAAAATTTGCATGACATTATCTTGAAGTTCAAACCTCTAACGCCGGCAAGGTGGAATGACTTTGAGAAACTTTTCTCCGATATGGCATGTGAAATAATGCATGACGCAAAACCAAGGCCCGGATTATGACAGGGACGGCGATGTCGATGGCTCAGACCTTGGCGAATATGCAAAGCGCATACAACTGGGAACCGCCACAATGACAATGGAGTTGTTCGCCTTGAATTTCGAGAAAAATTCCTATCCGGTACCTTGAACTATCTTAAAAAGACCGGATTGGACTTTAATAACGATTTTTTTATCGTTGGGTATCTATATACAAACAGGCCGAATCAAGTTTTGTTATCGGCTGTCTCCACAATGATTTGACATAGTGTAAAGCTTAGAGATATACGGATTTTATCAACATATATTTCGATAACCGTCAAATTTCATAGAATGGCAAGCATTCTGTAATCGGAACTCCGTCAAAAATCATCCCCTTAAAGCTTTAACCAAAAAAACCCTTCAAATTCAGCTTGACAAATAATACCACAATGTGGTATCCACAAACAACATCACTGATGTAGAGTGGAATATACTATCCTTTGACTACCTTCTGAATTCAAACGATCAACCTTGCTCGAGTATATTCTGGCTTCCCATACACTTTAACCATTCAATTGTGGCTAAGGTTTCCCCTGATACGATTATGACGAAATCACTCAAATAACTTATCTGGTTGACTTTAATAGAACCGATTTACAATGATAGGCGGACCGCGAGATGAGCCCATTGAGTTTGGTAGACGTCGCTCGCGCTCCGGCTATCAAACTCGATCGAGTCGACCCCCTGCGGGCTTCGCTGCGCTCGGTCGGCTGGCACGGTAAATTGCATTAAAATGCAATTTCCGCCCCCAGCCGACTGCGGCTCATCTCGCAGCCCGTTGGGCGGCTAACTGCTTACTGGACATTCGCAGAAAGGCGGTCTTATTACCAGGTATTCAGGAAAGGAAGAAGTTACATGGAAGAGAAGTATTTTGTTCCCAAAGAACAGCATGCCTTTGCCCTAGATGCCAATATATCGCCAGTTCTAGAAGTGACGCCGCCATGTACAGTCACCTTTGAAACCGGCGACATGTCCTACGCCAGGTTAGCTCAAGGCGAGGCCATCGAAGATATTGGCTTCCAGAACTTCAATGTGGTTACCGGGCCTGTTTTTGTCCACGGGGCCGAGCCGGGCGATGCCCTCTGTGTCGAGGTGCTTGAAGTCACCGTGCGAAGTGCATGGTCAGTCTGGGTTCCTGGATTGGGTCGGTGGGGTAACAAAACAGATCGGCTACAAATACGCCAGATTCCCTTAGAAGGCGAGTGGGCCATCATTAGTGAGCGGATCAAGGTCCCAATTGAGCCAATGATCGGCTGTATCGGTCTTGCGCCCGCCAGCGGCAGAAGTTCGACAGTTACCCCAGCCTATCCATGGGGCGGTAATCTCGATTTACGTGAGTTGGGTTCTGGGGGCACCATCTATCTACCCGTTCAGGCACCCGGCGCGCTGCTTTCCATAGGTGATCTGCACGCCGCAATGGGCACAGCCGAACCCACAGAAGTGAGTTTGGAAGCTGCTGGACAAGTGACGGTCCGAATCACGGTCGAAAAGGGCAGATCATTGAAATTTCCGCGGGCCCGCACCGGGAATGAGACGATTTGTGTCGCGGTCGCTGACTCGCTCGCTGACGCCAGGCAACTGGCGATGGATCAAGCGTATGACTTCCTAACCGAAGAGATTGGTTTATCACCGTTTGATGCTTACGCCTATGCCAGTGCTCGCGTGAGTTTGCGCTTTGGGGGGCCGGCCAGCGCGATTGTCTTAGCCATTATCCCGGACATCGATATGTAAGTAGAGCAGAGAGGTCAACTGCAAAGGGCTTATACAAACAAACAGTCGCCCAACAAATCGCTCAAGCCGAATGCCTACCGCTGCAATATTCAACCACACCTTGCCAGTAAAGGCTTTGATAAATGTATCCTATCTTGCTGGCCCGGCATCGGCTTAGGGCTCACTCAAAAATAACTTCACATTTTATACGCCGATGCATTCCGCCTGGCTTCGTTGCGAAAGCTCAGAATATCCAGATGTTCCTGCGTTTTCGCGCCTTGCCAGCCGGGCGCCGCAACGCCTAAAATTGTGAACTTACTTTTTCGTGAACCCTAAGGCATCGTGATATCCAGTAAAGGTTCTGCAATTGCAGGATTGCCGCCTTCGCGCGAATGACAAGATGGTGGATATCGTAAATGCCCGGTTAATTGCAGACTTTTTCAGACCCACCAATAGCGAGACCATTTTTAGCACGATTCATTCTTCCACATTGTAAATCTTTCTGGTATTATGCAGGTTCCGGCAATTATTCTTTTCACAATTGTTATTGGAAAGGCGAGCTTTGCCCAAAAAACATCTAAAATTCGCATTAATTCCTGAAGCCATAGCAGAGATAAAAAACTCTCTGAAAATGCAATCCGAATTGAGCCAGCGGGAAGAAATCGAGCCGCTTTTAAGGCGATTGGATGATTTGCAGATACGAAAGGGCACAATAAAAGTTCATCCACTGGAGTTGATCAGACGTAATGGACTGTGGATTAAATCTCATGGCAGCGAAAAATTCTATTATGGCATTGACCTGTTGCAGTTTTTTTTGAATCAGCTAAGTTCAAAACCTGCGGAAACAGTTTCAGAGGTGTATTCAGAGATCGAGTACGTGAAATCAAGCGTCGCGAGACATCCAAAAACAGCTGCAAGCGGTCTTCTGATTGAAACTGAAATGGAAAAATTCAAATGCACCCAATGCGGCCATTGCTGCCTGAATTTGTCAGATGCCTATCAAACCTCAGTGCCTGATTCTGACGTGAAGCGGTGGAAACAGGAGCAACGATTCGATATCCTGAAAGGGGTAGATACTTTTGCCGGCATCAATGATATTTGGATCAGCCCTAAGACAGGTGAAGCAGTGAGCCGCTGTCCCTGGTTAAGGAAGCTTCCCAAACAGAATAAATACCTCTGCCGGATTCATGAGACAAAGCCCGAACATTGCCGGAATTTTCCAAAATCCAAAAGACACGCATTAGAAAATGGCTGCAAAGGTTTTACCGCGGATTAGGTTTTGGCGAGTAGTGGAGTTCATTCATATGAAGAAATACAACCGTATCGTTATTGGAGCTCATGGCAGCACCGAGGTATTAAAGACGGTTGAAGAGGCCATTCCAGAGCCGAAACCGGGAGCGGTCAGGGTTCGTGTTCTGGCTGCGGGGGTCGGCTTCGCTGATGTGATGGCACAGCATGGCGGTTATCCGCTGGCACCGAAATTACCGTTTACACCCGGCTACGATTTTAGCGGGATCGTGGATCAGCTTGGGGATGGTGTAAGCGGCATTATGGAAGGTCAGCATGTCGCTGCGCTGAATCCCGAATTCGGCTGCTATGCCGAGTATATCTGCGTGCGTCCCGAACTTTTGGTACCGGTCCCCGAAGCGCTGGATCCGGCCGAGGTCGTCAGTCTTATTCTTAACTATCTCACCGCCCATTGCATATTGCACAAGAAGGGGCATCTGCGCGAAAAAGAAACGGTGCTGATACATGCAGCCGGTGGCGGCGTTGGTACGGCTTTACTACAGCTAGGTAAGCTTTTGAAATTGCATATGTACGGAACGGCTTCAGTTCACAAACATGACATTGTTCGTGAGTACGGCGGCATCCCAATTGACTACCGTAACCTAGATTTCCTGGAATTTATTCGCAAGAAAAATCCGGGTGGAATTGACGCTGCATTCGACCCGTTTGGCGGGGCCAATCTCCGCCGTTCTTATCGAGCTGTCAGAAGAAATGGTCGTGTTATCAGCTACGGATTTGCCGGGGACAGCTTTGGCGGTCTCGGACGAATGATTTCTGGAGTGCTGCAGATGTATTTGTTGAAAATCTGGCCCGACGGCAAACGGGTTCGATTATGCGCAACCCCCGCCGAGGTTAAAAAAGATAACTCCTGGTATCGGAAAACGCTCACCGAACTTATAGCAATGCTTTCTGCCCGTCAGATTCAACCGGTAATTGGAGCCCGGGTACCCCTCGCAGAAGTACAGCGCGCACATCGGTTACTGGAAGAAGGCAGTGTTAGTGGAAAAGTCGTTCTGTTGTGTGAGACGTAAGGTTCTCTATTAGAATGATAAAATGCCCAAGATGTAACATCCAACAGGAAGAATCACCCCAATGCGAGTATTGCGGACTAATTTTCAAAGAGTTTATGGGGTCCTCCCGGAAGCCAAAAACTGTCCGCCATAAACGGACTGTGTTGTTCGTCATCATTCTGGTAGCAGCCGGTGCGATACTTGCCTCTTTTTGGTTAAATTCTTCCCGGCACAAACCCATCAAAAAAGCGACAACCCTTGAAGATAGGCGGGTCAGCACACAAAGCACAACCAGCGATAATCTGCGGACAACGGCCAAAGAGCTGTCCGGTGATGTTGGAATTATTAAGGGATTTAAAGACGGCTCAACCAAGGGAAGTATTATTACCATGGTCATTTTCAGCATCATCGGGATGGGCTATTTTGCCTATGGAAAAAAGAGCCAACAAATCCTAATGGTTATCTGTGGCATTGCACTCATGGGCTATTCCTATTTCGTAACCGGTGCCATCTATATTATTATGATCGGGATAGCGCTGAGTGCTCTGCCCTTTATTCTGGGCAGAAAATAGAATACTTTTTTTAGGGTTTAGCCGAAACGGGTTGCTCATCGGCGTCCAGTTTGCTGCAGCATGCGGCCAGGAGAGGCGTCCGCTTGAGCTCGCTTTCGAACTCGTAGAAGCCCGACCCTGGCACCTGACCGGACTGCAGTAGGCCATTGACACTATAAAATAATTAAGATACTTTCCATTTAACTATCCAAAGTCATACCCCAAAGGAATAAATAGGCTTGACCATAATCAAGTTAATTGTATTGTTCTTTTTCTTAATATGTAATGTCGGATGCCTTTCGCCGATTGCAATAAACTCAATCGGGGCAGCGGGTAGCGGCACACCGGTTGCTTTTAATCTTTTAGGCGGGGGCAAAGGTGAAAGTTTCTGGATTGCACGATACGACGATGTAACCGCAGCCGCTTTGCGGGCCGGTGAAGCCCTCTCCCTTGAAGTCAAGGAAAAAAGAATTGAAAAGGATCGCACCTTTATTCGCTTTTCAGATGCTCAAGACAAAAAGATCGATTTGGTCATCGATCGCCGCACGGATACCATGACATCCATCCTGTTTGATGTCGGATGGTTCGGTTCGGTGGCCTTCGGTCGACTCCTGGCGAATCAAATCATTGATGAGCTCAAGGATTCGAAAGCCTTCCTCGAAGACTGGACGCCTGAGATAAATAATTGACGGAGCGTCTCAGCTTTTATTCCACTATTAATCGCCGGTTTTGACACTACTGCAAACCATGGAATACAGCCGGTGACATCGGTTGATGGCTTGACACCTTATTTTCTTTCTGTCATATTTTGCCATCGCAAAATCCCCTATCTGTCGAGCAGTATTTTCATCACCGCAACCTTAACCGAAAGGAGAGAAGGAGAAACAATTATGCCAACCCAATTCAGCTCACATCGCCCGGTGGTTATGGGAACCAGCTGGATGATAACCGCCGACCATCCGCTCGCGGCTCAGGCGGGTGCGGCCGTGCTGGAAGCCGGCGGTAACGCCGTGGACGCGGCCATCGCCGCCAACCTGGTCATGACCGTCGTTCGGCCCCACATGTGCGGCCTGGGGGGAGACTTGTTTGCCCTGATCTACATGGCCAGGGACAGGAGATTTGAAGCACTCGATGCCAGCGGCCGGGCTCCTTATGCCGCGAATCTGGATGTTTATCGTGAAAAAGGCTATACGGTCCTGCCCGAAACCGGAATATTGACGGCCACGGTGCCCGGTGCCATTGCGGGCTGGCAGGCGGCGCTTGAGAAGTACGGCACCATGCGCCTGGACCGGTTGCTGCCAAAGGCCATAAATTATGCCGCAAACGGTTTCCCGGTCTATGGTGAACTGCGAGGGTTCATGGAAGATCGTCGGAAATATCTGGAACAGTCCCCGGCCGCGAGTGAAACCTTTTTTAAAAATGGCAAACTGCCCCGGGTGGGTGAACTGTTGGTTCAACCCCGCCTGGCCGGGTCGCTCAAATTGCTGGCGGATAAAGGGCCGGATGCTTTTTACCGCGGGCCATTGGGCGATGCCCTGATCGCATACTCTGAAGCCGCCGGCGGGCTGTTCAGCCGCCAGGACCTTGCCGACCACACCGTCACCTGGCATGAGCCGCTAAGGACAACCTACCGCGGCTGCGAGATCTGCACTCAGCCGCCCAGCTCCCAGGGTATTGCCCTTCTGATGCAAGCCAATATGCTGGAAAACTATAATCTTGCGGACCTGGGCGGGTTCGGCCAAAGCGACCTGGTCCACACGATGGTCGAAGCCAAAAAGCTCGCCTTTGCCGATCGGGATAAATATGTCTGTGATCCTGCTTTCCACCAGGTCCCGGTCGAAAAGTTGCTGGACAAAAACTATGCCAGACAACAAATCGAACGCATCGACCCCGCAGCCGCAGCCCGGGCAGTTGACCCCACGGATTTCACGGGCGGAAGCGACACAATTTTTCTGGCCGTCGTCGATGGTGACGGCAATGCCGTATCACTGATCCAGAGCCTATTTGAGGTATTTGGCAGCTGCACCATGGTTCCGGAGACCGGCATCATCCTTCACAATAGAGGCCGGGGGTTTACCCTGGAGCCCGGCCATGTCAATTGCCTCGAGCCCCATAAGCGTCCCTATCACACGCTGCACCCGGCCATGATCCTTAAAGACGGCCGTCCTTACATCGTACTGGGCACACCCGGTGCCGACGGCCAGACTCAAACGGTGATCCAGTTGACCACCAGCATGCTTGATTTTAAAGCCAATGTCCAGGAGGCCACCGAAGCGCCGCGCTGGCGAAGCAACCCGGATGGAACCCTGCAGCTGGAAGGTCGTTTCCCGCCGCAGACCATCGCTGACCTGAAAGCCAGAGGGCACAAGGTGGAACTTTTGCCGGACTGGCACCAGATCATGGGCAGTTCCCAGGCCATTATGCTCGACACCGATCAAGGGATTCTCCTGGGAGGAGCCGACCCACGCCGTCAGGCTTACGCCATCGGGTGTTGAGGGAATGAAGGCTTTCTCAACAGGGCGCGGCCTCAAGTACACCAATGAATGGGGAGAGGATAATCTCTCAACATTTTAAATTCGAAATCCGAAACATGAAATTCAAAAAAAATTCGAAAGATAAATTAGACAAAGACAAAAGCAGAAATTCGAGTTGCAATTTATTTCCGGGGCATCTTCAGGAATCCTGGATTGGAATACGGGTCCGGGACCTTCAATGATGGCGCGCTGTATACCCTGTCAAAGCATCAAACACAAGCATGGCTTTCAAATCGGCGACGCTTTCAATGATCGCATGCGGCTTTTCCTGCTCCAGGGCATTATATTCGTCAAATCCGGTTAACACCGCAACGGTCTGCATGCCGGCCTCATTTCCGGCTTTGATGTCAACCCGCGTATCGCCGACGTAAACACAGTTGCCCGGGGTCAATCCAAGCCTGTCACTGCACATGACCAGGGGCTCGGCATGCGGTTTTTTATTTTGAACGTCATCGGCCGTGATAACGACCTCAAACAGGTCTTCGACCCCCGCCTGGGCCATCGGAGCCAGTTTTATCGCCAGATAATCCCTGAGGGTCGAGGTAACCAGGGCCAGCTTCAGGCCCGTGCCTGCAATCGCTTTTAATACATCAACTGCGCCGGGGATTAATTTGACTTGCCCGCGAAACATCGCGGGCGCAATATCGTCGATAATCCCGCGTGCGGTTTCGATCACGCGAGCTTTACACTTTTTCATTTCATCCGGCAGGACGAAGTCCCATTCGAATTCGCCGTTCTTCATGGCCTCCGACAGGATACTTTTGGAAACCGGTGGAATGCCCAGTTTTTCAAAAATGACATCGATTATGCTGTAATAAATCGGCGCCGAATCGATCAGGGTCCCATCCAGATCGAATATTACCGCATCCACCACAAGTTTGGGTTTACCAATGGACAAATTATCCTCGCATGCGGTTCCGGGTTAGAATTTTAGGAGATGGAACTGCATTAATTCTTTTTTTTCAGGGCGGAGAAATTACGAGCATGATCTCATCCCCGTCATCCACGTCCAATGCTTCTTTCAAACTGGTGGGGGCTATTAATTCAATAATATTTTTAGCATGCACCCTGACATCATCAGCCGGCGCAACGATGGCTCCGGAAACACCCATGATGGATGCCGGATACACTTGTCCGGTGCAATAATTCGAATCCGGCGGCACGAGCGTTATGCCGTATTTCTGGATAAACGCTTCAATAAGGGGGGTTTTTTCTTCCTCAATTTCAAGATTGAGCGTACCCGGAAATGGCTTGAACCCAAGTTTTTCCTGGCACTGTAGCTGGACCCAATCCAGCTGGGTAAAAACCGCCCCTTTTTTTTCACCACTCACAATTTTTCCGGTTACTGTCAGTCGGTCATTCATATTAGTTATTTTTCATACCCCTTTGTATAACGTTTCAGAATTTCAGCAACTTTCTGAATGGAGGGTTAAAATTCAGAATTTTATGATCACTGGTATCGGCTCTTTTTGCCTTTTCCTTAACTATCGGCTATTTTTTCATGTTGTCAAGTTAAACAATCACCTATCGTTGGGGTAAACTCAATTGGCCCAGAATGCGCCATCATTTTACGGTTTACAATCCGACAACTATTATATACATCATTCTTTAACTCTAAATCTAGCCTGCAGTCAACTTTTAAGACACGCAATCAGGGTTAGTGAAAATTCCTGGAGAATCAATATAATGGACAGAGAAAACAACGTCTTCTACTGGCTGGCGTGTTCGGTGGTTTTTGTCAGCACGGCTCACGCAGAGGTCCGCGATATCATGACGGCAACCGCTATGTTTGTATCTGAAAAAGAGCCCCTGCTGGCGATCAGTGTGGCCAAGGGCCACCTTACCGAAAAACTGATACTGCAATCCGCCAGGTTTACTCTGGTTATCGCCGGAAAATGCCAAAAACAGCTGGCCGTACAGGTGGGCAGTACCAAAGGTGACAAGATGGATAAATTTGAACGATTTTCCATTAAATCCGTCATCGAACCATCGAGTCAGGCGTTAATCCCTGAAGGCGCCGCAGCCTGGATGAATTGCAATGTTGAAAGCAGTCAGGAGATTCAGGGCTACCGGATATTCATTGGCCGGGTCGTCGGTCAGCAGGACACGGGCCAACCGCCCTTGATATGGCATAAGGATAATTTTTTTAGCCTGAAGCCGGTGTAAGAGCAGATGACGGATGACGGAACACGGATGTTAGCGGGCAGATTTCTGAAATCGGAAGTGGGAATGCGGAAGTCGGAATATAGAAAGTTGAAGTCGGACGACGAAAAATTATCGCAAAGGGCATGGTGCTAATGGTTATGGATATGGGAAAAAACTGCTGTATTGCCGTACTGGGTACTTTTGACTCAAAAGCCGAGGAACATATGTTTCTGAAGCAAAGAATTGAGCAAAGGGGTTTGCAGGCCTTGACGATTAATGTGGGAACCGGAGCACCATCTCCAGTCAAGGTGGACCTGGACCTTTACGACTCTGTCAGCGCAAATGGCAAAAGCATTTTTTCGAGCCGTGATGCTGCATTAAGCGCCATGCTTGCCGAGGCCAGGGTTTTAATCGACCTCCTTTACCAGGAGGGAAAAATCAGAGGGATCATATCAGCCGGCGGCGGTACGGGAACCTATTTGTGTTCGGCGATTATGCGCCAACTGCCCCTAGGTGTGCCCAAGGTCATGGTATCGACTGTGGCCTCCCGCAATATGGCGGATATCGTCTCAACCAAGGACATTACCATGGTGCACAGTGTTGCCGATCTGCTGGGCGTCAACAGCATATCCGGCAATATTCTCGACAAATCCGCCGGCGCCGTGTGCGGCATGGTTCAAAGTCAATGGCAACCCGATCAACAAAAAAAACGTATTGCCCTGCCCTTTTTTGGTTTTATCACGGCCGGGGCCGAACACACCCGCCGGGCGCTGGAAGCCATGGGATACGAAGTAATCGCTTTTCATGCCAACGGCACCGGCGGCATGGCCATGGAAGAGCTTGCGGCGGAGGGATATTTTGCTGGAATCCTGGATCTCGCCACCCATGAACTGGCAGATCACCTGATGGACGGATATTGCGGTGCAATCGGCCCGCAGCGCTATGAGCCGGTACCGGGACAAACAATCCCGCGCCTGGTTGTGCCCGGGGGCCTGGACTGTGCGGTTTTAGAATTTACCCGTCAAAGCGTCCCGCCCCAGTATAAAGATCGCAAAATTTTTTACTACGACTTCCGGTCGGCAATTCGTTTAAACGCTGCAGAAACTACTTCTCTGGCCGATCAGCTTGCTGAAAAATTAAATCAGGACCCGGCCAATATAAAGTTTCTGATTCCAACGAACGGATGGTCCGAAGCCGACCGCAGGAGTGGACCCCTGTACGATCCGGAAATGAACTCGATTTTTACCGAAAGGCTAAAGGAAGTTCTCGATCACCGGATCGAGATCCGCGAGGTGAATAGCCATATTAACGATCAGGATTTTGGCCGGATCGCAGCGGAAATGATGGACGGGATGGTCCGGGAGAGGCAATAAGAGGTTCGGGGGTTCAGGGGTTAAAGGTTGAAGGTATAAGGACGTCAGGTGAAGATTTGAGGCGGAAGAACTGAACCACCAACCTTGAACCGTGAACCCTGAACCTATGAACCGTGTTTAACCTAGAAAAGGAAAAAAATGGAATGCTGATTGTTGATGAAAGTAAATGCAGGAAAGACGGGATCTGTGCCGCAGAATGTCCAACGGCCATTATAAAACTGAAAGACAAGCAAAATTATCCCCAACTGGTTCCGGGAGGAGAACAAGCCTGTCTGATCTGCGGGCATTGTGTGGCGGTCTGTCCGCACGGCGCCCTCAGTCATGCACAAATTCCTATAGAGGACTGCCCAGCGATTGACAAAACGCTTGTCATCAGCGAAGACCAGGCGGTCCAGTTTTTGCGCTCGCGCCGCTCCATCCGTTTTTTCAAAGACAAACCGGTTTCCGAGGAAAAAATCCGGAAATTAATCGATATCGCCCGCTATGCCCCCACGGCCTCAAATGGCCAGGTTTTGGAATGGCAGGTTTTCACCGATAAAGAGGCGATCAAAGACTTTTCAAAAATGACGATAGACTGGATCCGCTCCGCAATTGAAAAGGCCCCTAACAACCCCAGGGCTTCTTACCTGCCTACAATCATTGCCGCCTGGGATTTCGGCTATGATGCGGTACTTCGCGGAGCGCCGGCCCTGGTGGTTGCGTCCGCACCCAAAGAGGCCGGCAGCGGAATGGTAGAACTAACCCTGGCGCTTGCTTATCTCGAACTGGTTGCGACAACCATGGATCTTGGCACCTGCTGGGCCGGTTTGCTGCAGGGTGCGCTTCTTGGAAATTCGAAACTAAAAGACGCCCTCGGGATTCCCGCAGGCCATCCGCACCATTTTCCGATGATGCTGGGCTACCCCCGGGCCAGATATTTCCGGCTGCCCGAGCGCAAACCGGCAAAGGTCAATTTCAGGTAGCAGGCCGGCTGCCGGACGACGTGGAAAACATTAGTCGGATTGCAACGCACCATTTTCGACCTCGGCGGATTAAATCAAGCTTCGAAACTACAATTTGAAAATAGGAGGCTCTCGAAATGGCGAAATCAATGATCGACAGGGGGAGATTTTTTACCACAATAATTTTATGTTCTATAATTTTAATAGCCTTTAGCGGGTGTTCGATGTCAAATTATGGAAAGCTAGAGTCAAATAGGGAAATCACGCAAGCCTTTGAAAGCTATCAAATTTTGCCGAACCACAGGTATTACTACTGGGGAACGCATAGCCGCCCCGCTGCCATTGCCGGGATAAAGGAGGAATACGAGCTGATTTCAAATCTGTGGGTGAAAATTGATCCAGAATCAAATGATTTCCGAAATTTGATAGAAAAGGTCTCCACCCAGGGATCGGGCAGTACCATTAATCCTTGGGGTTTCATCATTTTAGGCCCTTCAGGAAAAAATTTAGGGGTCTGGTATTCCGCTGTTCGAGCCGCAGCTGTTGAAATAAATGCAAAAGGTCAGATAGTTAATTTATCACCAATAGCTACGGGGGCGATAGGGAATCAGCGCCAATGACGCGTTTGAAGCCCAGCGATTGCTTAATGATTCTATCACTCAGAATGCTGTCATTTTTAGGTTACCCCGGTATAAAGCCAAACTCCCGGACCGTTTATCTGTTCAATGCATGATACCGTATTAGCCCTTCCTGGGCCACCGACGCAACCAGTTGTCCTTGCCGGGTGTAGATCTTCCCATCACTTAATCCCCTGGCCTTGCAGGCATTGGAACTTTTCATGACATACAACAGCCAGTCGTCCATGCGAAAATCCCGGTGAAACCACATCGCATGATCAAGGCTGGCAACCTGCATTTCCGTTTCCCACATCATAAACAATTGGTTTCGTCGCGATTCCGGGCCTGAGAAAATAGGCATGCAAACTGTGAGCCCGACGATCCGGGGGTACGGTCTGGTAAGCAGCCGAAAGTGCCTGGCCCAGGACCTGGCCGCCGAAGACGCTTCCAAAGCCCAGATCCTGACTCTGGCCGCGAAATATATTTTTCTCTATTTTTTCCAGTTTCAGCAGCGTCAACAACTCTTCCAGCACATTATCTTCGTTACAATCTCGCATATTAAATCACCATTCCCGCGATACCGTCTTATTTCTTTTCAGCTTCTCTATTTGAATATCATAATAGCCACTATCATTTCAATATTACATTTCCGGTGCAGGTGCATGTTTTGAGGTTGGAAGTTTTTTCCGGTGTCGCATCATGGGGTTGCAGCATTGAATCACAAAGCATTGTGTGAAAATTATTTTATTGTTGACGACCCGGGGCGTACTATGATTAATCGGTCGCAATAACCCTAATTGAGCGAAAAAGGAGGTTATTTTGACCCAATCCGCTGCAGCACTTCTGGTTGCCACTATGGATACCAAAGGCCAGGAAGCCCTTTTCATTGCAAACTGCCTTGAGCAAGCCGGCATATCCGTTCAAATCATGGATGCGGGCATTAGAGGAAACAGCTCCAGCCCGGTAGATATCAGTCGAACCGAAGTCGCAAAGGCCGGGGGCAAATCCCTGGCAGAAGTTCAAAACATCGGCCATGAAGGTCAAGCTCTGGAGGTAATGACCAACGGCGCAATTGCCTGTGCCCTGAATTTATACCGCCAAAATAAATTTCAGGGGATTATCGGTCTGGGCGGCTCGATGGGCACGACCCTGGGCACCGGAGTTATGCGTTGCTTTCCCGTCGGGGTGCCCAAAGTCATGATTTCCACCATGGCTTCACGCGACACCAGGGCTTTCGTGGGGACCAAGGACATTTTGATGCTGCATTCGGTATGCGATCTGGCCGGTCTGAATCGCCTCACCAGAAAAATACTCCGCAATGGTGCCATGGCATTAGCGGGAATGTTGCAGCCAACAGCAGCTGAAGAAGAACAAATTACAAAACCACTGGTTTTCCTGTCCACCCTGGGCACCACCGAAGCATGCGCCCAGCAGATTCGTCGAACTCTGGAAGAAAAGGGCAACGAAGTGGTTATATTCCACACGGTCGGTTCCGGCGGCAAGGCCATGGAAGAAATGATCGAACCGGAGAAGGTCTCGACCCTGGTGGACCTATCCCTGCACGAAATAGCGGATCATCTGTTTGGCGGTGATTATGACGCCGGCCCGGAAAGGGGCGAAACTGCCTTGAAACTGGGCTT
>Ga0210064_1000829_pt1 | contig 14239 bp, 13 predicted proteins | sample Muzzi_CordC_D2_FD_185531 | JGI IMG/M metagenome (GOLD analysis project Ga0210064, IMG submission 185531) | Wetland microbial communities from San Francisco Bay, California, USA, that impact long-term carbon sequestration - Muzzi_CordC_D2 (SPAdes) | ecosystem: Environmental > Aquatic > Marine >...
TCGGCGCACCGAAGAGTTCCAGAGCGCGTTCGACGATCTCTATGGCGCGGTCCACGCCGGCGCAAAACCCCCTTGGATTTGCCAGCAGGACATCCATTATCCGGCATCGCCTGCGCTGGAAGGCCTGGAAAGGAAAACCCCGCCGACGAGCAGCAGGATCACGCCGCAGGTGATGGCGGAGTCGGCCAGGTTGAAGGCCGGCCAGTGGGCATCACGGTAATACACATCGATAAAGTCCACCACGTAGCCATTGCTGATCCGGTCGATAAGATTACCGACAGCTCCGCCGATGACCAGGCCCAGGGCGAGCCCGGTCAACCTGTCCGTCATCGGCAACCGGAACAGCCAGACGATCAGCACCAGTGTAACGGCCGCTCCCAGCAATATGAAAAACCAGCGCTGCCAGCCGCCGGCATGACTGAGAAAACTGAAGGCGGCGCCGTAGTTGTGCGCCAGCGTCAGGTTCAGCCAGGAAGTCACCTCATGCGGCCGGTAGAGCGTCAGTGCATCGCTCGCCACACCCTTGGTCCAGGCATCCAGCACCACGATCAACGCGGCCAGCGCGACCCAGACAAAGGTCAGGCGCCGGCCCGCAATCCAACTTGGCCACTGCGCCAGATCCATCAGGCAATCCTGCGCGTTTCGCCGCTGCCGCTCACGTTCTCGATACAGCGCCCGCACAACTCCGGGTGCTCCTGCGACTGGCCAACGTCTTCGCGATAGTGCCAGCAACGCACGCACTTGGCATGTTCCGACGCTTCCACTGCGACCGCGAGACGGCCGCCGGGCAAATCGACTGTTTCAAGACCGGCCGGCGCCGTACCCAGGTCCGCAAAATGCGCAGCGGAAGTAATCAGGACGAAACGCAGTTCGTCCCCAACCCAACTCAGGGCCTCGGCCAGTTCGCCGTCGGCCCAGACACTCGCCTCCACGGCCAGCGCCGACCCGGCTGCGCCGCTGGCGCGGAGTTTTTCGACGGCCTTGCTGACCTCGTCGCGCACGGCGATGATGTGCTGCCAGCGCCGCCGCTCCCGCTGCGCATCGTCCAGCGTAAACAGGTCCTCGTAAAAGGTAGCCATGAACACGCTGTCCTCGCGTGCCCCGCCCATGTGCTGCCAGATTTCTTCGGCGGTATAGCTCAGCACCGGCGCGACCCAGCGCACCAGGGCCTCGAGGATATGAAACATGGCCGTCTGCGCCGACCGCCGCGCCCGGCTTGCAGCCTGCGTCGTATACAGGCGGTCCTTGATGATGTCCAGGTAAAAAGCGCCCATTTCGCTGCTGCAGAAGCGGTGGACGCTCTGGTATATCTTCAGAAACTGGTAATCCTCATAGGCCTGCTTGCACTGCGCCTGCAACAGGGCAGCGCTGTCGACCGCCCAGCGGTCCAGCGGCAACATATCGCCGGCGTCGAGACACTGTTCTCGGTCGAACCCGGCCAGGTTGCCGAGCAGGAACCGTGCGGTATTGCGGATGCGCCGGTAGGCATCGGAAACCCTCTTGAGGATCTCGTCGGACACCGTCATTTCCTGGCGGTAGTCCGCGGCGGCCACCCACAGCCTGAGCACGTCTGCACCGAGCGTGTTCATCACTTTTTGCGGCGCCACCACGTTGCCGATCGATTTCGACATCTTGCGGCCGGCGGCGTCGACCACGAAACCGTGCGTAAGCACCTGCCGGTAAGGCGCCTCGCCATGCATCGCGACCGATGTCAGCAGGGACGACTGGAACCAGCCGCGGTGTTGGTCCGAACCTTCCAGGTACATGTCGGCCGGCCGCCGCAGCTGCGGGCGCTCGTCCAGCACGCAGCGGTGACTGACGCCGGAGTCGAACCATACGTCCAGCGTGTCCCTGACCTGATCATACTGTTCGGCGTCGACACCGAGACGCTCGAAGATTTCCTCCTCGTACCAACAGTCGATACCGTCCGCGGCGACCAGGTCGGCAGCCTTTTCCATCAGTTCGGGTGTGTCCGGGTGCAGTTGGCCATTGGCGCGATCCACGAACAGCGTAATCGGCACACCCCACGTACGTTGCCTGGAGATACACCAGTCCGGGCGGCTCTCCACCATGCCGCTGATGCGTTCCTCGCCCCAGCCCGGCACCCAGCGGATGTGCTCGATGGCTTCCAGGGCACGTTTGCGCAGCCCCGCCTTCTCCATGCTGATGAACCATTGCGGCGTGACCCGGAAAGCCGTCGGCGATTTGTGCCGCCAGCAGTGAGGATAACTGTGCTGGAACGGCTCCACGTTCAGCAGCACGCCCTTTTCCTCCAGGGTTTCGACGATCCTGTCGTTGGCGTTCCAGACGAACAGGCCGGCGAACAGTTCGGTGTCCGGCAGGTACACGCCATCGGCGTCGACCGGGTTCGAAATCGGCAGGTCGTATGCCTTGCCCGCCCTGAAGTCCTCGTCGCCGTGGCCGGGGGCCGTGTGCACGGCTCCGGTACCGGCATCGGTGGTGACGTGTTCGGCCAGGATCACCGGGACTTGCCGGTCGTAAAACGGGTGTTCCAGCAACAGGTTTTCGAGGGCGGCGCCCTTGCACGACGCCAGCACTTCGAGGCCCTGCAGGCCGATGCGCGCTGCGACCTCTTCTTTCAGGGTATCGGCCAGCACCAACAACAAGTCCCGATCGCGCCAACGCCCGCCGACCAGGACGTAATCGAGTTCCGCGTTCAGCGCCACTGCCTGGTTCGCGGGCAGGGTCCACGGTGTCGTCGTCCAGATCGGGACGCCCGCTTCGCCATCGACCGGAGCGACATCGAACGCGTCGAACAGGGCCGCGCGGTCGAGAGCACGAAACAACACGTCGATCGCCGGCGAAGTCTTGTCCTGGTACTCGATCTCGGCCTCGGCCAGCGCCGAGCCGCAGTCGAAACACCAATTGACCGGCTTGACGCCCTGCTCGAGGTGGCCGCCGCGGACGATTTCCGCCAATGCCCGCACCATGTTGGCCTCGTAGGAGAAGTTACGGCTGGCATAGGGATTGTCCCAATCGCCCAGCACGCCGAGGCGCTTGAACCCCGTGCGTTGCAGGTCGATGTGCCGGTCAGCGTATTCACGGCACTTTTGCCGGAAGGTCCTGGCGTCGACTTTGCGCCCGACCTTGCCGACCTTTTTCTCAACCTGCAATTCGATCGGCAGACCGTGACAGTCCCAGCCAGGTACGTAGGGCGAGTGAAACCCGGCCAACAGGCGCGACTTGACGACCATGTCCTTCAGGATCTTGTTCACGGCGTGGCCGATATGGATATCGCCATTCGCATACGGCGGGCCGTCATGCAGGATAAACAACGGCCGCCCGGCGGTGTGTTCCTGGATGCGGGCATACAGACCGGTCTCTTCCCACTGCTCGAGCATCAGCGGTTCGCGGTTGGCCAGGTTGGCCTTCATCGGAAATGCCGTGGCCGGCAGGTTGATCGTGTCTTTATAATCCATGCTTTGTATGCTTGTCTGCTGGCGCCCGCGCGGCACCGTTAATTCAATCTCGCCAGGCATTCGCGAGCCTGGCGCTCATCTTCCTGCATTTGCTCCACGAGGTCATCAATTTTTGCAAAATGCTCCTCGTCACGGAGTTTCCTGACAAACTCCACCTCCATCCTGTGGCCGTACAGGTCGGCTTCAAAATCGAACAGGTGTACCTCGATCATGAAATCGCCGCCGCCCACGGCCGGGCGCGTTCCAAGGTTGGCAACGCCGTCCCGCCATGGGCCGCGCTCGATACGCGCCCTCACCGCAAAGACCCCCTTGACCGGGCTCGGGCGGGCGGCCAGCGGAATGTTCGCGGTCGGGTAACCAAAGCCACGGCCCAGGCTGCGTCCCTTCTGCACGCGGCCCTGCATCCGGAACGGCCGGCCGAGCAATTGTGCGGCCTGTCCGAACCTGCCGGCCGCCAGTGCTTCGCGGACCGCACTGCTGGACACGCGGCGGCCGTCGATCTCATGTGTGTCGAAGGTTTCCAGCCGGAACCCCAGCCTCGCGCCGGCTTCGCGCAGGCTGTGGATATCGCCCTTGCGGCCGCGGCCGTAGCGGAAATCCTCACCCACGACCACGTACTTCGCGGCCAGTACGCCCGCCAGGATGTCACCGGTAAAGTCCCCGGCCTCCATATCGGCCAGCGCCTGATTAAAACGCATCAGCCAGACGAGGTCTACGCCTGCTTCGGCCAGGCACTCGAGTTTCTGCCTTGCGGGCATCAGCCGCGCCGGCGCGGCCTCGGGCCGGAACCAGGCCTGCGGCAACGGTTCGAAGGTCACCATGGCCAGCGTGTGCTTGTCCTGGGCCAACGACCGGCAGTGCCTGATCAGCGCCTGGTGACCCAAGTGCACACCGTCGAAATTCCCGATGGTTACCACCGAGGACCGCAGCAACCGCCTGCCCGGATTGTCCCTGATCAGCCGCATCGCCCAACCTGCCCGAAAGTAGCGGATTATAACAGCCCCGGCGGCCGTTCTGGTCTATTTTGCACCGCGGGACAAGTCGTGTTTCTTGAGACCGGCGACCATCCCGACAAAGGCGTAAACGATGGCGCCGAACGCAATCGCAAGTGCCAGGTTCCTGACCCGCCCGACCATCCTGGCCTGCAACCAGCTTTGGGTGTCATGGGTCATGAAGAGCAGCATCGCACCCATCGTCACGCAGGCCATCCCGACGGCGATCATCACCCTCACCCAGCCCTTGCCCGGTTGGTAGACGCCGCGCTTGCGCAGGCCGCGGTAGAGCAACAGTGCGTTGAGATAAGCCGCCGCGGAACTGGCAGCCGCCAAACCGGCATGCGGGCCGGCGAAGCCCTGCCACAGCAACAGGCCGACAAACACCAGGTTGAGCACCATGTTGGTCACCATCGCGGTCACCGCGATCTTCACCGGTGTGCGCGTATCCTGGCGTGCATAGTAACCCGGCGCCAGCACTTTGACCGCGATGAACGCCGGCAGACCCGCGGCATACGCGATCAGGCTCAGTGCCGACATGTGCACATCGCCGGGCTCGAAGGCGTCATACTGAAACAACGTGATGAGAATAGGCTCCGCCATTACCGCCAAACCGACAGCGGCCGGAACCGTGACGATGACGGCGACCCGCAAGGCCCAGTCCAGCGTCTGCGAAAACTCGGCGCCGTTCTTGCTGGCGTGCTTTTGAGACAGGTTCGGCAGGATCACCGTGGCCAGCGCGATGCCAAGCACCCCGAGAGGAAACTCGAGCAACCGGTCGGAATAGTACAGCCAGGACACACTGCCGCTGACCAGGAAGGTGGCAATGACGCTGTCGACCAGCAAATTGACCTGGGCCACCGACGAGCCGATCAGCGTCGGCACCATCAGCCTGAGGATGCGGCGTACGCCGCTGTGGCGCCAGCCCCAGCGTGGCCGCGGCATGACCCCGAGACGCAGCAGCGCGGGCACCTGCAGCGACAGCTGCAAGACACCGGCGGCCAGCACGCCCCAGGCGAGCGACTTGACCGGTATTTCCATTCTGCCCGAGAGCAGCAGCGCGGCTGCGATCAGCGACAGGTTGAGCAGTATCGGCGTCAGCGCCGGTACCAGGAAACGCTCGAAGGTGTTGAGGATGCCGCCGGCCAGCGCGGTCAGCGAGATCAGCAGGATATAGGGAAATGTGATCCTCAGCATGTCGGCGGACAGGTAGAACTCGGGGCGTCCATCCGCCAGCCATCCCGGAGCGAATATGGCCAGGACAACCGGGGCGGCAATGACACCGATGGCGGAAACCGCCAGCAGTATGCCCAGCAGCGTGCCGCTGACGTGGTCGATCAAATCCCGCAGTGCCTGGCGGTCCCCGCGGGCCTTGTATTCCGACAGGACAGGCACGAAGGCCAGCGAAAACGAACCTTCGGCAAACAGGCGGCGCATGAAATTCGGTATGCGGAAGGCCAGAAAAAAAGCGTCGGTCTCGCCACTGGCGCCGAACAGCTTGGCGAGCACCACGTCGCGGGCAAACCCGAGTATCCGTGAGGCGATGGTCGCACTGCCGACGGTCGCGGTCGATTTAAGCAGCTTCATGGCGTGAAAACGTATTATCGCCTGCCGGGACCATGCGAATGATTGCCGTTGACCCCGCGGGGCAGGACCAATTTCGGACACGCCCGCGTTGCAGTATCGTCCCCGCGAGCACGATGGACCACGCTCGCCACGCCTTGTCGCGCAAAAGAATGACCGTTGTCGATGGGTATTCGCATAATGTCAGCAGACCCTAAAATTAATCCCGTTAAATGATTGACCCAAAGAGGAAAACCTAAGATACTATCCGGCTCATTTCAGAGCCTGCTATTGGAGATTTACCTTGGCTAACAGTTTATCAGCACGCAAGCGTGCGCGTCAGGCTGAAAAGCACCGTTTACGCAACGCCAGCCAGCGTTCACACATGCGCACGGCGATCAAGAAAGTCGTCTCGGCCATCGAGGCCGGCAACAAGAGTGATGCGGAGGCTGCCTACAAGGCCGCCGTCCCCGCCATCGACCGCCTTACGGCCAAGGGCCTGATGCACCGCAACAAGGCCGCGCGGCATAAGTCACGTTTGAACAAGCACATCCGTAGCATGCAATAGCCGGCGTATCGCCCGCACCGGCGGTCATCGCCGCAGCGGGCGTTCCGCAAACGTTACACCGGGGCCCCGTCAGAAACGGGGCCTTTTTGTGTCCGGATGCCGGTTTCGCCCCGCGGCGCGCTGTTTCGCCCGCCGGCGAGTGACTTTTCGGCGAGTGACTTTTCTTTGCCGGCCAGCGCGGAAATGAGGGCCCAGCACAAGCACGAGCGGTATCTGCTCATTCCTGCATTTCCTCGAGTTTCTGCATGACACGTTGCATCAGTTCGTCCTTACCCTGGCCGGTCACCGACGAGATGATGAACCACGGCGCCTCCCAGCCAAGTTCGTCCACGGTGTTCCGTGCCGTTTCCTCCGCCTCCTCTGCGGCCAGCAAGTCGGCCTTGGTGAAGACCAGCCAACGGGGTTTGTTGGCCAGGTCGCGGTCATAGTGAACCAGTTCACGGGCCAGGTTGCGCACCGCTGCCGCGGGCGCCACACCGTCCATCGGCGCAATGTCCACCAGATGCAGCAGCAGTTTTGTCCTCTGCAGGTGGCGCAGGAACTGGGTGCCCAGACCGGCACCCTCCGCCGCGCCTTCGATCAGCCCGGGTATGTCCGCGATGACAAAGCTGCTGTCGAGACCCAAACGCACCACGCCCAGGTTGGGGTACAGGGTGGTAAACGGATAATCCGCCACCTTGGGGTGCGCCGCCGAGACCGCGCTGATCAGCGTCGACTTGCCGGCGTTGGGATAACCCAGCAGACCGACGTCCGCGAGCACCTTCAGTTCCAGGTGTAACTGCAACTCCTCACCCGCCTCCCCGGGCGTGGCCTTGCGTGGGGCGCGGTTGGTGGAACTCTTGAAGTGCACGTTGCCGAGACCGCCCTTACCGCCCCGAGCGACGAGCAGCAGTTCGTCATGCCGCGTTACATCGCCGATCACCACGCCGCTGGTTTCGTCGGTGACCACTGTACCCAGCGGCACGCGGATATGGATATCCTCACCTTTCTTGCCGTACTTCTCCCGGCCACTGCCGTCAACCCCGTTGCGGGCCTTGTACATGCGCTGGTGGCGGAAATCGACAAGCGTATTGAGGCCTGAATCCCCTTTCAGGTAAATACTACCCCCGCGGCCGCCGTCACCCCCGTCAGGCCCCCCGAATTCAACATACTTTTCACGGCGGAACGAGGCTGAGCCATTACCGCCTTTGCCGGCGACGACATGGATGGATGCTTCATCGACGAATTTCATGCTGGTTCATTCCTGCCTCGCGCATATCATACATGCCACGGGCCGCGGCCTGCGCCGTCACCGGCCGCAAGGCCGGATGCGGGCGCCCGCCCGGGGACCGCCGAAAAAAAACCCTGCCGGTGCAGGGTTTCGATGTCATCTGCCGACCGCGAATCCGGTCCGCGGCCATAACGGGAAGCGGTGCTTGCCCACGCGTGCAGCAAGCCCTCGTCAGTCGGTCTCCACGCTGACAAATTTGCGCTTCGGCAAGCCGCGTTGCTCGAATTTGACCTTGCCGTCGCTGAGCGCGAACAGCGTGTGGTCACGGCCGATTCCGACGTTCTCACCGGCATGAAAACGCGTACCGCGCTGACGTACCAGGATATTGCCCGCCGTGACGGCCTCACCGCCAAAACGCTTCACACCGAGATACTTAGGGTTGGAATCGCGGCCGTTACGCGTACTGCCGCCTGCTTTCTTGTGTGCCATGGTTCAGTAACCTCTTTGCTCAGGCTTCGCTCTTGGGCCCGGTATCAGCCGCCGCGGCTTCCGGCTTGGCCGCCTTGGCCTTGGAAACTTTCTTCTTCTTGGCAGCAGTTGCCGCCACGATCCCGGTAATCTCGATGCGGGTGAAATCCTGACGGTGACCCATCTGCTTGCGATGATGCTTGCGGCGCTGGAATTTGATGATGCGTATCTTCTTGCCGCGGCCGTGTTCAACGACGGTCGCGGTTACCTTGCCGCCATTCAGGTAGGGCGTTCCCACTTTCACGTCTTCGCCTTCACCGACCATCAACACCCGGTCGAGTTCGACCGTGGCGCCCTTTTCGGCGTCAAGCTTTTCGATTGTCAAGATGTCCCCGGTCGCGGCGCGATACTGTTTGCCACCGGTCGTAAACACTGCATACATGAGAAAATGCTCCCTGTTGGAAGAGCCCTACAAAAGGGCGGGAATATTAGCGGTTTTAGTCGATTTGGTCAACCACCGCGACCGAAAGATGCCGTATCCGGACAGACCCCGGCTCGCCTGCTTCTCGCAATGCCGAACCAGGGCGGCCCGCCCCGCCCCTGCCCGTGGCGGCCGGCTGCAGCGGGTTGCGGCGGACAGCCTTGCCGCAGACACGCCAGCGTAATCGAAAACGGTGCCGCAGCCTATGTATAAAGTTAAAAATGGGGGTATAGTAGTTGGTTTGAAATCGCTGTAGCGGATTTATGCAAACCATCAACATACGCGGCGCCCGTACCCACAACCTGGCCAATATCGACCTCGACCTGCCGCGCGACAAATTGATTGTGTTTACCGGTCTGTCCGGTTCCGGCAAGTCTTCGCTGGCATTCGACACGATTTATGCCGAAGGCCAGCGGCGTTACGTGGAATCACTCTCCGCCTACGCCCGGCAATTCCTGTCGATGATGGAAAAGCCGGATATCGATCACATCGAAGGCCTCTCGCCCGCCATATCGATCGAGCAGAAATCCACCTCTCATAACCCGCGCTCCACGGTCGGAACGATCACCGAGATCTACGACTACCTGCGTTTACTGTTCGCTCGTGTCGGTACGCCGCGCTGCCCCGATCACGGGCAGCCGCTCGAAGCCCAGACCATCAGCCAGATGGTCGACCAGGTCATGACGCTGCCGGAGGGCAGCAAAATGATGTTGCTGTCCCCGGTCGTCCGCGACCGCAAGGGTGAACACGCGCAACTGTTCGACGAATTGCGTGCCCAGGGCTATGTGCGCGTACGCGTGGACGGCAGGATTTACCTGCTCGAGGACGTGCCGGAGCTCGAATTGCGCCGCAAACATACCATCGAAGTCGTCATCGATCGCTTCAAGGTGAGACCGGACCTGAAGCAGCGGCTGGCCGAGTCACTCGAAACCGCGCTGCTTTTGAGCGACGGCCTGGCGCTGCTGACACCGATCGAGGCCGACGACAGCCAGGGGGAAAGGCTGTTCAGTTCGCGTTACTCCTGCGTGCAATGCGACTACAGTCTGCAGGAAATCGAACCCCGCATGTTCTCGTTCAACAATCCGAACGGCGCCTGCCCCGAATGCGACGGTTTGGGCGTCGCCCAGTTTTTCGACCCGGAGCGCGTGGTCACCAACCCGCAGCTGAGCCTGGCCGGTGGCGCCGTGCGGGGCTGGGACCGGCGCAACGCCTACTATTTCCAGATCATCAAGGCTCTGGCGGACCACTACGGCTTCGATATCGAAACACCGTTCGAGGACCTGTCCGGGAAACACCGCAACATCATTCTCTACGGCAGCGGTGATGAGATTATCGAATTCACCTATTTCGGCGAGCGCGGCCGGCAGAAACGCCGGCACCCTTTTGCGGGGATCATCCCCAACCTCGAACGCCGCTACCGTGAAACGGATGCGCGTATCGTACGCGAAGAATTGTCCAAGTACATTTCACAGAAGCCCTGTCCGGAGTGCGGTGGCCTGCGCCTGAACCGGGAAGCCCGCAACGTTTTCATCGCCGACACCAGCCTGCCGATGATTACGGCCTGGCCAATCCAGCAATGCCTGGCGTTTTTCGACGACCTCCACCTGATTGGCCGCAAGGGCGAGATCGCCGCGAAAATAATCCGGGAAGTCCAGCAAAGGCTGCGCTTCCTCGTCAACGTCGGCCTCGACTACCTGACCCTGGACCGCAAGGCGGACACGCTCTCCGGCGGCGAAGCACAGCGTATCCGCCTTGCGAGCCAGATCGGCGCCGGCCTCGTGGGTGTCATGTACATTCTCGACGAGCCTTCCATCGGTCTGCACCAGCGCGACAACGCGCGCTTGTTGGCGACCCTGACGCGCCTGCGCGATCTGGGTAACACCGTCATCGTCGTGGAGCACGACGAGGAGGCCATTCTCATGGCTGACCACGTCGTCGATATGGGGCCGGGAGCCGGTGTGCATGGCGGTCAAGTGGTGTTCAGCGGGCGGCCGGACGACCTGGTCCAGAACGCTTCCACGCTGACCGGCCAGTACCTTTCCGGAAAACTGGAGATCGAGGTCCCGGCCCGGCGCACGCCGCCGGATCCGCAATGCATATTCAGACTGATCGGTGCAAGCGGAAACAACCTCAAGCACGTGACCCTGGAAATCCCCGTCGGTCTTTTCGTCTGCATCACCGGCGTCTCGGGTTCCGGCAAATCGACCCTGATCAACGACACGCTGCACCGCCTCGCGGCGCAGCAACTGTACGATTCGAGCGCCCACCCCGCACCTTTCGAGTCGGTGGAGAACCTGGATGTTTTCGACAAGGTCGTGGATATCGACCAGGCGCCCATCGGGCGAACACCGCGCTCCAACCCGGCAACCTACACCGGTCTGTTCACACCGATACGGGACTTGTTCGCCGGCACGCAGGAAGCCCGCTCACGCGGCTACAAACCGGGCCGTTTCAGTTTCAACGTCAAGGGCGGCCGCTGTGAGGCCTGCCAGGGCGACGGCCTGGTCCGCGTCGAAATGCACTTCCTGCCGGACATATTCGTACCGTGCGACGTCTGTCACGGCAAGCGCTACAACCGCGAGACCCTGAGCGCGCATTACAAGGGCAAGAATATCCACGAAGTACTTTGCATGACGGTCGAGGACGCACTGGACTTCTTTGCGGCGGTGCCCGCGGTTGCACGCAAACTGCAAACGCTGATGGATGTCGGCCTTTCCTATATCACGCTGGGACAAAGCGCGACCACGCTGTCCGGGGGCGAAGCCCAGCGCATCAAACTGGCGAAGGAATTATCCAAGCGTGATACCGGCAAGACGCTATACATACTGGACGAGCCGACCACCGGCTTGCATTTTCACGATATCCGGCAGTTGCTGCACGTGCTGCACCGCCTGCGCGATCACGGCAATACCGTCGTCGTCATCGAACACAATCTCGACGTGATCAAGACCGCGGACTGGGTCGTCGACCTCGGTCCGGAAGGCGGAGACCGCGGTGGAGAAATTATCGCCACGGGAACCCCTGAGGAACTGGCCGGCGTGGAGCATTCCCATACCGGCCGCTTCCTCAGGCAGTTGTTCGAACGCCGCTCGACCAAACAGAAGAAATCGGCGTGAAAGCCCGCTTGTCGCCTCAATAGCCGTAGATGTAAACGTAGGGACGGACCCTCACCACGGGCCGCGGATACAGGTACCACGGTGCATAGGCGGTGTAGACGGGCCGGCGGTCGTACGGCCGGTAATAGAATCCAGCGTGGCCGCGGCGGTCATGTCCGTGGTACCGCGGGTGCCTGGGGTACGGCCGCCAGGCGTAGGATTGAGGGCCGTGACCATGTCGTTTATGATGATCGGTCCCGCGACGCCAGCTTTGGTGTTTGCCGGCGGCGCCCGCGTGATAACCGCCGTGGTGACCGTCATGCCGATGGTTACCGGCCATGGCGGGCGCGGTAGCGAACAGGAACGCACCGAGCAGGAATAAGCCGGGCAACAATGCTTTACTGATACGGGTCATTTGATGGGCTCCTTGGTTAACAAGTCCTGACACAGCCATAGAGTGCGATACCAGCGCTGAATTGGTGCTGAATGGAAAAAATATGCTGAAAATCACAAACCACGACGCGGTTCGCGAACTGCGAATGGACCGGCCCCCGGTCAACGCCCTGAATCCTGAACTGGTCACGTTGCTGACACGCTCCGTCCGGCAGGCGGCTTCCGAATGTGACGCGTTGGTCTTATCCGGCCGGGACGGCTTGTTTTCCGCCGGCCTCGATGTCGTCGAACTCCTGCAACTGGACCGCCGGGGCATGACCGCCTTCTGGAAGTCTTATTTCGAACTGCTCGAGGCGGTCGCCCTGTCACCCGTGCCGGTGGCGGCGGCCATCACCGGGCATTCACCAGCGGGTGGCGCCGTGGTGTGCCTGATGTGCGATTACCGCGTCATGAACCGCGGCGAATACCGTATCGGGCTGAATGAAACCCGCGTCGGCCTGATCATCCCGCCCGTGCTGCACAACGCGATGGCGCGGCTGACCGGGCCCAGGGTCGCCGAACACATGCTGGTGGCAGGTGCGCTGATCGACTCGGAAGAAGCCTTCAGGGTCGGACTGGTCGACGCCCTGGCGGACGGTTCCGAGGCGACGGTCGGACAGGCCGTCGGCTGGTGCCGGGAAATGCTTTCATTGCCGCGGCACTCCATGCTGGGCAACCGGGCGTTCGCGCGTGCGCATTTCGAACAGGAGTTTGCCGGCTACACGGACGAAGGCGTTGAGTCTTTCGTGGATACCTGGTTCTCCGATGAAACGCAGCAGGTCATGCAGGCCCTGGTGGCTCAACTAAAGAACAGGTCTTGACGGGTCCCGGATCCATTCGCTCCAGGAGCCCACGTACAGCTTCGAACCGCTGAAACCCGCCAGTTCCGCGGCCAGCAGGTTGTGACAAGCCGTGACGCCTGAACCGCACATGTGCACGACCTCGGCAGCCGGGCGATCTCCGACGAGCGGGGCAATGCCGGCGCGGATCAACGGCGCCGTCTTGAATGTGCCGTCGGTCTCCAGGTTGCGGTTGAACGGGTAATTCACGGCGCCGGCGACGTGGCCCGCCACGGCGTCAATGGGTTCGACCTTGCCCGCGAAGCGCTCCGCCGAGCGCGCGTCGATCAGGACGATGGCCTGCCTTTCCAGCCCGGCGACGACTTCGGCGGCGCTCAGCACCATCTCTTTTCTCGGCGTGAGTCGGACCATCGCCTGTGGCTGCGGCTGTACCGGGCCGTGCTCCAGTTCCAGGCCGGCCGCCTGCCAGGCTGCGATCCCGCCATCGAGCAGCAGAGCGTCCTGCTGGCCGAAATACCGCATCAGCCACCACAACCGGGCCGCCATCGCACCGCCAACATCGTCATAGGCCACCGCCGTTTTGCCGGGCTTCCATCCCGACCGCGCCAGGAAGGCCGCGAATTCGGCCGCATCCGGCAACGGGTGGCGGCCGCTCTGCACCGTCACCGGTCCCGCCAGGTCGACGTCGAGGTTGACGTGTACGGCGGACGGTATGTGCCCCGCGAGGTAGGCCTCGAGACCGGCGTCGGGGTTCATCAGGCTGAAGCGGCAGTCGAAAACGACAAGATCGCGCCCGCGGAGCCGCGCCTCCAACTCCGGTGTTGTGATCAGTAGTTTGGCCGTCACCAAAGATTCCTCTGTTTCACGGCGAATGCGGCATGGACGTTCCGGCGCCTTCGGCCGATGAGTGCATGCGCGCGCCGAGGTTGAGCAGGATCGCCGCGGTCACACCCCAGATCCGGTGGCTTTGCCATTCCAGGCTGGAGATGACGTATGTCTGGCCGCCCCGTTGCACTTCCTGCTGCTGGTAGCGCTGCCGGTCGATAGCCACCTGGAGCGGTAGTGTAAAGACTTCCACGACCTCGTGTTGATCGGCCTGCCATCGAAACGACGACTTGACCAGCCCGACGACCGGCAGCACGCGGTAATCGGAAACCGTGTCGAGGCGATCCAGGAATCCCAACGGTGAT
>Ga0210064_1000832_pt1 | contig 14160 bp, 12 predicted proteins | sample Muzzi_CordC_D2_FD_185531 | JGI IMG/M metagenome (GOLD analysis project Ga0210064, IMG submission 185531) | Wetland microbial communities from San Francisco Bay, California, USA, that impact long-term carbon sequestration - Muzzi_CordC_D2 (SPAdes) | ecosystem: Environmental > Aquatic > Marine >...
CGAGTACAAGGGTCACAAGATCCCGCTCTATCCGACTCCGGGACGTCGCGCCCTCACGACCCACCAGAGGACCCTCACTCCCGATCACATCCCGACGAAGGCGAATTACAGCTATTCACCTTGGCTTCCGTACATGCACGTCGGCAAGACGATGCACAACTCGTTTCACACGCTCTGGTGGCGCATGGAACCCGAGCAGACGGCCTTCCTGCCCGCTCAATGGACGCAGGGCGACCCACGCCGCAAGACCGGGCCTTCACGCTACCTCTGGCTGCTGTCGCGCGGACCGATGTCGCACGGTTGCACGCATGTGAACGTGGGGCACATCGCGGAGCTGCGACAGCTCCTACCAGCCGAAGTCGAGAAGCTGTACCAGGTCGACGTCTTCCTGAACCGATCGTATGACTACGACGTCTTCGACATCGACGGCGACATGACTCCCGAGGTCATGGGAGTGAAATACTTCATCGCCTTCTCGCTGAAGCACAAGAAGGCCCACGAATTGCGAGTTCGCAATGAACGACGGGCATTCTACGAGTGGCTGTACGGAGACGAAGTCCGTTATCACGAAGACGGATCCGCCTGGTTCCCCGTGGTGGAGGACGGAGTCTTCGTCGAACGCACCGCAAAACGCGGCGCCCTGCACCATGACGTGGATCTCTACGAGGCCGCCTACGAGCCCGAGAAGGTCCAATTCTATCGATTGGTCGATATCGACTTCGCTCGCGAGCTGCGTCAGGTCGCCGTCACGCACCCCTTCTCGGGGATCCCCCTGCCCGCCAAGCTGCAGTAGCTCCGGGAATCAATCGCCGAGTTCGCCGGCCTTCACCACCCGGCACTTCGGTTCCGGATGCGATGTGGCACGAACCCAGCGAACACACATCGTCCCGTGTTCATGCCCGGCGGTGTCGAGATGGTTCGGATCGCGCGAAACCTCGTGCGCGACGACCAGGCGAACGGAGCCGTCGTCACGGAGCCTCGCGCTGCCGCTGTTGACGTGGACTCGTCGGAACCGGTAGTCGAGCGACTCGGCCCAGATATTGCCGAGCTGAAAATTCCAGTAGTCGCAGTCAGGCGGCGTCATTTCGATCAGGAGCGCTTCGTCGGGTGCGAGCTTCCAACGGCCGAGCCAGATCCGGATGTTGGGATCGCCTCCGACGACACGATGAGTTTCGAGATCGGGAAGGTGGAATTCATTCATGGGAGCTTTGTCGAGGAACTCCCGCACCCAGTCGGCGAACCACTGCGCACAGCCGATCGCGTACAGCGCGCTGCCCATCAGCCCGCCCTTGACCCGGGCGGGGTCGAGAGGCGGCGGCGGGCCCTCCGACTGCAGGCATTGGATCTCGACCTCGACGGGTATCTCGCGTTCGCGATGCAGGAAGGTCTGCCGCAGCAGGATCTGCTTCGTGTCCGACGTCATCCTCAGCCAGTTGCCGGGCTGCTCGTTCTGGCTCGCGAGGATCTCGAAGCTTCCGTCCGGCGCAATCTCGATCTCGGCATCGTTCAGATGCCCTGCGCCGCCCGTGATCTTGTCGCGCGCGGCGAAATTCTGGTTCTGCGCCGCAAAACTCATGTAGTGGATGCTGCCGCGCTTGCCGCGAATGCGGTAATCCAGACGAGGATCGATGCCCGCACTCAAGTAGTAGTTGTCCGGGTTGTCGAGCCCCATCTTCACGAGATCCGGCATCGCACGGAAGTACGGATGCTCGGGTCCGGTGTTCTCCGCGAACGAGACGAAGCCAGCGCGCAGCAGCCGTGTCAGATATCGCAGACCTTCTCCACGATCGAACGCCGTCGTCCCGAGATCTTCCCGGAGGATCACTTCTCCGGCCTTCTTGAGCAGGTCGCAGAACTCGATCCACGCCTCCGCGTTGACGACCTTCGCTACCGCATCGTCCGACATCGTTCCTCCCGGCGCACCGTTTCAGTCCATCTCGATGCCGAAGCGTTCGGCATACGGCGCGAAACGCTCGCGCACCTGTTCCTTCGTGAGTCCCCAATCGTCGAGGCTGTATTCGTGCGCGCCGTGGCGGCCCTTCGGATTGGCCATCGTGTGCGCTTCCAGCGCCGAACGGACGGATGCAGTGAACGGAAGCCCGAAATGGCCATAGATCTTCGCAGCGACGTCCATCGGCCGCGCCACGAATTCGTCGTGCGTGACGTCGATGAAACGTGCGGAATCGCGCCGGTCTCTCGCCGCCAAACCGCGCTCGAGCGAGGTCGCGTAGAAATCCATCACGACCGGACCGAGAGCCGATTTCTCGAATTCGATCTTTCCTTCCATCAGAGCGTGGGTCATCGAGCAGATCGACGCCGTACAGACCAATGGATTGCGGTGGCTCCACACGATGGATACGTCCGGAAAGGTGTCGATGAGCGCGTCGATTCCCCACATGTGGGCCGGCGCCTTGAGGAGCCAGCGCTCGCCGGGACGCTGCCAGTCGAGCATCTGCAGCAGCAATTTGTAGTAGTCGTACATCCCGTGAAGGTCTTGTCCGCGATACCACGACGCGTACGGTTCGATCATCACCTCCGTACCGAGATGCACTCCGGTCATCGCATAGGCGTGGAGCAGTACGCATTCCTCCGGCGTGTCGGCGCTCGAGAAGTGGATCTTCGTGAATTCCGGATTCTGCTCGCGACTCCTTGCATAATGCGCCTCGATCGCAGCGCGGCGCGGATCCGGTGCGCCCACCTCGGCATCTTCCAGCGGGTCCGGGAACTGTGTCTCCCAGAGCAGCAGCGCCCTCGCGGAGGGGTCGCTCGCGAGCAAATTGAAGAGCGCCGAGGTTCCCGAGCGCGGCAGCCCCGTCAGAACCATCGGGCGCCGCAATTCTCGCTGGGCGATCTCGCCGTGTCGGCGAAGGGCCTCCGCGACCCTCAGTCTCGTTGCCAGCAAGCCTACGACGCGGCGCCGTGCGCTCTTGCGCCCGCGTTGCGTCAGCGGCCCTTCGGCATAGGTTTGCAGCAGCACCCGCAGCGCCTCATGAAAGTCGTTCGGCCCGAAATCCGACAGGCCCGTCGCGCGACGCGCGTCTTCCAACACGCTCTCTTCGTCGAAGCAAAGTTCGGGTGCGACACCGTTCATCGGTCGGGCGCCTCCAGGCAACATCGGGGGAACCGGCGGATTCGAGGTTGCCTAGGTTCGCAGTTGAAGCGAAGGCTTTCAAGCGGATCCACGCGCCGGCGCCGCCGCGATCGCGCCGGGTCTTTCGCTCGAGCGACCGCTACAACCGCCAGAAACGCCACTGGAAGAGCGCCAGAACCGCGAAGAACTCGAGGCGCCCCAACCACATCAGCCCGGTCATCACGAGCTTCTGCCAGGAGGCGAAGAAGGCGAAATCGGCGAAGGGCCCTACCGCCGCGAGCCCCGGGCCGACGTTCGACAGGGTCGCTATCGACGCGGTCGCCGCGGTGACCAGGTTGACGTCGCCGATCGACAACAGCACCGTTCCGCCCCCCCAGGCGACGATCCAGAGCAACAACAGGGCAATGACGCTGCGCACGGATTCCTCGGGGACCGATTCGCGTCCGACCGTGATCGCGACGACCGCGTTGGGGTTGAAGGTCAAACGGACTTCCCGCATCGCGGCCTTCCATCCGATGATGGCCCGAACCACCTTCACGCCACCCGCGGTCGAGCCCGCACAGCCGCCGAAGATCATCAGTGCGACGAGGACCGATCGGGCGAGGTTCGGCCAGAGCGAGAAGTCCGTCGTCGAGAATCCCGTCGTGGTGAGGATCGACACCACCTGGAAGGCCGTATCGAGCAACACCCGTGCGACGGGTACTTCACCGGACGCGTAGAGATCGAAGAAGACCGCGGCCACCGCGACGGCTATCAGAATGCCGTAGACGCGAAGCTCCGAGTCGCGAAGCGGCGTCAGGTTTCGGCGGCGCAGGATCGTGAAATAGAGCGAGAAATTCGCTCCGGCCGCGAGCATGAAGACCAGCACGACGATCTGCACCGTGCTCGAGAAGTAGCTGATCGATTCCGAGTGCGGCGAAAAGCCACCCGTCGAAAGGGTCGAAAACGTGTGCGTCAACGCATCGAACAAGCTGAGACCGGCGAGCAGGAGCAGGACCACCTCGGCAATGCTGAGAGCGAGATAGATACGCGCGAGCGCAAGTGCCGTGTCTTGCACCCGAGCATGCAGGACTTCGGCCTTCGGACCGGGCACTTCGAGCTTGAAGAGGAAACGCGCGCCGGGACCGAGCTCCGAGAGCAGGGCTACGAACAGGACGACGATCCCGATGCCTCCCAACCACTGCGTGAAACCGCGCCAGAACAGGATGGGATGCCCTGCCCCTTCGATGTCGGTCAGCACGGTCGCACCGGTCGTGGTGAACCCCGAAGCCGATTCGAACAGCGCATCCGCGACGCCCGGCAGGACACCGCTCACGACGTATGGGATGGCTCCGGCAATCGACGCCAGGACCCATGCCCCGACCACGATGAGTACGCCTTCGCGGCGATACAGTTCGCCCTTGGCGCTACCGAGCAGGCGCATCAAGAGGCCCATCAGCCCCGCGAATGAGGCACCCGCCAGGAAGCCCGCCACCGCGCGCGACTCTCCACCTTCGAGGCACCAGCCGAGCGGCAGCAGCAGCGCACCTGCGAGAATGAACAGCACGAGCCCCAGGATGTGGAGCACCCGGCGTAGATTCATCTTCCGTCGAGCCTACTGGTTGTCCGGGCCTGGGAAGACGAGCTGAGCCATCCATGCCTCGGAATGTCTGACGAAGAGAATCACCTCGTCGCCGACCTCCAGCTGCTGGTCCCCCCTCGGCACGATGGCCCGACCGTTGTGCAGCACGGCTGCCACGATCAGACCCTGTGGAATTTCGACGTTCTTGAGCGTGCAGCCCGCCGCGGCACTCTGCTCGACGACTCGACGTTGCATGAATTGCGCAGCGCCGTTCGCGAATGAAACGATGTGCGGCTCGTAGTCGTTCTCGACGTAGGTGCGGATGCGTTCGGCTGCGACCGTCCGCGGCGATACGACATCGATCAAGCCGACCTTTCGCCACAGACTCGAGGTGTCGCTCTTGCTGACGAGCGCGGTGATCTGCCGAACGCCGAGCTCCTGGGCCAGCAAGCACGCCATCAGATTGCTCTCGTCGTGGCCCGTGAGCGCGATGAACGCGCGCGCCTTTCCGACGCCCTCGGAGGTCAGCACGGACAGATCCGTGGCATCGCCGTGAACGATTTCATAGTCGGGGAATCTCTCCGCGAGGTCTTCGGCACGACGGCGGTTGGACTCGATGATCTTGATGGTCTTCACCTGACGCTCGAGTCCGGCGGCCACGGCGTGCGCGGTCGATCCACCGCCGACGATCACGACGAGCCCGAGCCGCCGAGCGTGTCCGCTCACGCGGCGCTCGACTTCGGCGATCACGTCGCTCGTCGCCAGCATGATCGCGTCGTCCCCCGGTTCCGCGCGGTCGTTGCCGTTCGGAACGCGCAGCTCGTTGTTCCGCACGAACGCGAGCACGAGGCTGCCACGCGGCAGATCGACATCGGCCAGCCGCGTGGTGGTCAGCAGCGACCCCTCTTCGACCTGTGTACGGCGCACCTGGATCTCGCCTCCGGCCAGATACTCGATGTCGAGCGTGTTGTACCCGAGCACGAAATTCAGGATGCGCGTCGTAGTGAGCAACTGGGTCGAAAGCAGCAAGTCCGCTTCGAACGTCGATTCATAGATCCGGCCGTACTTCGTGACGCCTTCCGCAGTTCCCACACGAACCACGGTTCGCGGAGCTCCCACCCGTTTGGCAAGCAATGAAGCCGCGAGATTCGCTTCGTCGGACGAGCTCGCCGCGACGAAGAGTTCGCACTTGTCCACTTCGGCGGCCCGGAGCGTGTCCACGTTCGTGCCGTTCCCGAGCACGAATCCGACGTCGAGCTGGTCTTCGACCATTCGCTGCTTCTTCGGATCGGGGTCGATCAGGGTGACCTGATGTCCCTCGGCCGAGAGCGTCCGCGCCAGATAGCAGCCGACCTCCCCCGCCCCCATCACCACGTAGCGCTTGGTATCCATCGCCCCCGAACTCCGATCGGCAGCGGGAGAATGGGCGAATCGCGGTGCCTTGTCCAGCGATCCGGATCACCCGCCGCGCTTGCGAGACCGCTGGATCCGGCGCGCGATCCGGAGCCTTATCGCGATCGCGAGCATCGCAGCGAACGGGACCGCCCCGATCGATTCCGACACACGCGGGAAATAGCTGAAGGCGAAGATCAGCCAGATATCGTACGAGCCGGCCGTATGGAGTCGCCGCCAGCGCCGCGCGCCGAGCATCCGGAACGCCGCGTCCGAAGAGGTCGCGGCCATCGCGAACAGGAAGGCGTACGCGAGGCCCGCCTCCGATCAGCGTCTGCAGCTCGAGAACTTCGAAGAACGGGTCCGGGAACCAGTTCGCGAGCGTCGCGAGTGCCAGCAGATGTTCGAAGTGCGCCAATGCGAAGGACCACCCGAGATAGCGGCGATTCGCGAGCAGCCATTTCGTCGCATCGGAGCGCCGGAGCGCGTGCAACGACGACGTCGCGAATACGAGCGAAAACGGCGCAACCGCTACTCGGGCCGTGCCGCGAACGATGCTCCGGAGCGCCTCCTGGCCGACCCCATGCTCGAATACCGCCAGCAGTGCGAGCACGGACAACACCACCGCGGTGCCTCCGATCGACAAGACCGGACCGCGGACGGGCTGCGACCGCGGCTCCGAAGCATTCGGCACCATCAATCACGCCTCGTCCGCGGCCGAGCTGCGATCACCGCGAGGACCGCGATCCGGTGCCGACCCGGAAGGCGCTCGATCGGGTCGGCAGGCCGTCGCGCCGAAATTCCAAGGGCGCATTCCGGACACTCGTCCGCACCCCGCCGCCCGGGATCCCCCAGGGGGGGCCGTGGTTCGCTCCCTTCCGATCGACGACTCCGCTCCGCCCAACCCGCCGAGAGCCTGATACCCTACCGCCCCCGTGATCTCCGTCTCGAACCTCTCAAAGCATTTCGGTGACCAGACCCTCTTCGAGGGCGTCACGCTCCAATTCAATCCCGGCGAACGCTACGGCATCGTCGGCGCCAACGGTTCCGGCAAATCCACGCTGCTGAAGATCCTGAGCGGAGCGGAGAGTCCGAGCGACGGTGACATCGCAATCCAACGGCGAGCGCGCCTCGGAGTCCTCGAGCAGGACCATTTCCAGTACGAGGACGAACGCATTCTCGACGTCGTGATGATGGGCCACGCGGAGCTCTGGGAGGCGATGGTCGAGAAGGAACACATCCTCGCGAATGCCGCAGAGCAGTTCGACGGTGATCGTTACGCGGAGCTCGAGGACTTCATCACCCAGCGCGACGGCTACACGCTCGAATCACGCGCCGGCGAGATTCTCGAGGGACTGGGGATCCCGAGCGAAGTCCACGAGCAGCCCCTGTCCACGCTTTCGGGCGGCTTCAAGCTGCGGGTACTGCTCGCCCAGGTGCTCGCATCCGAGCCCGATGTCTTGATTCTCGACGAGCCGACGAACCATCTCGACATCCTGTCGATTCGCTGGCTCGAGCGCTTCCTGGAGGATTTCAAGGGCACCGCGCTGTTGGTTTCCCACGACCACCGCTTCCTCGACAACGTCGCGACGACGATCGTCGATGTCGACTACGAGACCGCGAAGGCCTACCCGGGAAACTACGAGGCCTTCACCCACGCGAAACGCGAAGACCGGGATCGCAGGGAGCGCGAGATCAGCAAGCGCGAAGCCAAGATCGCGGAGCAACGAGCTTTCGTCGAACGCTTCCGCGCCAAGGCCACGAAGGCGCGTCAGGCACAGAGCAAGCTCAAGGCCATCGACCGCATCGAGATCGAGGAGCTTCCCCAGTCGTCCCGCCGCTATCCGCACTTCCGCTTCAAGCATTGCCGCCCGAGCGGACGCCAGGTGCTCGCGATCGAGGGCGTCGACAAATCCTACGGTGACAACCGCGTGCTCCGGAACATCTCGCTGACGATCATGCGCGGCGAACGCGTCGCGATCATCGGACCCAACGGAATCGGGAAGTCGACCCTGCTCAAAGTCGCGATGGGCGAGGTGGAAGCGGACGCGGGGAGCATCGAATGGGGCTACGAAACCCACCCCGGATACGTGGCCCAGGACCAGAAGCAGCAGCTCGGCAACGATCGGCAGACGCTCGAATCCTGGCTGCGGAACGTCTGCCCCACCGAATCGATCGGTTTCGTCCGCGGGCACCTCGGCGCGGTGCTGTTCAGCGGCGACGAAGCCGACAAGAAGATCGCCGCGCTGAGCGGCGGCGAAGCCGCTCGCCTGATCTTCGCCCGCCAGATCGTCGAGCAACCCAATGTCCTGGTTCTCGACGAGCCCACGAACCACCTGGACCTCGAAGCCATCGAAGCACTCGTGAAGGGCCTCGAGGCCTACCAGGGCAGCCTGATCTTCGTATCGCACGACCGCTGGTTCGTGGGTGAACTCGCAACCCGCGTCATCGAAATTACCCCGAGTGGCATCAGGGATTTCCCGGGTACGTACGACGAATACCTCGAACGTTGCGGAGACGATCACCTGGATGCCCGGGCGGTGCTTCGGAAGGTGCGCGATACGAAACGCGAGGAGAAGGCCGCGCGAAAGCGGCCCCGCGCCAAGCCGCCGGGCAACCCGAAGCGCGAGCGCAAGCGCCTCGAAGACGAACTCGAGCGAATCACGGCGGAGCTTCAGGCTTCCGAGTCCCGTCTCGAAGCCCTGAATGCGGAGTTCTGCGATCCGGAATTCTTCAAGCGGACGCCGCGAGCCGAGATCACCGCACTCGAGGCCGAGCACCGGCTCCTGGGCGAGCGGGTTCAGTCGAAGATGCAGGAATGGGAGGCTGCCGAGCGCAGCCTGGCCGAGCTGCCGGAAGCGTGAATCGCCGAGCGATCGGGCGTGAGCGACGCGGCGGAGCACCGGCGGAGTAGCCCTCCCCCGTCGCGACTTCCGAAGCCGCGATCCGCGAGGCGAAGTGTTAGGGTCTCGTGACGCCCACGGAGCCCCATCGATTGACCTTGGACCTCCTCATCACCGCATTCGGGTTGTTCCTTCTCGTCGGCGGCGGCGATGTCATGGTGCGCGGCTCGGCGGCGCTCGCCAGTCGGCTCGGAGTTTCCCCGCTGGTGATCGGGCTCACCGTGGTCGCCTTCGGAACCAGCGCACCGGAGCTCTCGGTGAACGTGGTTGCCGCCTTCCGCGGCAACTCGTCGATGTCCTTCGGCAATATCTTCGGCTCGAACATGGCGAACATCGGCCTGATCGTCGCGGTGACGGCGTTCTTCGGACCGATGAAGATCCAGAGCATCGTGGTATCGCGCGAAGTTCCGATGATGCTGCTCGTCACGGTGGTGGCTTCGACCCTCGGACTCGACGGCCTGTGGGGCAATGATTTCAGTCAATTCAGCCGAGGTGACGGCATCGTGCTGCTGTTGCTCTTCAGCGTGTTCGGCTACTACACGCTGCGCGACCTGATCCGGCAACGCGCCGGCGAGGCGGTCGACCTGCCGGGTGTTCCCGACGAGATCCACGAAATGGGACTTCCCGCCGCGATCCTGCTGACGACCGCCGGACTCACAGCGCTCGGTGTCGGCGGCGCCGTGACGGTCCACGGGGCCGAGGCCGTCGCGCGCGCAATGGGTGTCTCGGAAACCATCATCGGACTCACGCTGGTGGCGATCGGGACCAGTCTTCCCGAACTCGTTGCATCCGTCGTCGCGACCATGCGCGGGCAACCCGACATCGCGATCGGAAACGTCGTCGGTTCGAACATCTTCAACCTCGTGATCGTTCTCGGCACCACCTCGGTGCTGCGCCCGGTTCCGGTGCCACCCGGCGGATTTCTCGACATGATCGTCGTGATCGGACTGTCGACCCTGCTCTGGCTGACGTCTGCGAGCGGCGGGCGGAAGATCATCCGGACGGAAGCGGTGCTGCTGCTGGCCGTCTATCTGAGCTACATGGTCGTCCGGACGGTTTTCCTCCGGTAGCGGACGCGCCCGCACCGCCTGGCCCAGCCGCGATGATCGCGGAGCCGATGCGGGTGACGGAGCTCCGCGGCCGTGCCGCCGGGGCGAGCGGCGGGGCCCGGAAGGCTGCAGGCCTTCAATCCGGAATCGGACCGCCCCGCTCGAGCCAGGCCGCGCACTCGGGCGACAGGACACGCGCCTTCGCCGCCTCGTAGAGTGCGAGGTCCTCGTCGGTCAGCACGTCACGCCAACGGCCGTTCGAGCCCTTGTAGAAGAACGAGCCCGCACCGCCGCGAAACACGATGCGGGACGAGTCCTCGTCATCGGGCAGCGCGTCGACGCGTTGCTTCACACGCGCAAACGTCGTCTCCTCGACCGTCTGCCGAATGCGCTCTTCCGTCGCCTCGATGCCGGCGAATTCGACGATCCGACGGACGGCGCCGTCGAGGTCGGCGAGCATGTCGGAGTAATGCAGGAACAGGAAGTTCGGTAGATGGCGATACTCCCAGTAACTCTGCGTGTGCCCCATGTTCGTCCAGAACGGGTAACCCTCGCTCTCCCCCTCGAAGTAGCCGCGGCTGATCCAGTCCCGCCACAACTCGCGCGGATCCTCGGGGCAGCGCGCGATCGGCTCGCCCACCAGGCGCTCCGGATCGTTCATGACTTCATAGATCAGATCGGTGTAGTTTCGATAGTGGTTGTACAGCGACATGAAGACATCACGCGGATCGCGGCCGACGATGATGTAATGAACTTCCGGATAATATGGCAGGCCATCGAGCGGAAGATGGCTCTTCAGGAAGCGTCGCTCGGGCAGCGCCGCGACCAGCTCCCTCAGAGCTTCCTTCTCGACTCCCATGAAACAGGCGTCCAACCACGGCGATACCTCGCGCAGTTCGTAAATAGCGGCGGCATCGCCGCGTAACAGCCAGCCGAGAATCTGCTGGGCCCAGGTCGTTCCGGACTTGTACGAAGTGGTGACGATGATGTCGCCGACACGCGGCGCGTATACGTCCCAGCGCGTCGAATCGAGATGATGGTTCTTGTAGACGCGCGTGACACTCGGAATATCGGGCGACACAATCCGGCTCCTGGAAAGGCTTTCCGCTGAAGGGACCCACCATATCACCGCCGGCGCTTCGTTCCCAGTTCGCTAGCGCGGCAACCTATCCGCCTTCCGGCAGCACCAACACCGCGATTCCCTGGACAGCGCGCTGGCCGTCCTGACGATCGAGCCAGACCTCGCACTCCGCGAGCCTTCGCCCCGCTTCGGAACGGATCGACTTCACGACCCCGCCCGCGGTGACCCGATCGCCATCCAGCACCGGAGCCGGAAACTCCACCCGCAGGCGCCGAAGGCTCGTCGGGCCCGCCCAGGCGAGCAACATGTTCACCACGTAGCCGAGGTTCACTGGACTCTGATTCACCAAGTGACCCGCGAGCCCGACGCGCTCCGAGAACTCGCGATCCCAATGTACCGGGTTCGGGTCGCGAAAGATCGCAGCCACGGTGCGCATCCGCTCCGCGGTGACGCGCTCGAGAGTCCATTCGGGAATGTGATCCCCGACTTCCGCATTCATTCCGCGAACCGCCAGAAATGCCAACGGAAGGTCGTCCGCGCTACGACCTGCTCGGACTCCGCGAGTACCTCGATGCAATAGGTGAGCGAATCGACGACGGTACCGCCCGCGTGCGGCGTGCGTTCGTGCTCGCGCACTCCCCCCCGCATCGCGTACGGCTGCAATTCGTGCAACGGCTCGAAGAATTCCCAATCGTAGTAGTCGATCGTTACCGAAGCATCCGATGGAGCTTCTGCGAGCTCGAACAGATCACCGATACTGACCCCGACTCCGGCGATCGGAACGTGAAACAGGTGGATCGGATGAGCGATTCCATCGGGCAGGCGATCCGCACCGGTGGCCTCGGTCAGAAGGAAGTTCTCCCAGGGTTCGATTCGATAGTGGCCTCCGGGAAATGCGTGGCCGATCAGAGCCCGCATCCGCTCCTCGCTTGCCGCCATCGCCTCACCCTAGCAACACGCGCCAACACGGCCAGATCCCTGCGAACCATCGTCGCGACCTCTCGCTCGAATCCCTTCGACGCCAGGGTTCTCGAGTCCGGCGACGTTGTCGGCCGAGCGTGGAACGATTCGCTTCGGAGCGGCTCCACCCGCTTCGCGGCCGACCCGACCCGCTCTTCCGAACGTCGAGACAACGGCTATCGTCGTTTCCCGGGTGGAATCGGCCGCCGCACGACGACGTCTGGAAGATCGCCGTATGGGAAGAAGCAGCAAACGACTGCCGCTCGACGGTTCGACCGAAGAAGCCATCCTGGACACTCGTCTCTGCGATCTCGGCGTGTCGCTCGAAGGCAGCTGGCTCGAGGCGCCCGTTCAAGGCGTGTTGAACGAGCTCGCGAGTCGCGGCCTGCGGGTGCGTCCCGCCTTCTGGCTCTCCGACGACTGGTTCTCACCCGAGGGCGTCGTAGGGGTCGCGATTCCGTTCTACCTCGCGCACCCTCGGCTGAAGCGCCTCGAGCGAAAGTACATGCTCGAAGTCGAAGGCGGCACACTCCGGCAGTGCCGCAAGCTGCTCCGACACGAGGTCGGGCATGCGGTCCACCACGCATTCGAGCTCCATCGGAGACCACTCTGGCGCGCGCGCTTCGGCAACTCGTCGCGAGCGTACCCGGAATACTACCGCCCGAATCCCGCCAGCCGCCGCCACGTGCTGCATCTCGGCTACTGGTACGCTCAAGCCCATCCGGACGAAGACTTCGCCGAAACCTTCGCCACCTGGCTGACGCCCGGCTCACGCTGGCGCGATGTCTACGCGGACTGGCCCGCGATCCGGAAGCTCGAGTACGTCGACGAATTGATGGGCGAACTCGCGGGTCGAGCGCCACGGGTGCGCAACCGCGCGCGTGTCGATGCGATTTCCGGTCTGCGCCAGACCGTTCGCGAGTACTACGCCACCAAACGCGCGCGCTTCGAGGGAGTCTCCAACAATCTCTACGATGCCGATCTGCGCCGCATCTTCGGCGCCGACTCGGCGACGTCCGGCCGACAACGGGCCGCGAACTTCCTGACACGCAACGGCCCACGGATCCGCAAGATGGTCGCCCAGGGAACCGGCAAGCGGGAGTACGCACTCGAGGTCGTGCTCAAGGACATGATCACCCGCTGCCGCGAGCTCGACCTCCGGGTCGGACACCCCGCCGAGGACATCCTGATCGACTTCGCCATCCTGCTGGCCGCGCGTAGCGTCGAATACGTCTACCGCGGTCGCGAATGGCACGCGCTGTGAGACGACGCCGCGTGCTGGTACTGGTCCACGAGGATTTCGTCGTGCCGATGAACCTCGAAGGTCTGACCCCGTCCGACCTCGAACGCATCAAGACCGAGCGCGATGTCGTCGAAACGCTGCGTGGGCTCGGACACGAGGTCCGCCAGCTCGGCGTCAGCGAAGACCTGAAGCCGATCCGCGACACGGTCGAACACTGGCGTCCCCATGTCGTCTTCAATCTCCTCGAAGAATTCCGGAACGAGGCGATCTTCGATCAGCACATCGTCGCCTACCTCGAGCTGCTGGGGGTTCCCTACACAGGATGCAATCCGCGCGCACTGGTACTTTCGCGCGACAAGGCGCTCTCGAAGAAGCTGCTCAGCTACCACCGGATCCGCGTCCCGCGTTTCTTCGTGGTCCGCCGCGGACGCGCCGTTCGCCGGTCGCGACGGGTCGAATTCCCGTTGATCGTCAAGTCATTGATGGAGGAGAGTTCGGCCGGAATCGCGAAGACCTCGCTCGTTCGCGACGACGAAAGCCTTGCAGCCCGCGTGCAGTTCATTCACGAGCGCTTCGAAACCGACGCGATCGTGGAGCAGTTCATTCCGGGGCGTGAAATCTACGTGGCGGTCCTCGGCAATCACCGGCTCGAGGTGCTGCCGCCTCGGGAGCTCGTGATACGCAATAGCGATGCAAACGAACCCCTGATCGCGACCGAGAAGGTGAAACACGACGTGCGCTACCAGGAACAGCGCGGCGTCACGATCGTCGCGCCGCGACTCGACCGCGCCCTCGCGCAGCAGATCGCGAAGACTTCCAAGCGCGTCTACCGGACGCTGCAGCTCGGAGGCTACGCGCGCATCGACTACCGCATCGACGA
>Ga0210064_1000833_pt1 | contig 14144 bp, 10 predicted proteins | sample Muzzi_CordC_D2_FD_185531 | JGI IMG/M metagenome (GOLD analysis project Ga0210064, IMG submission 185531) | Wetland microbial communities from San Francisco Bay, California, USA, that impact long-term carbon sequestration - Muzzi_CordC_D2 (SPAdes) | ecosystem: Environmental > Aquatic > Marine >...
GGGCGAGCCCTCGCGTCGGATTCCGCTCGGGCCGGAGGAGGCAGTCTTCGCCGCGCTCGGGCTGGCCGGCGCCGTGGTGGTCTGGGGGGCCGGCTTTCGCCCGAGCCGGATCCGCGCGGGTGCGATCGAGCAGTTTCTGCTGCTGTGGCTCGTCGGGTTGCTCTTCTTCAGCTGGTTCCTGAACTGGCACGTGAATGCTGCCGACGCGTTGCTCGCGGTCCCTCCGGTCGTGTTGTTGATCTTCCGTGACTCCGAACTTCGTCCCCCGCCGCGGACGCTCGCGATCTGGCTGGGCTTGATGTTGCCGCTGTCGTTGGCGCTCGCGTGGGCGGACATGCTCCAGGCGAATGTCTACCGCGATGCGGCTCGAAAAGTCGCGGCGGAGATCGGCGACCAGCCCGGAAAGCGTTACTTCGTCGGTCATTGGGGGCTTCAGTACTACCTTTCGAAGCAGGGCTTCGAGTCGGTGGTTCCGCCACAGTATGGGCGCTCCGACCTCGAGGTCGGCGACTGGGTCGCGACCGCGCGCAACGTTTCCCAGCTCGATGTGCGTCAGAACATGAGCGAATTCAAGATTCGCCCCGTGTGGGTCTGGGAATTCGATTCGAAATTCCCGCTGAGGACCACCAACGCAGACGCGGGCGGGGGATTCTACAGCCACCACAGCGGCTACACGCCGTTCGCGTGGACCGACGAGCCGCTCGACGCGGTCGGTCTCGGGCGTGTCGTCGGAGTTCTCGATCGCAGCCGGCGCAATCCCTGAGCGGATGGGGCGGGATGCTTCAGTCCGTGGCCGCGCGCACCGATGCGTCAAGGCATGTCCGAGAAGACCCTCTTCCGCCCGGCCGCGGCGGCGGCCGCCATCGCGATCGCGGCTGCGCTGCTCGGCTGCATGATGCCGAGCAAGGGCACGCCCGTGTTCGTCGATGTCCGGGCCGGCGATTTCTGGTCGGGGAAGGGGCTGCTGACCGAGGTCTCCGAGGACAAGCGGACCTGTCGGGTGTCGGTCAGGGACCGGGCGCTCCTCGTCAAGGACCTCTGGGTCGACTGCCAACGCGTACATCGCCGCAACGCCCGGAACTAGGCCCACGCGGCCGCGAATCGCCGCAGAGCGTGCCACGCGTTGATTCGCACCCGTCGGCGTCGCCGCCCGAAGAGCGGGCCCGACTCGCTTGCGGTTCGCGAGGCCGGCGCTGGGGCTCTCGGAGGCGGGATCGGGACCGGCGTCGTCCCGATTCCGGGATTCTTGCGCCGGGTCCGCTCGGCACCGTCCCGACACCCGCCGATTCGCGGCGATTCGGTCGCGCCGCGGCAGGGGCGTTCCGGGCCGCCCGGATCGGCGAAAAGCCCAATTAGGACTGGACGATCCGGGCTCGGACGTCTAGTTTTCCGCCCGCCCGAGGCTCGCGCGCTGCGCGACGCCCCCGGCCGCGGCGGCAATGCGGTGACCACCTGGATCGCAGGACCCTGGCCCGCCCCACCGCGCCCGCGCCACCCAATCGGCTCCTGGAGAATGTGAGAATGATACTGATCGCCTTTATCGCGTCGATCCTGGCCCTCGTCTACGGCGTCGTGTTGTACCGGAAGGTCCTCGCGGCTCCGACGTCGACGGACAAGGCCAACGAAATCGCGGCCGCCATCGCCGAGGGCGCATCCGCGTTCCTGAATCGCCAATACCGTACCGTCGCGATGGTGGGAGTGCCGATCCTGGCGATCATCTGGATCTTCCTCGGGAAGTGGTACGCGATCGGCTTCGCCGTCGGCGCGCTGGCCAGTGCATCCGCGGGCTTCATCGGAATGAACGTCTCGGTTCGCGCCAACCTGCGCGTGGCGCAGGCGGCGAAGGACGGCTTCGGCAAGGCCTTTGCGCTCGCGTTCGACGGTGGCGCGGTGACCGGGCTGATGGTCGTCGGAGCGGGTCTGCTCGCCATCGCGGGGCTCGTGAGCTTGATGGAATCGGCCGGGTACCACGAACCCGACGCACTGATCGGACTCGCCTTCGGTGGTTCGCTGATCTCCGTATTCGCCCGCCTCGGCGGCGGCATCTTCACGAAGGGCGCCGACGTCGGAGCCGACCTCGTCGGCAAGGTCGAGGCGAACATTCCCGAGGACGATCCGCGCAACCCGGCCGTGATCGCCGACAACGTCGGCGACAACGTCGGCGACTGCGCGGGCATGGCCGCCGACCTGTTCGAAACCTACGGCGTGACGGCTGCGGCGGCGATGCTGCTCTCGCACATCATCTACCCCGGCAGTATGGCGATGTTCCTCTATCCGCTCGGGATCGGTGCGGCCGGAATCATCGGATCGCTGGTCTCGATCCCGTTCGTGAAGATCGACGAGCCGGCCCCGGGCCAGCAGCCCGCGGTGATGGGCGCCCTGTACAAGGGGCTCGGAATCGCGACCGCGGTGATGCTCGGTCTGGTCGTGATCCTGAACCTGGTCACCGAATACCCGGCCGGCAGCGAGATCGGCGGATTCGGCCTGTGGCTGTGCGCGCTCACCGGCGGCCTCGTTACCGCAGTGATGCTCTACATCACCGATGTCTACACCGGCGACGGCTCGCGCTTCGTCGATCGCATTGCCAGCGCGAGCGAGGGCGGCCACGCGACGAACATCATCACCGGCCTCGCGGTCGGCATGCAGGCCACGGTGGTTCCGGTGATCACGATCGTGCTCTCGATCGTATTCTGTCACTGGATCGGTGGCCTCTACGGAGTGGGGATCGCGGCGATGTCGATGTTGTCGCTGGCGGGCATCGTGGTGTCGATCGACGCCTACGGCCCGATCACCGACAACGCGGGCGGCATCGCGGAAATGGCGGAGCTCGGCGACGACGTGCGCGCCGTCACCGATCCGCTCGACGCCTTCGGGAACACCACCAAGGCCGTTACCAAGGGCTATGCGATCGCTTCGGCCGGTCTGGCCGCGGTGGTGCTGTTCGCCACCTACATCGAGGACCTGAAGCGGATCAGCGGCATCGAGGCCAGCTTCGAGCTGTCGAATCCGTTGGTTCTCGCCGGCCTGTTCGTCGGAGCGATGATTCCGTTCCTGTTCGCCTCCTTCGCGATGGAAGCCGTCAGCGTCGCCGGCAAGCGGGTCGTCGAGGAGGTTCGCCGACAGTTCCGCGAGATCCCGGGCATCATGGAGGGCACGGGCAAGCCCGACTACCGCACCTGCGTCGACATCGTCACCCAGGAGGCGCTTCGCCAGATGGTGTTGCCTGCGTTGATTCCGGTGGTGGTTCCGATCGCCGTGGGACTGTTCCTCGGAGCCGAGGCGTTGGGCGGATTGCTGATCGGTTCGATCGTTTCGGGCGTATGCGTGGCCCTGTCGATGACGACCGGAGGCGCGGCGTGGGACAATGCCAAGAAACTCATCGAGATGGGCCAGTACGGCGGCAAGGGCTCCGAAGCCCACAAGGCGGCCGTCACCGGCGACACCGTGGGGGATCCCTACAAGGACACTGCGGGTCCGGCCATCAATCCGATGTTGAAGCTGGTGAACGTGGTGGCGCTGCTGATCCTCCCGTTCCTCGCCTGATTCATGCGGTCGGCGGGATCCTCCCGCGTTAAGATCGCGGGGTGGACGAACCGGCGGACGAAACGGGTCGGACGGAGGGCGGCGCCCATCCCCGCGACAGGCTGAAGCGCGATCTTCGAGCGTTGGACGCCACCTTCCTGGTGGTGTCCGGCGTGATCGGTTCCGGGATCTTCCTGACCCCGGGCGGCATCGCGGATCTGCTGCCGCACCCGGGATTGATGCTCACGGCCTGGCTCGTCGGCGGTGGTCTGTCGCTGGCCGGTGCGCTCGCGAACGCGGAGCTCGGCGCGATGTTCCCGCAGGCGGGTGGCGACTACGTCTACCTGCGCGAGGCGTTCCACCCGCTGGCGGGTTTCCTGGTCGGCTGGTTGTCGTTCTTCGTCATCTACACCGGGACGATCGCGACCCTGGCGGCGGGCTTCGCCAGCGCTCTCACGTATTTCGTCCCGATGACCGACGCCACGATGCTCGCGGTAGCGGTGGGAGTCACGCTCGCCGTCTCGGCGCTGAACTTCGTCGGAGTGCGTTTCGGAGCGGCGGCGAACAACCTGACCGCCGCGATCAAGGTGTTCGCGTTGGTCGGCTTCGCGGTTTCCGGCCCGCTGTTCGGGACCGGCGACAGCGCGAACCTGCACCCGCTCGTGACCGGTGCGACCGAGCTGACGCTGTCGGCGTTCGCATTGGCCATGTCGCCGGTGTTGTTCAGCTACCTGGGTTGGAATTCCTCGGTCTACGTCGCGAGCGAGATTCACGATCCGGCCCGAAACCTGCCGCGCTCGCTCTTCTTCGGAGTTGCAATCTGTACCGCGGTCTACCTGCTCGTGAACGCGGCCTACCTCTACGCGATGCCGGTCGAAGTGCTGCGACACGAGGCGAATGCGGGCAAGGGCGCCGCGCTCGCTCTGTTCGGCGAGTTCGGGGGAGCGGCGGTTGCGGCCTTCGTCCTGATCTCGATCCTGGGCACGCTGAACGCGATGGTGCTGGTCGGCCCGCGGATCGCGTATGCGATGGCGCTCGACGGCCTGTTCCTGCGCCGCTTCGACCGGGCTCATCCGCGCTATCGCACCCCTGCGTACGCGATCGTCCTCCAGGCACTGATGTCGGTCGGGATCCTGATCGCCTTCGGGAACTTCGAGCGCGCTCTCGATTACACGGTGTTCGCGATCCTGCTCGCGACGATGGCCGATGTCGCGGCTCTGTACGCATTGCGGCGCTCCCAGCCCGGCCGGCGGCGCCCGTACCGCGCCTGGGGCTATCCATGGGTTCCGGCGTTGTACTTCCTGGCGAACGCGGGGGTCGCCTGCGCCCTGCTGCTCGAGAACCCGCTCGATTGCGCGGCCGGACTGGCCATCGTCGCGGCCGGAGTGCCGTTCTATCGACTGTTCTCGCGGCAGCTTTCGCGCGGACCGGGTGGATGAGTCCCGACGGCGGCTCCCCGAAGCGCCGAACTCCCCCTCGCGCTCGAACGATTTCTCCAATAATCTAGGGGAATTAGCGGGTCGGATCGGGTGGGCGCGGGCCGACGAAAGAAGACTCGCGGAAGCTTTTCGACCTCGCCGAGGCACCCCATGTCCCGAGAGTTCCGACACGACTTCGACAAGTTGAATCGACTGCCGCCGTACGTCCTCGCGGAAGTGATCGACCTGATGAAATCCGCGCGGCGCGCCGGCCGGGACATCATCGATCTCGGCATGGGGAATCCCGATCTGCCGACACCGCCTCACGTCGTGGAGAAGATCTGCGAATCCGCACGCGATCCGCGCAACCATCGCTACTCGGCATCGCGCGGCATTCCGAACCTCCGCGCCGCGATAACGGAATGGTACGAACGGCGCCATTCGGTCTCGCTCGACCCGGACGGCGAGGCGATTGCGGTGATCGGTGCGAAGGAAGGCCTGTCGCATTTCGTGTTGATGACGATCGGGCCCGGTGACGTCGTGCTGTGTCCGGATCCCGCCTATCCGATCCACCAGTACTCGGTGATCATCGCCGGCGGCGACCTGCGCAACGTGCCGATGACCGAGGACACCGACTTCATCGCGAATCTCGAGCAGGCGTTTGCCCGCACCTGGCCGAAGCCGAAGATGTTGATCATCTCGTTCCCCCACAACCCGACCACGCAGGTCGTCGACCTGCCGTTCCTGACGCGGATCGTCGAGTTTGCGCGCGAGCGCGACCTGATGCTGCTTCACGACTTCGCCTACGCCGAGATCTGCTTCGACGGCTACAAGCCGCCGAGCATTCTCGAAGTCCCGGGCGCCAAGGACATTGCGATCGAGTTCATCTCGCTCTCCAAGAGTCATTCGATGGCGGGTTGGCGAGTCGGTTTCGCAGTGGGCAATCGCGAGATGATCGCCGCGCTGGCGCGTATCAAGAGCTATCTCGACTACGGCATGCCCCAGGCCATCCAGATCGGCGCGATCGTGGCGCTGCGGGGGCCGCAGGATGTCGTGCGCGAGAACTGCGAAGAATACCGTGTGCGGCGCGACACGTTGATCGACGGCCTCGGGCAGCCCGGCGAAGGCTCGTGGAAGATCGAGAAGCCGCTCGCGACGATGTTCGTCTGGGCGCGAGTTCCGGAGCCGTTCCAGGCCATGGGATCGCTCGAATTCTCGAAGCGGATGTTGCAGGAGGCCGGCGTCGCAGTTTCACCGGGCGTGGGTTTCGGCGAGTCCGGAGAAGGCTACGTGCGCTTCGCATTGGTCGAAAACAGGCATCGGATCAGGCAGGCGGTGCGCGGCATCCGGCGATTCCTGCGCGAAGCGTCGGTCTGAACGCAGGTGGGGGCGGTAGTGAAGGGAAGAAATTTCGTCGGGGTGGGGCTGGTCGGCTTCGGAACCATCGGGACCGGGGTCGTGAAGGTGCTCGAGCGCAACGCGGATGTGATCGAGCAACGACTCGGCTTCCCGCTTCGCCTCGTCCGGATCGCGGATCTCGACACCACCAGCGATCGTGGCGTCGATGTTTCGAAGATCCGATTCGACGACGATTCGGCGGGATTGATCGCGGATGATTCGGTCGACATCGTGGTCGAGCTGGTCGGAGGTTACGATTTCGCGCGGAAGCTGATCCTCGACTCGATCGGCGCGGGCAAACACGTCGTCACCGCGAACAAGGCGTTGCTCGCGTTGTACGGCCGGGAGATCTTCGGCGCGGCCGCCAAGCAGGGTGTCGAAGTCGCTTTCGAGGCGAGTGTGGGGGGAGGCATCCCCATCCTCCGGTCGCTTCGCGAGGGATTGAACGCGAATCGCATCGAGAGCGTTCACGGCATCATGAACGGAACCACGAACTACGTACTCACCGAGATGGAAAAGACGGGTGAGGATCTCGACGTCGTGGTGAAGCGTGCGCAGGACCTCGGCTATGCGGAGGCCGACCCGACCCTCGACATCGAAGGCGTCGACGCGGCGCACAAGCTCACGTTGCTCGCCGCGATGGCCTTCGGAGCGGAGCTCACGTACGACGAAATCCCGACCGAGGGAATCACGGGGCTCACGCCGGTCGATTTCGAGGCGGCCGAGGAGTTCGGGCATCGCATCAAGCTGCTCGGAATCGCGAAGTCGCATCTCGACGCCGCCGGCGGCGAGCGGATCGAAGTGCGCGTGCACCCGACGCTGGTTCCGGCCGGCAGCCTGCTCGCGGCGGTGGATGGAGCCATGAACGCCGTCGCGGTCACGGGCGATGCGGTCGGTCCCACCTTGTTCTACGGAGCGGGGGCGGGTGAACTCCCGACGGCGAGCGCGGTGGTGGCGGACCTGATCGAGATCGCGCGCGAGGTCCGACGAGGCAGTGCCGGTCGCGTCGCGCCGCTCTCCTATCTTCCCACCGAATTGACCGCGAAGCCGCTGGTTCCGCTGGGCGAGATCAGCGGGCGTTACTACCTGCGATTCACCGCGGTCGATCGTCCCGGAGTGCTCGCCCATATCGCGAGCGTGCTCGGCGAGAACGAGATCGGGATCGAGTCGGTGCTGCAGAAGGGGCGGGCGCAATCGGCCGGGTCGGTGCCGGTACTGATCCTCACGCATCCCGCGCGCGAGGCTGCGATTCGCAGCGCGCTCGAGATCATCGACGCGCTCGACGACGTCACCGCGCCGACGCGACTGATTCGAATCGAAGAGGGACTCTGATCGTGGCCGCAGCATCCGACTACAACGCCTGGTTCCAGAGCATTCACGACCCGAACGAGCGTTACGAGGTGGACGAGGTCGTCTACCGCGCGAAGGACGGTGCGCTTCTCGAGGTCGTCCACGACAAGGACGCGCTGCGCAGGAAGTCTGCAGAGGAATGGAAGAAACTGTTTCGGGCGCGCAACCAGGTGAACGAATTCCCGTTCGGCTCCGGCGTATGGGGAAAGAAGGAGTGGGTGCTCCCGAACATCCGCGACGAAAACGTGGTGTCGATGTTCGAGGGCCACACCAATCTCTTCTGGGCCGAGCGCTACGGCAATGGGCTCGGGCTCGACGACCTCTGGATCAAGCAGTGCGGCAACACCCACACCGGCTCGTTCAAGGACCTCGGGATGACGGTGCTCGTCTCGATGGTGAAGGAAATGATCGCGCGCGGGAAGCAGCTTCCCGCGGTCGCGTGCGCGTCGACGGGCGATACCTCGGCTGCGTTGTCGGCCTATGCGGCCGCCGCCGGCATTCCCGCGGTCGTCTTCCTGCCGCGGGGCAAGGTCTCCGTGGCGCAGTTGATTCAACCGGTTGCGAACGGCGCGATCGTGTTCGCGCTCGATACGGATTTCGACGGCTGCATGGAAATCGTCCAGGAGATTTCGCTGAAGGACGGCATCTACCTCGCGAACTCGATGAACAGTTTGCGGATCGAAGGCCAGAAGACCGTCGGAGTCGAGATCGTCGAACAGTTCGATTGGGAGGTTCCCGACTGGATCGTGATCCCGGGCGGAAACCTCGGCAACGTCTCGGCGCTGGCCAAGGGCTTCGATCTGATGCTCGACCTGGGGCTCGTGACGAAGCGGCCTCGCATCGTCTGCGCCCAGGCCGAGGCTGCGAATCCGCTGTATCTGTCGTACCAGAAGGGCTTCGAGGTCTTCGAGCCGATAGCGGCGCGCCCGACCATCGCCAATGCGATCCAGATCGGGAATCCGGTCTCGATCGAAAAGGCGGTCTCGGCGCTGAAGCGCTACGACGGAATCGTCGAACAGGCCTCGGAGGGCGAGATCGCCGACGCCTGCGCGGGTGCCGATCGCACCGGACTGTTCAACTGCCCGCACACCGGGGTCGCGTTGGCCGCGATGGAGAAGCTCGTGAAGTCGGGAACGATCGCGAAGGACGAACGCGTCGTGGTGATCTCGACCGCGCATGGGCTCAAGTTCGTCGACTTCAAGGTGCGGTACCACGAGATGAAGCTCGAGGGCGCCGGCTCCCAATATGCGAACCCGCCGATCGAGTTGCCCGCGAATTACGGCACGGTTCGGGACGAGATGCTGCGTCAAATCGACCAGCGCTTCTCCGGTTGACGGCGGATGTTCACCGGTATCATCGAGACGATCGGCATCGTCCGGAGCATCGAACCCCGTGGTGATCTGACCCGGCTCGGAATCGAGACGGCCGCGATCGCGTCGGAGGTCACGGTCGGCGACAGCATCGCGGTGAACGGTACCTGTCTCACCGTGACGGGTGCGCAGGGCGGCGTGATCCACTTCGATGCGGTGGTCGAGACGCTCGAGAAGACCGCGCTCGGCGACCTGGCGACCGGGAGCCGCGTGAACCTCGAGCGCGCGCTGGTTGCGGGCGGGCGACTCGACGGTCATATCGTCCAGGGGCACGTCGACGGCGTCGGCCGTATTCGCAGCCTGGAACGCACCGGAAACGACGTCCGGCTCGCGGTCGACTGTCCGCAGGAGATCCGCCAGTTCCTGCTCGCGAAGGGGTCGGTCGCAATCGACGGGGTTTCGCTCACCGTCGTCGATGTCGACGATGCCGGCTTCGACGTCGCGCTGATCCCGCTGACTCTCGAACACACGACCCTGGGCACGCGCAACGCCGGTGAGCGAGTCAATCTCGAGGCTGATGTTCTCGGCAAGTACGTGAAGAGCTACATCGACCGGGTCGTACCCGTTCGATGAAGCTGCGGGTATCCCGAATTCCGGTGATGCTTCTGCGATGGACGCTGCCGGCGGCGGCCGTCCTGCTCGCGTTCGCGCCGGTCGCACGAACCGCGTCGCCGCAGTGGCAGCAGACGCTCGATCGCGTGGCTCCGGCCGTGGTCGTGCTGCGCGTGAGCGTGCCTCGCAGCTTCGACACCGAGGTGCCCGCGATCGAGCTGGCGACCGGCTTCGTGGTCGACGCGCGAAACGGCCTGATCCTCACGAACCGGCATGTCGTGAATCCGGGGCCCGCCACGATCGAGGCGGTCTTCCTGAATCACGAGGAGGTGCCCGTACGGATCGTCTACCGTGATCCGGTCCACGATTTCGGCTTCGTCCGCTACGACCCGGCCGCGGTGAAATTCATGACACCCGAGGAGCTTCGGCTCGTTCCCGAGCACGCGCGAGTCGGTACCGAGATCCGGGTCGTCGGAAACGATGCGGGCGAGAAGCTGTCGATTCTCGCGGGTACGCTCGCCCGGCTGGATCGCGCCGCCCCGGAATACGGCTACGGCCAGTACAACGACTTCAACACCTTCTATTATCAGGCGGCCTCGAGCACGTCGGGGGGGTCGTCCGGCTCTCCGGTCGTCGATGTGCACGGCCACGCGGTGGCGCTCAACGCCGGCGCGCGACTCGGCGCGTCCTCGAGCTTCTATCTGCCGCTGCACCAGGTGGTGCGAGCGCTCGACCTGCTGCAAAAGGGAAAGTCGATTTCGAGAGGCACGGTCCAGACGGTATTCTCGTATCGGCCCTTCGACGAGGTCCGTCGGCTCGGCCTGCGGTCGGAGACCGAGGCGAAGGTGCGCCGCCGCGAACCGAGCGGCATCGGCATGCTGGTGGTCGGCGAGGTCGTTCCGGGCGGACCGGCCGACGGCAAGCTCGAGGTCGGCGACGTGGTCGTGAATGTCGGCGGTCGCCTGACGACGCGCTTCGATCCGCTCGGCGCCGCACTCGACGGGTCGGTGGGCGAGACGGTTCCGTTCGAGGTCGAACGCGGCGGTGCGGTCGTCCGGGTGGACCTTGCCGTGGAGGATCTCCACTCGATTACACCGTCCGAGTATCTGGAGCTCGGTGGAGCGGTGCTCCATCCGCTTTCGTATCAGCAGGCCCGCAACCACCAGGTACCGGTGGGCGGGGTGCATCTGGTGTCGCCCGGCTACATGTTCACGAGAGCCGGGATCAGCCAGAATGTCGTGATTACCGACATCGACGGCGAGCGGATGTCTTCGCTGCAGGACTTTGCGGGTCGAATGGCGGGATTCGCGCACGGACAACGGGTGCCGCTGCGCTACTTCCGGCTCGACACCGTGCGTACGCCCGAAGTTGCGGTGGTTACCATCGACCGGCTGTGGTTCAAGATGCAGCTCTGTCGCCGTGATGATGCCACGGGGGAGTGGCCGTGCGAACCGGCGCCCGCGCCGCCGCCTCCGGTCCGCCCGCGAGCCGTCACGACGAGCTTCTCGATCGACGGGCCCCGTCCGGTGCGGGATCTCGCACCCTCGCTCGTGATGGTCGACTTCGACATCCCATTCCGCGTCGATGGGGTGCACGGGCAGCGTTTCCAGGGCACCGGCATCGTCGCCGATGCCGAACGCGGCTTGATCGTCGTCGACCGGGAAACCGTTCCGATCGCGCTCGGCGACGTGACGATCACCTTCGCCGAATCGCTCGAGATTCCGGGCGAGGTGGCCTACGTCCACCCGGCGCACAATCTCGCGTTGGTTCACTACGACACCGCGCTGATCGGCGACACCCCGGTGCGCGCCGCGGAGTTCCTCCCCGTCGATCTCGCCACCGACGACGAGGTCTGGCTCGTGGGTATGACGAGCCAGCAGCAGGTCGTCTCGCGGAAGACTCGGGTCTCGCGTGTCGAGGCACCGCATCTGGGGCTCAGCAGTCCGCCTCGTTTCCGCGAGACGAACATCGAATTGATCGGGCTGTCGGATTCGGCGCCGACCCTCGGCGGCGCGATTTCGGACAAGCGCGGGCGCGTGTACGCGATCTGGGCGGCGTTCTCCATCGAGGCCGACACGGGTCCGGGGTCGCTGTTTGCCGGAATTCCTGCGCGTGCGGTGATCGAGATGCTCTCGATCGCGCGCTCCGATGGTGCGTACGCCTGGCGCAACCTCGGCGTCGAGCTTCAGCCGGTTCCACTCTCCTATGCGCGCACTCTCGGGCTCGGCGCCACCGCCGCGAAACGAGTCGAGGAGCTTCCGCCCGGGCGCCGCCGGGTGCTTTCGGTGGCGCGGATCGGGGGCGGCACGCCCGCGGCTTCGGTGTTGCGACCCGGGGATCTGCTGCTGTCGATCGACGGGAAGCCCGCCGATTCATTCGCGACGGTCGAACGTGCCGCGCAAGCGGATCGCGTGCAGCTCGGCGTCCTGCGTGACGGCAAGGAGCTCGAGATCGAAGTCGCGACCACGCCCCAGAGCGGGCGGGGTACGGAACGCTTCCTCTTCTGGGAGGGCGCCTTGCTCCAGGCGCCTCATCCCGCCGTCGCGGCACAACGCGGAGTGGACCCCGGTGGCGTCTACGTGGCGTGGTTCTGGTACGGTTCCCCCGTCGACCGAGCGCGACTCGAGGCAACGCATCGGATCATCGAGGTCGACGGGAGACCCGTGACCGACCTCGACTCCTTTCTGGACGCGCAGCCCGACCGTGCGGACGGGCGTGCGGTGCGACTCAAGACGATCAGCCTCGACGGAAAGGTTTCGGTCGTCACACTCAAGCCCGACACGCATTTCTGGCCGACTGGCGAGATTCGCCGTGGCCCGACCGGCTGGGAACGTGTGGAATTGCAGCTCGAGCAGCGCGCATCGAACGATCGGGCGGAGATCCGATGAGCGCGGACGTCCGCCGGGCGAAGTTCTCGATCGGGGACGTCGTGAAGCACCGCTTCTATCCGTTCCGCGGTGTGGTCTTCGATGTCGATCCGACTTTCAACAACACCGAAGAGTGGTGGTTGTCGATCCCCGAGGACGTTCGGCCCGCGAGGGATCAGCCCTATTATCACCTGCTCGCCGAGAACGCCGACGGCACCTACGAGGCCTACGTGTCCGAGCAGAACCTGCTGCCCGACGCGACCGGCGAACCCTGCCGGCATCCGCTCGTCGAACAATTCTTCGAGGGTGAGTCCGGCGGCCGTTATTCACGACGTCGAGACCTGGCGCATTGACGATCGGAGCCGGGGGCCGCGCCGTCGTGCGGGTGCACGAGGCGTCGGCGGCGCATCACCTCGTGGCTCTCGACCTCGTCCTGGTGCTCGATCCGACCGCCGGCGAAGCCGGCGTTCCGGACGGTCTTCAGGGCGCCCAGCGTTCCCGCGCGGGGCCGAATACGAGCAGCCGCTGGACCGTGAAGCTCACCACGAACAGGAAGGTCTCGACCGAGACCTTGGCGACGTACACGTTCAACCCGAAGTTCTCGACGAGACCGATGATCAGCTGGAAAGAGACCGTGGCCATCCCGGCGACGAGCAGTACGTACTTGACGAGCGGGGGCACGAGCGAGCCCTCGGCTCGGAAGACGAATTTCTCGTTGACGAAGAAGTTGAAGGTGCCTGCCACGAGTCGACCGGCAACCGCACTCCAGAGGATCGTGGCGCCGAACTGGAACACGATCGAAAACGCGAGGGTGTCGATCAGGCCGGTCAACATCGAGCTCGCCAGGAAGCGGATGAAGACGAAGTAGATGCGCAGCGAATCGAACAGCGGGTCGAAGTGCGAAGTGCGGTTTCCCGCTTCGTAGACCGTCGTGATGGGAATCTGGCGACACGGCGTGCCGAGCTTGCGCGCGCGAATCAGCATTTCGAGTTCGAACTCGTAGCGGGCCGCCTTCGAAGCGAGCAAGTCGCGCATCATCGCGGTCGGAATGCCGCGGAGTCCGGTCTGGGTGTCGCGCAGGTTGCCGCCGACGAGGATCCGGAAGAATTGCCGCGTCAGGGCATTACCGAAGCGGCTTCGGAGCGGGACCTTTCCGCCGAACTCGCGGATGCCGAGGCACAAGTGGTCGGGTGATTCCGCGAGCGCGTCGGCGACGCGTCGCACGTCCTCGGGAATGTGTTGTCCGTCTGCATCGACCGTCACTACGCCGCACGCATCCGGAAAGTCCACCAGCGCTTCGTTGAATCCCGACTTCAAGGCATCGCCCTTGCCGAGGTTGATGGCGTGTGTCAGCACGCGAACGCGCGGTAGCTCCGCGAGGGCTGCGAACAGGGGTCGGTGCTCGGGCGACGATCCGTCGTCGACCACGATCACGAAGGGGTAGGGCTCGCGCAGCAGATTCTCGACGAACGGCCGGAGCGACGGCTCCGGTTGGAAGACCGGGATGACCAGTCCGGGAAGCTCGACGGTCATGGCTCCGATGTCTCGCGCAATCTGAGGATCAATCCCCGACGTGTCCGGAACAGGACCTGGAGCTCTCCCTTGCGGATTCCATCGTGGAGAATCGCCATGACCGGAAGTTCCAGAGGCTTCAGCACGACGATGTA